>WNGP01002968.1_pt1 | contig 18852 bp, 15 predicted proteins | sample 5407671 | NCBI WGS metagenome assembly WNGP01 (sample SAMN13153381, study PRJNA577476) | soil metagenome | isolation source: 40 cm soil or saprolite under Garry oak tree replicate 2 | place: USA:California | collected 2016-06-15 | reverse complement strand
AAGATCCTAAGGGAGTTGGTATTTCTATAAGTCATTTGTTTTTAACACTTGCAAGAGAGTTCACAAGTGTTGAAAGGATAAGGATTTGCGTTGCACCATAATAGTGCAAAATTAGGGGGGGCCACATGTTGGTGCAGATTCACACCGGACTTACCACTAGGGGTCGAGAGACAGTCGCATAAAATGAAAAAGTGCAGCGAGGCTGCCGCATTTGAAATTTCGCAGGAATACCTAACACTTATTTGAACAAAGAGACAACAAAGATCAAGTGCGATTTTGTAGCCGGCTTGCTTATGGTAAGGCAGGTCGCACGTCGGTTTGGCGGAAGTCTGCGCCTTTGAAAAGGAGCGGTTCGCCGGTGGCCTTGGCGAGGGCGTAAGAAAAGCAATCGCCGAAGTTGAGTCCGGCAGGATGGCGTCCTTTGCCGAAGTCGGAGTAGCCCTGACGCGCGAGAAGGGCGTGCTCTTCGGTGACAGGATCAACCGAAAGTCTCGAGTTGCGAAAAAAAGAGTCGCATTGGCGTACACCGAGATCGCCGCCGCGACTCTCTGCAACGATTGAGACTTCGAGGAGCGAGGCTGCGGAGATGCGACAGGAAGGCGCGGTGGCAATGGCATCGACAAAGGCCTCATTTCCAGTCTCGCCGAAGACGATGGTTAGGATCGCGGACGTGTCTAAGATCATTTTGGAAGACCCTTTTCGTCGTAGAGAAGTTCCGCGTGGTCAATATAGGGGCCCTTAAAGACCTCCGCGCCGCGTTTAGCAATGGCCATGAGGGCAGCGCGCGTCGTGTCGCGTTGGCGGCGACGGCGGACAGCTTCGAGGCGCTCGCGAATGGCCTGAATCACGGCGGAGGTCATGGATTCGCCAGTTTCGCGGGCCAACTCCTGAGCGAGCTTGTGGGCCTCGGGGTCTTTGATGTTAAGACTCATGTATCCACCATACTAGATTTCTGTCTACCTGTCTACCACAAACTTCTGACTAATGCTAATGCGGAATCTCGAAATTGACGGAATAAGAGAGCCAGGTGATAGGCGACTCGTGACTGGTCCAAGCTCTACCAACGAGCTCGTATCGGTGACCGCGGAATGACTCATTTGCCCTCGTTCAGCTCATGGGCAGGCGCGGCCAGTTCAGAAATTCGTCGAGGCTGCCGGCGACGGTCTTTCCGTGGGAGCCGCCGTCATCGTAGTCAAGGAAGATCACGGGGGAATCCTTGGCCCTCGGTTCGGAGGCGGCTAGCCAATACCAGGATCCGCGACCGGTAGTTGCAAAGCAAAACCCGGGACCCAACTCCTCCTCGTAGGGCAACTCGTTGAGAGCCTCGGTGTCCAGGGGCTCGAAACAATAAACCGGCCAGTGCTTCAGCCACCAACCTTTCTTGCCGGGCGTCTCAAGTTGGAAGCCGGCTGATTGGATGGCGGATTTGTCCTGGTACAACTGCAGAAGTCTTTCGGGGAGCAGTTTGCCCAATTCGCGTTCGACGGCGTCGGGTTGGGGATTCAGAAGCCGGCGCAGGTACGCTTCGTATGTGGCCCTCATTTCATCGGGGTTTGGGCGGGAACGGAATCTCGCAAAAGTTCTGCGTATCCCCGTTGCGAAGACGAGCAGCGCAGCGGCAACGACGAGGGGGCCGAACACGAAGAGAAGAAGCTTGTCCACGAATTGATGATACAGCAGAGGGGGGTGCAAGGAGCGATGGAGCGAAGCGTCAGGGTGTTGAGGTTGGCGCCGCCTGAAGGCTGTGCTAGGCCTGCGCGTGCCCCATAAGTTTCTCGGGTTGAGGCGGACAAGAGTGTGGGCTGCGGCCAAAGTCATGTCATAGATCACGTGGGAATAACTTTCCTCGGACATGCCTGCGGAAGAGGGGCCGGCGCAGAAAAAACAAGCGTCGTAACCGGCGAGATGAGATTCGCTTGAGCAGTAGTCGAAAAAGTCTTTGTGGACGAGTGCCGTGAGTCTTGCGTGTTGCTGGGCGGTGGTTGGAAGACGCTGAATATGCAGGGCATTCGTTGACGATGCTTGAGCGGATTGCGGCGGCGTGCGGTGTGGGGCTTAGGCTGTACGCGGAGAAGAAGCCGAATTTTGAGCGCGAGGTGGCGCTGGTGTGATCAAAGGCTAAGAGGAGGCCCCAGGACACTCCAAGAGGATTCTTAGAAAGCTAAAGATTTCGCCCGGCGGACCAGCCCACGGAATCGGCCGGCGGTGTGATCAGGCTTTTCGATCCTTAGTTTTAGCGCATTCTTCAGTTGAATATTGATTGAGCCTCCCTTACAGCACGCAATCTCAGGAAATCCTTTTTCGATAAGCGGAATTCGGAAATCCAGCGTTCTAGTGGCCGCCCTAAGCCCTGGACTGCAACTCCGTTGATGACGAATTTCGCCATTGGTTCACCTTCCGGATTGAGCCGGCGTACTCCGAAATCTACATTACATGAGCTAGGCGAGGGATTGGAGGAAGAAGGTGAGCATGCGGTAGCCGGCGACATAGGAGAAAGGGGCGAGTTCGAGGGAGTAGTGGCCGCAGGCGAGTTCTAGGGTGCGGGGATCGGCGCCGTGGCGGCGGAGAGAGTCGAGCATCTGGCGGGTGAGTTCGGGGAGCATGGTGGGATCGTACTTGCCGTAGACCATGAAGGTGTTGCGGCCGGCGCCCATGCCGCGCTCGACGTAGGGCATGGGGCTTATGGGGGACCAGTATTCGCGAAGCTCGTCGAGGGTGACGTGATTGCGAAGGCTTTCCCAGACGTGGTTTGTGGTCATGCCCTGGCTGATGACGTCGGCGTAGTAGGTGGATACGTGGAAGAAGCCGCCGGCGCGAACGCGTTCGTCGTGAACGAGGGTGATGTAGCCGACCGAGGAGCCGATGCTGGTGCCGAGGATGCCGAGCTTGGTGTAGCCCTGCTGCTCGAGCCAGTGGAGGCAGCGGCGCGCGTCCTGGACGGCTTGGCGATTGGCCTGGAGGGTGAGGCCGATGTTGGGTCCGCAGATCTGGTCGGCGCGTTCGTGGCCCTTGGCCATGCGGCGGTCGTGGTAGGGCATGCTCATCTTGAGGACGGTGATACCCAAGCGCTGAATCCAGTGGCAAAGGCCGTTCTGGCCGTGCCATTTGGCGTTCCAGTTGGGGAGGAGGAGGACGGCGGGGCCGGGGCCAGCTTTTCTGGGGGGAAAGAGTTGGGCGTGGACGGTGTTGTTTTCCGGGCAGGGAGATTCGACGGAACTCAAGAAGGTGAGGACGTTTTCGCGGTCGAGGCGGTAATCGGCTGCGGGAAAGGCGGCGTACCATTCCCTGCTCGATTCGATGGCTTTGCGGGCGTATTCGCGGACGAATGCGCCGGGATTGGGGTCATCGGATGAGCCGCCGATGTGCTCAAGTCCCCAATGGAAAGGTTGGACGCGGCGATTGTCGTCGGTGGTCCAGCGGCGGTGCTCGTAGCGGCGGATTTTGCGTTCGAACCAGCGCATAAAGGCAGTCGTCAGTTGTTAGTTTACAGTTGTTAGTACCAGAAGCAAAAATGGTTGGCGCGGGGTAATTGCAGAGAAAAGAATTTACGCAGAGAACGCTGGGTGCACGGGGAACACAGAGAACAAAGTGTCGAGCCGAATCCGCTCATTGACCACGGGACACGGGGACGCATAAGAGGCTGAAGCGGTGAGCGTTGCGAGCGGAGAAGAGAGGCGATGTGGATGAAGAAAGCGTTAGGGATGAGGCACGGGAGGAAGGGCGATTGATTGAGGCAGTGGGATGAGTGTGGCAGATTGAGAAGAGCGGCCGCGGAGTGGCCGGGCAAACCGTGGTCATCATCACCGTCTTGTTTTTTCTATTTGGGATCATCGTGGGGAGCTTCCTGAATGTCTGCATCACGCGGATTCCGGAGGACATCTCCATTGTTTCGCCGGGGTCGCGCTGCCCGCGTTGCATGACGCCCATCAAACCGTATGACAACGTGCCGGTATTTGCGTGGTTGTGGCTGCGCGGGAAGTGCCGGGCGTGCGGGTCGGCGATTTCGCCGATGTACCCGCTTATCGAGCTGGCGACGGGACTGCTGTTTGTGGCAGCGTTTCTGGAGTTCGGCGTCACGCAGACGACGGTGAAATGGCTGTTTTTTACGTGCTTGATTCTGATTCTGACGGTGACGGATTTGCGTGTGAGGTTGCTGCCGGACGTTGTCAACCGGCCGGGCTTTGCGGCGGGACTGCTGTTCTCGGCGTTTGTGCCGCCGGACCACGGACTCGCGGGTTTTCTCATGTGGCGCTTCCTGCAATTGCGAATGCCGGGATTCGCGGCTGGAATTCTGGACGGAATCCTCGGCGCGGCATTCGGAAGCTTTTTGTTGTGGGGTCTGGCAGCGGGTTACAAAGCGGTGCGCGGCCACGAGGGCATGGGCATGGGCGACGTGAAAATGATGGCCATGATTGGGGCGTTTCTCGGATTACGCGGGACCTTCCTGACGCTTCTGGTAGGGAGCCTTCTGGGAAGCGTGATCGGGATTGGCGTGATCCTAGCGTTGTACCTCGGGGGTTGGAGGAGCGAAGTGGCAAAGCGCGCGAGCCGCCTGGGATTGGGGACGGAGCGGCATTTGCGATGGGCGATTGCGAGGCGATACCAGTTGCCGCTGGGCACGTTTCTGGGGATTGGGGCGCTGGCGATCGGCGAGGCGATACCAGTTGCCGCTGGGCACGTTTCTGGGGATTGGGGCGCTGGCGATCGTGTATGGGGGACCGGTGATTGCGGGTTATTGGCCTAGCCTTCGAGGGATCGTCCCTTAGTCGCGCGATTCCAGAATCGTGGCAGAAAAGGAAAGAGATTTAACAGAGAGCACATAGAGGACAGAGGGTCACAGCGGCAGAGGGGAAGGAGCCGGAAGACAGCAACGATGTTGGCAACGCTTCAAGCTGGAAATAACACGCAGCACCTTTGGATGATTGCCGCGGGACTGGGGGTTGGGTTCCTGGTGGTCACGGGGCTGGTGGTGTATCTGATGCGGAAGTTTTTTCAGAGCACGCGTGAAGAGCAGAAAAAGGAATTCAAAACGAGCGCGCCACGCACAGAGAATCCTTCGGCGTTCATGGCGGCGTCGATGCAGGGCGTGATTCAGAAGCTGCGCGAACAGGAAAAGGAACTGGAACGGCTGCACCGCATCGAAAAGGAGCGCGCGGAACAGACGGAGCGGCTGAGCGAAGAAGTGACCAGGAACATGCCGGCGGGGCTGTTGGTAGTGAATGCCACGGGCATTATCTCCAGTTCGAATCCGGCGGCGGAGCAGGTACTGGGAATTCGCGGACTCGGATTCCGGCGCTATAGCGAGGCGTTGGGAGCATCGTCGGAGATGACCAAGCTGATTGCCGAGTGCCTTTCGAGCGGGAGAATTTTCCGGCGCGAAGTGGTGGAGCATATCCCGCCCGCAGGGGATACGCGGCGCCTGGGTGTGACGATCTCGCCGATCCGGCGCGGTGAGGGAAAGATCAGCGGGGCGATCTGCCTGCTGACGGATTTGACGGAGCTTGCCGCGCTACAGCAACGGATGCAACTGAAGGAAAACCTGGCGGCGCTGGGGGAGTTGTCCGCGGGAATCGCGCACGAGTTCAAGAATGCGCTGGCGACGATCTCGGGTTACGCGCAGATGATCCGGTCGGAGTCTTCCGAGGCAGAGGCTTTGGACTACGCCGAACGCATCCTGGAGCAGACGCGGAACATCACGCACGTGGTGACAGAGTTCTTGAAGTATGCGCGGCCGCTGGAAATCCCCGATGAGAGAGTGGCCCTACAAACAGTAGTCGAGCGGGTGGTTTCGGAAGTGGGAGAGGCCCTGCCGCAAGTGAAGATTCGATGTGAAGGGAGATTCGGAGATGCGGGTGGAGACGAAGGGCTGCTGAGGCAAGCGCTGCTGAATTTGGCGCGGAACGCGGCGGAAGCGTGCGCGCTGGCGGCGGGCGGAGGGCGCGTGGTCGTTCGCGGAGACATCATTGACGGAGAAGAGACGGGATTCCAGCGGATCAGCGTTACGGATAACGGCCCTGGGATTCCGGTGGACGCATTCTCGAAGCTGTTCCGGCCATTTTTTACGACGAAAGCCAAGGGGACGGGGCTCGGTCTGGCCGTGGTGCAGAAGATCATCGTGCAACACGGCGGGCAAGTGGAGGTGCGGAACCGGACCGAAGGAGGGGCGGAGTTTATAGTTACGTTACCCTTGCCGCGCCGCGTGCCGGAAGCGGTAGAATCAAAGCAGGCTAGCATCTGAGAGAGTCCCGAGGTCTTCCAGTTGCTACGGGAAAGTAGGACCATATGCGAGTGAGATTGTGGATCAAAGCTTCCATGATTGTTGCGGCTCTGTGCATGGCGTGGCTTTCGGCAGCAGCGCGGCAGCAGGATTCTTCCCAGCAACAGACGGGCGATCCTGTGGCGGATGCCGCAAGGAAGGCACGCGAAAAGAAGAAGGACGCGCCGAAGCCTAAGAAGATTTATACGGACGATGATGTGAAGAAGAGCGCGCCGGAGCCGGCTCCGGGGGTTGCCGGTGGCACGGTGGACGCGACGGCGGTGCAAGCGGCGGGAGGCTCCGCCAAAACCGGAGACGCGACCAAGACCGAGGATCCGAATGGCCAGGCGGCGTGGAGACGGCGGTTTCAGGCCCAACGCGACAAGATTGCGAAGCTCATGAAGGAACTCGATATTTTGGGACGCGAGTTGGAAAAGGCCCAAATGGCATATTACCCTGACCCGCAGAAGGCCATGACGCAACAGAATTCGCGTGCCGAGATCAACGCCATTAATGCAAAAATTGACGCCAAGAAGAAGGAAGTGGCTGAACTGCAGCAGGGGCTGGATGATATGGAAGAGCAATTGAGAAAGTCAGGCGGTGATCCGGGGTGGGCACGCTGAGGAAGTTATCAGTTTTCAGTTGCAAGTGCTCAGTGTCAGGAAAAACGTTTTTGGCCGCCGCGAATCTCGAAGTTCAACACCGAGCGAATCGGGAGAGCGCTTACCTTCCGAGATCGGAGAAGCAAGCCTCTCGATCAGTTAGATTCCTTGGGAGCCGGTCTGCGAGCAAGGAATCCTTCACCTGAACTACAGACCCCTTTCAATTCATCTGATAAGCCTCGACAGATGGTTCAGTAGCCGTTCGTTGCTGCTTCCCTTCTCTGCACACGTATCTCTGGTTGGCCCCTGACGGCAGCAGGATTCGTGGTAGAAACGAAAGAGATGGAACCTCTCCTCCTCGTAGAAGACAAGACCGAACTGCGCACCATGCTGCGCAAAGCACTGGAGCGTGCGGGCTACGCGGTGGACGAAGCGCCGGACGGCGCCGCGGCGATTCAGAAAGTGCGGGCGCGAAGATACCTGATGGTGATCACGGATTTGAAGATGCCGGGGGCTTCGGGGCTGGACGTCCTGCGCGAGACCAAGCAGGCGGATGCAGCGATACCGGTGCTGCTGCTGACGGCGTATGGATCCGTGGAAGAAGCCGTAGCCGCGATGAAGGAAGGCGCGTTTGATTTTCTGCAAAAGCCGGTGGACCTGGAGCATTTGAAGCTGCTGGTGCAACGAGCGGCGCGGCAGCAGGAATTACTGCGGGAAAATCTGCTGCTGCGTGAAGAATACTCCACGCGTTATGGATTTCCGCGGATCGTGGGGGAACATGCCGCGATCCGGGAAGTGAGCCAGCAAATCCAGAAGGTGGCGGCGACGGATTCGACGTGCCTGCTGCTGGGAGAAAGCGGAACGGGAAAGGAGCTGTTCGCGCTGGCCATCCATCACTTGTCGCCGAGGCGGGAGCAGCCGTTTGTGGCGCTGAACTGCGCGGCCATTCCGGAGGGGCTGGTGGAGAACGAACTCTTCGGGCACGAACGAGGAGCGTTCACCGGGGCTGGGGCGCGCAAGGTCGGAAAGATGGACCTGGCGCATCGCGGAACGCTTTTTCTGGATGAAATTGGCGAGTTGCCGCTGGGGATCCAGGCAAAGCTGCTGCGCGTTCTGGAAGAGAGACGATTTGAAAGAGTAGGCGGGACGCAATCGATCGATGTGGACGTTCGAATCGTGGTGGCCACGAATCGCGATCTGCAGAAACTGGCAGAAGAAAAATTATTTCGCGAAGACTTGTATTTTCGAATTTCGACGGTTCCCATGACAATTCCGCCCTTGCGCGAGCGCGGGAACGACGTCCTGCTGCTGGCGGACCACTTCCTGGAAAAATTCAGCCGCGAATTTGGAAAGCCCGGATTGGAATTATCGGCCGAGGCGCGCGACCGGCTGCTGCACTACCGATGGCGAGGAAATGTGCGCGAACTGCAAAATACGCTGGAGCGCGCGGTGATCCTGGCGGACGGGTTGAGCATTCGCGCCGAGGGCTTGCAACTGCCTGTCTCGAAGCCGGATCCAGAACATCTGCCGGGGGGCATGCTTGCGGAGAATTTCAATTGGGAAGGCTCGCTGGAGGAAGTCACAGGCCGCGCCGTGAGTCACGTGGAAAAAGCTTTGCTGGAAAACACGATGCGCGAGTGCAAGTGGAACAAGACGCGGGCGGCGGAAAAGCTGGGTGTGTCGCCGAAGACGCTGCTTGCGAAGCTGCGGAGTGCTGGGCTGGAAGAGTGATTGGTGACCGGTGACTGGTGGGAAGAAGTTGAAAGTTTAAAGTAAGAGAGAAACATGGCCCCGTGGCAGGCCCGCATGACCTTCGGCCTTGGGCCTCGTTCCGTCAAGAAGACTTGGACAAATCGGCAGGACGGATGGCCGTGTGGAGGGCGACGGCGCCGAGCGTCCAGGCGCGATAATCCACGGACTGGTATCCGGCGGCGCTCATGAGCGCGGCGAGTTCAGGCGGGCGGAAGAATCGGGCAACAGATTTTGGCAGATAGGTATAGGCGGATCGATCGCCAGAAATAAGCCCGCCAATCCTCGGCAGGACTTTGGAAAAATACCAGCGATAGAAACCGCCCAACAAGCCGTCGGGCGGCTCGGTAAATTCCAGGATGGCGATGGCGCCGCCGGGCTTGAGCACGCGCTGAATCTCCCGAAGGCCGGCTTCGTAGTTGGCAAGATTGCGAAAGCCGAAGGCGCTGGTCACCAAGTCGAAAGAAGCGCCGGCGAACGGAAGCCCGAGTGCATCGGCTTCGAAAAAAGGCATTGGTGTTGCAACGCTTTGGTTCGCTGGCTGCGCCAGGGCGGCGCTCTTCTCTCTTGCGCGGACGAGCATGGTATGGGCGAAATCGGCGCCGACGATGCGGGCTTTTCCGGCGCGCGAGAGAGCGAAAGCGAGGTCACCGGTTCCGCAGCAGAGATCAAGGACAAGAGCATCGGGCCGATTGAGAATGGAATGCAGAAGTCTGGCGGTGCGCGTGCGCCAGAGCCGATCGAGCTGCAACGACAGGAGATGGTTGAGCAGATCGTAGCGCGGGGCGATCTGCGTAAACATTTCGCGGACTTTTTTCGAAGCGTCCGCCTCGGTAACGGCGCCTTCGGGCCGGGTTCCCTTGACCGGTGCGGCAGCTTCAGCCATGGCGCCTTAGCGAAAGCTTGTTACTCGCAGTCATGAGGCGGGGCGTGAAATGGAGGACGCGTTCCACGACGTGAAGAGGAACGGTGTCGTACGATCGTGCTTCGCCGATGCGGGGCGAGAGAACGAAGCGAAGGACTCCGCTGCGCGTTTTCTTGTCGGAGCGCATGGCGCGGAGCAAAGCCGTTGCCGGAACGCCCGGCCAGGGCGGCAGAGGTCCCAGGCGGCGAATCAGCGCGACGATGCGAGAAACGTCGTCCGCGCGCGTCAAGCCAAGTTCGTGGCCGAGGAAGGCGGCGGCGATCATGCCCCAGGCTACGGCTTCACCGTGCTGATAGCGGCGGTATTTCGTCACGTTTTCGAGAGCATGCGCGAAGGTGTGACCAAAATTGAGGATTTCACGCAGGCCCGCTTCGCGTTCGTCGCGGCTCACCACGCGCGCTTTGATCTCCACGTTGCGCGGGATTAGAAAGCCGAGTGCTTGGCGATCCCGCCGCAGCACCTTGTCCATATCTTTCTCTAGAATCGCGAACATCCCCGCGTCCGCGACTATGGCGTGCTTGATGACCTCCGCAAGGCCGCCGCGGAATTCGCGATCGGAAAGAGTGCGCAACAGCACCGGATCGGTAAGCACCAACTTGGGCGGATAGAACAATCCGACAAGGTTCTTCCCTTCGGGAAGATTGACGCCCGTCTTCCCGCCGATCGAGCTGTCCACCTGGGAGACGAGCGTCGTCGGGATGTGCACGACCTTCACTCCGCGCAAAAAGACAGCAGCGGCAAAACCGGCTACGTCGCCAACCACGCCGCCGCCAACCGCGACCACAAGCGATTGGCGATCTGCTCCTGCGCGGCAAAGGGAGCGGGTGATCCGTTCCACGCTGCGAAGATTCTTTGCGGATTCGGCGTCATCGAACAGATGAATGGAGCCGCCTAACGAAAGGTGCAACCCGCGCTGGACCGATTTTCCCACGGCGCGCCAGACTTTCGGAGAGGAAACGGCGTGCACACATGAAAATCGCCCGAGCGCGGCAATTTCCTGCGCGGCACGGCGAATCGCTCCCGCGCCCGAAACAACAAAGTAGGGGCCAGCCGACGATTTCACGAGAATGCGCTTCATTTTCACGGGCGAGACATTTTCAATGTAACACACGGCCCGCTGGCATCGCTTGCCAGGGCCGCCATTTTCATAAGCATAATTCCTTCGTGGTAACATACGGAGGCTCCAAACTCCCCACTCCCATGACGAACGTCCACAAAAACTATCGCGCCGATTACGCCGTGGTGGGCAGCGGAATCGCGGGCTTGCGCGCGGCCATCGAGCTGAGCGCGGCCGGAAGCGTCCTGGTTCTGGCGAAATCCAATTTAAGCGATTCCGCGACCGCTTGGGCACAGGGAGGGATCGCCGTGGCCCTCTCCGACGAAGATGAAATCGGACTACACGAACAGGACACCATCAATGCCGGTGATGGTTTGTGCCGCCCCGAGGCCGCGGCTCTGGTGGTCGAAGAAGGTCCGAAGTACATCACGCAGCTCATCGAGTGGGGGACGGAATTCGACCGGGCGGGAACGAAACTGGCTTTTACGCGCGAGGCGGCGCACAGCCGCTCGCGAATCTTGCATGCCCACGGCGACTCGACCGGCAGGGAGATCAGCCGGGCGCTGCTCGCGCGGGCGCATACGATTCCTCACCTGCACTTGCGCGCGCACGCTTTCACGACGGAATTGATTGTGGAGGGCGGGCGAGTCACGGGGCTGCACTTCATCGATGAAACCGACGGCTCGCAGCACGAGTTGCGGGCCGGAGCGGTATTGCTGGCGACGGGCGGGCTGGGGCAAATCTACCGGGAGACGACGAATCCGGAGGTGGCCACCGGCGACGGCATGGCCATCGCTTATGAAGCAGGCGCCGTACTGTCCGACATGGAGTTCGTGCAATTCCACCCGACGGCGTTGGCGGTCAAGGGTGCGCCGCGGTTTCTATTGTCCGAGGCGCTGCGCGGCGAAGGCGGGGTGCTGCGCAATATCGGCCTCGAACGATTCATGAAGCGTTACAACGAAGCGCAGGAGCTGGCTCCGCGGGACATCGTGGCGCGCGCGATTGTCAGCGAGATGCACCGCACCCAAAGCACGCATGTGTATCTGGATATGACGAAAAAGACCGAGGAGTTTCTGAAGAAACGGTTCCCGCGAATCTATGAGACCTGCGCGGGCTATGGCCTCGACCTGGCAACCGACATGGCCCCGGTTTGTCCCGCCGCGCACTATATGATGGGCGGAGTGAAGACTGATCTGTGGGGACGGAGTTCGCTTGCGGGCCTATATGCCGCGGGCGAGACGGCCGCGACGGGCGTGCACGGCGCCAACCGGCTGGCGAGCAATTCCCTGCTCGAAGGATTGGTTTTTGGGGCGCGCGCGGGGCAAGTGATGATCGAGGACGCGCCGGTCGGGAAGCGGAGCGGAGCGGCGTTGCCCGGCAGTCCTGCACCTCTGCCGGAGAATTCTTCGGCCGCGCAAAAGGAACCGCCAAAGGCTAATGCAAAGCCATCGCCGGCCTGCGCGACACTGACGAATATTCGAGACGTGATGTGGCGCGAGGTTGGGATTCTACGAAGCGGGAAAGAATTGGCGGATGCGATCAAGCAGTTGCAAGCGCTCGAGCCACCGAAACCGGAGAAGCCCGGGCGCGGGGGACACGAGCTGCAAAACATGCATGCGCTGGCGTTGCTGATCGCGCGTTCGGGACTGGCGCGCGAAGAGAGCCGGGGGAGCCACTACCGGTCGGATTTCCCTTACCGGAATGATGAGGAGTTCGGGAAACACTCGGCGGTGCAAAAAGGTAAGGATGTGCGGTTCGAGACGTAGAAAAAAGCGCCTGCCTGGGAAGGCGGCCGATACTTCATTTGGATTGGAGCTGGTTCACACTTTCCAGGAAAACGTGGCCAACCATGGCAAGCGTCCTTGGGCTAATCTTGTCGAGAGAATCTTGCGGCGTGTGCCAGTAACCGTTGTTCATAAAGTCCGCGATGACATCCATCGCGGGAACACCTCGCTTCAAGAAGGAATCGTGGTCGTCTTCGGCGGACGTCGAGTTATTCAGAAAAATGGCCGAGTACCCCAGCTTGGCTGCGGTGTTCCAAACGAGATCGATCAATGCCGGAGTGGAACTGGATTCGCGCAAAAACCGGGCCTTGCGGCCGCCGACGATGTCCGCCAGCAGGAATGCTCTAATCTTCTTGATGTCGCCGCCGGCGGCAAAGCGGGCGGCCATCTGGCGGCTGCCGTAGCGGCTGTCGTTAGCGCTCCATTGCTTCATGGCCTCTTCGCCGTCGAAAAACGCGATCCAGATGGCATATTTGCCGTGTTGGGCGCAGAGCAGGCGCGCCAGCTCCAACATCAAGGCGGTGGAAGAGCCACCGTCATCGGCGCCGACGAAATTGTCCTTCAACAGCGTGTCGTAATGCGTACCGAGAAGAATCACGCCGGGATTTTCGCCGGGAATTTTCACCAGAATGTTTTTCATCGCGAGGCGGCCGACGGGCGTGTCTGCGCCGAAAGAATCTGTCTCCGTGCTGCAGCCGTAGGCTTTTAGTTCGGTTTGCAGATAGTCCTGCAACTGCACGATGGCCTGCGAGCCGGAAGGGCGCGGGCCGAAGCTGACCTGCTTGGCGACGTGCGCGAAGGCGCGTTTGCCATCGAAGCCTCCGGTCTTTTCCGGTGGAGGTGCCTCATCGGCGGTTTGCGGCGGAGCGGAAGCTGCTGCGCTAATGGGGAGCGGCTGCGTCGCAGCCCCGTTCGAATCGCTCCCAGTGGCCTTGCATCCCGTCAAACCGGTGGGAACGAGGCACGCAAACACTGCCGCAGGCAAAATTATTCTAGAAAACGAAATCATTTACCGCGCCTCCACCGCCGTAGCCAGCCGCCGCTCGCGCCGCCGCGTCACGATGGCGGAAACGGCAATCCCCACAAAATAAAGCCCGACCATGGGAGCCATGAAGATGAGCATGGTCATAGCATCGGGAGTGGGCGTCACGATGGCGGCCACGATCGCGATCACCAGAATGGCGTATCGGAAATTCTTCCAGAGAAATTTTGGCGTGACGATCCCAAAGAGCGACAAAAAGAAAATCAGGATCGGCAGTTCGAACACCAACCCGAGCCCAAGTAGCACTATCAACGTTAAGTCGAAATACTCGTTGACGGTGATCATGGGCTTGATCGAACTAATGGGGCCTTGAAAACTCACCAGGAATCGCAAGATATACGGCAAGGTGACGAAGTAGCCGAAGGCGATCCCGGAGAGAAACAGAAACACAGTCGAGAAAAGAAATCCAGTAATCGCACTACGCTCATGCTTGTACAAGGCGGGAGCAACGAAAAGCCAAATCTGGTAGAGAACAACGGGTGAGGCAAGGACAATTCCGATGTACACGCCGAGTGTGATGTAAGTGTTCAAGTAGCCGGCTGGATGCGTATAGACCAGCGTGGGATCAAGGTGTGCTTCAGTCAGCGCCTTGATGATCGGCCTTATGATCCAGTTGATGATGTACTTCGAAACGTACACGCCGATGAAAGCGCCGATGCCGATGGCATAGAGCGAATAAATAATGCGCTTGCGAAGCTCGCTGAGGTGCTCGAAAAAGGTCATCGCTCCCGCGGGCTCTTCCGCTTGGGTGGTGATCTGCGAATTGGATTCGGGCTCTGGCACAGATTCAGGCCGGATGCTGGTTGTCATGGGGAGTTTCTTGGGAATTTGTGACCGCCGCGGCTTCGGTCTTGGTTTCGGATGGCCCCTCCGAAGTGCGCGGAACCGATTCGACGACCGGCGAGATCACTAGATCCTCAGCTGTGCGCGTCTCTGTGTGAGCCTCGTTTGAGGACGTTTCTGCGTCTGCGGACCCGGCCGGCGCGAGCGGTGGGCTGGGCTCGGCGGCGGCAGAAGCGGCGACTGCTTCGGCGGCCTTCTTGCGCTCTGCTTGGAGGGCCTGACGCTCCATGTCGCGCATTTCCTCTTCAAACGCGCTCTTAAAGTCCGTGGAGGCCTTGCGAAACTCGGCCATGAGCTTGCCCAGACCGCGGGCGAGCTCCGGCAGCTTCTGTGGCCCGAAAACAACCAGAACCACGATAAACACCACAATCATGTGAGGAATGCTCAACATTGCGTCTAGGAGCCGTCTAAAGGGTCCATTGGCATCATAGAAAGGGTGTCAGCCGCTGTCAAACCGGAGTTACGGCTTGTAAGGTGTGTTATAATTTTGGTTTGAGCTGTCACGCGAGGATAACGATGAATTCAGAGCGTCGCGGACTTGTAGTTGTCGTAGCTGTGCTGCTGGTATCCGCCGTATTGGGGGGAATCTACGGCCCCAACGTGCGCGCCACGACCGCTTCGGCGGATGATTATCAAACGGCCGTGCGGGACTTCACCCGAGTCCTGAACGTAGTGCAGAACAACTATGCCGACACTGTCGACGTAGATAAGGCCGTTTATCAGGGCGCCATACCTGGCATGCTGCGCATGCTAGACCCCCATTCGAGTTTCTTCGATGCCAAGCAGTTTGCCTTGCTCCGCGAGGACCAGCGCGGGAAATACTACGGTGTGGGCATGGTGGTCGCGCCTCGCGAGAATCATACGGTGGTGATGGCGCCCTACGTGGGAGCGCCGGCGTACAACGCGGGAATCCGGCCGGGCGACGTGATCGTCAAAGTCGACGAGAAGTCCACGGACGGACTGACCACCAGCGAAGTAGCGGACATGCTGAAGGGGCCGAAAGGCACGGTCGTCAAGATTACGGTTTCGCGCGAAGGTTACGCCGAACAGCTCGTTTTCACGGTGACGCGCGACGAGATTCCGCGGCATTCGGTGGATATCACGTTCATGCTGAAGCCGGGCGTTGGGTATATCCGGCTGTCGGGGTTTAACGAAACTACGGATCACGAAATTGCGGATGCGCTGAGACGCCTGAATGCGTCTTCTCTGGATGGCCTTATTCTGGACATGCGCGGGAACCCGGGCGGTTTGCTGAATGAGGCGGTCGCTGTGGGCGACATGTTCCTGGACAAGAACCAGTTGATCGTTTCTCACCATGGGCGGACATCGCCTGAGCGGCGGTATTACGCTGTGCGCGGCAATCAGGGCGTGACCGTGCCGCTGGTCATCCTGGTTAACAACAACTCGGCGTCGGCGACGGAAATTGTTTCCGGCGCGGTGCAGGACCACGACCGCGGGTTGATTGTGGGCGAGACGACGTTTGGCAAGGGCCTGGTGCAGACGGTGACACCGCTAAGCGAGAACACCGGACTGGCGTTGACGACCGCGCGGTACTACACGCCGAGCGGACGGCTGATTCAGCGGGACTACAAATCGATTTCGCTCTATGAATACCACTATGAACGCAAAGTGCCCGATCATCCGACGGAAGTGAAACTGACGGATAGCGGACGCCAGGTGACGGGCGGAGGCGGCATCACACCGGATATTGCCGTGCCTGCGCCGAAGCTGACGAAGTTCGAACAGTTGCTCTACCGCGACGACGTGTTCTTCCCCGCCGAAACGGGCGTGGGCGGGTTTACGCGTTTTTATCTCGGCAGCAAGCCCGCGATCAATAAAGATTTTGAGGCGGATGACAATGTGATGAGAACGTTCCGCGAGTATCTGAGCAAGCACAACGTCCGGTATACGGAGCCCGAGATGGCCGAGGGCCTCGAGTGGATCAAGCGGAAGATCAAGCAGGAAGTGTTTATGTCCAGCTTCGGACAGCAGGAAGGGTTTAAGGTACTGCTCGAAGCCGACCCACAAGTACAGAAGGCCGTGGAAGCGATTCCGCAGGCACGGGCGCTGTACCAGAATGCCAAGAAGATCGTGGCCCAGCGCGCGGGCGAGCCCGTCGAGCAGCCGTAAGGGCCACTCGCAGAGTCCCGTTTTCGGTTATTGGGGGCGCAGCATCCCGACCCAGTCGGGACAGGTGATGCGCCCCTACGTGTTTACGAACAATGGGCGTGTTGGCAAGGACCGAGCCTTTGCTAAAATCGATTTGCTGCTCGTGGGCGAGTAGCTCAGCTGGGAGAGCGCCTCGTTCGCAACGAGGAGGCCGGGGGTTCGAATCCCCTCTCGTCCACCATCTTTCATCCACCCGGAACGACATTGCCTAAGCGCTGCCTCATCGGCACTAAGGCTTCACAGGACTAATCCCGCCGTGGAAGCCGGATAGCTTCCGTCAGCCGACAATTCGGGAACAATCTCAAAACACCCGAAATCATTTGCCGAGCGAGGAGTCTATTACTCTTGCCTGAGCAATTCTGCAGGATGAACCCGTAAAGCACGTTGCGCGGGAATACAGATCGCCACGAAACCCAACACCGCCATCGTCGTCATTACTCCAGCAAACACGAAAGGATCACGCGGCGTGGCCTGATACACGATCTGTGCCAACAATTGGCTCGCAATCGCGCCTAGCAGCAACCCGGCCGCTGAACCAGAAAGCAGCAGAATGAATGGACGGCCTAGTGCAGAGCGCATAAGTTGGAACGGCTGTGCCCCCAATGCAACGCGGATGCCAAACTCCTTGATCCGCTTCGAAACCGAATACATCGCCATGCCGAAGACTCCGGTAACGGCAAGCATCGCTGCTAGCATACCCATCACCCCGAGGCTCGCGGTCGCCACCCGCGCGGGAAACAAAACGAATGCCAGCGCGTCGGGCCAGCTGTGGATCGTAAACGGCAGGCTCGGGTCTATGTGCGCGAGCACTCGACTGATCTCGGGTACGATTTCTCCCATCGCCAACTGCGATCGGATCACCAGTGCCGTGTCGCTGTCAGCATTCTGGTCGAGAGGGAAGAACATCGCTGCCCAGGGCGATTCCGTGAGCGAATCATACTTTCCGTTTTCGACGACACCGACAATCTCATAAGAAACCTTATCCGCCATCGTAAACCGAAGTCCGAGCGCGGAAGTGTTTTCAAACATTGCGCGGGCGAACGTCTCGTTTACTATCACGACTCTCGGCGCGTTGGCATCGTCGTGCCAAGTGAAGTCGCGCCCCGTCAGCAAGTGAGTTCCAGCCGCCTCCAGGTACCCGGGTGAGATCGAGAAATATTTGGCGCCGAATGCACTATTTGACATCCGGAAATCTGTTGTACCCAGCCGGTAAACCGGCGCGCTGCTTCCGCCCGTGCCCAGCGGCGTTTCATCGATGATCCCGACGGCCGTAACACCCGGAATGCGACCAACCTCTTGCAACATGCGTTTCTGAATCAGGCGGGATGAAGCATCGGAATGTCCCCCCATGTGCAAATCCGTCTCTGCCAGGATCACACCTTGCGGCCGGAAGCCGAGCGGTGCGTGCAGCGAGCGCTGCATACCGCGCAAGGCTACAAAGGAGGACGTCACCAGCAAAGTGCAGAGCATAATCTGAATGCTCAGGAGAAGATCGCGAAGTGTGAAGCGACGAAAAACAATCGTGCCTGGCGCGCCGCTCTTAATAACCTGGGCGGAGTTTGTCGCCCAGACTTGCCGCATCGGAACCAAGCCCCATACGATTCCACTTCCAAGGGACAGTAGCAGAGCCACAAAGTAGACCTTTGGATCTGGACTGACTGTCACATGAACCGGAAATTCCAGGAATGGCTGCCAACGCGTCAACGAGTCCAGCAATGCAGTCGAGAAAATAGTCCCTAGCGCGCCACCAAGAACAGAAATGAGGACAGCCTCAGCCAGCAGTTGTCTGAGGACGTGCCACCGGCTGGACCCAATTGCAAGCCGGATAGCCAATTCACGACTGCGATCGGCAGTACGTGCGGCAAAGAGGCTTGCGAGGTTGGCACAAGCTGCAAGCAATACGAGAAATGCTAACAGCATGACGCCGGCTAGGAATGACCGAGCCGGATCACCGAACATGTCGCCCATCAATCCAGGTTTTACCAGCCTCGCGCTTAGGTCATCATCGCTCGCGGGATACTCGCGCGCTAGTTCGCGCGCGATGGTGTTGAGATTATCGCTGGCTTGCTGTGGGGTGACGCCCAGCTTCAGCTTTCCCAGGATCCAGATATTGTGCATTCCACGATTGGACAGAAAGTTCGTGCCCTCGTAATCCGGGCTGCTGACGATTGGCATCCAGAAGGCAGGCCATAGAAACATGTCGGTTCCGTGAAACCCGCCTGGCGCAACTCCGATAACAGTAAATGGGTGCTTGTTTATATCGACTGCCGTCCCAATGACCCGGGGATCCGAATCGAAGTGGCTTCGCCAAAAGTCATTGCTCAAGACGATGTAGGGAGCCGAGTTCGGTCCGTGTTCGTCGCTTGCATGAAAGACCCGGCCGTAAGCAGGCTGTACTCCCAGCATGTCAAAGTAATTCCCTGAC
>WNGP01002528.1_pt1 | contig 18894 bp, 19 predicted proteins | sample 5407671 | NCBI WGS metagenome assembly WNGP01 (sample SAMN13153381, study PRJNA577476) | soil metagenome | isolation source: 40 cm soil or saprolite under Garry oak tree replicate 2 | place: USA:California | collected 2016-06-15 | reverse complement strand
CACATTCCCGGCGCCTTGAACATCGGTGGATCGCCGGTCCTTTCGATCTGGGCAGGTTGGATGCTTGCTTCGAATGAGCCGATCCTTCTCGTGCTCGAGAATGAAAATGATCTCGAGGACGTGGTCAGGCTTTTCATTCGCACCGGTTACACGAAGTTCGCGGGCTATTTGGTCGGCGGAATGAAAGCGTGGGAGGCCGCCGGATTTGAAACGGCCGAAGTGCGGCAGATGGGCGTGCATGAACTCAACAAACGCAAGTCCGAGCTGGAGATTGTCGATGTTCGCTCGCCGGGGGAATGGAAAAAGGGACACGTTCCTGGTGCGCGCCACATTTTTTTGCCAGAGCTTCGCAAGCGAATCGGCGAACTTGATTCAAACAAACCAACTGCGGTTTATTGCGGAAGTGGTTATCGCGCCAGCATCGCTGCGAGCATTTTGAAAGAGGAAGGTTTCGACGCGCTCTGGAATGTTCCCGGTAGTTGGGAAGCGTGGAGAAAAGCGAACTTCCCTGTGGAAGGAGCGATCGGCGAATGAATGGATCGACCACGGCCACGATTCCACGCCGATCTTTCGGGGAAACGATGCGACCCGACGTCTGGTGGATCCAACCGCTGCTCGTCTTTCTCGGATTATCGACGTTCATTGTGTATTCAACCTGGGCCGCGTTTCAGGGCGCTCATTATTTTTTCGGCAATTACGTCTCGCCTTTTTATTCGCCGGAACTGTTTGGTGCTTCACCGCACAGTTGGTTTGGACCAAAACCAAGTTGGTGGCCCGGTTGGTTAATTTTTTCGCCTGCGCTTTTAATTCTGTGGGCGCCGGGCGGATTTCGGCTGACCTGTTATTACTATCGCGGCGCGTATTACAAAGCTTTTTGGGCGGACCCGCCCGCCTGCACGGTTGGTGAACCTCGCAAAACCTATCTCGGTGAGCGCTCGTTTCCGCTCATCATGCAAAACGTGCATCGCTATTTCTTGTATCTCGCGCTCATTTTCATCTTGATTCTGAGTTACGACGTTTGGAAAGCGCTCTGGTTCGACCATCGATTCGGGATCGGCGTGGGCACAATCGTGCTCGCGATTAACGTTGTCCTCCTCAGCGGGTATACATTTGGTTGTCACTCGCTCCGCCACTTGATCGGCGGCTTTCGCGATCAACTGGCAAGATCGACATCTTCATTTCAGACCTACCGCTGCGTCACGTGTTTAAACCAGCGCCACATGCTTTGGGCCTGGCTGAGTCTGTTTTGGGTCGGCTTTACCGATCTTTACGTGCGTCTTTGCTCAATGGGAATTTGGCACGACTTCCGGATCATTTAACGAATGGCTGACTACGAGACGCATGAACACGATGTGCTCGTGATTGGCGCCGGCGGCGCGGGATTGCGCGCCGCCATCGAAGCTTCCGCTGCCGGGGTTCGCGTCGGGCTTGTTTGCAAATCGCTTCTCGGCAAAGCGCACACGGTGATGGCCGAAGGCGGAATTGCCGCTGCTCTGGCGAATGTGGACGAGCGCGACAATTGGAAGTGGACGAGCGCGACAATTGGAAGGTGCATTTCGCTGACACGATGCGGGGCGGTCAATATGTGAATCAGTGGCGCATGGCCGAGTTGCACGCGAAAGAAGCGCCGGATCGCGTGCGCGAGCTCGAAGCTTGGGGAGCCGTGTTCGACCGCACCGAAGATGGTCGCATTTTGCAGCGTAATTTTGGCGGCCACAAATATCCGCGACTCGCGCACGTCGGGGACCGCACCGGTTTGGAGATGATTCGCACGCTGCAAGATCACGGCGTGCACCGCGGCATCGACGTGCACATGGAGCACACGATCTTGTCGATCTTGAAGGATGGAAATCGCGCGGTCGGCGCTTTTGGCTACGAACGCGAGCGTGGCCGCTTCAAAATCTTTCGGGCGAAGGCGATCGTGCTCGCGACCGGCGGAATTGGCCGCGCCTATAAGCTTACGAGCAACCGTTGGGAGTACACCGGCGACGGACACTCGCTCGCTTACGAAGCCGGTGCGGACTTGATCGACATGGAATTCATTCAATTTCATCCCACGGGAATGGTCTGGCCGCCGAGCGTCATGGGCATTCTCGTGACTGAAGGTGTGCGCGGCGAAGGGGGAATTTTAACGAACAAAGAAGGCCGGCGATTCATGTTCGATGAGATTCCGGAGAATTATCGATCGCAGACCGCGGACAATGAAGAGGAAGGCTGGCGATATTGTCAGGGTGACAAAAATGCGCGCCGTCCGCCGGAATTATTGACACGTGATCACATCGCGCGCTGCATCGTTCGCGAAATCAAAGAGGGCCGGGGTAGCCCCCACGGCGGTGTTTATCTCGACATCGCGTGGATCAAACAAAAACTTCCGGACGCCGCCGATTACATCAAACGCAAGCTGCCAAGCATGTATCACCAGTTCAAACAACTGGCGGACATCGACATCACTGAGCAGCCGATGGAAGTCGGACCGACCACGCATTACATCATGGGCGGGATTCACGTCGATCCCGACACCGAAATGTCGCGCGTGCCGGGGTTGTTTGCCGCCGGTGAATGCGCTGCTGGAATCAACGGCGCGAACCGGCTCGGGGGAAATTCGCTGTCCGATCTTCTCGTGTTCGGAAAACGAGCAGGCGAGTTCGCAGCCCGCTTCGCCAAAGACAATTCATTAGGCAAAATCGACAACGACAAGATCGACAATGTCGCGCGGGAAGCGCTGGCGCCGTTTGAATCCCGCGGCCGCGGGAGCGAGAATCCCTATGAGATCCAGCGCAACTTGCAGGAACTGATGCAGGACAATGTTGGGATCGTACGCACCGAATCGGAAATGCAGCATGCGCTCGAGCAATTGGGAAAGTTAAAGGAGCGAGCAAATAACGCGGGCGTGACCGGTCATCGTGAATTTAATCCGGGGTGGCATACTGCGCTCGATCTGAAAAACTTGCTGACCGTTTCGGAAGCGATCACGCGCGCGGCGATTGAGCGCAAAGAAAGCCGCGGCGCGCAGTTTCGTGAAGATTATCCAGACAAAGAGGAACGGTTTGCAAAAGTGAACACGATGATTTCAAAAGCTGAGGACGGCTCGATGCGGATTCGGTTGGAGCCGCTTCCGGAAATGCCGGACTATTTGAAGCAGGTTGTCGAAGACAACCGTTGAAGCGGTGAAGGGTTAAAGCGATGAAGCGGACAGAAAATGAAGCGAAGCGTTACCAGACGTTCGAAGATTTGGAAACATATCAAACTGCGCGCGAGTTTCGAAAAGCGATGTATCGCGTTGCCAAACGATTACCCGAAGAAGAGAAATTCGCGTTAGCCAGCCAAATCCGCCGCGCTGCAGTTTCGCTTACGAACAACATCGCTGAGGGGCACGGTCGTTTTCATTATCTCGAGCAGATCAAATTTTGTCTGAATGCACGCGGCTCGCTCGAAGAACTCCTCGACGACCTGAACGTTTGCACTGATGAGAACTATCTCCCGCTGGAGGAAATCGAAATGCTAAAGTCCGACGGATGGCGCGTTCACAAACTCATTAACGGTTATATTCGTTTTCTGCGGAGTCGGACAACCGAAGGTTCTTCACGAGTGCAAGAAACCCTACCGGATGACACGAAGCCTAGCGAAGACCAGATGAGCGACTTATTCTTTGACCCCTTCAACCCTTCGTCGCTTCAACCGTTCAACGAATGAACGTTCAGTTCAAAATCTGGCGCGGTGACGCGAACGGCGGCGCGTTTCAGGATTACACCGCTGAATGTTCCGAAGGAATGGTCGTGCTCGACGCTGTCCATCAAATTCAGCGAACCCAAGCGAACGACCTCGCCTGTCGATGGAATTGCAAGGCGGGCAAATGCGGATCGTGCTCGGCCGAAGTGAACGGGATGCCGAAGCTGATGTGCATGGCGCGGTTGAGCGATTTACCGCTCGATCGGCCAGTCACGATCGAAGCGATGAAAGCATTCCCGATCCTGAAAGATCTGATCACCGATGTTTCGTGGAATTTTTCGGTGAAGAAGAGAATCAAACCGTTCAAGCCGCGGCAGCCCGATGCACCCGATGGCACATGGCGGATGCAGCAAGCCGACATCGATCGGGTTCAGGAATTCCGGAAATGCATCGAATGTTTTCTCTGCCAGGATGTTTGCCACGTGCTTCGCGACCATCAGATGCACGACAAATTTATCGGGCCGCGCTTTCTGATTCACGTGGCGGCGTTGGAGATGCATCCGCTCGATACCGAAGATCGGTTGGAGGAATTGCGAAACACCCAGGGAATTGGCTATTGCAACATCACAAAGTGCTGCACCAAGGTTTGCCCGGAGAGCATTGAGATTACCGACAACGGAATTATTCCGTTGAAGGAACGGGTGGTGGACAAGTTTTACGATCCGTTCGGATGGTTTTGGCGCTGGTTGAAACGGCGACAAGATCGACAACCGTCAAAGCCAGTGTAAGGATTTCTAATTCAGATGTCGGAGTTAAAATCACTTTCGCAAGAGGCAATTCCGGCAGCGCTGGAAAAAGCGGAGCGATATCGTTTGCTCAATGAGCCGGGCGAAGCTGAGAGCATCTGTCTCGACATTCTGAAAACCGATTCCAAAAACCAACAAGCAATCATTACCTTGGTCCTGGCGCTGACGGATCGATTCGAAAAAGGCTACGCCGTCAGCGATATGCAAACGAAAGAACTCCTTTCGCGAATGAAGTCCGAATACGACCGCGCTTATTATACTGGAATCGTGGCAGAGCGCCGGGCCAAGGTGAAACTTCGCCAGAACACGCCCGATTGCCGGTTCCAGGCTTACGATCTTTTTCGCGAAGCGATGAGTTGGTTTGAGAAAGCCGAAGCCATTCGTCCGCCTGGGCACGATGACGCGCTATTACGTTGGAACACATGCGCCCGGATCATCTCGCGCAATAATCTAGTCGCCCGCGAACCGGAAGAGCGCATTGAGTTCCCGCTCGAATAGCGCGATTTGTTACGCGACAATCGCACCGCCGCAGCTCGAACCGGCGCCGGCCGTGCAACCGAAACAATGGTCGCCGGTCATGATCTCGCGATTGTCGATCCTGCTCGGGTCGATATCCCATAGAAACAGGCCACGCCCGCTTTCCCATTGCATGTCGAGCTGCTGGTTGAAATCGCAATCGTAAACTTCGCCGCGCCAGCCAACGCTGATGGTGTTGCGGCACATCAGGCCATCGATCGTCGCCGGATTGAAGGCGCCAACGAGTAACTGCATGTATTCATCCAGCTTGTTGTTGTGGCGCAGATAGGCGGCGAAACGCGCGATGGGCAGATTGGTCAGCGTGTAAAGTTTGCCAAACACGATGCCGAAATGTTTTTTTAGCTCGCGTTTGTAATCAGTTTCCAGCTCTGCCTGGGGCCCAGGGAGAAACGCTCCCACCGGATTGTAAACGAGATGGAGCGGGAGATCTGGCTCCGCGCCGTAGCCGAGAGAATTTAGATGCTGGAGCGCCTTGATACTTCCTTCAAAAACGCCTTCCCCGCGTTGCGCATTTACATTTTCGGGCGTGTAACACGGCATTGAGGCGATGATCTCGACTTTTCGCTTCGCCAGAAATTCGCCGAGATCTTCATAGCCGGGCTCGAGCAGAATTGTCAGATTGCATCTGTCGATCAGGTGACGGGATGGACTCAAGGCAGCAAGTCGCGCGATAAGATATCGGAAATCCGGAATCATCTCCGGCGCGCCCCCGGTCACGTCCACCGTCGGGATCGCGGTCTTTGCCAGCCAATCGACGACCCGATCGATCGTGTCGCGTGTCATGATCTCTTTGCGGTTTGGTCCCGAGTTCACATGACAATGCACGCAAGTGAGATTGCAAAGTTTGCCGACGTTCACTTGAAGAATTTCCGGGCGCGCACGGCGCAGAGACAACGAACGCTCCGCCAGCTTAAGCGCGAATCGATTCATTTCAGATTAGGCACAACTTCCGCCGTCACAGCATTTGCTGCTGCCTTCCGTGGTCGCGTTGTAATTCTGACCTTTGGTTTCTTTCGGATGCCGCAGCGAAGTGCGCGAGCAATCGAACGGCTTCGCTTCACTCAACGGAACATCGACAATCGGATCCACGAGCTCGAAAAATTCCCGGTACGGCGCCTTCTTGTAGAGATTGTAGGTCTTGTCGCACACTGCGTAGCGTCGGCCGCGTTCCATTCGGTGATTGTCGTCGTCGAGAACTTCTTTGAACGGGCCGCGATAAATCACAGCCTGGTTGCGTTCGAAACATACGCCCTGTTTTCCCTTAAAGGCTTCGACTGTCACCGAGCGAAATTCGATCCCTTGCACGGTCCGCCACGGATCGCGGTCTCGTTTGAGAATTTGGATTCCGTAAAAGCCCGCGCTTTCGAATGCCGCGAGAAAACCTTCTTCAGTCAGCGCGCCGGAAATGCAGCCGCTCCAAAGTTCCGCGTCGTTTTGCATCTCGTCCGGAACCGCTTCGTCGCTCAAGATGTCGCAAATCACGGCGCGCCCGCCTTTCGTCAAAACTCGAAAGATTTCGTCGAAGAGCATCCGCTTCGATTTCGGCTCGACCAGATTTAGCACGCAGTTCGAGACGACCACGTCGACGGAATCGCTCGCCACCAGCGGACGCTTGCAACGTAATTCTTCGGCCAGTTCATCGGCGGCAAGAAACGACGCCGCATCAGTGATCGGATTTTGTTTCAGTTGTCGATCCAGCAGTTCGAGATCGAGCGCCAGGTCCTGGATACGGCCTTTGCGAAATTCAACGTTTGCGTAACCGATGCGACCGGCCACGATCGGCGCATTGCGACGTGCGACCTCCAGCATTTCATCGGTCATATCCACGCCGATCACTTTTCCGCGCGGTCCGACAATCTGCGCGGCGATGAAACAAATTTTTCCCGTGCCGCTGCCAAGATCGAGAACGATTTCGCCTTCGCGCAAATAACGCGATGGATCGCCGCAGCCGTAATCGCGCTCGATCACTTCGCGCGGAATCACTTTGAGATATTCGGATTGGTAATCGACCGGACAACAAAGCTGATCCGCGCGCGCATTGGCTCCGGCCGCGTAACGCTGACGAACGATAGTTTCCTTGGTTTTGGCTTCGATCATAGTGATGCGAAGGATTAACAGGCCTCTTTATTCCTGAAAAGCGTTGGTTTCGCACAGGAAGACGATATAAACACGTCGCTCCTTGGAATAGGCGCGGCGAGTGATTCCTCTTACCGTTGTGACCGCGGGAACAGATTTTGTTTAAATATGCTCGCGCCTGATTTTCAACAGTTGGTGGAATCGACAAGGCAGATTTCGACAAGGCTGGCGGCGTCCTCAAAATCCTTGGCCGTTACGCGCCGCAATCAGTTCGTGAATTTGCCACGAGCGGCAATTACGACATCAAGTACCTTCCATACAACTGGGGCTTGAACGACCAAGGCGCGCACGGCCGCAATTACAGCCGAGTGCAGTTGATCTTCGACAACCTTTTTAAGTAAACGACCGGCTACTCGGCGAGTTTGTCAGCGGGTTGGGGCGCGCGATCCGGCCGCTCGCCGCTCGGCAAACGCCACTCGCGCTGTTTGCAAAACGGCAAAGCCAAAAGTTTTCCGAGCGTAAGCTCATGCTCATCGCGATAGGCCGCGACACCAATAATGAGAGCATCCTGGGAAATGTCGCGGCGCATAGTTCGGTGGAGTTTATCCCACCAGCAAAAAATCGTGCCCCAGTTCGAATTGGTCTCGCGCTCGACGATGGAATGATGAATGCCATGCATCCGTGGCGTGACAAGGATCAGATTCAAAATCCGCTCCAGCTTAATCGGCAGCCGCCAGTTGGAATGATGAAAACAAGTCGCGGCTTCAAACGCGATGAAAAAGATGACGAACGCGAGCGGAGCAACGCCAAGCACGACCAGAGCTATCGAAAGAAAACCAGTCGAGAAAAACATTTCGCCAAAATGGAAGCGCGCGGCGGTAGTCACATCCATATCGAGGTCGGTATGATGGACATTGTGAAACCGCCAGAAAAGCGGCACCCTATGATTGGCCCAATGCCACCACCAGTAGGCGTAGTCCATGAGCAGAAACGTGGTGGCAATCGCTATTGGCTTTGGCTGTTGCAACCAGTTCATCAATCCCACACCTCGATGTTGCGCCCAAACTGCCAAAGCGAGCGGGATCGGCAACATTGCGAATCGGACAATTACAAAACCTGGAATCGAGACGACGTAGTTACGAACCAATCGACGCAACACGCCAAAATGCTGGCGTCTCAGCGGAAAACGCCACTGAAGAAAAAGCAAGGCCAGAACCAGAACAGTGAGGAGCGGGTTGCCAACGAAATCGAGCAACGGAGGCAGCTTCATTCGAGTAGTCCGATTGTCTCCGCGCGGCGTAATTTCGCACGGATTAAATGAAGATTTCGATCATCGTGCCGACCCTGAATGAAGTGGACTCCATCCGCGAATTTCTTGCCGATTTACGCCAACGCGCACCGAACGCCGAGGTTATTGTTGTTGATGGCTCGAGTTCGGATGACACGGCGAAGCACGCGATTGGCTCTTGCGATCAACTGTTGCAGACCACGCCGGGCCGCGCGCGACAAATGAATCTCGGTGCCAGCGCAGCGAATGGCAATGTTTTCTGGTTCCTGCATGCGGATGCAGCGATTCCTTACGGCGCCGTCAGCGAAATCGAACGCACGCTGCAAGATCAACACGTTGTCGGCGGATTTTTTCGAATCCGGTTTCCGCGGGAGCGCTTCGTCTACCGATTAAGCGATACTATTGGGCACTACCTCGGTTTGTTGGTGCGAATTCGCTATGGTGATCACGGGTTCTTTTGTCGGCGCGCGGATTTTTTTGCGGCCGGCGGTTATCCGGACTTGCCGTTGTTCGAGGACGCGGAGTTTTACCGCCGGATGCGGCGCCGCGGGCGAACCCGGCACGTGCGCAACAAAATCATCACGAGCCCGCGCCGATATGAACGACTCGGTCCGTATCGACTGACGGCTTCGTATTTGTTGCTATCAACGCTTTATCTACTTCATGTTCCCATTCCGGTCCTGTCGCGCATTTACAGTCGGCTCTGTGTTCGCGCGGAGGAGCAGCCGTACCCGGAACGGTTGTCGACGCGGAAATATAAGGATTGCCTTGAACCTCAAACATTCGATTAATCTTAAATCTATGATCACACGATTTATTATTGCAGTAGCCGTTGCATTCCTTTTCACACCGGCGTTAACCGGTTTCGGGCAAGAACATCCCGAGCATCCGAAAAAAAGCGGCCTGGAAAACAAGGTCACAAAGTCGGAAATTTCGACCGGGATCAAGAAACACATCAGCGCTGAGACCGAAAAAACGAGCGACAAGAAGTTCCACGTCAATTACGAGGGCAAGGATCTCGCGCTAGATTTGATCAAGGTGCACGACGATCGGCTTTCCAGTCTCGGCGGGGGGAAATATTTCGCCTGTGTCGATATGAAAGCGAGCGAGGGGACGACTTACGACATCGATTTCTTCATGTCTGGAAAACCTGGCGATATGAAGGTCACGGAAACGTCTGTTCATAAAGTGAACGGCAAGCCGCTCTACAATTGGAAGGAAGAAAACGGCATCTGGAAAAAAGTTTCGGCCTAGAGGGAACGTGCGCTGTTCGCTTGGTTTGACGCTGTTGTTGATCGCAAGATCGACAATAGGAGCAACAACTCAGTCCGAGATCATCAAAGGCTCGGACGAGTTCGAATTCATTTATCGGGTCAAGCTCCCCGAAATCAAAGGCGAAGCGCGGCTCTGGATTCCACTGGCCAAGACGGACGCGTTTCAAACGGTCACACAGGAGGAAGTCAGCATTCCGATCAAATGGGAAAAAGTTCAGGACCGCGATTACGGCAACGACATTTGTGTGCTCCATCCGCAGTCACCCGACAGCGGGAAAACGATTGAATTGCGCTATTTGGTCGTCCGCAAAGAGAAAGCCGCTTATCCGCCAGAAGGAGAGGATCCGTCGCGCTTTCTTCGGCCGGAGAAACTCGTGCCCCTGAACGAGACGTTTAAGACCTTGGCCGACCAGGCCACCGCTGGGAAGAGGGACGATCTCGATCGCGCCAAAGCGCTCTACGATCACGTCCTCCGCCGGATGCGTTACGACAAATCCGGCAGTGGGTGGGGCAGGGGAGACGCGATCTACGCATGTGACGCGAAAACAGGCAATTGCAGCGATTTTCACGCTTATTTTATAGCGCTGTCTCGTAGCGTCGGAATTCCGGCTCGTTTTGCCATCGGAGCGACGATTCCAGCGGACAAAAACGAAGGCGCGATCGAAGGCTATCATTGCTGGGCGGAATTTTTCGCCGACGGTCGTTGGGTCCCGGTCGACATCAGTGAAGCGTGGAAGAATCCGGACCTGGCCGAATATTATTTTGGCCATCATCCGGCCAATCGCTTCGAGTTGACCAAGGGCCGCGATCTGATTGTCGATCCTGCGCCGGCGAGCGGCCCGATTAATTTTCTCGCGTATCCGCTGCTCGAGATGGACGGCAAAGCGATGAAGCCGGAAACAAGCTTCGCTTTTCGCCGGATCCACGCCTGAAGCCGTAATACCAGCGGTGCAAGCTCTCCACCGGAACACCGCACCGGAACAAGATCAGAAAAATCAAGTTACGCAGCGTGACTCTCCACGGCCCCCGAGCAATCTGTGTTCGCGCGCAGCTGCGTATCGGTGGGTCGAGCAACTTAATTTTGCCGGAGGCTCGCAGCCTTCTTGAAAGGTCGACATCTTCCATGAGCGGCATTTCAGCCCATCCACCGATTCTCAGAAACTGTTCGCGTCGCACGAAAATGCTCTGGTCGCCATAAACTGTTCCGAACGCGCGTGAATGCCAGCGCTCCAGCGGTTCCAAAAAACGAAGATGCGGATGGCGTTCGTCGAACGCGCGATAAAACGCGCCGCCCACTACGTCGCTCTCGTTAAGCGCGGCCAGCGCCTCGACATGTTCCCGGCAAAGCTCGGTGTCTGCGTGTTGAAACAATAACCAGTCGCCGGTGGCGATGCGGGCGCCTTCGTTCAACTGGCGACCGCGATTCGGCTTGGGGTTGTCTAGGAAAATCGCGCCCGCTTCTTCCAGCTGGCGACGCAGGTCGAACACCGGCTCGGCCGCGGAAACAATGACTTCGCGGATCTGCCGCCACGATTTTAAGTTGGGGACCAGCGACAGCAGTGTCTCGCCCTCGCGCCAAATTGGAATAATGACGCTGATGCTCGCGCTTTTGGTACCGTTCACAGCGACTAAAGAGTTGTCACAAACCGCGGTCAGCGCGCAATGAAATTTCGTTTTTCGCAAGCGACTGCTTGCTCTAACAGCGACTCTTGCTCCTATTCAAAGCGTTCATAAGGCAATCAATGAGCGGACTTAGGTTGGGAGTTAATGTCGATCACATCGCCACGTTGCGACAGGCGCGTTATGCCGGAATGCCTGATTCAAAAAATGCCGAACCCGATCCGGTCGCGGTGGCGTCGCTTTGCGAGCGGGCCGGCGCGCAGGGGATCGTGGCCCATTTGCGCAGCGACCGCCGGCATATCCAGGACCGCGATATCGATCGGCTTCGCCAGAACATCATGACGAAACTGAATTTGGAAATGGGAAATACGCCCGAGATTGTCGATGTTGCGTTGCGAATTGTGCCTGATGAAGTCTGTCTCGTCCCCGAAAAACGCGAGGAAGTTACGACCGAAGGCGGCCTCGATATCGTTGCGCAACGGAAGGAACTCGAGCCGACGATCAAGAGATTACAAACCTCCGGCATTCGCGTGAGTCTGTTTGTCGATCCAACCCTGGAACAAATCGATGCCGCGCACGAGCTCGGCGTGGAAATGGTGGAACTTCACACCGGCAAACTCGCCAACGCTTTCTCGGAAAAGATCGAGAAGCAGGAGCTGGAAAATTTGCAGGCGGCGGCCAAAGCCGGTTCGGAATTAAAACTGCAAGTCAATGCCGGCCACGGCATCAATTATTCGAATATCGCGCTCATTCACAAGATCCCGCATCTAACGGAACTGAACATTGGGCACTCAATTGTGTCGCGCGCAGTGTTTGTCGGAATCGAAAACGCGATTAAGGAACTGCTCGCAGTGATGGCAGATTACAAGGGATGAATGTCCAGGGGGACCTGAGGGAGGCGAGTTCGGCGATCTTTGTTTCTGACTAATGAGCGTGCTCGGCATCGGAGTCGATCTGGTGGAATGCGCGCGTATTCAGCATTCGCTCGATCGCTTTGGCGAGAAATTTTTGCGCCGCGTTTTTACCGACGGCGAAATTGAATATTCGATGTCGATGAAATTTCCAGCGCGCCATCTGGCGGCGCGATTTGCGGGCAAGGAAGCGGTCTCGAAAGCATTTGGCACCGGCATCGGCAAGGCGATGGGCTGGCGGAACATCGACATCCGCAAAAAGAAAAGCGGCGAGCCATTCCTCGTCTTTTCCGGACCGGCGCAAGAACTGGCAACAAAACGTGGCGTGACGTCGGCGCTGATTACCTTGAGCCATACCGAACATCACGCTGTCGCCTGTGTCGTGCTCGAAGCGACGTGACGTGGTTCGCTCGCTGGATTAGACGAACGCCCTCGCCAGATTTCTCCGGCGAGGGCGTCGTAATCTAGCAATTCAGGTTGCTATTTTTTGCAGCAACTCGCGTTGCAACATTGTTTGCCTTTGCAGCAAGCGTTTGTCTGCGCGCTCACGGGCGACGCAGCAAAACATGCTGCCAGGCTGGCAATAAGCAGAAGATATTTCATAAAATCCTCCTTTGAATTTCGTTATCGAACTCGGCCGCGCACCTTGTGCGTGCCGAGCCGTCAATCAGGAGACCACCGAGCGCGGCGGCGGAACGGGCGGTCGTTGGCCGCGGACTGTTACGCGATCATCGTTCACCGAAATTGTGCCACTCATTTCTGCTCCCAGGGCGAGTGGATTTGCGTTGCCGAGGTAAAGCAGCAGGCAGACGGCCGGCGAGGTGCAACACGTCGCAGTGGTTGTTCCGGCGGGGTTGATTGGACAGCGGACGCCCGCATCCATATTCATGTCCTTGCAACAAGTCCTCTGCTGGACGGTTGTCGCAGATTCGCCCGGGAGAACAGGGGTTAAAGAAGCGAGGCTAACCGTTAGGACAGCCAACAGTAATTGCGCCGGCAGCTTCATCGATCGCAATTTAGCATCGGCATCGGGTTTCTAAAGAGGATTGTGATAATGAATTGGGATGAATGCGCGGCTTGGTTTGCCGCGACTACGGCCGACTCCTTCGAACGTCCGCCTCGACCGGCGGTCTAAGTTGTGCTACAAAGAAAAGCGATGTTGAGCAGGATCATGATTTCGGTGGCTATAGGAGCACTCCTGGTCGCACCGGTGAGCATCTCTGCCCGATCTTGCATTCTCTTGAATGCGCCTGCTGAAAAAGCATGTCAGCCTGGTTGCTGCGCAAACCAAACCTGCTGCGCGACGTCGCACAAGAACACCGCTCCAGTTTCTCAGCCGCTTGCCAAGTCTGGTTCCGATCAGCAGAGCGTCGCAACTTTACCTTCCGCGGTTGTGGTCGTTGGATTGGGTCCAGTCGCGGAAACGTCGTCGACTTTCTCGAGCCGAGATTGCATGGCGCATTCGCCGCCGCAGCTCGCGCTCATCTGCATTCGCCTTATCTGATCCGAAGAGCCTGACGGTCGGGGTGTGCCTATTTAACGGCGTGCCGCGAGTTCAACTCAGCTCTTGGATCAATGAAAACAACTTACCTCTTATTACTTAGTACAACTTTAACTTTATCAGTCGGAGCAGAACCTTCAGCGACTGCCGCGGAAGCTCGAAGCTCAACAGGATCTCTATCACTCGGCGAAGTGACGAGCGCCGTCCTCGCTAACAATCCGGCGATCCAACAGGCGCTGAAAAAATGGGCGGCGGCGAAAGAGCGCGTCACGCAGGAAGCCGCGTGGGACGATCTCAAGGTTAGCGGCAGTTCGCGCGCGGCCCGTTTTGTCGATGTTGCGCCGAATTCCTTCACCGACCAAATAGCGTCGGTCGAACAAATCATTCCGCTCACTGGAAAAAATCTTGTGCGCGCACGGATCGCCGCTGCGGATGCAGTCGAAGCTTTTGAAAGGGCGCGACGCGAGCAACTGGATGTTCTCGCCAAGGCGCGCGCTTCCTATTTCCGCTTGCTCAATGCGACCGCCCAATTGGAACTGAATCGAAGGAATCTGGTTTCGCTTCGCGAGATCGCCGAAGTCAGCCGCTCTCGTTACGAAGTCGGCAAGGCCAACGCGGCCGAGCCGCTCGTGGGCGAGGTGGAAGCGAGCAAGCTGCTTGAATCCCAGCAGGACATTTTGCGAAACATTTCGGCCGAGCAATCGCAGCTCAACGTCCTGATGAATCGCGACGCCTTCGCGCCGCTGGGGCGCCCAGACGAAACAAACATCAAAGCGCTCAACATTTCGATGATGCAAGCGCGCGAGATCGCGCTCGCTAACCGACCGGAGATCAAAATCGCGCAAGCCAGGATCGACATGGAGAAGTCGCGACTGGGACTCGCGCGGCGAAATTGGATTCCCGATCCCGCGATCAAAGTTGAAGCACAGCGCTACAACGACGCTGCCCAAGCGGCCAGTGAAGTTGACGCTGGAATTTCTTTCACCGTCCCATGGGTCAATCCGGGCAAATACTCGGCGGCTGTTCGCGAAGCGAAAGAAAATCTGGCTGCGGCTCAACACGAATTCGACCGCACAAACGCGGAGGCGCTGGGTGCGTTGCGCGACGCGCTCGAAAAAGTCCACACGACGAAACACCATGTCGATCTTTTCCGGGACAAGCTCGTGCCGCAGGCTCGTCAGGCGTTCGAGGCCAATCAGTTCGCCTACGAGACCGGCAAAGCAACTTTCCTCGAGTGGATCACCGCGCAACGAAACCTGCGCGACCTCGAAGCGATGGGGCAACAGCACATCGCAGATTATTACGCGGCACTTGCCGAGCTCGAAGCCGTTGTCGGCGCTGATCTCAAGCTTTTTCCCTCAACCAAAACAAAGGAAGCAAAATGAAATCGATAACACTGAAATTGTTAGTGCTCGCGATGCTGCTCGTCATTCCCGCGTGCTCAAAGTCCAGTAAATCGATCAAACCGCCGGACGTAGATTACTACACCTGCACGATGCATCCGTCGGTGCACGCGGAGGCGCCGGGCAAATGTCCGATCTGCGGAATGGACCTCGTTCCGGTGATGAAGAAAGATTCCAGCTCTTCACCGTCGGCATCGGGGTCGCCTAGCGGCGGCGGCATGCAAGGCATGGCCGGTATGCCCGGTATGCAAAGTGGAAGTCAAACGAGCGGATCGCCGTCGCATGAATTCGTGGTACCGGTCGAGCGGCAACAACAAATCGGTGTGACCTATGCAACGGTAAGACGGGCGCCGCTGCATCACACCATCCGCGCGGTCGGCACGATCGATCCGGATTCGCAACGCCGCTGGGCGTTCGTCGCCCGCGTAGATGGTTATGTAAAGGATTTGTTCGTCCCATCTGCCGGACAACTTGTGGAAAAAGACGCGCCCCTCATGTCGATCTACAGTCCGGATCTGCTCACGACCGAGCGCGAGCTGGTCATGCTGCTTCGCATGCGTGACCAAGCGAAATCGAAGGAAGCACGCGTGACACCCGAGCGATTGATTGCCGCCGCCGAATCGCGCCTGCGACAGTGGAACATTACCGATCAACAAATCGCTGAAATCGAACAAAAGCGTGCCCCAAGTGAGACGTTAACACTTCGCTCGCCGTTTCGCGGCGTCGTCCAGGAAGTTCCGGCGCAACAAGGCGCGAACGTGAGGGTCGGTGATCGTTTGATCGACATCGCCGATCTCTCGGTCGTTTGGGTATCGGCCGAATTTTACGAAAGCGAATTGTCGATGTTGCAAACCGGTCAGCAGGTAACGGTGACGACGAGTTCGTATCCTAACGATCACTTCGAAGGGCAAATCGCGGTGATCAATCCGTTTCTCGAACAAGCAAAGCGGATCGCAAGAGTTCGCATCGATATTCCTAATCCTGATTTCAAATTGCGGCCGGGGATGTATGCCAACGTCGAGCTGGGGATGGACATGGGCGAAGGTCTCGTGGTCCCGGCGAGCGCGGTAATGCCCACAGGCTCGCGCGAGATTGCCTTTGTCGATAAAGGCGGAGGCAAACTCCAGCCGCGGGTTGTCGAACTAGGCGAGCAAATCGGCGACCACTACGAAGTGAAGAGCGGCTTGGCTGAAGGTGAGCGCGTTGTCGCAAGCGCGAACTTCCTCATCGATGCCGAATCGAAAGTGCAAGGCGCGTTGAACGATTTCGAATTGCCAACGGCCAAACGCTAGGACCGCCAAATGATCGAGCGCATCATCGCAGCAAGTGTGAGGAATCGCTTTCTCGTGTTTGTCTTCACACTTTTTGCGATCGTCGCCGGGATTTATACGCTCAAGCGTGCGCCGCTCGATGCCATTCCCGATCTGAGCGATGTGCAGGTGACCGTACGGACATTTATTGGGCGCGCTCGCGCGTAATTGAATATCTAAACTCGATTCGCGGCTCGCTTCCCGAGGGTGTGAATCCAATCATTGGCCCCGACGCGACCGGTGTCGGCTGGGTTTACGAGTACGCGCTGGTTGATGATTCGGGCAAACTCGATCTCGCGCAGCTGCGATCAATTCAGGATTGGAACCTGCGCTACGCGCTCGAATCGGTGAAAGGCGTCGCTGAAGTCGCGCCGGTCGGCGGTTTCGTGAAGGAATACCAGATCGATGTCGATCCAAACGCGCTTCTCGCGCACGGCATTCCGCTAAGCGATGTCGTGACGCGTGTGAAATCGAGCAACGGCGACGTGGGCGGAAAAACCTTCGAAGTCGCAACTACGGAATATTTCGTGCGCGGCCGCGGTTATTTCAAAAACGTCGCCGACATTGAGAACGTTGTGCTCAAAGTCGAAAACGGCACACCGGTTTATGTAAAGAACATCGGCAAAGTTCATCTCGGCGGCGCGCTCCGACGCGGTGTAGCCGACCTGAATGGCAACGGTGAAGTCGTCGGCGGAATCGTAGTGATGCGTTACGGCGAGAACGCGCTCAACGTGATCAATGGTGTTAAACATAAGATCGACAATATCAAATCGTCTTTGCCGACTGGAGTCCGGATCGTGCCGACTTACGACCGCAGCGAATTGATCCACCGCGCAATCGGGACGCTGCGCGAGAAACTGATCGAGGAATGCATCATCGTCGCGCTCGTTTGTCTTGTCTTCCTCTGGCACGTCCGCTCGGCGCTCGTCGCAATCATTACGCTGCCGATCGCGATTCTCGCATCATTCATTCCGATGTTTTACTCGAACCTGACGAGCAACATCATGTCGCTTGGCGGAATCGCGATCGCGATCGGCGCCATGATCGATGCGGCCATCATCATGGTCGAGAACGCGCACAAATCACTTGAGCTTTTTCGAGAACAGCACGGCCGCGAGCCGGATAATCGCGAGCGGATCGAAACAATCATCGCCGCGGCAAAGACAGTGGGACGACCTTTATTCTTCTCGCTGCTTGTCATCACCGTCAGTTTTCTGCCGGTGTTTTCGCTCACCGCGCAGGAAGGCCGCTTATTCAAGCCGCTCGCCTTCACAAAAACGTTCTCGATGTTTTTCGCGGCGATGCTTGCCATCACACTTGCGCCAGTGCTGATGACCTTGTTGATCCGCGGCAAGATCGCGCCGGAAGCAAAGAATCCAATCAATCGATTTCTCATTTTCATTTACGAACCGGCTCTGAATTTTGTTCTGCGTTTCCGCCGTCGCGTCTTGCTCGGTGCGCTACTGCTTCTCCTCCTCACGATTTTTCCGTTCGCGAGGCTCGGCAAGGAATTCATGCCGCCCTTGAACGAAGGGACTTTGCTTTACATGCCCACGGCAGTCCCAGGAATGTCCATCACTGAAGCAACCAAGATTCTTCAGATACAAGACCGACAACTGAAAAAATTTCCTGAAGTCACGATTGTTTTTGGCAAGGCAGGGCAAGCGGAAACGTCCACCGATCCGGCGCCGCTCTCGATGTTTGAAACGATCGTTTCGCTAAAACCGTTCGATCAATGGCCGCGCGGCATGACCTGGGAAAAATTTCTCGCCGAACTGAACATGAACCTGCGCACTCCGGGCATGGCGAACATTTTCTGGATGCCGATCCAGACGCGCACGGAAATGCTAACCACAGGATTTCGCAGCGCGCTCGGTATAAAAGTTTTCGGACCCGATTTACAGGGGATCGAGAACCTCGCTGTGCAAATCGAGAAAGCAATTGTCGATCTTCCGGACACGCGGAGCGCTTTTGCCGAACGAACTGCCGGCGGTTATTTCCTCGATTTCGATGTGAACCGGGAAGCCGCCGCGCGCTACGGTCTCACCGCCGGCGACGTTAACGACGTTATCGAAACAGCGATCGGCGGGAAAACGATTACGACGACCGTTGAGGCGCGAGAGCGTTATCCAGTTCGTGCGCGTTACGCTCCCGATTTCCGCCAAGATCTGGATTCACTCAAGCGCGTGCTCGTTCCGACGCCGTCCGGCGCGCAGATTCCGATTTCGCTTGTCGCCGATATTAAATATCGCACCGGACCGCCAAGCATTCGAAACGAGAACGGACAACTCGTCGGATTTGTTCTGATCGATCCGGCGACGAGTGACATCGACGGTTACGTTCGCCGCGCATCGAAGCGCATCGCTGAGCGCGTGAAATTTCCGGCCGGTTATTACACCGAATGGGCTGGGCAGTTTCAATACATCAGGCAGGCCGAGCAACGTTTGAAGATTGTCGTGCCGCTGACGCTTCTGATTATTTTCGTCCTGATTTATTTTA
>WNGP01002104.1_pt1 | contig 18899 bp, 18 predicted proteins | sample 5407671 | NCBI WGS metagenome assembly WNGP01 (sample SAMN13153381, study PRJNA577476) | soil metagenome | isolation source: 40 cm soil or saprolite under Garry oak tree replicate 2 | place: USA:California | collected 2016-06-15 | reverse complement strand
GGTCATGACCTTCAACGGTGGCTTTGCGACGGCTTCACGCTTCCTGTACGCGGCGGCGCGCGAGGATACCCTACCGCAGATTTTCGCGCGCATCAGCTACACCTTTGCCGTGCCCTACTTCGCCGTCATCTTTTTGAGCGTTTCCTCCGCGGCTGTCGCTGTGATCATTTTTCTGACGGGGCAATTCAATGCGCTGATTCTTTTCGGGGCCGTGCTGGAAGCCTTGATCTACACGGTAGCGGGTTTGTGTGTGCTGCGCCTGCGCCGCAAACAACCGGATGCCGAGCGCGCATTTCGCATCAAGGGCGGCTGGACAATTCCCATTCTGACGATTATCGTATTTGGCATGCTGGCAATCCTGGCCTCGCTCGGCATTGGCTCAAACATTATGCCCGGTTTGCCCTTGATTATCTCCATCGGGGTATTTATCATCTCCACACTCTACGTTTTCCTGGTGGTGCCTCGCTTGCGTGCCGCAGCGCAGGCGCGCAGGGCAGCAACGAAACGCAGACGCCCCGTTCGCGAAACACCGAGCGCGGAGGCAGGCCAGTAGCCGATCTTCACTCTAGACATCGATAATCTTGCCGCCTGCCGCTTTGAGCAGGCGGTCACGAATGGCAAGTCCCAGGCCGTGATCGCCGAAATTGCGACAGAGAATGACGTGGACATGCGCATCCTCCAACGCGCGCAATCCCGCGAACAATGCCGTGGCGATCTGAACAGGATCGTCGGCCTTGCCAAGCGTGTTAATGAGCGCGCCGCTCCCTTGAAAGGTTGCCACATCTTCATCCGCCACCAGCACACCAACAAACTCTCCCTGTTCCTGCCGCCGCTTCATTTCCAGCAGCATAGCCGCGCGCATGGCTTCCACAGAGCCATTGTAGAGCAGCAAAGGAATGGCAGGCGCATAATGTGTGAGCAGTTGACCGGGCGAAGGTTGCGCACTGGTTTCGCTGTGGGCCATTTGATCGGCATGGTTGGCAATTTGTTGGCGCGGCGGCTGTACGTCCGGTAAAACGGTGCGCAACGCCTCAAGGCTGACACCACCGGGCCGTAGAATGATTGGCGGCTCGGTACGGAGATTCAGCACGGTTGATTCGACTCCTACCTCACAGGGACCGCTATCGAGAATGAGCGGGATTCTACCGGCAAGATCAGTATAGGCATGCTGCGCGGTGGTCGGGCTGACATGCATGAAGCGGTTGGCGCTGGGCGCGGCTATTGGCGAACCGAGGGCGCGAATAAGGGCGAGCGCGACAGGGTGACGAGGCATGCGAATAGCCACCGTCTCCAGTCCCGCCGTCGCTAGATGGGGGACACGTGGGCCGCGTGGGAGAATCAAGGTAAGTGGGCCGGGCCAGAACGCGCTCGCCAGTCTCCTCGCCTGCTCCGGTATGAAGGTCGTTAACCGCTCTAGAGATGCCTCGTCAGCGATATGCACAATCAATGGGTCGCTGAATGGACGACCTTTCGCGACAAAGATACGTTCTAACGCCGCTGTTTGCAATGCATCCGCGCCCAGGCCATACACCGTTTCGGTCGGGAATACGACGAGTTCACCCGCGCGTAACAGCCTGGCGGCGTGTTCAATAAGCGAGGGCTCGGGTTGCGTTGGATGAACCTTTATAATTTCTGTATGTATATGTTGTCGTGAAGGCTGCATAAAAAAGTACTACTTTCCGACGCTTGCCACGTGTCAGTAATGCATGCATAAACGTTTGAAAGAGTGGAGCATGCAGCTCACGTTTGCTGCCTGGCGCGTTTGCATGCTATACTCGGTACATTCCAATCACTAGCCATAGAAGAGTGGAGTAGATGCACAATTCTGATTTTCACCATAAACGCTCAAATAAGTCACTTAACATACGCCGCATTGTCGGCATTCTAGGTATCCTTCTCTCACTGCTCATCATCCTGGGCGTTGGCGCATTTAGTACACGCGCAGGCATTATTTCAAGTATTCCAGGCATTCCAGGCGCCTCCAGGCCAACTTCATCAGGTTTCATAACCACAAAGGCCAGCGCCTGTAACACGCCTTCGCATCAGCCTGGAGATAGCAATCTCTCCATCCATTCTGCCGGGCTAGCTCGCACATTCATCGTACATCTTGCTCCCACGTATGGCACACAGCCGCAGCCGGTGGTGATTAACTATCATGGCTATGATAACACGGCACAGCGTACGGCTCAACATACCAATATGGGGGCTGAGGCAGACAAAGCGGGGTTCATCCTGGTTTTCCCCCAGGGCGTCGATAGCCCACCCTCGTGGAATGCTGGCATAGGGCATTTGGGACCGACGGGTGATGCCGACGACGTGCAATTTACGCGCGATCTCATTAGCTATCTTGAGCATAACTATTGCGTTGACACACACCGCATCTATGTCGCCGGTTACTCATTGGGCGGTGGGATGGCCTATCGCATAGCCTGTACCCTCAGCGATCGAATCGCCGCCCTTGCCACTGTTGAAGGCGCCTTCTACCACTTCCCAGGCGGTTGTAATCCATCACGGCCCCTTCCTGTGCTGGAAATTCACGGGCAAGCCGATCAACTCGCCCCCTATGGCGGCAATCCCTCTATGGGTATGGCAGCCGTGCAAGTCTACCTGAATGTCTGGCTTGCACACGACCATTGCCAGAGCACAAATAAAGTCATCTATCAAAAGGCCGATGTCACCGGCATCCAATGGCCCGATTGCGCGGCTGGGACGGTCGTGGAGCATTACCGCATCAGAGACGGCGGGCATACCTGGCCTGGCTCAAGCCCTATTCCAGAACTGGGCTACACGACCCATACCATCGATGCCAATGTGGTCATCTGGAGTTTCTTCAGCCGGTTTTCGAGTTAGGCGCTGACGGTATGCCGATTCGCTATCTATCATCATTCTTTGGTCAAGTCTGGCGCCGCTATATCTAATGAAGCCCGCGCCTGAAGCTGCTTCCGATATGCAAAATAATCCTCAAGAATTCTTGTGAAGTACTTCTCCAGCCCCTTACGCATATCTGCCTCGTTTAGCCAGCATGGGTGGCCTTCTATGCTGCCGCGCAACGCTCCACCAATGACTTCACCAGCGAATACAATCATCAGGGAACTCATGCGGTCGATGCGGGTACTGGTTGTCGCATAGGTACCTATCGTATCAAGCATTTGCACCTCTAAGCCAGTCTCCTCTCGACATTCACGCTGCGCAGTTTCAGCGGGCTGTTCACGCCAGCGCATGAAACCACCGGGAAAGACCAGCCGATGTCCTGGCATTTTCACGAGCAAGAAACGCCCCTGGTCTTCCACGATTACACAGCTAGAACCCAGCGGAGGTAAATTGCCAGCGAGTATTCCATTGAGGATGTTAAAGGAGACCGGAACGAGCCATCTCAATACCCGGTACAAAAATCGTTTCAGCACTGATTGTTATCTACCTATCTAACGTCATGTATTTCTTTGCATATTATACCGCATACGCGCGTTATTAGAGTTTTACAAGATTGATATCTTTTTCTCTTGACGCCACATTCTGCCACACAACGTAATATAATAGAACCACGTTAGATTCTCCCCTATTTGCTTGTTAGTAAGGAAGTGCACGCATGGCAATGAAATTTGGCTTGATTGTGCCACAGGGCTGGCGCATGGACCTGGTTGGCATCCCCGATCCCGTCGAGGCATATGAGACGATGACCCGTGTAGCGCAGGAGGCTGAGGCGCTGGGCTTTGATTCGATCTGGCTTTATGACCATTTTCATACTGTACCGACGCCCACACAGGAAGTGACCTTTGAATGCTGGACAAGCACTGCCGCGCTTGCTCGTGATACAAAGCGTGTACGTATAGGGCAACCAGTATGCCCCTTATTCCTCTCGATGATACCATAACTATCCGATCTATTCCAGGTTTTTCGCCTTTACTCCCATGATCGGTTCATTCATTTCATCGCGCATCCAGGCAGAGGATTGTATCATATTCCCGGTATGAGCTGTCTGTAATCTGCAAAAGCCGCTTTTTCTTGTATTTGCAGAAACACTTTGATATACTACCTCATACATACGCTATCCCCTTTCTCATCCAACTCCAGCAAGAAATAGATAGGAGATAATAGTCAATGAATGCTCAAGATGTTGTGCGCAAGGCGCGTGAGGCTAATCTTCGATTGGTACGCTTTCTGTATTGCGACAATGGAGGCATCATTCGTGGAAAGGCCACCCACGCCAGCAAGCTCGAAACACGCATGAAAGAGGGTATAGGCCAGACTCTGGCTATGCAGGCGTTTACAGGAGTCGAGTCACTCGCTCCAGTCGAAGGCATGGGGCCTGTAGGAGAATTTCGCCTCATTCCCGACCCCAGCACATTTACTATTTTGCCCTATGTTCCCAGCAGCGCCAGCATGATGTGCGACATGATTTTGACCAATGGTCAGCCCTGGGAAGCCTGCCCGCGCACCTTCCTCAAACGTATGATCGCGCGGCTTGCCGAACAGGGTATGCGCGCCGAAGCTGCTATCGAACACGAATTTTATCTCGCGCGTGAAGTGAACGGTAGCTTCGTTCCCGCCGATCACAGCCTCTGTTATAGCAGTATCGGCCTGGACGACCAGTCGGAGGTCATCGACTCCATCCTGGAAGCGTTAGATGAACAGGGCATTTCTATCGAACTCTTCCATACAGAACTTGGTCCCTCACAGCAGGAACTTTCGATTCACCACGCGGAGGTTTTGAGAGCCGCCGATAATGTGTGCCTTGTTCGCGAAACGGTGCGCGGAGTGGCACGCACCTTCGATCTACTTGCCACATTCGCCCCCAAGCCTTTCCTCGACCAGGCCGGAAGTGGAGCGCATATCCACCTGAGCCTGTGGGGAAGCAATAGCCGGGAGCAAAGCGGGAAGAATCTGTTCTTCGACGCCAGTCAACGCGGCAACTTGAGCTTGACGGGAAAATACTTTATTGGGGGTGTGCTACACCACATCCGCGCGCTTGTAGCGATCACCTGCGGAAGTCCTAACTCCTATCGCCGCCTGCTCCCGCACTTCTGGAGTTCCGCCTATGGCGCCTATGGCTTCGATAATCGAGAAGGCGCGATTCGCGTTCCATCGGCATTCTGGGGCCGTGAAGCAGCTTCAATCAATCTTGAACTCAAGCCCGCAGATCACAGCGGCAATCCCTATCTAGCGCTGGGCGCACTGCTCGCGGCAGGTCTGGATGGCATTCAGCAGCGTATCGATCCGGGCGATCCCCAGGAGATTGATCCAGGCAATTACAGCGACGAGGAACGCGAACAGCGCGGCATACGCCGTCTGCCCACATCACTCGACGAAGCATTGGACGAACTCGAACGCGACGATGTTTTGAAAGAGGCGCTTGGTCCCTTGCTGGCAAGTTCATATATCGCGGTCAAGCGCAACGAATTGGCTTTTTTCAAAGACAAGACGCCAGAGGAAGAAACACGCCAGCACTTCTACAAGTACTAGAGATACGGGATAGGACAAAAAGACATGGCGATAGTTGGTCGCCACGTCTTTTTGTCCTATCCAAATTGCTAGACCCTGCCGGATGTACCCGTCTACTAACCTTGCTTCGTGGATTTTACTGTTTGTTTGGTTGTATCAGCAACATCCTTGCCGGTTTGTTTCACATCAGTGGAGGCTCTTTGCGCGAGATCACCCAGGCTGCTCCCGGTATCTTTGACCTTTGATACGGCCTGCTGCGCGTAATCTTTCAAATTGCTCCCTGTCTGTGAAACGCGGGTAGAAACCTGCTGCACGTAGTCATTGAGCTGCGAGTTCTCAGGCAGATAGCCGCGCAATTCCGCAAAACGCTCGCTCAACAGAGCGCGCATCTGGTCGCCTCTCATTGGCGCAACTAACAGGCCAACACCAACGCCGACAAGCACGCCTCTCATAAAACCTTTCATCCTCGAATTTCCTTTCTATTGGAGCGAACGTGCGCCTAAGGCATGTCCACGTCGCCTGTACCGAAAACCAATGCACACTTTTAATAGACACGAACAGCCCCGACTATAAGTTTCAGCGAAGCAACACCAACATCTCTATATATCCCGCAAAAGCTGCATATGGGCCAACCAGTGGAATCTCTTTTGCCAACTCTTGCAGTCGCGCCGATGGATAGCCCTGCCGCGCCAGTTTTTCAAGCCAGAGACGTGCGTGCTGCACACGTTGTCTATCTTCATCGGTCAATGGCTGATTCCAGGACCCACGTCCATAGTTATAGCGGCGCAATAAATCAGGGTCTCGGGCATAAGCGCGCATAAGAGGAATAAGTACATCGTGTAAAGCGGCTTCGCCGATGGCAGGGTGGAGATAGGCTCTCAACGTAATCTCGTCAATAGATTGGGCATTCTGCATGCGATTGAAAAGCTGTGTACGGGCTTCCAACGCAGAACGAGCAGGATGCAACAACGCGCCCTCTCCATCCAGTTGGGTCTCTTGCAGGCAACCAACAAGAGTTGCGCCATAGCCCAGGTGCCCGACCCACCCTTCAAACGATGGTTTCAACGTGGGTTCAGCCTGCCAGGCTCGCATGGTCTCGCGTGTCACGGGCCAACGCAGCCAGGTGCGCGGTGGGGTTAACAAGGGATCAAGAAATAAAAGCTCGTGTGCTGTAGCGAGAATTGCTTCGATAAATGCTTCCTGCTTCTCACGGCGGTTATCCCCAATAATCCAGGTATCCACAATATTGGCGGCGCGATAGGCTTCGTGGCGATGCCGCCATTCGTCCAGTTCAAGCGGGGCGCACTGGAATTCTATCGCCTGGAGCTTTCCATCGGGATGAGCAACGAAGATATCCGCGATACGGTTGGGTCCGGGAAGCCGTTCTTCCAGGGTAACACGCGCCTGGGGATATTGCTCGCGCATCCACTGCGCAAGCGTCAGTTTGCCTCGCATATGCCGTACCGATTCGGCTTCGGTACTCCATGCGCATTCACCCTTTTGATGCGCGAAATGCAGCTGCGTGCGTTTCTCAGGTCCACCGCGCACGTGGACGACTCCCCGGCAATTGGGACAGCGCAGCAAGTGTTCTGCTGACCAGCGCTGCAACTGATCAAGCGGCGTCTCCTCAGCAATAACCGGGTGCCCATCAGGACCATATGCAACGAGCATAGATTCTTCCCTTCAGCGCCCAAGTAAGAGCCAGGAGGCAAGACCGACAACGGGCATCCATAATCCCAGCAGTACGCCAATTATCGCCACCTGCAACCAGGCACGACGCTCGATGCGATCATAGAACAGGGGCAGCGATGCAATGATCAAGCCTTCAAACAACAGCACATAGAGCGGTGTATGACCAAGCATCAGGCGTGTGGGGACATAACGCCACCAGCCACCATAGTAGGCCATTTCCTCGTAAAAGGGAATTTGCATCGCTCCCCAGATGCCACAAATCAATGATGCCTTGCGCCATCCCGCTATAGCCCGCAATCTCCAGGCAAGATAGCCCAGGTGGGTCAGAATAACCATCCAGGAAAGCGGCATATAAGCGGGAGAAGTCCAGAGGGTTAACTCACCTGCCGGATAGATCAGGGAATGGGCCACGTATTGACCCGACGCATCGGTAAACAGCTCGCATATCCCGGCAATCAATCCCGCCAGCATCAACCTGCCCAGCAGGGGACGCATACTTCGCGATAATAACAACCAGGCTACTAGATACAGCGACAGGAAAACTTCGGCAGTTCCAACACTCCACCAGTGGGTATACACATCGATCACGGTAGAGAGGAAGTCCAATAGCATCCCAATAATGATGGCGACGTCAAACCAGGTAAGCCTGCGAATAGCTGCCTGATCTGCCAGGAATTTCTCGGCGCTGGTTTTTGCGAAGGTTGGAGGGGTCAATTGCTTGATAAGCGATATACTCTTCTGTATCATAGCGCTTCCGCCGGTAAATCGTAAACATGTTCTACTCTATAGTCTAGATTATAAGACATAATTGTCTCTCTTCACCAGTCTTACCCTATCTTGCATCCTGTAGATATCTATCCATCTGTCTATTCCCGAACATATTCCTTGACATTGCATCAGAATAGACTCACATGTTCATATGTTAGAATAAAACAGCATCTGAAATAGAATAAGAGATATTTTCAGGTGCGTCGTTCCTAGTGCGACTCTATTATTACCTGTGAGGTGCGAGTATGCTTGACCTGTCAGCTATCCCCGTCGTAGACAATCATTGCCACCCGGTGCTATCAGCGCAATCGATGGATGCACTGCGCTTCCGCGGTTATTTTACCGAAGGAAGCGATCCGATTTTAGCGCAGCAGCACATCGAGAACACTGTTTACTACCTCTGGATGCTGCACCAGATGGCGCTGTTCTATGGCTGCGATAATATTGAAGCGGCTATCCTGGCAGCGCGCAACAAGCTGGACAGCGATAGCCTGATCGAACGCCTCTTTCGCGCCGCGAATATTGACACGCTGGTGCTCGACCCGGCCTTCCCATTGCCCGACCGCTGCTACCCCCCTGACGAGCTAGGTCAACTCGGCCACTGCCGTACCGTGAAGCTCTTGCGCCTGGAAACTCTCATGCAGCAACTGGTTGCGGAATACCGCGATTTCGACGAGGTGGTTGAACGCTACGAACTGGCATTGAGCGATGTGCGCGCTCATGGCTACTGCGGACTGAAAAGCATCGTCGCCTACCGCGGCGGATTAGATGTCACCGAACGCACGAAAGACGAAGCAGTCGCCTCATTCACCGAAGCACAATCGGCTATAAGAAATGGGAAACTGCGTATCGCGCACAAGCCCTTGATCGATTATCTGCTCTACATTGCTTTTCGCCACGCCACGGAGCAAGAGCTTCCCATACAATTCCATACCGGGTATGGCGACCGCGATACCGATATGCGACTGGGCAATCCGCTGCATTTGCGCGATGTGCTGGAACGCGGCGACTTCCACGCGATGAAGGTAGTGCTACTGCACGAGAGTTACCCTTACACCCAGCTTGGAGCCTACCTGGCGGCCATCTACCCGCATGTGTACTTTGACCTGTCCTATGCCATTCCCTTTGTCGATCGGCTGGATATGGTGGCTTTTACTCGTCAAGCTCTGAGCGTCGCGCCAGCCAGCAAACTCATGTACAGTTCCGATGGCACCAGTTTACCCGAATTTCACTGGGCCGCGGCCATACGCGGGCGCAGCGTGATTGGACAGGTGCTTGGTGAGATGATCGAGGCCGACGAGATCGATGAACAGCAGGGCTATAACCTGGCGCAGTTTATTTTACGCGACACGGCGTATACTGTCTACGAATTGTGAGTCCGTTTTCTATCTGTTTGCAGCACTTAGAGAGAACACAGTATGACTACAAGCTTTGACCCATCCAGTAGCTCTGCCCGTTTTCGCGTTGGTGTCTATGCCGTAATTTTCAATGAAGAGGGCGTGCTGCTGGCACATCGCCGCGACATCGATTGGTGGAATCTGCCCGGCGGCGGCATGGAAGCGGGTGAAACAGTCGATGAGGCGATTTGCCGCGAAGTGCGCGAAGAGACGGGTCTTGAGGTGGAGGTAGATCAACTGGTCGGCGTCTATTCCAAGCCATTGAAACAGGAGGTGGTACTTGTACTTCGCTGCCGTGTGATTGGTGGAAAGCTGCAGGCCACTCAAGAGAGCCGCGCATGCCGCTATTTCGCGCCCGGTGCTCTACCGCGCAACACTCTCCCCAAACATCGAGAACGCATCGAAGACGCTCTGCTCAACTTACCCACTGCAGTGATACGTACGCAGCGCACCAGCACCGAGGAAGATCAATCGCTGCCGGAAAATTGAGTTCGCGCTGCTCTCACGCTCTTATCAATGGTCACACGAATGGTTTGCGCGCAATGATATGGAAAGCATGCCAGTGTTTGGGCGAACCATCTGCCACATGACTATCCAAATCTTCTTCTCTAAACTCGACGATTTCTAGCCCCTGTAATGCTTCTTCGGCCTCTTCCCTGGTCAAAAAGGTCATTTCGCGCCCTGGAGTATTCCATTCGTCATGAATGCCAAAGAATTGGCCTACAAAGATACCTCCCGGTTGGAGCGCCTGCTTCACCCTGGCAACTACCTCATCAAAGCGGCTTTTTGCGACGAAAGGAAGGGCGTAATGGGCATTGATGAGATCGTAGGTCTCGAATGCAAAATCCACAAACGAGGACTGCACGATCCGCAGGCGCTCCTGGGGAAACGTTGCCAGGATTGTTATCGCGTGCGCATCACTATCCACCGCAGTTACCTGAAATCCCTGTTCCAACAGGTAGCGTGTATCTCGCCCAGCACCACTGCCAAGATCGAGTGCAGACTCTTTATGAGCGAGCAGGGATACGGCTTGTACCAGTAGAGGCCAGGGAGGTCTATCTCTAGTATATTTGTAAAAATCTTTCCATACAAATTCTTTCATACGGTTTGCGCCCTCATTTCTCAAGCAATACCAGTACGTCTCTGGCCGCTATCTCATTCTGTCCCGTTACCTCCGACCCGCTCAACAGTGATGTGAATGTTCCCCCCGGTAAGACTACCATCTCGGGCGAGTCATTGTGGTTCAGGATAAAGTAGACATGACGCCCATCGTTGCGCACACGCCGCGTCACTTCGACACCCTCGGTTGTCTTCATCAGGGGCGTAACCCCGGCTTCCTGGCAAAGAGTCTGTGCCAGCTTCGCCAGTAGCTCATCGCCGCCCTGAGTTGCCAGGTAATACGCCTGTCCCTTGCCCAATCGATGAACGGTTAACGCCGGACCATCAGCATAATAATCGCTCGCGAAGACGCCAATAGCGCGCGCGCCCTCTAGATGCACCACTTCTCCCCAGAGCGTGCAGGGATAGCTGCCCTGTAATGGCCCATCCTGAATGACTACCTGGTTGGTCATCTCTTCCAGCCAGGGGTCAAATTCTTCAACATGGATGCCAAGCAGTGCGCGCAACTCGCCTGGATAGCCACCCAGCACCACATGATCGTTCTGATCGACGATGCCGCTAAAGAAGGTGGTCAGCAAAATACCGCCCTGTGCGACAAAGCGTTCAAGGCTGCGCGCAATCTCAGGACGCAGCATATACAGCAGTGGAGCGATGACGAGGCGGTAGCGGCTGAGATCACTGTCCGGTTGGACGATATCAATGGGCATGTTCAGCCGGTGCAGCGCGTGATACCAGGTCTGAATTTGTTCCAGGTAACGCAAGCGATCACTCGGCCCTGGTAGATATTCAACGGCCCACCAGTTGTGCCAATCCATCACGATGGCAACCTCTGCCTGTATACGAGAACCCACTACTTCGGGCGAGATGCGCTGAAACTCGGCCCCGATCTGGGCCGCCTGCCGAAAAATGCGCCCACGTTCGCTGCCCTCGTGCGGCACAAAAGCGCTGTGGAACTTTTCCGCTCCTCCCTGAGACTGTCGCCACTGGAAATACATCACCCCGTCCGCTCCATGCGCTATCGCCTGTAAACTTTGCAATCGAATACGTCCTGGCCGTTTGTGCGGATTTTGCGGCATCCAGTTCAACTGGCTGGGTGTCTGCTCCATCACCAGGTGCGGCTGTCCACCTTTGAGCGAACGCATCAAATCGTGCTTGAACGCATTCTCCCAGGGCGGCGTGGTATGAGATGGATAGATATCAAAGGCGATGATATCCATATGAGACGCCCAGTGAAAATAGTCGGTTGGCTTGAATGCGACCATAAAGTTAGTGGTGACAGGGATATCCGGTGTAATTTCCCGTAAGATGCCCGCTTCATTCAGATAACAATCCAGCAATGAATCGGACATAAAACGCTGGTAATCAAGTACCTGCCCCGGATTATTGCTGGCAGGCGAGAGGCGCGGCGGGATGATATCGTCCCAATCGACGTAGCGCTGGCTCCAGAAGCTGGTGGCCCAGGCAAAGTTTAAGGCATCCAGCATACCATAGCGAGCCTGCAACCAGTCACGGAAAGCAACGGCGCACTGGTCACAATAACAAGCCTTAATATGATCCCCATACTCGTTATTCACATGCCACATTTTCAGCGCGGGATGTGCGCGATATCGTTCGGCCAGCTTGCGCACTAAAGCAGTCGCTTTACGACGATAATCAGAGCTATTGGGACAATAGTGCTGGCGAGAGCCATAAGCGAGACGTTTCCCATCGCGTGTCATCGGCCACATTGCGGGATATGTGCGGCTCATCCATGTCGGTGGTGTCGCGGTCGCAGTCGCAAGGTCAGCCGCAATCCCATGTTCCGCCAGCATATCCATGATGCGATCAAGCTGCTCAAAATGATACTCATCTGCCCTGGGTTCAAGCAATGCCCAGGAGAAGATGTTGATGGAGACCATGTTGACGTGCGCCAGTTTCATGAGGCGCATGTCGTCAAGCCAGACGGATTCGGGCCATTGTTCGGGGTTGTAGTCGGCTCCGTAGAGGATGGTGGAGGGAAAAGGTTCTATCGCAGTCATCTTCTTCTATGCCGACTCTATATCAAATAGTCGGCGAATCCAGGTGATTAGTTGCTGAGCGTGAGGGGCATCGGCATCCAGATAGCGAGCAGTAATAGCCTGACCCATTGGTTTGCCCGGCTCCTTCTGCCAGGCAAGCCAGGTATGAATACGTGCCTTACTTTCATGTACATTACGAAAACGATGTTCTTCTTCTAAAGATTTGACATTCAGCACAGCCTCGTCAACCATAGGCCAGAGCAAATCACCCTCTGGTCTTAAAAAACCAACAAAATCCTCCAGCATACCAGGAATTTTGTTATCTGGCATAAGCCAGATACCAACAACGGGTTTTCCGGCTTGTCTAATGACAGTACCATCTGGAACGGGTTTCTCTGGTATTGAATTATAGCCCAAGCTGATCAAAATACCGTTTAGGGATTGCCAGCGGGCAGAGAGATCAGTATCTGCATCTACTATTATGCCTAATTTCCCTTCTACAAGTTTGGTAAGCTGCACTTCAAAAGACTCTAAAAGCCTTATGACCTCATTCTCAGAGGTTTCTTGAAGCTTACTAATCCCGTCTAAGGGTTTAACTTCAAATAACTCAGGCACATGGTAATACTCTAACAAACTCCAAATGACGTGTTGATCATTTTTCCCTTCAACGAGCAGTAGATTGTTTTGTGCTTCGTCCTCCCTCACTTCTCTTTTGCCCATCTTTAACGTACCTCGATCTGCTCACGATTAGCAATACCAAGCTTCCGCTCATCAAACAACGTAGCAATCACTTCATCTCCTTTAACTGATAGGCGAATCAGCATTCCTTCTTCCTGAGTATTTTCCTGAGCGGCTTCTTGGAATCCCTCTATACAATCCCGACTGTGAGTAGTAGCGAAAACCTGAACATTGAGGCGGTGCGCTAATTGAAAGATCAGTCGCCATAAATCTGGTTGGACAGAATAATGAATGCCATTTTCAATTTCGTCGATCAGTAGCATTCCATCCTTAGCATTTACTAAGGCTAAAATGATGCCTAGCATACGTTGCATTCCATCTCCTAAGCTACGAAGTGGTATAGGTTCATCAATCCCTACTACTCTCACTGTTGGGATACGCCTTAGATAAGAAACCACATCTCTTCTCGTCTCCAGTCGTACAGATTGTGTGTCTCCTAAAAAATTCAGCCCCTCTACCCCTGGAGCGATAATACGAAGAGAATTGAGAACCTCGTTCTCTAAAGGTGTCAGTGCTACGCCGTCCCATAAATCAACTAAATCAATACCCCGTTCTCCATCTCTATTCAAACCGTCGGCTGATACGAAAACACAACCGATCTCTTCAAGTTCTGAACTAAGTAAGTTAGATGGATCAACACGTAGAGGATAGTTAATCTTTGGCTGATTATCTATCTGAATAACGAAACGAGGAGTAGGATTTTCAATTACCGAGTACTCTTCAGGTTGTAACAGTTGCAGTTGCATCGCGGTCCGATTTCCCGCATCATCGGATCGCGATGGATACCATCCTACAGTAATAGAAAGCTCTTCCTCTGGAGAATTAATAGGGCCAATCGTAATGGGATCAAGAAATCCTTTAATCTCTTTACGACCATAGAATAAGTATCTCAGCGAAGCAAGTAAATCTTCAATTTTTACTATACGTCTAGTAATACGGCTAACAGGTTGTCTGTTTTCATCGCGTGTCTTTAAAATCTCCCAGATAATCTCAGGAGATCCCCTACGCGCATAAAGTTGCAAAGCTTCCAACAAACTGGACTTCCCAATATTATTCTTCCCCACAATCAAATTAACCCTACCTAAACGCTCGATCTTGAGGTCTTGAAATCCACGAAAATTACGAATTTCTAGCGAGTTCAAGATAAGGTTTCCCATTGCTCGGTCTCCTCTTAGTTTTGGCTATACACCTGTTTTGCTGCATTATAACACGCTTCTACCAGATTTCATCTGGTGGCATCCTTACATTGCTTTTCACAAGAGAGAATACTATAATTATTTCGAAGTAAGGCAGATAGTATCATCCACTATGCAAGCCAGAAAAGTCAATGTAGACCCAGGGAGGCAGAATGACAGTAAATACCAGAGCTACGGAAGCTACTACTACAGCAGAGCCGCTGGATATCCTCGCATTGTACCGCACGATGGTCACGGCACGGGTGACCAACGATCTCTTGAAAACGCGTAAAACGCAGGGGAAATTTCCCTTTTATATTGGATGCGCCGGGCATGAAAGTATGGCAGCCGTCGCAGCCACGCTCAATCCCGATGATTGGATGTCCCTCTACTACCGCGACCTGGGGGCATGGCTGCAGCGCACGGGCGATATTTATGGACCGATACGTGAAGCCTATTCGCGTACCACCGGGCCGATGGGCGCGGGCCGCAACATGCCCTCTCACTACAGCAACAGGCGCAAGCGCATCTTGCCCACCTTCAGCGAAGTAGGCGCGCTGGCACCATTCGCGGGCGGCGTTGGTTTCGCCCTGAAAAGGGAGAAGCGCAGTGAAATCATCATGTTTACCACAGGTGACGGCGGCGCGGCAACCAATGACTTCAACGCGCTCTTCCGGCAGGCGGCTGTTCATCAACTGCCTATTTTGATGGTGGTCGAGGATAACGGGTGGGCGATTACGGCCGCTTCGCCTATTCAGTGGGCAGGGTCGCTCGTTGAATGGGCCAGGGGCGGTGGCGTCTACGCCGAAGAGGTCGACGGCACGGACACCATGGCGACCTATCAGGCCAGCACGCGCCTGGTTGAGCATATTCGTTCAGGCAAGGGACCCGTTTTGATGCACCTGCGCCTGGGCCTGCTCGATCCACATTCCAGCAGCACCGATATCAAGGCTTACCGCACTAAGGAAGAGATCGAAGCCACAACTGCAACGAAAGACCCGGTGAAAAATTTTGGACGCTGGCTCATCGAACATAACTATCTCCAGGAAGGCGATATCGAGCGTATCCGCAAGGAGGTGCGCGCCGAGCTCGAGCGCGCCGAAGCCCAGGTGCTACAGGAGCCGGAACCAACGGCGGAACGGGTGATGCAGCACGTGCTGAATGTACCCACGTGGCAGGAGAACACGCCGCGAGGAGCAAAGCGGCAGTTGCCCATGCTGGGCGCTATCAATGAGGCCCTGGTGGAACTGGCGAAGCGCGACGATGGGTTCTTTGTCTATGGCCAGGATGTCGGCAGCCCCAAGGGCGGTGTCTTCGGCGCAACCGCCAATCTGGTGACGCAATTTCCGGGCCGCGCCATCAGCAGCCCCTTAAACGAACAGGTTATCGTCGGCATCGCCGCGGGCGCTGGTATGGTGGACGGCAGAGCGCGCTGCGCCGAGATTCAATTTGTAGATTACCACCAATCTGCCGCGCAAACCATCCGCATGGCGGCGCGCACCTCCTATCAGTCCAATGGCGACTGGACGGTTCCACTGCTCATCCGCACCAAGTCGGGCAGCGGCGGCGGCGGCCCTATCTCAAGCGGCGGTGCAGGCGGCGGTGCATTCGGTCACTCCAACGCTGGCGAACAATGGTTTACCAGTGTGCCAGGCATGATTACCATCTGTCCCGCCACGCCCTTCGATGCGAAAGGTCTGCTGCTGGAAGCGGCGCGAGCGCAATCGCCCGTCGCTTTCCTTGAACGCGGCCGCCTCTACCGTTCCGAGCCGCCCAAAGATGGTCAGGGCAACATCATCGCGGCGATGGCGGAATACTGGAACGTTCCCGACGGCTATTATACGCTGCCTATTGGCAAGGCTCGCTGCCTGCGCATTGGCGATGGCCCAGTCAGCGTCGCTATCATGGCCTGGGGAACTATGGTACTGGAATCGTGCACTGCCGCCGCCAATATCGTCAATCGCAGCGGAGGCTCCATTGAGATCGTTGATCTTCGTACACTGGCTCCTTTTGATGAAGAGACCGTGGCAGCCGCCGTGCGCGAGGCGAACCGCGTCATCTACGACCTGGATGGCACCCCCATCTTCATATCGGCGCTGCCAGCCCCAGCCGCACCTTATAACGCGCACGAGGAGACGGTGTTCTTTCCGACGGCGCAGACGATTGAGAAGAAGATCGAGGAGTTGCTGAAGGAGTAGATGAAGATAGGAAAAGTATCTGATCCGTTGGATGAGATACTTTTCCTGGAACATGGAAGACCTTCTAGATGTTATTGATTCTTGAAGGAAGCTCACTCAATGCACTTGCACTATTGACCTTACTGAATAACTCACTTCATTCACATCTATACCGGCAGATGTGAGTACTTTCTCCAAACGCCAGTCGAGTCTGGCGGGTATTGTTTTGCCCGCGCACCTCCTTGCAGTGCAGAAAGCATTGCGTCCTCGCCTATTGGCGTTTCTTCCCTTCCAAGGGAAGCATCCATTCTCATTATGGTTTGCATTGGAGGTCTGATTCATGAAAAGGATTTTTCCTACACGCTTCTCTGCGCTTCGTGCAACGGTGCATCTGCTGTACCATACCCAGCCTCGCGCATTCATGGTGAGCGCTGTTGCCTCGTTGGCCGAGCCACTCTTTTACCCTGTATTCATCATAGTATTACAACGGCTGTTGCAATATATGACAGGAGCAGGAGGATCGGCTCATTTCACCTCGGCAGTAGCAGTTGCCGGTATAGTGCTGGTGACATTGATGCTCATTCAACGGCTGGGGATTATCGTCCGAGATTCGTCCGCGACTATCCTCCGCCAGGAGGCATGGGTGGTAATTAGCAAGCGGATCATGCGGAAACTTCCCTCCGTTCCCTATTCGCTCTTCGAGAACAACGCGTTTCAGGCCCGCTATGGCCTGGTAATCCGTGAAGCAGCGCATCGATCCATCACCCTGGTAGATTCGCTGATCTCAACCGCACCTATTTTGTTCGGGTTGGTGGCTCTGGCCATCACACTCTTCACACTCGCCCCGTTCATGGTACTGGCTCTCCTGTTGATCGCCATTCCTGCTGCTTTGATCGAGCGGCGATTAAGCCATGCCATGTACGAATTGCAGGAACATTCGGCACCGAGCCAGCTACGGATGGACGTGCTGACCAATATGCAGGTTGACGCTCCCTGGCAACGCGATGTGCGTGTCTATGGCAGCGATCTGATTACTCGCGAACACGCCACACTGGCTGAGAAGTATCTCAGCCAGTTGAAACAGCTGACAGCTCATTTTCTGGGGCTGCGTACCGGGGCCGCATTGGTCCAGATTGTGGGGTTGGGATTGGCATTCACTGCCGCTTTCTTCCTCATCGCTCAGGGTCAATTGAGTCTTGCCAGTTTCGCGGTGATGATTCCTGGAATCGCCTGGTTAACGGGAATGATCAACTCCTTCATCTACCAGTATCGCTCGTTACTCGAATCACTCATCTACGCCCAGACGCTCTTCGACTTCCTTACGACGGAAGCGTTTGATGGTCAGAGCGTGACACCTTCTGTCTCCCTTTCTCCGGAACCCGCCTCTCGTCTGAAGGCCATCCGCCTGGAAGAGGTTTCCTACACATATCCCGAAACACGCAAGATGGCCCTTACTGGAATCTCGTGCGAATTCAAGCCGGGGCTGACTGCGATTGTGGGAACCAATGGGGTGGGCAAAAGCACGCTCGTGAAGCTGCTTGCAGGCATCATTCCTCCCACCACAGGCGCGCTGCACGCAATTGGGGCTGCTGACGAGGAAGTTGACCTTGCCACCTGTACCAAAGCTGTGCTCTTCCAGGATACCGCGCACTTCCCTTTCAGCATCCGGCATAATGTCACGATGCAATTTGAGCGCATTCCAGGCGAAGATGAGCGCATCATAGACGCATTGCGCCTGGCCGGGCTGTGGGAGGTCGTAGCATCCCTGCCTGATGGCCTGGACACGATTGTAGGAGCTGGCTTCGGCGGCGCGACCGACCTCTCAGGGGGACAATGGCAGCGCCTGGCTCTGGCCCGTCTGCTCTATCATGATGCGCCGTTAATCATTCTCGATGAGCCAAGCGCGAGCCTCGATCCGCTAGGCGAACGCCAGATCTTCGAGTTATTGACTACCTTTGCTCACGAGAAGATCATTATCTTCACCACACACCGCTACGACACGATTCGCAGGGCGGGTACGATTGTGGTGCTGGTCGATGGTCATATAGCTGAGATCGGCTCGCACGAGGAACTCGAGCAAAATGCACGCGAGTACTGGTCGCTCTTTCTTGCTCAAGGCTCACATGCTGATGCTTGACGAGCATGTTCTACTACCCAATGGTTTAGTTCTTCAGGCAATTGTGCCTGAAGAACACCCAAATTCGTTAGTATTAAAGAGCATAGCAACCTATCTCTCTGCAAGAGTGGAACAGTGCATTTATCCTTATTATCGACTGATAGCACCGACCGTCATGCTATCCCACAGGTAAAAACAGCAATGAAACGAGCGCCAACGGCTGATATACTCTGGTTGTTTATCGCAACCCGCCTGTTGCTGGTTGTCGCTACCTATATTGG
>WNGP01002993.1_pt1 | contig 18929 bp, 20 predicted proteins | sample 5407671 | NCBI WGS metagenome assembly WNGP01 (sample SAMN13153381, study PRJNA577476) | soil metagenome | isolation source: 40 cm soil or saprolite under Garry oak tree replicate 2 | place: USA:California | collected 2016-06-15 | reverse complement strand
TTTCCGTCAGACGAAGCAGTATCTCGCCACGGGTGAGACTCTCGATGCCCCCAATCTTTTCGAGAGATGGAATTTGATCCTCCGACACTGTGAGTTGGCTGTGAGTACGTGGGGCGACGAAGAACCGGCTATCCGGTCGATGCGCGCGCGCCTGATGGCCTATTCACGGGCGATGCCTGATGCAAAACGGTTACGGCAAAATTTTTCACATGTCGCGACACTTGCCGAAGTTGAGATGATTGCAGAAGAAAATATCTTAGATGGCGAAAGTAGAATCAGCGAAGAACCGCAGATTCCTACTCTGTTGGCATGCTAACTTTTTGATGATTACCGAATCCTCAACAATCGTGATCGGAGGCGGCTGCTCCGGCCTGCAATACACCATGGACTTGGTAGACGGTCCCAAAGAGCGTGACATCCTCGTCCCGACTTCCAACGTACGTATCGTTGTCGATCCAAAGAGCGCGCTCTTCGTCAGCGGTTCCGTGCTCGACTACAGCGAAGACCTGCAAAAAGGCGGTTTCAAAGTCACCAACCCGAACGCCGTCGCCCATTGCTCCTGCGGCGAAAGCTTCGCTGTTTAACACGAGAGAGTTGTATCTGTTCATTTGAACTTGCACGGTCGGCGAGTTCGGCGATCATAAAGCATGCTGACCCATCGTCAGAAAAACGTTCTCGATTTCATCCAGAGCGAGCAACGGGGAAAAGGCATCACACCGAGCACGCGCGAGATTCAAAAGCATTTTCGGTTTGCGAGCCAGACTTCGTCTCTCGATGCGCGCTCTGCCAATATTTCGAAAAACGGGCGAATCTTTGCCTTGCGGGTGCGCGGCGATTCAATGATCGGCGCACACATTGTCGATGGAGACATTGTGATTTTGGAGGACCGCAAAGACGTGCAGAACGATGATATCGTGGCGGGTTTAATTGATGGTGAAACAACTTTGAAGCGATATGTAGTGGAACATGGCCGGCCATATTTAAAAGCAGAAAACCCGCGCTATCCAGATCTGATGCCAGCGCGTGAACTTAGGATTCAGGGAATAATGGTATCGCTGGTGCGAAAACAAGAGCGAAAGTGCCATTAATGTTCACTTGAACATAATTTATCGCCATGCCATCTTCTCCAGATGGCTCCGAGCGGCAAAATTCATGACTCTCCCCCCAACTCGGCACCCCGTCGGGCTGCTCGTTTAGGTCACTCGACTCCCGCTGGTGCCATTGTCGATCTTCGGAAACTTCTTGCCGAACGTTTTCCACACCCACCTTTCTCCGCGATCACGCGGTTAATTACAGGTTTATCTTTTCTCGATCAAGCAATCGGTGGTGGCTTGCCCAAAGGCGCCATCACCGAATTGACCACCCCGCAGATAAGCGCGGGAAGTGCATCGCTCATTCAGGCACTCCTTCAAACCGCAAATCGCGATCATTTTTTCCTCGCGTTAATCGATGGTCGCGACTCGTTCGATCCTCAACCACTCGGCAATGCACTTTTACGCAATCTTTTTTGGGTGCGTTGCACTACAGCTCTCAAAACGATCAAGGCGGCCGATCTGCTGTTACGCGATGGCAATTTTCCGCTGGTGATTGTCGATCTTGTCCTCAATCCACCAGAAGACTTAAAAATTCCGCAGACGACCTGGTATCGTCTGCAGCGATTGGTCGAACCAACTTCGACGGCATGTTTGGTCCTAACTCGCTGCAGCATGGTGAGCAGCGCGCAACTGAAAATTGTTCTCGAAAATTCCTGGACGCTTGAAACTTTCCAAAAAGCAGACGCGATTTCGCGGCTGAACATTCGCGTCCAACGATCGCATCTCCATCAGTTTGGAAACGAGAGAGCGGAAACGAACTGATGTTTGCAACACTTTATGCACCGAAGCTTCATTTGCAGGCCGTAATCCGTCATCAACCGGAGTTGCGTTCAAAGCCGGTCGCGCTGCTCGATGATAATGAGAAAAGAGCAGTCATTATTCAACTCAACGAGCCTGCTGAAAAGGCTGGCGTGCGCACAGGGATGACGCCGAGCCAGGGATTGGCGCGATGTCTAAGCCTGATTGTAAAGACGCAGGCGCGTCGGCAAGAAAAATTTATCGATGAAATTCTGCTTCATTATGGATTCACGCTTTCTCCGTATGTCGAAGCCACTGCGCCCGGCGTTTGCACGATCCAATTTACCGACGATCGAGATCTTACGCCGAAGATTTCGCGCGTGGTCGAACAGTTGGCCGAATGTGAAATTATCGCCCAAGCCGGAATTGCACCTACGCCAGATGTAAGTTTTCTCGTCGCGCATTTAGCGCGACCGATCCTGCAAATCAGGAATGCAATGACATTTCTCGCACCGCTTCCCATCGAGACCCTCGCGACCGCGATTTAACTACTCGACAGTTATCGTCTCATTGCGCTCCGCGGGTTTCCGCTCGATGAAGATGCGATAAACAAAACCGCCGAGCGCTCCCCCGACGAATGGTCCAACCCAGTAAACATAATGGTCATGCCAAAAATTTGCTGCCACCGCTGGGCCAAACACTCGCGCGGGATTCATCGCGGCCCCGGTGAGAGGGCCCCCGAACAAGATGTCGAGGGTGATGGTCGCCCCAATCGCAAACCCCGCCAGACCGCGTCCGCGTGGATCCACGGCGGTGCCGTGAACCACGAAGACAAGAAAGAAAGTCAGAATTCCTTCCACCAAAATTCCCTGCGCGGCGGTGAGATTGATGGCAAGCTGCGGAGTTCCAGTAATGACGACATCGCGCCCGAACAAACCGAGGCAAATCAAAGCGGCGGCGATTCCGCCGAGCAATTGCGCGATCCAGTAACGGAACGCTGAGGACCACGTCATATGGCCGCCGCAGACTAAGCCGAAGGTCACAGCCGGATTCAATTGGCCACCAGAAATATGCAGAGTAGCCGAAACAAAGGCGGCGATCGTGAGACCGTGAGCAAGGGCGACAGCGACGATATTGTCCCCGGCGGTTTTGATCGCGCCAATTCCTACGAAGATCAGCGCGAACGTTCCAATGAATTCGGCGAGCAACGGGCGAAGTTTAGCCATGACGTAATGCAATCAGATTGATTTCGAGTTGACAACAGTGTTCGGATCGGCGCGTCCCACAAGCTCGCTGCCATAGAGGCGCGAACGAAAATGTCGATCTAACCTCTGGCGTAATTCGGATATCGTTCGCGCAGTTGCCGGGACAGACGATCTGCCTCATCGACTTTGCCAGCACGTTGATATGCCGATGCGGCTTTATCCAATGCGCGAGGAGTGATGGCGGGATCATCGTAAAGCAAAGCGACACCCATGAAAGCCTTGCCCGCATCATCGAAATTTCCGCGCTCCAGTTGGACGTCACCCGCTAGTAAACGCGCCTCAGCATTCACGCGACCCTCCGGTTGCAGCGCCATGATCTCCTCGGCAATCTTTTGGGCATCGTCTGGTTTGTGCGCGCCGATCTTAACTGCGCCGAGCGCGAGCAAGACTTTCGCCTTTCCCGCCGGATCTTTCGCTGTTTGTAAGTATTTGCCAAAAGCATCCTCCGCTTCAGTCAAATTTTTCAGTTTCGTGGCTGCATCTCCCAGATAAAACCAGAAGTCGGGCTTCACGCTTCCGCGATTGTCGATCTTTCCCAAGGCGCTCAGATATTTTTCAGCCGTTTGGTAATTTTTCTCGTTGAAATATTCGATTCCGAGCCATTCAAGAACTTCTGGCGGTGGATTCACGTTCGGGCTCTTGGCCATGAAACTGTTCACCTCTTTGGTCAGAGCAGGCCGATCTTTTAAATAGAACTGACACAAAATCAATCGAAGCGATGCGAGGTTATAGTACTGCTCTTTGTTGAATTGGCGTGCGGCGTTGAGCGCGGTCATCGCGGTTTTGTAGTCCTTCGCCTCAAACGCTGCCTTGCCGATGTAGTATTGCGCCTGGGCCGCAACCGAACTCTTGGGAAATTCTCTCAGGAGCTGGCGAAACGTGTCGACCATGCCTTTCGCATTTTCCTGTTGTCCAAGAATCAACGCCTTCAATTGCAACGCGGCCTCCCGTTCATGCGCGCTGGGATATTTTGTAATAATGAGGTCTAAATCCGAAAGGGCGTCGTTGTAGTTTTTATCCTGTTCATAAGCTAATGCGCGCTGAGCCAAAGCGGCAGGCACCTGCGGGTTGTCTGGAAATGTCTGGATGTAATATGTGAAAGCTTCAACGATTTCGGGAGTATTTTTCGTCTGCACATAACACAGGCCCAGTTTATAGGCAGATTCGGCGCGCAACTTTGGCGAAAGCTGCGAGGCACGCAGCTCGGCATAGATCGGCACCGCCTCGGTGTAATTTTGCTGTTTGTAGAGCGCTTCCGCCCTCAAGAGCTTCACCTGGTCCGCGCGTTCGCCTGTGGGACTCGTCTTGAGAAACTCTTCCGCTTCCGCGAGAAGCGCGGCTGGATCCGAGCTGTAGATGTTGATCAATCGTTGATACGCCGCCTCCTTCGCTTCCTCTCGATCCGGATACCTGGCGATAATCTGGCGATAAAGTTCTTCCGCTTTCTCGGCGTGGCCGAGTTGTCGTTCGCTGTTTGCGGCAAGCAGCATCACTTCCACTTGGGCCGCTTCCGGGAGCTTTTCCAACTCTTTCTTGTAATCAGCAAGCAACTCCGCGTATTGGCCGGTTTGATATTGCAAGCGTCGCAAACCGACCTGCGCGATGGCGCGGAATTTTCCGGCTTCTGGAAGGCTTCGGCCCTTTTGCAGTAAGCTTGTAGCTCTATCAACCATTGCCTTGTCGATCTGCCGCCTCCGCTTTCAAAGCCGGCTTTTGCGTTTCGTTCGAAAGAGCTTCGTATTGCTTGAACGCATCGATTTTTCTGCCCCGCCCAATCAGAATGGATGCCGCCGTCAAGCGCGCATCCTCGCGATACGGATTCGGATTTCCAGCCTCCGCAACCTCCTGATAAATATCAGCGGCTTCGTCTTTGCGGTCGAGAATTTCAAGGCAGCGTGCTTCGAAATACCGTGCGGAGAGCGCCACGGCTGATTCCTTTGATTTCGCGGCCGAACGATGGAAAAGCGGAAGCGCCCCAGAATAATCCTTCTGCGTAAAAGCCATCTCGGCCAGCACGTACGCGGCGGGTCCAGCAAAATCGCTATCACTGTAGTCACTGAGGACTTTCTGGAAATTTGTCCGAGCGCTTGATGAGCGATTCAGATTTCGATAGCATTCGCCAATCGAAAAATAAGCGTTCGCCCGGCCGGACCGACCCGAATAATCGTCGAGATACTTTTGATATTCGGGAATGGCAAGATCATAGAGCTTGCGAGTGAAAAGCGCGTTGGCATAGTCGAGCTGACGGCGGTCAGGCGCTTCGCTTTCCCGGGGGCCTGATTCAGAGAACTCGTCCGTTGAGCGCCGAGTAACTGGCGCGGGCGGTTCCTCGAATGGAAGGGCCCGCGCAACCGGCGGCTCCTCTAGCGGTTGAGCCCGACGCACCTCCGGCGGCCATTGAGCCAAACCCCCGTCCGCAAGCCCAAACAGCATCGCCAATCCGAAAAGACCGGATGCGCTGCGGGCTATTTTCATTTCGCTGTCGCGAAAGCTACGTTCGTGATCCCGGCTTCGCTGCAAATATTCAAAACACCAACGACGTTTTTATAAGCGCCAGCTTCATCGCCGCGGATCACGACAGCCTGTTCGGCGTTAAGCTGAACCAGGCCTTTGAGCAGTTCGCTCAATTCAGCAGCGCTTAACGTGCGCCGGTTCACGACAACGTTTCCGTCGGCTTTCACATTCACAACTACATCCCCAATCGGTGAAGTTTTCTCTTTCGCGGCCGAAGCTTTCGGCACTTTAACGTCGAGTTCGTTTTCGTTTCGAGCCGCGTTCCACGTCAGCAAGAAAAAAATTAATAACAGCAACAGGACATCGACCAGCGGCGCCAGCTGAATACCGGGATGATGCAGAGGCGCGTGACTACGCAGATTCATGTGATTTGAAAGACGATGTCGATCTTGCGGATTGTTAGCGCGATGGGCAGCTAAAGTTCATCCTCGATTAGCACGGGCGTTCTCTGAGTCCGTTTGCCGTATTGCAAAGCAAGCAGAGCTAAAACGTGCGTTGTGGCAGCTTCCAAATCTGAAATCAATTTTTGGGCTCTGCCGCGAAAAAAAGCGTAGAACATCATCGCCGGAATGCCGATGGCGAGGCCGGCGCATGTGTTAACCAGCGCTTCACTAATGCCTTGCGAGAGAGCCACGTAACGGGCTGTCCCAAGCTCGGATCCAAGCGCCGCGAATGAATGGATAATTCCGAGAACAGTGCCGAGCAAACCAAGCAGCGGCGCGATCATTCCAATATCGGCGAGATAGATAACGCGATTGTTGAGACTGGCCGCCACCCGGGTTCCTTCGGTCTCGGCGATCTCGCGAAGCTGCTGCAAATCTGCGTTCGGATTCTTTGTTGTGAAATCGAGCACCTTTTGCACGACCCGGGCGATCGCCTCGCCGTGGCGATTGGAGACGGCGAGCAAACCAAGATAATCGCGCTTACGCAAAAGCGCATCCGCCGTAGCCATGTAACCACTTGAGACCACGGCTCCGCGTCGAATTGTCATTACATAAACAACCACGAGCATCACAAAAAAAACCGAGAGCAAAAAGAGGAGGATCATGACAGGCCCGGCCGCGATGAGCGTGTCCATGATGGTTTTCGAATGTATGTCGGGGACGAGGGCTGGCGTGGCACTCTGGGCGAGCAAGGGAGTTGCGCCTGCCAGCGTTGCAAGCACCGGGAATGAAATCTTCATGCCAAGAATTTTGTTACCATAAATGGAGCGGTCTTGGATGCAAATATGCAACTCAGAAACTAAACACAAACCAGCTCGCCCGGTTGCTAAACAAATTGATCGCCGCCAGCCCAGCGCCGGACACGGAAAACGTGGGCCGGTTGAATTTCCGGATCGAGCTCGACGTAATTTTGCCGGCCGCGCCACGTGTAGCGCGCGTCGCTGAGCAAATCGTGCACTTGATATACGTCGCTCTCCATCTGTCCGAACTGATCGATCGGCACATTGACGTAAGAATTCTGTTTGCGATGCGGATCGAGATTCACAACGATGAGAATGATGTTGTCGCGAGCGGGAGTCATCTTGCCATAAAAGAGGATCGCGTCATTATCCGCGTGGTAAAACCGCAGGTTATCGTAAAACTGAAGCGCGCGGTTTTCTTTCCGGATTTTGTTTAACCGCGTGATCCAATCTTTGATGTTGCCGGGCGCATTCCAATCGCGCTCTTTCCATTGGTATTTTTCGGAATGGAGATATTCCTCGCGGCCCGGAAGAGCCTCGTTCTCGCACAGCTCATATCCGCTGTAAATACCGTATAGAGTTGAGAGCGTAGCGGCTAGGAGCACGCGAATCATAAACGCGGGCCGGCCGCCATCCTGAAGCACGAATGGTAAAATATCCGGCGTGTTTGGCCAAAGATTAGCGCGAAAATATTCGCTCATCTCCGTCTGCGTCAATTCCGTGAAATATTCGATGAGCTCGCGTTTCGAATTTCGCCACGTGAAATAGGTGTAGCTCTGGTTGAAGCCCGCTTTGGCCAGCACCTTCATCATTTTTGGTCTGGTGAACGCTTCGGAGAGGAAGATTACGTCCGGATATTTCTCCCGCACGCCGCTCACCAAATATTCCCAGAAGGCAACCGGTTTGGTATGCGGATTATCGACGCGGAAGATGCGCACCCCGCGCCGGGCCCAAAAAAGGACTATGCTTTTCATCTCTGCCCAGAGCTCGCGCCAGTCGTGGCAGCGGAAGTTGAGCGGATAGATGTCTTCGTATTTTTTCGGCGGGTTCTCGGCGTATTTAATGGTGCCATCCGGACGCTTGTAGAACCAATCGGGATGCTCTTTGACATAAGGATGATCAGGTGAGCAATTGATCGCGAAATCGAGGGCAATTTCCATTCCGCGTTTTAGTACCTGTTTGTGAAGCCAGTCAAAATCGGCGAGTGTGCCGAGTGAAGGCTCGACGGCCTTGTGCCCGCCGGCTTCGCTGCCGATTGCCCAGGGCACACCCGGGTCGCCAGGTTCACAGGTGATTGAATTATTACGACCTTTGCGATTCGTATGACCGATCGGATGGATGGGCGGAAAATAAATGACATCGAACCCCATTGCCTTGGCGTCGCCGACCCGTGGCAAACAATCGCGAAATGTTGATCCACGATCGCCGCGGCCTTCTGCTGAACGCGGGAAAAATTCGTACCATGCCCCGATTTGCGCCGCCGGACGATCTACAATAACGCGCGGAGCTGGTGCATAATGGGTCGCGTTGCCGCGGTCCGCGTAAGTCGCCATCAACACCTCGAGCTCTCTCGAGTGTGCGATCTCGTTGATCTCGGCGGTACCGGCTTTGCAGATTCGCCGGGAGAACTCGAGCAGCCGCGCAGAATCCGTGCGATCACGCGCTCGCCGAGAGGCAGCCTTGAGCAAGGCGGCGCCTTCTAGTGCTTCGCTTCGCAGCTCAGAGATGCCAGCGCCGAATTTCGCAGTGAACTCCAGTTGCCACCCGCGAAACGTATCGGTCCATGCCTCAACTGTGTATTCGTAAATCGCGATATCGTAGAGCGGGCAAACGCCACGCCAGCGGTCATTGTCGATGTACGCCATGGGCGTTTCCCGCCATCGTCTTTCCCCGAGAACCCGCCACTTCAGGACAGCCGCAACCACATCATGCCCGTCTTTAAAAATATCCGCTTCGACGACGAGATCTTCGCCGACAATGCGTTTTGCCGGGTAGCGACCGCCGTCAACCAGCGGCTGTAGGTTCTCTATGACCGCCGAAGGAAAGGCCCGAGACATGGGCCTTGAATCAACCGAAATTCTCTGCCTGGGAAAGGAGAAATCTCGATGGCCGGACCCAGGATACGCTCTGGTGTTACGCTGCGAAGTAAAACGCGCACTCGTACAGCCCGGAGTTGCGAAGCATCTCCCTGCGGACGCGGGTGCCGAGAAGAGTTTCGAACATATCCTGCTCGAGTCGGGCGATGATAGGATACTGCTCGATCAAATTCATGACCGGCGAGTGACATTCGAGAATCTGCGGACCACCTTCTTCTGAGGTGGTGAACTGGGCCATGTAGCCCTCGCCATCGCGGACGCGGGCGAGCCATTTAGCGCGTTCGGCCACAGTTTCTCCTTTCACCTTTGCCTTGAGGGCCGCAGTCTTCTTCTCGAACACATTGTAAAGAAGCTTCTCCGGCGCGTTTGGCCCGTAAATTTCCTGAATCGATTTCAGCAGCTCGAGCGTGAATTGATTGCTATCGGTCGGAAACAGATCGTGGGTGCGGCGGGTGAGCCGGTAAACCATTTCGGGTCGCCCCATTTTCTGCGGTCGACGCCAGGTGTCCAAATAGCCATCGCGGTGCAGAGTGAGACAGTGCTGCTTGATGCCCATGTAGCTCATCTTCATTTTTCCGACCAGCTCGTTAACGGACATGCCTCTGGTCCTCTTGAGTGAGTTAAGTATTTCCAGCCGCTGGGTGCGGCCAATTTCTGCGATTAAACGTTGATTCATGGCTGATAAAATTGAAGTGAGGACTTTACACGTTGCGATCTTTAAAATGCAAGTGATTAAAAATTACACAATTACCGAAAGGGAAAGAGATTACAAACCAGATATGCGGCGGCAGGGATTGAGCCAAGTAGCTTCCCCTTAGAACGGATCGCGCTGCTTTAGCGAAAGGGAAGCGGAACCAGTTCCACTGGAGTTGTCACCACTGCACCAGAATCCTTCGAGGCAAAGGCATCGAGATTAGCGCCGGGCGTATTGAAGCCGCGTTTGACATACCCCAGCGCGATTTCTTTCCCAAGTCGCTCACTGCGCGCTGCGCTTGTGACCCAGCCGGCCTCTTTACCCTTCTCGGATGCGCGGGCGAGTTTCATTCCGGGCAGAAGCGGCGCATCGTCCAGCGAAATCAAGCCGCACAATCGCTTGTTCGTTTGGCCGGACATCTTGATTCGTGAGATCACTTCCTGGCCAATGTAACAACCCTTCTCGTAATCGACGGTGCGCTCTTCCAGGTTCGCCTCGATTGGAATGATCGCTTCCGTCATCTCGCGGCCCCAGCGAGGAATGCCGTATTCAATGCGAAAAATCTCGGCCGACGAGGCATCGAAAAAGCGAAGCATTGACGATAACCGTTGCGAAACAGCAGCATGGGACGTTGAATCGGTTCATATGTCCCAGCCCGCCTCAGCAAAACGGCGCGTGGACACGATGCGCTGGCTGTCGTTCACGTCCGGCGCTGCGGGCGATAAGACGTGAAAGATAGATAATCGATCAGTGACGTCCTCAATCTGAACATCATCGGCGATGACATAGCGCTCGAGCCTGGCGTGGAGTGCTTCGCGAAGGTCGGGATCGGCATCGATCCAAAAGCAGTCGGACGCTGCCGAAAGAAAAAGATGGGCGTTCATTTTGCCCTTCGCGTTGAGCACGCACGCTTCAATCGCAGTTGATTCAGTAGCCTTGCGCACATCATTCGTAATCTGTCCATTCAGGAAACGGACACGGTCGCTCCCCGTAATCCGAAGTTTTGTGCGCCCGGAGAAATCAAAGAACGCAGCGTCGCAGGTCGGAAGCGAGACCATCATTCTTCTTTGGATACAGGCTGCTTTAGTAGTTGCCGACCACGGCGCAATAGCTGGCTGAGAAAGCCGCGACGCAGTTGCGCTTTTTCTTTTAGCTCTCTGCTTGGCGAAGTCGACACCGCAACATCTACAGTTGCACTGTCTCCACTCTCCTGCTTGGGCTTCGGCTCTTCCAAACCAGCTAAAGAAGTCGTGGGCTCCAAAGCCGGGGCGACTGAACCCGCATCGGCTTGTGCGTCCGGCATGGCTGTTTGGGTTTCTTCCTGAGCGATCGAAGGAGTGTCGGGAAGATATTTCCGCGCAACTGCAGAGTAGTCGTCGTCGCCGTGTCCCCACTGCATTTGGTCAAATAGTTGATCGCGCGCAGCGGCGGTCACTCCCAGGTCAAGATTGTGGGACACGCCAAGTTGATTGGCGATCTTCATGTCTTTCAGCATGTGTTTTACGGAAAAGTGCGGTTCAAAATTGTGCTCGACCATTTTGGGTACTTTCATTGCCAGAGTTGCGGAATAGCTGGCATTGTCTTGCATGGCTTCCACGAACCTGTCGAATGGCAAACCCAAAGCTCGGACCAATGCGAGGGCTTCCGCCGCTGCTTGGACGCTCGCAGCCGTGACCATGTTGGTTGCAATTTTGACCGCAGTTGCCTGGCCGATCTCGCCGATCTTAGTTATCTGTTTACCACTCGCCTCGAGGACCGGACGCGCGTCCCGCAGTGCCGCATCACTTCCGCCGACGTAATAAACTAATTCACCTTTTTCCGCCGCGATCTTACTGCCGGTGAATGGCGCTTCGACAAAGCGCGCACTGCGGCGTTCGACAATTTTCGCAGCAGCACGCATTGAATCGGGAGCGACAGTGGAATGCGCAATTACGATGTGCCGCGATCCAAGCTTTGCACTCAAACGCTGTACTGTCGCTAGCAAAGCCTCGTCATCAGAAACAAAAACCTGCAAGAAATCACAAAGCTCGGCCAGTTCCGCCGGCGAACCGACAAAATTTGGAACAGGACGCGGCGTGCGGTTCCACACGAAAACCTGAAATCCTTTTTGGCGCAGATTCGCGCTCACCGCGCGGCCGATAATTCCGAGGCCGATTACTCCAATAATTTTTCGAGTTGAGCCGAACATACGAGGTCAAACGTCTGGGCGCTAGTCGATACTTCCGCGAAGGTCAAACTGCTGGCAAAAACCCCCGGAGGCAACGCAGAAGTTTGCGAGTTTCAGAGGAGGTCTAGAGCAACCGTACAATTTTCGCTCGACGCAAGAGATCTGCAGTCAAAGCCTGTAATGCTGCTCGGCGCTTTTTATTTTTAATCGTAAGCCTGATTTCGGGTTGCACCTCTTCGAAATTCAGCTGTCGAGCCGGCATGAAATCGGTCAGTTGGACAATGTGAAAACCGAGGCGAGTGCGAATTGGTTGACTGATGTCTCCGACGCGCATTGTGGCGATCGCGGAAAGAAAATCCGGCGGCATCCGAGAATTAGAGAAAAACCCTAGATCGCCACCGCGGGTCTTTGTTGCTTCATCTTCCGATGCCGCCGCAGCAAGTTCACCTAATTTTTCGCCGTGCCTTATTCGGTCAGCCAGGGCTTCGATCAGTTTCTGCTTCGACTCGACTACCTCCGGTGGCGTTTCGGGCGGCGCAGCCTGAAAAAGATGACTGGCGCGAAACCGCGCGCGTTGCATGAAGTCTTGCGGGTGCGTGTCGTAAAAGTTTCGGCATTCATCCTCCGTGACATCGCGCTGCGATATCATCTGCTGCTCAATCCACTCTCGCGTGCGCAGATCGTCCACTATGTTCCGTCGAAGCGATCTGACACTAAAACCACTCGCCTGTAAGACCGCTCTCCAGGTTTTTTCATCACGAAATTGCTCGCGCAGCAACTTTAGCTCGCTGTCGACCTCAACTTTCGAGATTTTTTCATCCGCTGCGAGAGATTGGGCCGCTGAATTCGAAATTAAGCGCGTCAGGACATGCTGCTCATTTTCTTGTAACGTTGTAACCGTTGTAACTTTTTTAACGCTCCCTGCATCTTCTTCCTGTCGGTCTTTCTCATCGATGCCGTTTGCGTATCGCCATTCAGCGAGAGCGCGCCGCAAGTCTGCCTCATAAATTCCCTGACCCTGCGCAAGCGCAAGTAGATGGCCGCGCTTGAACAGGTTTCCAGTCGCATTGCGAAAAGCAGGCGAACGAAGGAGCAATTCGCCACAGACAATGCCTGCAACACAAGCTCCTGTGATCGACAGCGTAATTAAAAGTCTGCGTTTCACTTCAGCGCAAATTCAGAAAGGTAATATGCAGCCACCGAACCAACGATCTGCAGACTTCGCGCGCTCAGTTTGTCGATTGTGTCATCAGCCGTGTGCCACCAGGCGAAATCAAAATCGATCACATCTAGCGTTGGAACCCCGATCGCATTCAGCGGCGTGTGATCGTCAATAAGTTCGCGATCCAAATAGGTGAAGTAGCTTCGCAATTTCAGCGCCTCGGCGGAGGCAAAAATATCTCGCGCCATTTCCGCCGGCGAATCCGCCGGCAAAGTAACATCAAGAGACCGATCACCCACCATGTCGAACAAGAGACCGCCGCGAAATTGTTTAGGTCCACCGCGCCCAAGCTGCTTGGCAAAGTAGCGGCTTCCATACAGGCCGTCGGTTTCGGAGAATTTTTCGTACGCCTCTTCGCCATCGAAGAACACCAGCTCGATCTTCGCGGCGAGATTTGTGTGCTGTCCAAGCACGCGCGCCAATTCCAACAATAAGCCGGTGCTTGAACCACTGTCGTTCGCCCCGACAAAACGGATGGCGTCGAATGTCTTGGTATCGTAGTGAGAGCATAATAAAAAAGAGGGTGCGGTTTTCGCTTGCGCGGGAAATCGCGCGATAAGGTTGACGAACCTGACCTTCCCTCGCGGCGTGTCGTCCGTGAATGCCTGGCGGGTTACCTCCCAACCTGCCAGCCGGAGTTGATTGTCGATGTAATCCCTGGATATTTCGAGCGCATCCGATCCGGGCGGACGCGGCCCAAGGTCAACGAGCCGCTGGACGTGAGCCAGAGCTTTCTCACCAGAAAACTCTTCCCAAAGCTTGGTTTGCGAGGGCTCCGATGACTGAGCAGGAAGAGTTGAAACGAAGGCGAAGACCAAACAGAAACTAAAAAGCGGATGCAATTGCTTGAGGAAAGAAAGTGCGCTCCGCATCCTGCGTTTCGGCTCCGTGGCTGGCCGAGTCAGCTCGCGCTTGGCGGCAATCCCAATGCGGCAATGATCCGGTGAAGATCGTCATTTCCGTAATATTCGATCTCGATCCGTCCACGTTTTTCGCCGTGATGAACAGTCACGTGTGTCGCGAGATGCTCTTGCAGCCGGTTTTGTAAATCCTCGATTGCAGCGGACGCAACGGCCTGCTCAGCAACGCGCTGCCTTCGTCGGGAACGGCCAATTCCGAGCTGGCGGGCCACGAGCCGTTCCGTGGAACGAACGGTCGCGTTGCGACGTAACACGGTTTCCGCTGCTAAGAGTTGTTCCTCCGGGGCTTTCAACGCGAGCAGGACTTTCGCATGACCGACCGAAAGTAAATCCTGCGCCAGCCAGATTTGCACCTGCGGATGCAGATCCAGGAGGCGCATCGCGTTGGCCACTGCCGCGCGACTACGCCCAACTTTTAGGGCGATGTCCTCCTGTCGCATTCCAAATTCGTTGGCTAACCTGGCGTAGCCTTGAGCCTCTTCGATCGGGTTCAGATCGGCCCGCTGCAGGTTTTCGATCAATGAAAGCTCAAGCACTTCCATGTCACTCGCGCTTCGAATGATGACCGGCACCTGAGTAAGGCCCGCCTCCTGGGCCGCGCGCCACCGGCGCTCGCCCGCGATCAGCTCAAATCGCGCGCCAACCTGTCGGACGATTAGCGGTTGAATGATGCCATGTTGCCGGATTGAATCGATCAGTTCCTGCAACGCGTCGCGTCCAAAATCTTTGCGCGGCTGCAGCGCGCTCGGGACGATGTTTACCAGACTGATCTGGTGAACTCTCTCGCCCCACTCGACGACATCTGCTCGTGGGTCGGCCGCGGGAGTGCCAATGAGTGCGCCGAGACCTTTGCCAAGACCGGACCTCGCCATGCGCCTGAGGCTACCGGAACAGCCCAGCCAACGCAAATCGCAACGATTTATTTTGCTTGCTCAGTGCCCAATTCTCATTCCGAGCAAAGGCCTGTCATGTTTGGAATGGCTGCGCGACAGACGCGAGTTCCCGAATGCGAGCATCGCTCCAGGTGAATCCGTTTGCCATGGCTGCACGAGAAGCCAGCGCGCGTGAAAAGCAGACGGAGATCCTCTAGCTAGTTCAGCGCGCAATTCTAATGATTGGCCACTTCACCGCCCTCCTTCACAATGCTCGTGAATTTTGCCAACTGGATTATCGCGGCGAGATAGAAATGATCCACCGTTTAGCAAAATATGGACCTTGCGAGACTGTACGACTTCAACATGATCCCGCTATCCGGGAACGTTTTCGGAGCCACGCTCACTCCGTTGCAATGCCGGTATGATAAGACGGCTGGCGAGCAATCCCCTACCTTCCGCGGCCAGCTTACCTTGGCGATGGAGCGGCAGTGGCTGCCGCCGCAGGCGCGTCCTGCGTTGTCGAGATTTTGCTTCCAATTCTTTTTGAGCGCTTGCGCACCTTCGCGCCTTTTTTACGTTGGACGTTTGGCATTACGATCATCCTCTCAGTGATGGTCTGTTCATATGGGGTCGAGAGCGGATCCGGACCTGTTCCAGTCATGACGCCGGCGCTTCCTTCGCCTCGGCCACTGCCAGCGGTGCTACCCGTAGTTCCTGTGCCAGTGATTTGTCCGTTTGCGTCGCCGCAGATGAAAGATCCGGCACAAATAGCGACAAAAATAATCTGCGAAAGTTTAGATAAGTTCATCGTGGTTTCGGTTGAGTAGGCCGCCTTACACGGGGCGACGCGTCACCTGCATTTCTTTATCGGTCGTGACACCGTGTACGCGCGGGTCATTTAGTGGGGAGCGGCTTTCTTGCTTAATAGTTTTAATTTCCAACAAACTTGGACAAGCGTGTTGTACTTGCGCGAATCGGTTCTAATACGGAAGGAAAAAGGGGGCAAATCTAAAGATTTTGACATTAATTAGGCTCAAAAGAACCCACAACCGCTTCGTTGCGCTGACCGTGCGAAGCGGATAGCGTCCGGCCATGGCGGCCGAGCGCGGTGTTTTTACATTGGGTCATTCGCCGGATCCCGATGACGCATTCATGTTCTATGCGATCGCGGAAAATAAAATTGATCTCCGCGATTATCGATTTCAACATCAATTGGAAGATATTCAGACTCTGAACGAACGGGCACTTCGGGGCGAATTGCACATTTCGGCGATCTCAATCCACGCCTACGCGTACGCGAGCAATCGCTATGCGCTGCTGCCCTGTGGAGCGAGCATGGGTGATGGCTACGGGCCAATTCTTGTTAGAAAAATCCCAACGCCCAACGCCGAAATCCCAAATCCAAATCAGCATGTCGATCTTCGCGATTCATTGCGCGGCTGTGTGATCGCTGTTCCGGGACGCATGACTAGTGCGTTTCTGGCGCTCCAACTTTATCTCGGCAACGTCAAACACATCGTCGTGCCATTCGATCAAATTTTCCAGGCAGTTAAAGAGGATCGCGCGGACGCCGGTCTGATCATTCATGAAGGGCAACTGACGTACGCGCGTTCAGGTTTTCAGAAAGTGATCGACCTCGGGGAATGGTGGAAGCGTGAAACAGGATTGCCGCTTCCCCTCGGCGGCAATGTCTTGCGCAAAGATATCCCACACGCCGTGCAACACGATCTTCTCGATATTATCCGCGAAAGTATCGATTACGGTCTGGCCCATCGCGACGAGGCTGTGCGGCATTCCCTTCCGTACGCGCGCGACATGGACGCAGACCTCGCGGGCAAATTCATCGGGATGTATGTGAACGAATTTACTCGCGATTACGGCGAAACTGGGCGCGCCGCTATCCGCAAATTCCTAGGCGACGCGCACGCCAAAGACTACATCAACGTTCCAATCGAAGTGGAATTTGTCGAATAAATCAGCGCTGTTTCTTCGGCTTCTCGACTTTCTCTGTTTGCTTCACGACAAACGATTTTACACGCGCAAACTCCTTCTTAGAACCGTTCGCGAAATCGCGTGGTCCGTATTCGAATAAGACGACAAAGCAAAAAGCCAGAACGAGAAAGAGGACGAGCCAAAGTAGTCCGCGCAGTAATCCCATGGCCGACAGGCTACCTTGCTCGAAGGGGATGGTCAACGCTGCGGGACCGTGTTCGACAAGCAAGATGTTTGTCGGCCGAGATAGGCCGGAAGTCTATCTTCCGGCGCAAACTTCGGATTGAACCTGAGACCGGAACTGCCATGCTTTTCGCGCCATGCGCGTCCCGCTGCTCGATTTAAGAGAACAATACCGCACCCTGGCTGAACCAATCCGCGAGGCAATCGACGCCGTCCTGGCTAGCCAGCGTTTCATTCTTGGGCCGCAAGTGGAGGCTTTCGAGAAAGCGATCCGTGCTTATTGCGACGCGCCGTATGCGATCGGTGTTTCCTCCGGGACAGACGCTCTTCTGGCCATTTTGATGGCGCTCGGCATCGGAAGCGACGATGCCGTCATCACCACGCCTTACACATTTTTCGCAACCGCCGGCTGCATCGCGCGCGTTGGCGCCAAGCCGCTTTTCGTCGATATCGATCCGGAAACGTACAACATCTCTCCATCCGCGATTCAGGAATACATTGAGAAAAACTGCCAAACCGACTCGAATGGTGAATTAAAAACCAGGAGTGGAGAAAAGGTTCGCGCGATTATTCCTGTTCACTTGTTCGGTTTGTGTTGTGAGATGGACTCAATCCATGAGATTTCGGAACATTACCAGCTCGACGTCATTGAAGATGCAGCGCAAGCAATTGGCGCCGAGTATTGCTTTGCCGGCAGAACAGCGAAAGGGGGAACGATGGGTGAAGTGGGTTTTTTCAGTTTTTATCCGTCGAAAAATCTTGGAGCCGCTGGTGATGCAGGAATGACTATTTGCCGGGACGCTGAGCTGGCGAAGAAATTGCGCATTGTCCGCGATCACGGAATGGACCCGCGCTATTTCCACAGCGTCATCGGAGGCAATTTTCGCCTGGATGAAATCCAGGCGGCAATTCTCGCGGTCAAGCTTCCCCACTTGGAAAGTTGGTCGGCGGCACGACGTGACGCAGCGGATTTTTACCGAACAGAATTCGAGCGCACAGGTCTAGTGAAAAAGGTTGTCTTGCCAGCCGAACCTTATCGCGATCGCGGCTTGACGAATCATCATATTTATCATCAATACGTCATCCGCACGCCAACGCGCGATGCTCTGCGGGAGCATCTTGCAAAGCGAGAGATCGATACCGCGATCTATTATCCGCTCGGGTTGCACGGGCAAAAAGCTTTTTCGTATCTCGGCTACGAGAAGGGCGATTTTCCGGAAACGGAACGCGCCGCGCACGAGACGCTCGCGTTACCGATATATCCTGAGATTACTCGCGAAGCGCAACGCTACCTGATCAACGCCATCGTTGAATTTTTTGGATAAGGATTGACAATAAGTGCTCGCGTTGAGAACAGCCCGAAAAGGTTCAGGGTCGGCAGCACATGAGAATGCCTGTGTTCCTGCGCACGAAAGGGGTAGGTTCCGGAGTGGCCAAACGGGGCAGACTGTAAATCTGCTGGCTTTACGCCTTCGCTGGTTCGAATCCAGCCCTGCCCAATTTTTACCCGCGTCGAACGCTAGTGTCGTCTCTTCCGGCTGCTACGGGGTTTTTGCCGGGCACGACGTGGCGATGTCGATCTTCGCCGAGTTTTCGTTGTCTTGCGCGATCTAGCTGCCATCGCTCGCGGCAATTTTCTTACTTTGGCGGCTCTGCCACGCGGGCGCGCCTTGCTTTTGCGTGACTTGGCAGGCTTTGCCACCCGCCGCCGTTTGGGCGCTCTTTTCGAAATTGCCTTGGCACTTCTAGCTGACTTTCGGGCGGTTCTCTTCGCGGCTGGAGCAATGGGCCGCTTAGCAGCCGCAGCTTTCCCGACAAGAGCGCCCGCCACGCCACCGACAACAGCCCCGATCGGACCCATTATGCTGCCCACTGCGGCGCCGGCCACTGCGCCGGCGGTTTCTTTTGGAATCGGCGGAATTTCAATCTTCTCAGGTTCGTCTCGGTCTTCTCTTTTTTGTGCGTCTGAATCGTCAGGCATAAAAT
>WNGP01001818.1_pt1 | contig 18930 bp, 11 predicted proteins | sample 5407671 | NCBI WGS metagenome assembly WNGP01 (sample SAMN13153381, study PRJNA577476) | soil metagenome | isolation source: 40 cm soil or saprolite under Garry oak tree replicate 2 | place: USA:California | collected 2016-06-15 | reverse complement strand
GGACTTCCCGTCGAAACCAGCGCCATGACCATCAACCGCTTTTGCTCCTCCGGCTTGCAAGCCATCGCGCTGGCCGCCGAACGCATCCGGGCTGGCTCCGCCGAAGTCATCGTTGCCGGCGGCACGGAATCCATGTCCATGGTGCCCATGGGCGGCAACAAGATTTCGCCTAATCCATGGCTCGTCGACAATTATCCCGACGCCTACATCAACATGGGTCTCGGCACGGAAAACATCGCGCGCAAATTCGGCATCACCCGCGAACAGGCCGACCAGTTCTCCGCCGCTTCCCACAAGAAAGCTCTCGCCGCCATCGCTGCCGGTAATTTCAAGGACGAAACAATCCCCGTCGAAGTGAAGATCACCGCTCTCCCCAATGGCAACGGCGCATCGTCCAAAGCGAAGTCTGCACCAAAAGCCGCAACGCAAACTTTCGTCTTCGCCACCGATGAACTTCCCCGCGCGGACACTTCGCTCGAGATCCTCGCCAAGCTCAAACCCGCGTTCCACGCCAAGGGCACCGTCACCGCGGGAAACAGTTCCCCGATGAGCGACGGCGCCGCCGCCACCGTCATCATGAGCGACGCCCGCGCCAAATCGCTGGGCCTCAAGCCACTCGCGCGTTTTGTCGCCTATGCCACCGCCGGCGTTCTCCCCGAAGAGTTCGGCATCGGCCCCGTTCAAGCCATCCCCAAAGCCCTGAAGCTCGCCGGCCTCTCGCTCAACGACATCGCGGTCATCGAGCTCAACGAAGCCTTCGCCGCGCAATCGCTGGCCGTCATCCAGCAAGCCGGCCTCGACGCGTCGCGCGTCAATCCCAACGGCGGCGCCATCGCCCTCGGCCACCCCCTCGGCTGCACCGGCGCAAAACTAACCGCCACCATCATCCGCGAACTCCAGCGCAAGAACGCGCGCTATGGCATGGTTACCATGTGCATCGGCGGCGGCATGGGCGCCGCCGGCATCTTCGAGCGCCTTTGAAATTTTTCGCATGTAGTGGCCGGCCTTTAGACCGGTGGGTTTTGATTTCGTAGCGCTTGGCTTCCGCCCGGCAGGCCTCGCTTTTGTAGCGGCGAGTTTATCTCGCCATCTTTCTTTTCGCTGTGGATCTGCTTTCGACGGAGGTCACAGATGAAGCCGCTTCTTTGCTCGCTCCTGCTTCTTTTCGCATTTTCTCTCAGCGCTCAGGCCCCGGTCGCCGTTCCCATCCCGAAGGAGCCGCATCACCAGCTCGTCTTTGAAAACTCCTACGTCCGCGTATTCCGCGTGAACATCCCCCCACACGAGTCCACTCTTCTTCACCAGCACGACTTGCCCTACATCTACGTGGCGCTGGGCCCCACTGACGTCATCCACGCCATCGCCGGCAAACCCGAAGCTCATCTGGTAATGACGGACGGACAAGTCGGCTACTCCCGCGGCGGCTTCGCGCATATCGCGCGCACGGATTCGGGGATCTCTCTCAGCAATGTAACCATCGAACTGTTGAAGCCTCAGGGCGAACCCCGCAATCTTTGCGCGCAAATCGTCCCTGATGGGCTTGCCGCTCCTTGCAGGACAACGGCTGCGGACAAACAGAAGAGTTATTTTATCGAGCCGCAGTTTGAAACCGCGGAAATTACCCTGGATCAAATCCAAACTAGTCCGAAGGCCGGGAAGCTCGGAACTATTCCGCAAACAGAATCTCTGCTAATCGCGCTGAACGAATCCGAAATTCAAATCGAGGTGGAAGGCAAGCCCACGAAGACCCTCCGCGGAGGCGAAGTGATTTGGCTTGAGGCCGGCTCGCTCGAAACGCTATCGATTTCGGGGGAAAAGCCTTCCCGCTATCTTCAGCTCAGTTTCAAGGATAGTGGCGCAGCCGCAACGCCGTAGGTAGCCGCAGCGGTTATCGCTTCTTGGCTTCCACGCGCACGAGCAACGATTCCGGCGCATCTTTCATGGCCATGTATTCTTCGCTCTCGATTTTTCCCGGCGCGGTGAGCCGCGTGACGTTTCGTAATTTCAGCTTTGCGCCTTCCACGGGAAATTCCGAGCGGAAAACCAAGGCATCTCCTTCAAATGTTCCGGTTTCCACGAGGGCTCCGGGAAAATCATTCCCGAAAGCATACGCTTTGTAAGCTTTTTCCCTGGCGTCCCAGGTCATGACTAACAATCCTTCAAAATCTCCGACGGGGCCTTGCGAATGGAACGTGTTGATCAGCGAATTCCCGCCCGGTCCGAGCTTGCTGGCGTACACACCGGTGTTCTTCCCGCCGCTCGGAGAGAACCCCGACTTTGGGTATGTCTCGGTGTACTCCCATTCGCCCAGATAAAATTTCAGCCGGTCCATCTCTGCCGCGCCCGGTTTCACTGCGAGCGCCACGGAAGCGGCCGCCGGCTTCTCAGGCGTTTTTTCCTGCCGCTCCGCCCACAGCGGAACGCACAGCACAAGCACAATCGAGATCGTCGCAATCCGGACTCTTCGCATGTTTTTCATGGCCGCTCCTCTCGGAACCTCCGTGCTTCTGGGCCTCCGTGGCCGATTCCGGCCCGCGCATAATACCTCCTCAGGATGCTTTTCTCAATCGGAGCGTAGTGTTCGTCGGGCAGCTGGCCGCGTCTCAGAGCGGATCTGCTTCTCGGCAGCGTGAAAACGCCCTACCTGTGGCTCGGCCGCTTTTGTGTCACAAACCATTGGCGTTAGTGCATCCAATGGGTAGACTCTCGGGGAAGGAGACGGCTATGTCCATACGACCGGTGAAGAGGCTGATCAAGTCCAAGCCAACGACGGAAGGCGCGGGCGTGCATTTGCGGCGCGCATTTGGCTTCGGCAACACTTCGGATTTTGACCCGTTCCTGCTGCTGGATGATTTTCGCAACGACGTGCCGGAGGATTATCTGGCGGGGTTTCCGTGGCATCCGCACCGCGGGATCGAGACGATTACCTATGTGCTCGCGGGAACGGTGGAGCACGGCGACAGCATGGGGAACCACGGGGCAATTGCGGCGGGCGACGTCCAGTGGATGACGGCGGGCAGCGGGATTATTCACCAGGAGATGCCCAAGGGCGACCATGCCGGACGGATGCACGGGTTTCAGTTGTGGGCGAACCTGCCGTCGTCGCTGAAAATGACGGCGCCTCGCTATCAAGAGGTGAAGACGCTGGATATTCCGGAGATCAAGGACGACGATGGCACGCACGTGCGCGTGGTGTGCGGAAATTTCTGGGGGAAGAGTGGACCGGTGGACGGCATCGCTGCCGATCCTATTTATCTGGATGTGTCCGTGCCGCCGGGACGAAGGAAAACGCTGCCAGTGGAAGTCACGCGGCACGCGTTCGCGTACGTGTTCGCGGGCGACGGAAAGTTCTGCAATGCGTCGGAACCCCTCGCGGTGCCGACCGAACCGGTAAGTTGGGCGGACACGAAACCGACCGCGGTGGCGGACAACCGTTCACTGGTGCTGTTTGATCGCGGGGACGAACTAATGGTGCAGGCGGGGGACGATGGGATCCGCTTCTTGCTGGTGTCGGGCAAGCCGATCGAGGAGCCCGTGGCGTGGTATGGCCCGATTGTGATGAATACGCAGGAGCAGCTGCGGCAGGCGTTCAACGAGCTTGAGAAAGGAACGTTTCTCAAAAAGGACGCGCGCGGCTAGAACAACAACCGTTTGGAATCACTCACTTTCACTAGACATTCAAACGTCATCCTGGCGCTGAAAGCGTTCTTGGCTGGAGCCCGCGCGGGCCCTACAGAGGAAATGATCGAAATTTAGTCGGCGGCGTAGCGGCGGAAAAAGGAGTCCGGCTTCCAGCGAGGAGGCGCGGCGTTGTTGGCGGTTTCAAGGAGCAAGCGGCGCGTGAACTCTTCGTAGAGCGCGGCGGCCTGGAGATCGAGGGGCTGGTTCACGTCGTCGGAGGGGGCGTGGTATCGGTTGGTGAGCCAGTCCTTGAAGATTTTCTGTTCGGCCGTTCCCGGTTCGAAGGTGACGTCGCATTTGACGGAGGGAACGCCCTTCTTGATGAAATTGTATTGATCGCTGCGGATGAAGAGATTGCGGAGCGGTTCGGGATCGGCGATGGGTTTGATGCCCATGGATTGCGCGATCGCGGCGGCGCGTGTGCCGAGGTCGGATTCTTCCAGGCCGCCGATTTTCAAAACTTTCAGCGGGACGATGGGGAGAAACATATCCACGTTGACGTCGGCGATGATGGATTTCGCTGCGACGGTGGGGTGGGCGGCGAAATATTTGGAGCCGAGCAGGCCTTTCTCTTCGGCGGTGACCAGCAAGAAAAGGATAGAGCGCTGGAGTTTTTCCGGATGCGCTTTAAGGCTCGCGGCAATGTCCATCTCGAGGGCGCTGCCGGAACCGTTGTCCATGGCGCCGTTGTAAATGCGGTCGCCGTTGATGGGAGCGCCGATGCCGACATGGTCGATGTGCGCGGAGAGGACGACGAATTCATTCTTGAGCGCTGGATCGGAACCGGTGAGTTTGCCAACAATGTTAGAGGATTCGAGGGTTTTGGTGAGAATGACGGCGTTGGCTTTGAGCGTGGCAGCCAAGGGGAAGTGCGGAAGAGGCTTGCGGTCTTTGCCCAAGGCCGCAATTTCGGCGAAGGTGTGGCCGGAACCTGCGAAAAGTTTTTCCGCGGAGGCGGGATTGAAGGTCACGCCCAATTGAAGGCCGGGAGTTTCATTGAATTCGGAATCGGAGAGATCCATGGAGGGGTGATTGCGGTTGACGGAAATCCGGGACCAGGGAATATCCATGGAAGCGGGATTGAAAATGGTGATGGTGCCGATGGCGCCGGCGGCGCGCAGAGATTTCCAACGCTCGCCGGCGGTTTGATAATGCGAGGCGAGGGCCGTGGGGATGTCCGAGGGAGAGCCGGCGAGATACGCGACGATTTTTCCTTGCAGGTCCAGGCCGGCCAGTTCATCGAGATTTTTTTCCGGGATTTGCAGGCCGTAGCCGATGAAAACCAAAGGCGCGGAGAGAGTGGTAGAAGCGCGGGTCGAACGGGAATTGATAAATGCATCGTCGGGGAAGGAAAGAGATTTGGATTGGCCGTCTGTGACGAGAGCAAGAGAGGATTTGGATTCGTCAACCTCATATTGAATGAAGCGAACAGACTGATAGAAACCGTTGACGCCGGCGGGCTCGAGGCCCGCTTTCTGGAGTTGCTCGACGGCGTAAGCCTGGGCTTTGCGGAGACCTTCGCTGCCGGTGTCCCGGCCTTCGAGAGAATCGTCGGCGAGAAATTTCACGTGCTCCCACCAGGAGTTGCCGTCGAAATGGGACGCCGTGGAAGCTTGCTGCGCTGGGGAAATGACGGCAAATGCGAGGAAAAGAATCGCTGAAAACGTGCTACGCATGAGATTCACTCCTGTAGCAAAGGGAACCGCTAGAGAATAGCAGAGACAAATAGAAAGAGTCACGCACAGGCGCGGGGAAATAAGGAGGTTTCCCTCTCGACTTCCCGCCAAGACGACTCAAGGTGTAGTGACCAATGGTAGCTCGATGAAAGTGGCCTGGCCGGGAGAATGGTAGATGCGCTGGGTGGCTTTGCGATAGTCGCCGGGCTTGGCCCAAAAAATGTTGGGAACGAACGTCTGTGGATTGCGGTCGTAGAGCGGAAACCAGGCGGATTGGATTTGCACCATGATGCGGTGGCCGGCGAGGAAGACGTGATTTGCGTTGGGAAGCGCGAAGCGATAAAGGAGCGCCTTGTCGGACGCAATGGCCCTGGGGGTCTGAAAACTCTCGCGGTAGCGGCCGCGGAAGATGTCAGCTGAAACCATCAATTGATAGCCGCCCATGGTCGGCTGGCCGGCCACCTCGTCGGGATAGACGTCGATCAACTTGACCACCCAGTCCGAGTCCGTGCCGCTGGTGGAGGCAACCAGATTGGCAACGGGTTGTCCGCTGATCTTCACCGCTGTGCCCAAGACGTCGGAGACGAACACCGCCACATCCGGGCGGCCGGAGGCTTCTCTCTGGTCGTCCACCAGCCACTGAGACCAGGTCAAGCCATTGGAGTAGCCCATCGGTTGGCTAGGGCGTGCGCGGAACGGCACGGGCTTGGCGGGATCGGAGACGTATTCGTCGAAGGCAGTGTCACTCGGCGCCGGTCGAGCGTAGCTCAGCTTCAGACCTGCGTTGAGATAGAGGGGCGTCGGGTGGACAGTGCAGCCGCTTGCACAACCTGACGGCCAGGCGGGCAGACGCCGCCAACTGTTCGTCCCGGTCTCATAAGCAGAGACGGGCGGGATGTCCGCCTTAGGGGCGCCGTCCTTGAGGTATTGGTCGAGGAAGGGCCGCAAGATCTCCCGCTGGAAGTAGAGCGAAGTATTGCTGTTGAATTTCAAGGCGCCGAGCGTGCTGCCGTCATCGATCTCCTGGCCGTGATGCCAAGGCCCCATGACCAGAAAGACTTTGTCGTTGTCCGTGTCCTTCGGCTTGATCGCTTTGTAGACGGCGATCGCGCCGTAGATGTCCTCCTGGTCCCACAGGCTGTGCACCAGCATCACCGGCACTTTTAGGGGTTGCGCTGCCAACACTCGGTCCACTGCCTGTTCTCGCCAAAAGGCGTCGTAACTGGGATGCTCGAGAATTTTCCGCCAGAAGCCGACCTGTTCGAGGCCGTGACGACGGCCGAGCTCGCCAGCCGAGCCTGCCTGCATGAATTCGTCGTAGTCGTCAAAGTGGCTAGTCCACCATTTGGCCTTGTTGTCGCGCGTGGCCTCTTGTTCGTAGATGTAGCCCATGTTCTGTTGGCGAAAGGCGCCGTAGTGGAACCAATCGTCACCCATCCAGCCATCGACCATGGGGTTCATCGGCACGGACACTTTGAGGGCCGGATGCGGATTGACGAGGGCCATCAACGGCAAAAACCCGTCGTAGGAAATGCCCAGAATGCCGACCTTGCCGTTGGTTTCCGGAATGTTTTTCACCAGCCAGTCGATGGTGTCGTAGGTGTCCGTGGCGTGGTCGACCGGCGTGGGGTTCAGCGGCCCGCGCAAAGGCCGGTTCATCACGTAGTCGCCCTCCGAGCCGTATTTGCCGCGCACATCCTGGACGACCCGGATGTAACCGCCTTCGACGATCACTTCAGTAGCGTTGTCGTAGCCGCTCAAGATCGGACCGAGGTGGGAGCTGTGCGCGTGGGAGGTGAGATCGGTGGCGTCGTAGGGTGTGCGGGTGAGGAGGATCGGCGCGTTCTTGGCGCCTTTGGGCACGAGGATGACGGTGTGCAGCTTTACGCCGTCACGCATGGGGATCATCACATCGCGCCGGGCGTAATCGAAGCTATCGGTAACGGGGGTGATGTGGGCCGGCGTTTCGTTGGGCAAGATGGCAGGAGTAGATGGCGGCGGAGCCTGAGCGGCAATGGGTTCGGCGAACAAAAGGAGGCCCAGCACCGGCGTGAGCAAGGTTAGAGCGCGAAGGCAATTGATCGGCTTCATCAGAGTCCCTCAGTAATGCATGGAATGAGGGTGGATTATATCCCTGCATTGACGGTGCACGCCACTTTCTAGGTCCACGTGGATGCAGAACGTGGAATCCGGAAACTAGTTCGGCACCCCCACATTTAACGGTGTTTACTGCATGGGGGAGCGAGAGTAAAATGAGGTGAACTGATTGCCTTGTGCGCCTCACACAGCCGTTTGACTGAACCCAGTTACAAAGACTTCCCGCTAGGAGCGACCAAGATGGCCACCGCTACTCTCACCAAGCCCGCAGCAAAGGGAGGCAGCTTCCTCCTCGAATCGCCGCAGCCGGGGGACATCTTTACGCCTGCCGATCTGACGGATGATCAGAAGCTGATTGGGCAAACGGCGGAGGAATTCGTCCTCAAGGAAGTTTTCCCTTTCATCAAGGACCTCGAAAACAAAAAGGCCGGGCTGATGGCCGAGCTGGTGAAAAAGGGCGGCGAAGTCGGGTTGCTGGGCAGCGGAGTGCCGGAGGAATTCGGCGGCGCGGGGCTCGACAAGATTTCCACCACGGTCCTGACCGAGAAACTTTCGATTTACGGCGGCTTCGCGGTGACCCACGGCGCGCATGCGGGCATCGGGACACTGCCGATCGTTTACTTCGGCACGGAAGCGCAGAAGAAAAAATACCTGCCCAAGCTGGCTACCGGCGAATGGATCGGCGCCTACTGCCTCTCCGAGCCGCAAGCCGGGTCCGACGCTCAGAATTCGCTGACGCGCGCGGAACTGAATAAAGAAGGCACGCACTACATCCTCAATGGGCAGAAGATGTGGATCACTAACGGCGGCTTCGCCGATGTGTACATTGTGTTTGCGAAGATTGACGGAGAAAAATTCACGGCCTTCATCGTCGAGCGCACTTTTCCAGGATTCAAGCCCGGCAACGAAGAGCACAAGATGGGCATCCACGGCAGCTCGACGACGCCGATTTTCCTGGAAAACTGCAAGGTGCCGAAGGAAAACCTGCTGCACGAGATCGGCCGCGGCCACATCGTGGCGTTCAACATCCTGAATGCCGGACGATTCACGCTCGGCGCATCCTGCGTGGGCGGGTCGAAGCACGTGCTGATGACTTCTTCAAAGTATGCGAAGGAGCGCAAAGCGTTTGGAAAACAGATCGGCGACTTCGGCCTGATGAAGGAAAAGCTGGCGGAGATGGCCATCCAGATTTTCGCGGTGGAATCGATGGTGTACCGCTCCGCGGGAAACATCGAAGCGGCCATGGCCGCGGCTTCGGGCTCCGGCGACAAGATTCAGAACACCATGAAAGTTCTCGAGGAATACGCCATCGAGAGCTCCATCGCCAAGGTCTACGGCAGCGAGATGCTCGATTTTGTGGTGGACGAAGCCGTGCAGATCTTCGGCGGGTACGGATTTCACGAGGATTATCCCGTGTGCCGCGCGTATCGCGACTCGCGCATCAATCGCATCTTTGAAGGCACCAATGAAATCAATCGCATGCTGATCATCCAAATGCTGATGAAGCGCGCCATGGGCGGCCAGCTCCCGCTGATTCCCGCGGCCATGAAGCTGGCCGATGAAATTCTTGCCGGGCCGTCGTTCGAGGAAGCGCTGGAAGGCGTGCTCGCCGGCGAATCCCGCGTCGTCGCCAACGCCAAGAAAATGTTCCTGCAAGCGGCCGGCGGCGCCGTCCAGAAATTCCGCGAGAAGCTGGCTGACGAGCAGGAATTGATCGGCGCGCTTTCGAACGTGGTTATGGAAATCTACGCGATGGAGTCCTGCCTGCTGCGCGCGCAAAAAGCCGCCGCGGCAAAGGGTGAAGCCGCGTCGCAAACGATGATCGATGCCGCGCGCGTGTTCATCAATGACGCCGCCGAGCGCGTCGAGCACGAAGCCAAGCGCGCCATCGCCGCCTTCCACGAAGGCGACATGCTCACAACACAGATGGCCGTCCTGAAGCGTTTCGCGAAGCGCGCCCCAGTGGATACCATCGCGCTGCGCCGCCGCGTTGCTGCCGCCGTGCAGTCTCAAGACCGCTACCCGCTGGAAGGCCGCTAGCCGGTTTTGCGGCCTTCCCCGTTCTGCAAATAAGCATCTCTTAAGACGGCTGAATTCCCCCGGCTCCACGGGGGCCTTTTCCATTTTGGAACTCCCGTCCGTAAGTCTTTCCTATCCTTTAAATAACTGCCCTAGACTGAGCTTTAGAACCATCCAGCCAATTCAAAAAGGAGCCCTTCGGATGTCCCGCAAGCTGCTGGCACTGGCGTCCGTTGTCGTCGGTCTTCATATCGTCGAAGCGCTAACGCTTGGCACCTCTACGCCCGGGTCCTTTCTCGCAAACGGCCTGCAAATCTTGGCTTGCGGTTTTGCCACGCTCATGGCTTTCGGGGCATCTCGACGCGGGCGCGGCTTGAGCCGCACCTTCTGGCTGATCTTCGGGGCGAGCATCGCGATGTGGGGCGTAGCAAACCTAGGCTGGATGTACTACGAAGTGGTGCTCCACAGTGAACCGCCCACAACCTCGGCGGTACGATTCCTATTCGGTTTGGAAAACGTGCTGATCGCGATAACGTTATTCCTGGACCAGGACAAGGATTCTCCGCAGATCGACCCAGAATCCGCGCTTGACTTCATCCAGATCGCAATCGTCTTCTTTTTTATTTACCTCGAATTTTACTACCTGCCGGCTCGCCGCCTTGACAACTATTCCGCATTCCTGCGGGAGATGCGCGTCGAGAACGTGGAAGATGCTTTGCTCACCGTCCTGGCTGCTTTCCAGGCGCTGCGCGCTCGGAAGCCGGACACTCGGAAACTTTATGGCGGCCTCGCTCTTTACCTGCTGTTCATGACGGTGTCGGCGGCGCTGGCCCAATACTTGCAAAGCACCAAGCCAGCCCCCACCGGGACGTTGCGGGACTTGTTATGGACATTGCCGTTTCTCGTTGGTGCCATGTGGGCGGCGCAGTGGCAGCCGAGTCCTGTGGCGGAAACTGGTTCGCGATTGCGGCGAAGGACGTTCGGCGAATTGATGCTGACCAACACCACGTTTGCACTGGCGCCGTTGATCATACTCTGGCAGGTCTCGCAACTGGAAGCGGAGTGGCGCCTGCTTCGTTTCTCACTTCTTGGCGTTTCGATCGTGTGCTACGCCGCGCGCCTGGCAATTAGTCAATTTCATGAGGCCAGGAGCGCGAACGCCGTACAGACGCATACGCTGGCCATGGATTCCGCCATCAATGGCTTGGCCATTCTCGATGCCGGAGGGAAATACATTTATGTCAACGCGGCCTACGCGCGGATGATCGGGAACACAAATCGGGAAGCGATGCTGGGCAAGTCATGGCGAGAGATTTCCGCCTCCCGTGATCTGGCGCCGGTAGAGTCGGAGATTCGCGAAGCCCTAAAACAACATGGCAAATGGTTCGGGCCGCTGACTGTTCCTCACGGCGACGGAACAGCGGTCGCCATGGAAATGGCCATTACCACGATGCCCGATGGCGGCACGATTTGCGTGAGCGGCGACATTACCGAGCGGGTGAGCGCGCAGCGTGCGCGTGCCGAAACCGAAATTAAATATCGCAAGCTCATCGAGCAAGTGGCGGCCATAAGTTACATCGCCGAAATTGGGGTCAGCGGCCAGTGGTATTACGTCAGCCCCCAAATCGAAACCATGTTTGGCTACTCCGCGGAGGAATGGCTTTCGAATTCGAAAGATTGGATACGTTACATCCCCATCGACGATCACCCCATCGTTCATGCCGCGGAGGAGAATAGCGCACGCGGCGAACCCTTCCAGGCCGAATATCGCATCACGCGGAAGGACGGGAACATCATTTGGGTCAGCGACACAGCGGTGGTGGTGCGCGGCAGTGACAGCCATCCCGTTATGGAAGGCCTGATCGTCGATATCACCGACCGGAAAATGCTCGAAAATCAATTGCTGCAGGCGAGCAAGATGGAGGCCGTGGGAAGGCTGGCGGGAGGTGTGGCGCACGATTTCAATAACCTTCTGACCATCATCAAGGGTTACGTCGAGATGGCTATGCAGCGCTGCCTGGACCGGCCGGAGCTGCACGGCGATATCCGGCGCATCGAAGATGCTGCCGATCGCGCGGTCACTCTGGTTCGCCAGTTGCTGGCCTTCAGCCGCAAGCAGGTACTTCGCCCAAAAATCCTCGATCTCAACGCCATCGTTATGAATCTCGACCAGCTCCTCCGGCGGCTGATGAGCGAAAACATCGCGATGAAGACATTTGTGTCGAAAGACGTTGGAGCGATCAAGGCGGATCCGGGCCAGATCGAGCAAGTCATCATGAATCTGGTCGTGAATGCGCGTGATGCCTTGCCCGATGGCGGCCGGATCCTCATTGAAACGAGCAACGTCGATCTGGACTCCGCATATACCCGCGATCATACTGTCGTGCGTCCCGGGCCTTACGTTTTGCTGGCGGTCACGGACACCGGTGTCGGCATGACGGCCGATACGGCCGCCCACATTTTCGAGCCTTTTTACACCACGAAGGAAAGCGGCCGGGGCACCGGACTCGGTCTTTCGACCGTCTATGGCATCGTGAAACAGAGCGGCGGCTACATCTGGGTGTATAGCGAACTGGGAAAAGGCACGACCTTCAAGGTTTATTTACCGCGCGTCAAAGATGCCGTCCAGGCGCCGGCGGCGGAAATGCCTGCATCCACGGCGCGCAAAGGCCACGAAACCATCCTGCTTGTCGAAGACGAACCCGACGTACGCGAGCTCACGCAGATGGTTCTCACCGGGTGCGGGTACAGGGTAATCGAAGCGCTTACGCCGGAAGACGCAGAGCGCCTGGCCGGAAACAACGGCGCCGAAATCCATCTGCTGTTAACGGACGTGGTGATGCCGGGAATGAGCGGACGCGAGCTGGCCAAGCGGCTCACCGGGCGTAACCCCAATCTGCGAGTGTTGTATATGTCCGGCTACACTTACAACGTAATCGCGCAAGACGGGACGCTTGAGGAAGGAATTTCCTTCCTGCAAAAACCATTTACTCCGCAAGCGCTCACGCAAAAAGTCCGCGAGTCGCTGGACCGCCCCGTTCCCGTAAAATAAGTACGCGCATCAAAATGGTTCTACCGTGTTCCCACCAGGGAAACGGTCTTGCCAGTGGCTGCAGACTGTCGGGCGGCGTCGAGTATTTCCGTCACAATCACGTTCGTCTCGAGGGAAGATTGTCCCTCCGGTTTCAGGCCACCCAAAAGCACCGCTCGCAGATAGGAAACGGAATCTTCCTTCGTTTTCTCCAATGGCTTCGCGTCGGCCGATATCTCCTGTTTTTCGGGAAGCCGCACGCGCGCCGCGTCACGCCCGACGGTGATGGCATAGCCGCTCTGCCCGTACACTTCCATATCTTTTCGGGAGAACGGCCAGTTCCAGGAAGCCTGGATAATCGCCTGGGCGTGGGGATAAGTCAGGACAATCGTCGCCTCATCATCCACCCGCGGGTAGACGTCCGGCTTGATTTGCTGCGTGACGGCGGTCACCGAGTCCGGCCGGCGGCCATCCATCAGCCAGGTCGCCAGGTCCGCGCCATAGCAGCCAAAGTCAAAGAGTGCGCCGGCGCCGTTCAGTTTGGGATCGGTGAGCCAGGAGAGAAACTCCGGCCCGACTCCGATTTCTTTCGGGCCGCCATGACCGTCATGCACGACAATCTTTCGAATTTCTCCAATGGCGTTATCGTGCACCAAGTCGTAAGCCGCCTGATTGCTGCGATACCAGGTCGTCTCGTAATTCACCAAAACCTGAATCTTCCCAGCCCGCGCCGCTTTCTCGATGGCGCGTGCATCTTCGAGGCTGACCGCCAGCGGCTTTTCCATCATCACCGGAACGCCATACCGCGCGCAGATCTCCACCACGCGGCGATGATCGTAGGTGTTGGTGTATGCGAGCACCGCCTGAGGATGCGTCGCCTTCAGCATTTCCTCCAGGTCGGAATAGAGAAGACCTGGCGCCAAGCCATACTTCTTCGCGAATTGTGCCACGAGCTGGCGATCGGCTTCGGCAATTCCGACGACCTGCAGGTCCGCCCTCTTCTGAAACTGGTCGAAGAATCCGAAGGCATGTCCATGCACCAAGCCCGCAAGCGCCACGCGCAACGGCGCATTCTCTTTTTCAGTCGCGGGCTTCGTTTGTGCACGCAAAGTAACGCGCGAGCCTGCGAAGAGGACTAACGTCATCGAGAATACGGCAAGAAAAGTATTGCGTCGCATGAGCCTCCTTCAAGGCATCGCTTCGCTGCATGAAGAATCGACGGCTTCGCCTTGTCGGATTCTACCTCAGTTGTGTCTGCACGCAGAGAGCCGGACTAGGGGAAGCACTTCGTACATTAGTTTTGTGGCACCCGAAGGAAGGTAGGTCTATTCCGTCGAAATAGCGTGGCAGGCCTGATCGATGGAAATGGGACTCCATTGGCGCATCCAAGAGAACGGCTCTGGAACTTTTTGGGCCAGCTCTCCTGATGGGAATTGCTCGCAGGATCTTTAACCCATCTGTTTGTGTTGCTTCATCGCAATTTCAATCTGCAAATGAGTGCTATCAGCTCCCTCCGTGCCAACATCCCGGAGACACCGCTAGTACTAGTACTATTAATTCATCGAGCAGGGCAGGAGCCTCTGGGCTCGCTGGACCTATCGACATCTCCACGGGCCGGTGTCTCAGGTGTGGCCTGATGACAGACGCAGGGCCATCTCAATTCCCACCCACAGTCCGAGGCCGCAGGCCGTTAGGATGGCAATCGCTGCCACGATTTTCTTTCGTGTGCTCGTTGAAGTTTCTTGTGTCTGGCTTGGACTTTCAGCATGGAGCGATAGTATTTTCATTGTTCCCTCCCAGAGATAGGTCGCGCAGGAGCGAAGCCTGCCCCAGGGACGGGAAAGCAGCCGCAGCGCCGAACAGCGCGGTATGAGGATTCGATTCTCGATCTCACCTCATTGGCTCGCATATTCGGTGCAACGTGGATCTATTTCATTGCGAAAGAACAATAACAATGTAATTTGGCTGTAAATTCGTGCGAACCGTCCCAAGACCACCGGTCGTCCCCATGGAGGTCTTGATCAACAAGCCGTTTCAACGAATATGAAAAACTCACCAATTTCCCCGTGCATTTGTCTCAAAGCCGTTGATACGCGCCGGAACGCCACGCTTTCTGATCGCTGCTTATAAGGGGATTCCGTGGCAGCTTGACCTGGCAGCCTAGTTCTTGGTGTCCAAGAGACGTGCCATCACCTGTGGAGCGGAGGTAGGCAGCTTGCAAACATAGTCTTCGCAAACGTAGGCGGTGGCACGACCCTTGATGCGATGGGCTCCCGCTAGAAACGGCAGCCAGCGGGCCAGTTGTTGTTGTCCGCTACCACCGTCGGCGAGAAGAAGTATCTTGTTTGGGAGGAACCTGGTGTTGACCTGGCGCAGCAAATCACGTGTGTCTTGGGATAGCGGATCACCGGCGATGAGGATTTGTTTCGTCTGAGCGAGTCGAAAATCGAGGGCGGAAAGAAGGGCTGGCCCTTCGCCGGGGTTTGACTGCAGGCGAGAAGCAAACGCGGCTAGCGTTTTATAGGCCGCATCGCGCCACGCGGCGCGGTCCGTGAATTGGGCGAGGCGAAGGAGATTCATGGCGGCGGTAGAATTGGGGGAAGGTTCCGCGCCATCGTACGATTCGCGCGTAGGGCTAAGGAGCGAAGGATCAGATGTCTCCGAGTCGAAATAGCCGCCCTCTTTCGCATCTCCGAATAGCTGGTCCTGTTTTTCTTGCAGGGAAACAGCCCAAGTCAGCCAGTGAACGTCGAAACCCGCCTGGTACAGATCCAGAAGTCCGCTGATGAGATCGGTGTAGTCGTCGAGGAAGCCGTTCACGCTGGGACCGCCAGCGCGAAAGCTGCGCCAAAGCTTGCCGGTCTTCGAATCATAGAGATGGGATTCGAGAAACTTTGCCGTCGCTTGCGCGCCTTCGAGATAGCGCGGGTCCTCGAGAGCCTGGCTGGCCCGTGCCAGAGCGGAGATCATCATGCCATTCCATGCGGTGACAATCTTATCGTCGAGAGGTGGCTGCGGGCGGCGAGCGCGCGCTTCGAACAAGGCTCTCCGTCCGGTAGTCAGCTTCCCGGCGGTTTGCTGAACGGTTAGGCTGAATTTTCTGGCCGTCTCCTCCGTCGAGTGCGCTTCATACAAAACGTTCTTACCGCTCAGTTCCCCGCGAATGTCTTGTTGCGCGGGGACGTTACCACCGGATTCAACTCCGTAGGCGTATTCGAAGACGGCCGAATCCTGCTTGCTTAGGACGTTCTCGATTTCTTTCGCCGTCCAGATGTAAAAGACACCCTCACTGGCCTCCGGCTTTCCAGGAGCAATTCGGCTGTCGGCATCCTTTGCAGAGGCAAAACCACCGCGAGGCTGGTGCATTTCGCGCAGCGCGAAATCGAGAATGCTTCGCCCGGTATTTGCAAAGAAGCGGTCGTGCGTGATCTGGTAGGCCTCCGTGTAGACGATCGCCAGTTGCGCCTGGTCGTACAGCATCTTCTCGAAATGAGGAACGCGCCAGGTCGCACCGGTCGAATAGCGGTGAAAACCTCCGCCGAGCTGGTCGTGAATTCCGCCGCGCTCCATGGCGCGGAGCGTGTTGAGCGTCATTTCGAGCGCGTCGCGCTGGCCCGTGCGAGCGAAATAACGAAGCAAGAAACACAGCGTGACCGGCCTCGGAAATTTTGGTGCTCCCCCAAAGCCTCCGTTGGTGGCGTCGTAGCCCGATGAAATCTGTTTGTAGGCCTGATCAAGAATGGCGGGTTGTAGATCGCCGGTGGCCGGAGACTGCTTGCTGACCATCTGAATGAGTTGCTGTGCGGCGCGCCCTGCAGTCTGAATGATTGAATCTTGTTGCGTTCTCCACGAGTCGGAGACCTTTTCTAAGAGCGACTTGAGTTGGTCCGGGGGAAAGTAAGTGCCGCCGAAAAAAGGTTTGCGTTCGGGGGTGAGCACCACATTCAGCGGCCAGCCCGCGCTTCCCGTCGTCGCTTCGACATAGGCGATGTACAGGCGGTCAATGTCGGGCCGTTCTTCGCGGTCCACCTTAATCGCAACGAAATACTGCTTCAGGATAGCGGCGATGCTGGGATCGGAATACGATTCCCGCTCCATGACATGGCACCAATGACATGTGAAGTAGCCGATGGAAAGAAAGATCGGCTTGTTCTCTTTGCGGGCCTTTTCAAAGGCTTCGCCGCCCCACGGATACCAATCCACCGGATTGTGGGCGTGCAATAGAAGGTAGGGACTCTTGGCGTGAATAAGCCGGTTGGTGTAGCGGTATTGCCGTGTTCCCGCGCGAGGCTCAAGCGACGGACTATGATCGGATTGGGCCGGGGCGTTGGCGGCAGTACCAGGCTTTGCGGCAGCGTTAATCGCACCTGCGAAGGCAAGGAGTAGTGCGCCTGCATGAAGCAGCTTGAAAAGCTTGTGCTGTTTGTGCAATCCCACGCTCACTATTAAAATAATTATTCGCTTCAAGTTTAACAGTCGCCAGGGCGAATGGTCTAAAGAGTCGTCTTTCTCCCAGGGGTCGGCAAACCGGGGCGGTGGTCCGATTGGTGGTCTTGGAGTTCTAAGTGGAGGGACAGTTTTACTGTGGCTTCGCCGGAGCATCCGCGGGCGCCTCGGCCGCCCCCTTGGGCTTGGCGATCGTGGAGAGTGTCTCCACGTTGAACTTCTTGTAGTCCGAATAGCGCGTCACGGCGTTGACTTTAATTCCTTTCACCAGCAACACGCGCACGCCGACGTGGGCCTCCTCGTACGTGGGGAGCCACACTTCGTTGTTCACGTAGGCCTGCTCCATGACGAAGCTCGTGCCCTTTTCTAGATTCGCCAGCAAGCCGCCGGCAAACCTCATGTCGCCGACGAAATACGCTTCTAGCCGCGCCACGTCGTGCGCTTTCTCGTCGATCCAAACGACTCCGGCAAGTTTCTGCACGACTTTTTCCACCAGCTTGTGCGCCTTGAATTCGGGGTTGGGCTCGAAGTCGAAGACCAGAACGTCCTGGCCGCGGAAGCGCTCGCGCCGTGGATTCACAAACTGGCACGCGCGCAGGGATTCACAAACTGGCACGCGCGCAGGAATATCTCGATCCCCGGCTCATCCTTCTCTTCGCTCTTCCCTTCTTCCTTGGCCTTTTCTTCTTTGGCTTCCTTTTTGGTCTTGCGCTTTTGCAGCTCCTCGATCCGTTTCTGGGTCTTCTCGTTTTCCTTTTTCTGTTCCGCGTCGCTCAGCGGCTTGCCGTCCTTCTTCACCACCGTGGATACCTCTTCTCCGTTCAAGTAGAAGAAAGTGTATTCCGTGACCTCGCGCTTCTTTACTTTGCCGTTGCTCTCGAACTCGGTCTCTTCCTCCGCGCGCGTTCCCGTGTAGTTTTCCTTGAGCTTGTCGATGGCCTTCTGGTTGTCGTCGATCTCTTTGAACAGGGCCTTCAAGTCCGGCAATTGAACCTGCGACTTTTTTGGAAAATCGAAGACGCGCTCGCCCACGGTTCCATTGATCGCCGCGCGTGTCACGCTGATGTCGTATTTGTCGCTCCCGCGGTGCAGCTCGATCTTGTGTGGCAGCTTCACGCCATCGATCGTTCGGTAGTCGTCATAAAAGATCTCTTCGTCCACACCGCCGACCGCCGCTGCCTCCTTCACGATCAGGTGCGTCTGCGAATCGAAGAAAATTTGCCGCTTCACGCCGGTGGCTGTAGTTATCTCTATTTGCAGCGCATCCCTTCCGCGTACCTGCGCGTGCCCCACAAACGTCAGCGCGATCTTGCTTTTCCTGGGATTGACCAGCCGGGAGTTGTAATACTGCGCCGCCGCTTCCAGTTGCATTCCTTCAGGACCCACCAGCGTGCCAAGGTCCCCAGCCGCATTCTGATGCCAGGCGGACTTCCCGTTGTACGCCTCGATCAGATTCTTTTCGCCGACCAGCAATTCCGAGTAGTAGCGATTTGGCAGCTTGGTATCCAGCGTGTAAGTCCCTGTCTTCCCGTCATCACTCGTAAAACTCCCTTCGAGCGTCAATGTCTGGATCTTGGCCAGCGCCCTGCCGCCCCCTGCCGCCTTCACGTACTGCTCCACAATCTTCCCCGCCTCCTGCGCGTGAGCAGGATAGGCTCCGCTGGTGATCATCAATGCGATGAGTATGGTGAGCAGACGTGCGCGCATGGGGTTCAGCTACATAAACGCAATCCGGCGCAAAAAGTTTCCTGGAATTTGAGCCTAGGAGCGCAGTTTCATCCCGACCGTGAGCGAAAGATTGCTGCGCCCCTCGTTTGCAAGGTGCGGTTAGATTATTGCGCTTTCGGCCGCTTTGAGTATTTCTCGTAGAGGCGGAGATGCCGGTTGTCCATGGAGGTGAGTTGCCCACGGATAAAGAGGTATTTGACGTCAGTGGTCAGTTCGAGCGGATCACCGTTGGTCACCATGAGGTTGGCGAGC
>WNGP01004473.1_pt1 | contig 18938 bp, 18 predicted proteins | sample 5407671 | NCBI WGS metagenome assembly WNGP01 (sample SAMN13153381, study PRJNA577476) | soil metagenome | isolation source: 40 cm soil or saprolite under Garry oak tree replicate 2 | place: USA:California | collected 2016-06-15 | reverse complement strand
CAGCTTGCCTGAAGCGGGGATCAGGTGCTCAATCAAGATTTCAAGCCGATCCGAGGCGGTCCAACAAAATGATGTTTGCATCTTTTCATGCTACCATCTCCTGTCTTGTTGAGCTTTTCATCACAAGCTGGGGAGAGCCCTGCTTATGCCCATGCCCATTTCCACCTTTCTGGCTCCCGCTATTACCGGGCTGGACCTTCGTTTTCAGGCATCTTTCCAGAGAAGTTGTTCCGCAGTGCTGGAGGGCCAGCGCCAGGTAACTGCGCACATTGCTGTCTGTAAGCTTACCACTGGCGTTGGCTTTATCATGGGTCGCCAGGAATTGGGCATAGGCCAGAAACTTATCAATCTCACCATAGCCAAAGACCTGCTGAGAAGAGACCGAGGCCCCCGCAGGCGTAGTCCCCACGAAAGTTCCCCGGTGCAGGGCGCAAATGGCTTGGACGGCATCTCCGTCCCTGCCGGTGCTCAACGCGTACTTTGCCGCCAAATGCTGCGCCTCTGGCAGTCCAGGGCATGTGCTGCTCTTCCGGCCAGCGGCCTTATGACTGCTGGCATGATGGCTATTTTTATGCAGCGCGGCCTGCGCATGCGCCATAGCCATGATTGCATGAACTGCGCCCCGCCCGGCAGGCGTTGCGGCGAACACTGCTGTCGTGCCGCTAGCCACCGTAATACTCAACAGCGTAGCGACCAGTAACTTTCCTTTTAACAAATGAGCGAGTTTCATCCCTGCAAGTTCCTTTCACCAAAAACTCCTTTGTGGATGCCCCAGGCGCAGAGCCCTGGGGAGGAAACACAGGCTCCGAAGGGGAGCGTTTTTCTGTGCAGAACGCTCAAAACTGCGCCCGTAAGGGCCTGTGTGACGGGTAGATTGCTCTACCGCTCCTCTCGACAAGGTTATCCGAAGGTTTGACGTCAAGAGCACTGCGTCGAACCCCGTCTCGCTGTTTAACCCTTGACCGTAGAGCAGTGGACTCTGGTCGGCGTCCACTGGTACCTATTTCTCCGGTAACGTAGCCCGATAGCCTGGTTGAGTGTATCCAACCAGGATGCCCTGGCTGAGTCTGGACAGGTCCGGACTTGTCACAGCCTCGGCTCAAGCGCCGAACAGTTCACAAGCCCACGCCGTTCTGGCGTGGGGTACCTGACCTCATGACGTGGAGTGAAGATATGCGATACCGTAGTCTGTTCCCGTCGGGAAAAACACCGGAACGACCAGGCCAGATAGGCAGGCTGTTCAGGAAGATAGTTGTAATTTGCCGGCAATTGGTTACGGCCTTCGCCTTTTGTATACATGCATTTATCATAACAAAGACAAAAAGGCTATCTTCATTGAATTTATTGTTCACCCGTAACTACAATGGGTTATATTGCAACTTTACTAAGAGAGATTTTTCCTGCGGATAAGGAAAATCATCATTATGGATATCTTGTGGGCGAGGTGGCGTCTATGTTTTCCTGGCGACGAGTTTCTGAGAGCAGCGGGTCCGATCAGCAAGAGCGGCAGCCCGTATTCCGTCGTCAGCTTGATGGTGCGCGGAATGGAGAGTCCGAGGCACTGAGTGCACTCTATCGCCAGTTCCTGCCAGGCATATTCGGCTACATAGCAACCCGTGTGCCGGATCGCGCCACAGCGGAAGATCTGACTTCAGAAGTATTTTTGAAAATGGTTGAAGGCATCGGCCAACTTCGGGCCAGTGACGAGCCGGGATTTGCCGCCTGGCTGCTTCAGATCGCGCGTCTGACTATCGCTGACTATTACCGCAAACGTAAATATCAGCCGATGTTTGTTTCGCTTGAACCCACATTTGGCGAAGAAGAAACCTACGAGGAACGCTGGACGATTTCTTCAAACCAGCCCGATGGCGACCCAGCGCAATGGATAGAGGCGCGCGAGGAATGGGGAAGAGTGGTCGCAGCAATCAACACTCTAACCGAAGAGCAGCGCCAGGTACTGGTTGGCCGGCTGATTATAGGGTTTGATGTAGCCACTGTTGCACGCATGGTTGGCAAAAAAGCCAACGCCGTCAAATCATTACAATTTCGCGCGCTGCAGAGCCTACAACGTTTATTAGGCAATCAACAGGTACCAGAGCAGGCGCTCCAGCATGTCCATGGACGCGACAAGGGGGAGGCATCATGAGGAATCCGCTGCCCGAACGACTGAACGAGCGACTTGAGGAACGAATGGCACACTCCTGGAACGGCGTGCAGCATACTTCCGGGTTCTACCCGGAAGTAGATCAGCTAGTCGCTCTGGCGCATCGACTGCAATCGGCCTCTCCCTTGCAGGTACGTCCAGATTTTGTTCTCCAACTGGAGAGGCGCTTGCTGGTGCGCAACGCCGAACTGCGCCAGCAGCGAACTGCACGGGGCTGGTCGTTCCCACGTCTCTTGCAGGCACACCCCGTCGTTGGAGCAATAATTTGTCTCTGCATCTTGCTGCTGGTAGCGGGCACAGGGACGCTGGTGGCGGCAGCGCAAGCCACCGATCCCGGTAGCCCACTCTACACACTCAAGCGTTGGGAGCAGCATATGCAAACCTCTTTCTCTCCTAACTCAGCGGAAAGCCAGGCCGAGTTGAACCTGCAAGCTGCCAGAGATCGCCTTCACACGCTCACCGGCCTTGCCACCCCGACGGATGCACAAAACTACCGCCAGGCACTGGTAGACCTGGATCAGCAAATCAATACCGCCGCTCAAACCATCAATGTGCTTCCCCTCGGATCGAGTCAGCAACATCTCTTAAGCGAACTTGCCACGCTCAAAGCGGATGCACGTCACACCTTGCGCAGCTTCCTGCCTCAACTGGCCCTGACAGAGCGCTTTGCAACGACGGCAGAACTTGGTCGTCTGGGAGATTCCGTACCTGCCCTGAAGAGCGTCGAGATCGACCTGCCTTCACACCCTGATGGACAGGCCACTATCAGCATCACCGGGACCGGTATCCAGGCCGGGGCGCAGTTGCTGGTAGACGGTCGGCTGGTGGAGGTGAGCGGCTCCTTGCAAAACGGTGTATACGTGTTCGTGGTGAACTGGAGAGGTGATCAGCATTTCCAGAGTATCGGCGTCCTGAATCCCGATGGTACTGCCGTCCAGACGTCTGCTATTACCCTGAAAAAGCCAGGGGAAAACGGGAAAGGACATGGCAACGGGCACGGCCATGGCCATGATGGGAAGCCAGATGGGGCATCTGCATAGTATCATTAAAACAGCATAGCTTTTGTAATTGCTCAACAGGAAGAGTTTATGATGCCACTCGATCCTCAATCTCCGCAGCCGCCGGAGCATGTTTCGTCTCCGTTAGAAGCGCAGATCTTGCGATCTTATAGGCCAGTTCCGTTTACAGTAGTCACCATCACCGATTCGTTCTGGGAACCTCGTATACGGGTGAACCGTGAGCAAACGCTGCCACATGTATACAGGCTTTGTAGGGAAACAGGACGTGTTGAAGCTTTCACACTGGACTGGAAACCAGATGTGGAGCCAGTTCCTCACATCTTCTGGGTCTCAGATGTCGCCAAGTGGGTCGAAGCTGCCAGCTACAGCCTCGCTACCCACCCTGATCCAGCACTTGATGCCCTGCTTGATGAGACCATCGATCTCGTTGTGAAGGCCCAGCAGCCCGATGGCTATCTCAATCCCTATTTCACCGTCGTCAAACCGGAGCAGCGCTGGACGAATCTGCGCGACATGCATGAGTTGTATTGTGCTGGTCATCTCGTTGAGGCAGGAGTGACTCATTTCCAGGCGACCGGCAAGCGGGTTCTGCTGGATGCTGTGTGTCGTTACGTTGATTACATCGATACCGTCTTTGGTACCCAGCCAGGAAAGAAACGTGGCTATCCCGGCCATGAAGAAATCGAACTCGCACTGGTGAAACTGTACCAGGTAACTGGTGAGAAGCGCTACCTGCGTCTGAGTCAGTACTTCGTGGATGAGCGAGGGCATCAGCCACATTATTTCGACATGGAGGCATGCCTGCGTGGGGAGGATCCCAAAATATTCTGGGCCAAGACATACGAATATAACCAGTCACATCTTCCTGTGCGAGAGCAAAGCGAGGTCGTTGGCCACGCCGTACGGGCGATGTACCTCTACAGTGCAATGGCCGATTTAGCACGCGAGCTTGGCGACTATACCCTCTTTCAAGCTTGCACGCGACTGTGGAACCATCTCTGCACAAAACGCATGTATATCACTGGAGGCATTGGCTCCTCTTGGCAGAACGAAGGCCTCACTCGTGACTATGACCTGCCTAACGAAAGCGCCTATGCTGAGGCGTGTGCAGCGATTGGCCTCATTTTGTGGAGCCATAGGATGCTGCAGTTGGACTGCGATGGCCGATATACGGATGTATTGGAGCGAGTTCTCTATAATGGCATGCTCAGCGGTGTTTCGCTCGATGGTCATAAGTTCTTCTACGAGAACCCTTTAGCCAGTCCTGGCAACCATCACCGGCAGGAATGGTATGACTGCGCGTGTTGTCCACCCAACATCGCGCGCTTGCTCGCGTCTTTAGGGCAGTATATCTACGCCTCCAATGATACCGAAGTGGTCGTGCATTTGTATATCCAGAGTTCTGTCCGGTTAGCACTTGATGGTCGAGAGATCACAGTGCGGCAAGAGACGACGTACCCCTGGGATGGTATGATTACAATCCAGTTGGGGATGGACGAGTCGACAGTGTTCGGGCTGAACCTGCGTATTCCCGGTTGGTGCCGAACTGCACGCCTCTCAGTCAACGGTGACTCACTAGATCTGACCGAACATATTGCAAAGGGCTACGCGCGGGTGGAACGCCTGTGGCATCCAGGCGATCACGTGGTACTTGCTCTGGATATGCCGATCGAGCGGGTCTATGCACACCCGAATGTGCGCCAGGATACCGGATGTGTTGCCCTCCAGCGAGGTCCGCTCGTCTACTGTCTCGAAGCGGTCGATCACACAGTGCCACTGCATCGCATTATTCTTCCCAGGACGGAAGATCTGGCGAGTCACTTTGAACCAGGGGTGCTTGGGGGTATCGTCGTGATAACGGGCAGCGCTCAGGCTGCCGGTGATACTGATTGGGAAGGAATGCTGTATCGTTCCTGGCCTGCAACGGCGCATCCATGCGCCATTACAGCCATTCCCTATTACGCATGGGATAATCGCACTCCTGGTGGGATGCGGGTATGGTTGCAGACTGAAAGGTAGCTGCTCTAATAGCCCAGTAAGGCTTGGAGCTCCTTCTCACTTTGCTTGCTAAGAGGGATCATCGTCTCTTGTTTGTCGTTGAGTTGCAGTGTGTAGCTGTTGCGCGTGTATTGGATGACGGATTTGATGTGCTGTAAGTTAACGAGATAAGCACGATGAGCTTTGAAGAAACCTCGACCTGCGAGGTGAGTTTCGAGTTCTTGTAATGTGAGGTTTGTGCTAGCTTCCTCGGTAGCCGTTCGTAGGTATGTTTTGCCGTCGCGGCTGGTAGCATAGAGGATATCACCGGGATCGTAAAGCATGATACGATCATCTTTGCGCGCTGGTACCTTGTAGGGTATGAGATGTGCGGGATCTGCAGATCCCGCACGTACAGCTTCGTGCGTATGGCTGCTGCTGGCGCGGCCATCTTCCAGCTCTACGACATGTGTACAGCACTTGCCTGCCCAGGCAAGGTCTTCGTCGGTCATGAGAATAGCTGTTCCTTCGCTTGCTGCCCGGGTAATCAGGCGGGTGAAAAGTGCCTGGGTATCCAGGTCGGTGCGCAGTACAGGCTGATCAAGGAGCGAGACGGAAGGGCGCCCGATGAGCGTTCGCGCAAAAGCCAGGCGGCGCTGTGCCGTCGGCGCGAGCCTGGAAAGGCGCTGGCGAGCCTGGTCGCTCATGCCCACTAATTCCAACACTTCGCTGACGCGTCCTCGTGGCAGCTTATGCAACTGGCAATAGAGCGCGAGATTTTCTTGTGCATTGAGCCTCTCATAGAGCAGGTCTTCTTCAAAGAGCACTCCTATCCGTGAGCGTAATATGGGTGATTGGTGAATGCTTTCCCCATCGAGGAGGACCTTCCCACTACTGGGAAGCAGCATACCTGAGAGCAGGCGGATCAACAACGTTTTCCCACTATTGGACGGGCCCACCACGGCAACAATGTCACGTGCGTTGAGATCAAGCTGCTCAACGTAGAGTGCGCTGCGGTTCTCAATGATCTTTTCAAGCTGCCGTACCTGCAACATTGCTTGGAAGTCTTCGCCCTGCTATAAAAGATTGGGGCTGAATCCTGCCCGATTCATTGTAACATACATCTTTCATCTTTTGTTTTGCTCCATTCAGCACATAACGTGTTCATTCATCCCCAGGATTGCACCTCTTGACCTCGATTTTGCTCCACTCAGCCAAAATTTGTAGCGCCGGATTTTTTCTCATGTTACAGTTTCATCAGCGTGGTGAAGGGGTAGGACGATAGGGGAGCAGGGCTTCGCCATGCAGTAGTCACTACTCCGATTAAGTGCTAGCGCTGATGCACAGTGATCGACCTGTAATGAACATGTGTATATATAAGGAGAAGCAATATGAAGAACCAGGAACACTCGACGGTCAAAAAGGAAACGTTCATCAACATCCGGAAACTGGCAGCTCTAGATATAGTCTTTCATGGGCCATGGTTCATTCTCGGCGAATTTGCGCTAGGGGTGGCGGGGTGCGCAGCCGGGGAGCCTTTAGCCTCTTCATCTTTTATCACACCGTCAGTCATCCGCTCTTCGCGGCCATCCTGGGCTTTGCCCTCTCGTGGATTGCGCTCAACTATGTGCCGCTGCTGCTCTATGCCATCAGGATCGTGAGACGCAAGAGTGCAGAGCTTGAAGTGGCGTTCGAACTGGAGCACAAAGACGTCTACGCTCTCAAGTATACCTTTCAATCAGCATTGCTTTTGCTTCCGCTCGTCGTGCCCATTCTTGCCATTGTCCAGGAGATACAGAAGCGCTCACGTCTTGATCGCGGAAGCACAGGGGTTGAAGAAACAAATTAATCATCAGAAAATCAGACTGGAGGATAATGCTTATGATAATGCCTGAACTCATGATCGAAGCTCACGACCTGCGGCGCACTTTTGGCAGCAAAGAAGCTGTCGCGGGTATCAGCTTTACTACACGGCGTGGCGAAATTTTTGGCTTGCTTGGTCCTAATGGTGCCGGCAAAACCACGATCATTCACATGCTTACCGGGCAGATCGATCCCAGCGGCGGTAGCGCTGTCGTTGCCGGCTGTGATGTGGTCAAGGAGCGTACCCGACTCAAGGAACGCATCGGAGTCGTTTTTGAGGAACAGAATCTTTATGAACGCCTCACAGCGCGGCAGAACCTCGAATTTTCCTGCTGGTTGTATGGGCTGCCGGAAAGCCGGGTGGATGAGGTGCTCGACCTGGTACGGCTACGCGACCGCGCCAAAGACAGGGTTCGCACGTTTTCCAATGGGATGAGGCAGCGCTTGATGATAGCTCGTGCCCTGCTGCATCGCCCGCCGCTGCTCTTTCTCGATGAACCCAGCCGCGGCCTGGACCCGATATCCGCACGCGAGGTACGCCAGACCATCAAGCAACTTAGTGATGCAGGGACGACTATACTGTTGACCACGCACTTGATGGATGAGGCTGATCAACTCTGCCAGCGGGTTGCTTTTATCGTCAATGGGCGGCTTGTAGCTAACGATACACCGCGCAACTTAAAATTGGCCCATGGACAGCGAGCGCTTCTTGTGACATTGGCAGGGGACCCAGGTTCCCGGAATGGCAACAGTGCGCTCTGTGAGATGACTTTGAGCCTCGATGATCCTGCCGACCAGCAAAGACTGGCAACCTGGTTGGCGCAGGACAAGGTACGCGCCATTCACTCTCGCGAGGCCACGTTGGAAGAAGTTTTTATCGAGGTTGCTGGCGTACGCCCAGCGTAAGGAGAACATACTATGCATATTCGCTCGATTCTTGCTATTGCACGCAAAGATGCTCTGGACATCCTCCTGAATAAAGCGACGCTGACCTTGCTCCTGACGCCAATCTTCCTGGCGGTGTTGTTTGTTGTGATAGGAGCACTGCTGGGTAGTCATACAACGAATGCCTTAGTCTACAATCCTGGTAAATCAGGTGTGGAGCAGATTATAAGCAGTGCATTTTCTGATATTAAGATCACGTATGCCAATTCGCCAGGGGATGTGGCAGGCACCTTTGGCCCGGATGGGACGCATAAAACCACATCTTATGCCCTGGGCCTCGTAGTTCCTGCCGACTTTGATGCTAATCTCCGCGCGGGCGGTCATCCACAACTAAATCTCTATGTTGACGGCAGTCAGGTAGGCAATGTGCAGAGTCAACTGTTGCTGCGGGCTCTTACTGACTATGCGCGCAGCGTCGCGAACCCACAACCTCCGGCAAGTATCACTGTTGCCACGGTGAACCCGCCATCTCCTGCAAACAATGCGTTGCAAGATATCGGGCAGGTATACTCAACGGCTATCCTGCTCTCTTCATTCCTCGTAGGGACTTCGCTCGTTCCAGGCCTGCTGGCGGAAGAGAAAGAGAAGAAAACATTGCGTATGCTGATGGTCTCGCCTGCGTCTTTTAGTGACGTGGTGGCGGCCAAGCTGCTTGTCGGCCTGGTCTATCAACTCCTACTGGCGATGGTAGCCCTGGGCATCAAAGGTGGCTATACAGGAGAGGTACCCCTGGTGTTGCTGTTTGTGTTGCTCGGATCCTGCTTCAGTGTCAGTCTGGGGCTACTCATAGGCAGCATCTTTCAGACGGACCGCCACGGGCGCATTCTCAGGGATGATATCCTTCATCTATATCCTGCCGATTTTCTTTGTGGGGCCATTTGTTCAGTTGCTGGGGAGCAATCCGTTTACGCAGCTAATCAAGGTGTTGCCGACCTACTACATAGCCGATGGGGCTGTCAATGCAATACAGGGCCAGGCTACTTTCAGTGCTACCCTGTTGGATGTGAGTGTGATCCTCGCTAGTATTGTACTGCTCTTCCTGGTGGCTGTATGGTCATTGCGCCGCCAGGCTGCCGTGGTGAGCACGATTTAAGAATGAATGTAGTATAACAAAGCCTGGTACCCTTCATGGGTATCAGGCTGGACAGGCCGAAATGAATCTGAGCAATGCATTTTTACATGCTATGCGGGACTTTAACACAGAGTTTACTACAACATCACCAGGACGGTATCAATTACTTTCTTCTGACCATAGTTACATCCTATTTCAGACATGGTAGAATAGCCTCGCCATGAGCAAGGATACTATTAGCCTTAAGCCATCGAAGAAAGTCAATTACCCCCACCTGGAGCTAGCTCCAGGTGGAGGCTTGAGAAAGCCTTGATTGACTAGTCTTAGCACGCAAGCGCTCCGTTCAGACAGTGATGACACCCTTGAATGCCTGCTCTAGTTCGAGGCTCTGTCGTCGGTGATTAAAAGTTCTGATGGGTAGGAACGGTGTTGCCGACAGAACAAGCTGTTTGAACCTTGACGAAGAGCACTATACTCCGAAAGGAGATACACGCCATGTTCGTGTATGTTTTGAATTGTAATGGCAAACCCTTAATGCCCTGTCGGCCACGTAAGGCCAGGCTCTTGCTCAGGGCGGGCAAGGCAAAAGTAGTCAAGATGGTCCCCTTTACCCTGCAGCTGCACTATGGCAGTTCCGGCTACAAACAAGAGGTGTCGCTCGGCATTGATGCAGGCACCAGGCATATTGGGGTGTCAGCAACGACCGAAAAAGCCGTGCTGTTCGAGGCGGAGGTACAGCCACGAATCGATCTGCAAGAGTTGCTTGCAATCTGCATAGATGCTCGCTGCATCAGTGGCAATGCCCTGGCACAGACGGATGGGACGAGGTATCTGATCAAATGGGTGCGGCGCAACAATCGGCACCTCCACAAAGCCACTATCAGGAAAGGTGGGAAGCGACAGCGCAACACTGCGCTGAAATATGTGCAAGGCTTTCGCTTGTTTGATTGCGTAGCCTATCAAGGACAGGTCTGTTTTGTCTTTAGCAGACGCAGTTCAGGCTACTTTGATCTGCGCCTCCTGGATGGAACCAAGATTCATGCCAGCGCCAACTGCAAACACCTCACCATCATTCAGAAAGCTCACACGTGCTTAATGGAAAGGAGAGGCGGCATTCCTCCCACGGGTTCAGCCGTGGGTATCCTGCCGCCGAAATCATGAACACGGAGTCGCCATCGCCGCCCGGCAGTAACAGACTGCGTACATGGTTTCTCAGGCTGCTCTCATTCACTGTCAGCACATGGGAAGTGTACTTCATCCTGCTGGTTGCTGGCTTCCTGCGCTTCTACCAGATCAATACGACCGAGTTGGATGAAGACCAGGCCAAGCTCTATCGCCTGGCCTACGATGCCGTGCATCATGCTCTATTGCCTGTGACGAGCAATGTAGCCTCGATTGGAATTTCTAATCCGCCGGGTGTCATCTACCTTTTCATGCCGTTGGCTGCACTTAGGTTCAACCCGATGTGGGGCGCGGTACTGGTAGGAGTATTCACGACCGCGGCAGGCGTGCTGACATATTTCTTTACTCGTCGCTACTATGGGCGCTTTGCGGGGACAGTAGCTGCGCTGCTGTATGCAACCGCCGCCGGTCCACTCAATTATGCACGCTTTATTTGGCAGCCCAATCTAATGCCACCATTTGTGGTTCTTTTCATGTTTGCCCTGTTCCGGGGCGTTGTTGAGCGTCGTAAGGGCTGGCTCTGGCCTGCCCTGGTGTTGTTCGGCATCCTCTACCAGATGCATCCGACCACGCTCCTGCTCGGCGTGCCCCTGCTGGTGGCAGTAGCGCTTGCGCCAGGGACGCTTCGCTGGCGCGATCTTTTCCTGGCCTGTTTCTTGCTGCTCATCATATTCTTACCTTACCTCGCCTGGGAAGTCTTTACCGGTTTCGCCGATATACACGGTATATTTACGCTGACCAACCAGCATGCACATTTCGACACCCAGGCCATCCGCTTCTATCGTTATTTTCTCGCTCCCTACGATAACCTGCCAGGCAATATACATTCCGTAGTGCGCGCGCTTGCTCCCCTGCTCCCCTGGCTAACTGCCGCTGTGCTTCTACTAACCCTGGGTGGCTTCGTAACGGCGGGCCTGTCGTTCTTGCTCTCAGGAGAGGAACAATCCCGGACCTCGACGATGCAAGGAAGCGGTAGTGTAGTGCGGAAGTCGCTAGCCGTTGTTCTGGAGTGGTGGAAGTCTCTACAGGCCGCGCCCTACCAGTGCGGTCTCCTCTTGCTGCTGGTGTGGCAAATTGTGCCGTTGTTGATCCTCTCGCGTCATGCTATTAGCCTGCATTCGCAATACTTTTTCATGTTCATGCCCGGGCCATATATACTGATCGGTCTTACGCTGGCTAAGATGGCAGAATATGTCCGGACACATGGAGGCAAGTGGACCGGCAGCGGTTATTGATACGAGCAGCGGCTACTTCGATGATCGAAGTTTCCAACCATACCCCTACCATAACGATCTCAGGTCTATGCAAAATGCGCTCAACGAGGCTGACCAGTTGGCGCAACAGCGTCATCTCAGCAGAGTCTATATTACTACAGACTACGCCACGCAAACGGCATTGCGTTACCTGGCCGAGCAAATGCGAACTCCTACGACGCTCTTCGATGCTGCAAGTTGCCTCGTTCTTCCAAATCCTGCTGATGGTCCTGCAGTGCTCCTGGTTGGACCATACGATGGGTTGACCAATGCCCTGCTAAACCAGTTCGCTTCAGCCATGCTTGTCGATTCCCCGGCGCGTCTGGGTGGTGCTCCTTACCGGCTTTATGTGGTCACACCTGCTGCGGTTCAAACCCCCTCCTCAATGGCTTTTACGGGTGATTTACAACTACTCGATACACAAGGACTCAATTACAACGGCTCGTCATGGCTGGTTACACGTTGGAGCCTTCTGCGCTCAGAGCAGCCGAGGTATCGAACAACATATAGCTATGCCATGGCGGCTATCCCCGCTGGTGCAGGCCAGCAGAGTAGCGGGAGTGGGTGTACTTTTACTGCGATACGAGCAGGTGATGAATTGCTAGTTGCCTTTAGCCTGTCCAGAGGTGGTTCCGCTCCTGCCTCTGTAGCGATTAAAGCGCAATCTTTCATGACGACGCCGGATAACCCATACTACGGCCCATTTCATCTGGAGACCGATGGCGACCGGCGTACAGCGGCGATAAAGCTACGCACAGTAGACGGTAGTGACAGCATTATGTTCCCCAACCAACCTCTTCGAGCCCACTAGCGTATATAAAGCTATGCTGCTACAATATGCATAACTATGGAAACGCAGCGAAGGTGAGGTCAACATGCGCTCAATCAGACCAAAACGTGAGTTGATTCCGCGCTGGGAGATGCCAGCAGATCCAGTGAAGGCCGTGTTCTGGTTTATGCACTGGTTGTTGAAGGTGCTTGTACGTTTCTTTTATGTAGCTGTGCTGGCGGGAGTCATAACCGAAAGCATCCTCAACGGCATCGTTGGAGGTGTTGTTACCCTCCTGGTTGGCCTGGGTGTATGGGCGGGATTGGCCGCTGTATTGTTCCTTTTCAATATCGGAACAGGCATATCGAAGGGAGTTGCAGAAATAAGTCGCATGCAACGGGGCCTTCCGCCGCGTTCTCCCTTCTATAGCTCGGCGGAGCCAGATATAGAAGGCAAGATTGTCGAGGGTACCGTGACCGATTTGGAGGAAGAACGCAGGAAGCGTAGACAAGAAATGTAGGGGCGGGGACGTGCTCGATAAATCGGCACTCTACAGCCTCCGCCCTCCCTGCACGATAATGTTCACCTTACTTCGTTCTCCTCCTCCCATAAGCGCCAGGCTTTGTCGTCAGGCGTTGGCACGTAAGACAATAGAAACCTGCCTACACCTTCAATGAAGTAGCTTCCTAACGCTGCTGGCAGCACCATCGTCTCGCCGCGAGAAAGACGCTCGCTGCCGGTGAGCGAAGTGCCAAAGTGTACCTCAACCTCGGCCCCTAGAGAAGAGAGGATAATGCAACTTTTCTCCGTTCTGCCTTCCACGTAGCCCTGTCTAGCATTTTTCTGACTAAGCGTCATCTCACAAGTGACAAAATACTTGCAGGCCGCCAGGCACCGTTCGTCGTAATCTGGCCCACCTGCTAGCTGCACTGGCATCACCTTTACACGGGGTGATACACTATAGTGCGAGACAGCAAGAGATTGTTCTATGTGCAACTGGCGTGGCGTACCGGCGGCGGTGCGACGGCCGTAGTCGTACATGCGGTACGTGATATCTGAGTATTCCTGCAACTCGTAGAGCATCACTCCACGGCCAATAGCGTGAACCGTTCCGGCGGGCACGAAGATGACATCTCCTACTTGAACGGTTTCCTGGTGAAGAAGCTGTTCCAATGTTTCGTGTCGAATCGCTTCGTGAACCTGTGCGCGCGTGGTGGGAGATTTAAAACCATGAATGATGGTGGCGCCGAGCTCGGCGGCAAGGATATACCAGTATTCTGTCTTGCCCAGTTTACTTCGCTCATGCAGCGCGGCATAAGTGTCATCCGGGTGGACCTGTACCGAGAGGTTGTCGTTGGCATCGATGAACTTGGCGAGCAGTGGGAAGCGATTGCCGAAGATGGAAATGGCTTGCTCGCCAAGTAATGCTGATCCTAGTTCCTCTACTAACGTACCCAGCATTTTGCCTCGATAAGGCTCGTTCAGCGCAACTGTGCTTATCTCGGTCTCCCAGGCTTCACCGATGAGAATATCGCCGGGTGGCAGCGATTTCCACCCATCGCGTTCTAATCTTCGTCCTCCCCAAATAGTCTCGTGCAACGATGCTTCTAATCGAATGGGATACAAACGCTCCAAAGATTACTCCTGACCGGGATGATGAACCTCTTTCAAACATGCATGTTGCACGTCAGATCAGAGCGCCAGCAAAGTTCCTTCGACCTGCCGGCGCAGTTTATCGCGCATCACTATACCTTTGATGCGGTTAATCTCCTGACCCCCTTTGAAGAAAACGAGCGTAGGAACGCCATCGACATTCCATTGGCTGGTCAGTTGCTCGTTCTGATCCACATTCAGCTTGGCGAAGGTTACACGCCCCTGGTACTCATTGCCAATCGCTTCGAATTCCGGGTCGAGTATCTGGCATGAACTGCTCCACTCTGCCGAAAAATTGACGATGACCATATGTGGAGCATTCAGTACCTTTTCAGCAAAATCCTCGCTTGTGACATTGATATAGCTGTCTACCATGATACCCTTCTTTGGATTCATTCCCAACTTCAACCATAGAAACTCCGTTCTGGGTACTCATCTCTTTCAAGAGATGAGAGGAAAGAACGCCGCCCGCAGGCGGAATATCCCTTGCGGGAGGGCATTTTGAAACGGAATGCCCAAACCGTAAGGCACTGGCTTGCGCCAGGTATAGCGCTCCCCTCGGCAAGGATAGCAGGCGGGACATGTGCTCCTCACTGCAACTACCCTCCGTCACTGGTTAAAGGAGCACTCCTAGAGCCTGGAACTGAAGCAGCATTCCAGGGTAGGTGCTTCACCACTTCCTGATATCATAGCGCTCTCAACACACGAGATGACGCGCGCTAGCTTGGCTTCTCATGCTCAAGCGCTCAGCCTGGTCAAGTGAAACTTGCAACAGCCTCGTCTAAAGCGACGAACAGTTTACAAGCCTATCCCTTCCAGGGGATTGGGCCCTTGACTGCTGTTTTCTGTCAAACGATGTGATCGAGGTATTGCCAAAAGGGTATCACCCATTAAGTATGCATGTCAAGGAAGAGATCCGTTAGCCAACAAGGCCTCGGCGTCCTCTATCACGTAGCGATAACCCTGCTCGGTGAGAAAGAGTTGGCGATTGGCGGAGAAATCCTGGTCGCGCGTGTCACGGGTGACGATGGAGTAGAAGTATGCCAGGCTTCCATCGCTTTTGGGGCGCAGGATGCGGCCCAGGCGCTGTGCTTCCTCTTGCCGAGAACCAAACGTCCCCGATACCTGAATGGCTACATTAGCATCGGGCAGGTCGATCGCGAAGTTCGCCACTTTGCTAACCACCAGCCGCTTGAGATCGCCGCGGCGAAACTGATCGTAGAGCTTTTCGCGCTGGGCAGTTGGGGTGCGTCCAGTCAAGAGGGGAGCTTCCAGATCGCTGGCAAGGAGTTTCAACTGATCAATGTACTGTCCAATGATCAATACCTGGTCATCGCGATGGCGCTCTGCCAGATAGCGTGTCATCGTAAGCTTTGCGGGACTTTCTGCTGCCAGGCGATATTTCTCTCGCTCCTCGGCCAAGGCATAGTTGAGCTGCTCATCTTCTGTCATACCGACACGAATCTCGTGGCATTCGGCAGTGGCTATCCAGCCTTGCCGCTCTAGTTCGCGCCAGGGAACGTCATATTTCTTGGGGCCGATCAGGCTAAAGACATCAGCCTCGCGCCCATCTTCGCGCACCAGGGTTGCAGTCAATCCCAGGCGCCGCCGTGCCTGAATCTCGGCAGTAATGCGGAAGACAGGAGCAGGCAGCAAATGTACTTCGTCATAAATGATCAGCCCCCAGTCATAGCTAGTGAAAAGGGCAAAGTGTGGGAAATCCTCTTCTTCCGAACGGCGGTAGGTCAGTATCTGATAAGTACTCACTGTAATAGGACAGATGTCTTTACGTTCGCCTGTATATTCTCCCACCATTTCAGGAGGGATATCGGTCTTATCAACAATTTCTTGTATCCACTGGCGCACAGCTATGGTATTTGGCGTAAGGATCAGTGTGGCACGTTGGATGTCAGCCATAGTGACCAGGCCCACGATAGTTTTGCCTGCGCCACAAGGTAACACAACCACGCCGCTCCCGCCGCTGGGTGCTCCCCCTGCATAGTATGCAGCCGAGGCGGCGTACTGGTATTTGCGTGGCTCAAAATCTTTCGTTTGCAGCGTCTTCGATCTGAGCTTCAGCGGAAGCGGGGAACCTTCGGTGTAACCTGCCAGGTCTTCGGCAGGGAAGCCGATATGAATAAGCGCCTGCTTGATATGTCCGCGACGTGATGCATCAACTTGAATAGTATGACTGCTCAGTTGGCGCAACAGGTAGGGCTGAGTGCGCTTGTGGTGCATGATTTCGGCAATGAGTGCAGCATCATTGGAAATGAGTAGCAATGCATCACCTTCACGTATCAGCTTGACACGGCCATAACGGCTGACATACTCTCGAATATCGACAGCGACGTTGACCGGAATATCATACTTGCTGTAGCGTGTCAGCAGCTCAAGTATCTCTTGAGCACTCATGCCTCCTGAAGCAGCGTTCCAGAGAGATAACGGTGAAAGACGATAGGTGTGTATATGCTCTGGTGACTTTTCTAACTCTGCAAATTGAGCAAGAACATCCCTGGCCTCAGCGTGTAAGGGATGGTCCACCTCCAACAAGATGGAACGATCACTTTGCACAATCAGTGGATTACTTTGATTCATTGATCCTCAGACTCCTGGCATTTCTGCCCAGGTTGTAATAAACTTCATGATGGAATTAATCGTTGCCTCTTCATACCCACGCATCAGGTGACGAGCGCCTGTAATTACTTTGATGCCCTTAGGCCCCTTTTGTAGTTCGACGAATGGTTCTAGCTTATAGAGCGGGCAAATCTCGTCAAATTCACCGGTTACGAACAGTTTAGGACGATCGAACGCTTTAGGAAAACCGCCAGCAGTGCGGAAGAGCGGCAGGCTAATAGCAACAAGCGTACGTATGCGCAAATCGAATGGTGCATATAGGAGGGCAATATATGCGCCAAAACTATGGCCTATGACGCAGACCTTAGCTGTATTAATCCCTGGTCGCGTGAGTGCGATGTCAATGGCGCCTGCAAGGTCAAGTGGCTCCAAGCGTCCGTCTGTCTGCTGGCCCTGGCTCTTACCGACACCGCGAAAGTTGAAGCGCAAGGCGACCATCCCTGCCTGGGCCAGGCTCCTGGCAAGAGCCACCGTAATTACATCATTCATATCACTGCTAGCTGGCTGGGGATGACAGAGCACGACAACGGGAGCCTGTTCTACCTGTAGAGGTTCGTGTAATACCCCCTCGAGGAGAAAAGAAGGTTGCCCACGCGTGTAAAATGCGATAGGTCGTTCAAAGTTTGCTGGTGATGGAGTCATCTTTAACCTTCATGCTATTTTCTTGTTTCCTCCGCTGTGGCCTCCATCTTATCGCAGCATAGAGACTGCGTCAACCACTTTGTCAGACGATTATGGTGCAGCAGTGTGTTATGATATGTAACGGAAACTGTGCGTTAAAAACCGAACAGTTTTCACCAAATACGTTGATTTGCTCTAACAAAACCTTTGCATGTGCGACGAAGGATGTTATACTTACATATAACAAGAATACGCATCTTCGAGTAACAAAGTCGTGTGTAGCGCGATAATCGATAGTGATCTACTTATTTTTGTGAGTCTATCTCAATACACCAATGGTTTTGGTGAGTGCTCAATTAAGTATAAGCGCCAGAGGCACGGGGCTTTATTATTTTAACTCACCTCTGAACGCTCCCTGCCCGTACGAAATCCTCGGGGGAAGGATCTCGACGAGCCTGAATTGACGATGCTGTTTAGCATCAATGCCCTGCCGTCTCTGGGCAGTTCGCACCTCTGGATAGTGGAACTTGCATGGGTGATCGCTTTCATCACTGCTTGTGTTGGCACATCGAGAAGAGCCTGCATAATTGAGTGAGGGTCGCTAATGTGTGCCCATCAGTAGTTATGAAGAGTAGATTTCTCCATCCCGCCTATGACCTTGGTTGGGTTATATTGGAGATAGCAAAACCAAACATAGAGTCAGGAGTAGACATGGCCAATGTTCTAGTCGTTGAGGACGATTTGTTGATCACGAGATTGCTCAGGTTAACCCTGGAAAGCGATGGATACAATGTGATAGCTGTCCTTGACGGTGAGGGTGCTGTTCAATTTGCACTACGTGAAACGCCGCACCTGGTTATTCTAGATGGCGGGCTAACAGGAGCCGATGGCCGTCAGGTAGCCCGGCGATTACGCGAACATCCAAAAACCATGCATATTCCTATTATTGTATTGAGCGAGCAATCAGAGATAGCTGTTAAAGTACAAGCGTTCGAGGCCGGCATAGATGACTATATTACGAAACCTTTCCATGATGAAGAACTACTAGCGCGAGTGCGTACCCAGCTACGTCGCGTCCAGCAACGATTTCTCTCTCCGCTCACTGGCTTGCCAGGTGGTTTACAAGTAGAGCAAGCTATCAAGTACAGCCTCAGTCGTCCAGACCCCTGGAGTATCCTCTATCTAGACCTGGACAATTTCAAGGCCTTTAACGACGTCTATGGTTTCTTGGCTGGCAACGATTTGATTCGTTTAGTAGGGCGAATTTGCCAGCAAGTCGTCCACGAGTATGGTAATACTGATGATTTCGTAGGGCATATTGGTGGGGACGATTTTATGGTCATGACAACGCCTGAGTGTGCTAAAACACTGAGTCTGCGTGTTGCTACGCACTTCAAAGAAGAAAGCCTCGCACTATACCGTCCAGAGCACCGGGAACGTGGCTCCATCAGTGGAGTAGATCGGAAGGGGAGGTCATATCAGTTCCCTCTGGTCTCCCTATCTATTGGTGAAGTAAGTAACCAGATACGACAACCTCACAGTATGCAAGAACTGAGTTACCTGACGGCTGAAGCCAAGTATCTGGCGAAACAATCCAACGGCAATATTTACTATCCCCCCTCTCCACGAGATAGAACATACCAGGAATACCTTCACTCCACTGTTCTCTCCTCCTCCTCACTGCTACCACCTTCGCTCTCCGCTATCGGCAACTTGCATCAAGATTTGTTGCACATACTCGAAGGGGAGAGCATGAGCGAATTTGAGCAGCGAGTACCCTGGTAAT
>WNGP01003449.1_pt1 | contig 18943 bp, 21 predicted proteins | sample 5407671 | NCBI WGS metagenome assembly WNGP01 (sample SAMN13153381, study PRJNA577476) | soil metagenome | isolation source: 40 cm soil or saprolite under Garry oak tree replicate 2 | place: USA:California | collected 2016-06-15 | reverse complement strand
GCAGGCCGGATCTCCCAGGGTCAACAGACGGTTGCTCAATGAACCAGCGATACGCCAGCGCGATATTCTCGATGTCCTCGGGATCAAGGCGGAAGTCCCGCATCGCGGGCGACCAGTAGAGCAGAGCGGCGAAGCCTGCACGCGCTAACGCTTTCCCCAGAACCGCGACCTGCGGATGATCGACGCCGAAAGGAACGACACCCAGGCACACCACGATGCCAGGGTGTGGACCGCAGGCCCTCGGCCGATAGAGATCGCCTTCGGCCTGGCCAAAACGCGTCGGATACCTCACCTTCTCAATCACCGGTGGCTTCGTCACCCAATCCACCGGTCGGGAGGGCAGCATCGGAAAGACTTTGAGGAAGAAGATCGCGGCCTTGGCCACGGTGCGGATCGGCCGCGTCGCACGGGTGAAGACATGAAGCCTGTTTGGCATCCGGCGATCAATCCTGGCGGATGAAACGTTCGGTGGAGATGGAGACGTGCTCACCCATGACGTGCAATTCTTCGCGATATTCTGGTGCTGCCCTGCAGAGGGTGTATTTGGAATTGTCTGTGTCATTGTTGTTCTCCTTCTTCGTGTGCTACGGCGTTGCTTTGATCTCGACCTGGGAGCCCTGGATACCTGGCTCGTTCACTCGAGGCTGACGGTGTCCTATTGCTCCGATGAGTTCAGGGGTCTGGCTACTCGCACGCTCTGCCCGCTGCTTGATGCCCAGCATGCATTTGCGCATCATCGCGATGTCGGTGAACTCCACGAGCAGGCTAAACAGGATCGCCGGCCTGAGCCAGCGGTAGTGCATACGCACGCGCGTAATCATGCGTGTCTGGCTGTCATCCTGCGGGTAAAGCCCCCAGTACCAGGTCATCTCACCTTTCTTATCCCACCAGAGCATCCACTGATTCGGTTCGAACGCCTTGACCCCCATCCCCTGTTTTCCATCTGGACTGAGCGGTACCAGGTCGCCGACTGCCACCTGCTGGAATTGGGGCAGGATGCGCTGGGCACTGGGCTTGCCAAGATTATCCAGCCAATCGTAGCTATACCAGCCAGCTCGTGTGATGCCAATCTGCACCAGCCAGGGCCAGATCTCCTCCGGTCGCGCCTGGATGGTCACGGCACGTGTGGCGTTAAATGTGGGCTGCTTGACCACGTCATCGCCGGACATGGCACGGGCCACCTCTTCGTCGGTGGCTCCCCAGCGCAGTTGCCAGGGACGGATGAAGCGCAGGTACACCCCGAACGCACCGGCCCCTAGAACAGCCAATCCTACACCAATCATTTTGAACATAGAACACCTCCTGTGCTCCTACCTGTGTCGCCGATTGAACAGGAGGGGTTGGTCATCCTGAGAGCGGCACGAACGCTATATATACTCCTCCACGCCCCAGTAGACTGGATGGGCCTCACACCGCCAGCACAAAGTCGAAGACAGAGGAGAGAAAGACCAGCAATGATCCCGACCCATTCAGCAAGCACCGCCATCGAATCGAGACATGCAAAGCACACCTTCGCTTGGAGCATCTGTCTTCCTGGAATACGCCACCCATACAGTATAATGGGTGGACATCACAGAGAGGTCACATGCTGAGGCTTCCCTCTCACAGAGCCTTCACAGTATGCATGTGGGATCGACAGCGGAATCTGATCAAAAAAGCCAAGCGCACTGACCACTAGCCACCTGTGACTTGCAGGAATTCATGGCCACCGGGGCCTGCTTATGAAACTCCACCAGTTTTGGTGATTCAAGCTCATCGCCACAATATGTTACACAGCGCCGAAAGGCTGTCGTCTCTTGTTTCTGCCGGGTGAGAAAGCTATGACTGCGATACTCAGTCAGCCAGAGGTACGTGGCCAGTCCGAAGCACGCCAGACCGAGCACGGTCATGATAATTTGTTGCGGCACAGCAGTGGCAAGAGTATTGGCATAGCGGTCGATAATCGGGACCTCTACGACCTCGAAACCAATCACGATCAGCCCGGCGAGAGCTGACGCCAGCACACCTACTTCACGCCCGGTGAGGATCGTGGCTGCGGCCAAGAGAAAACTTCCCCCCACGACAAGCAACAGCAGCAGACCAGGGATCGTGTAGTCACTGAAGGGCGTGCCTTGTAGATACTCGATCGGCATCTGGAGAAACGGAATCGCTCCTGTCACCAGACCCACGCCACCTATAACTGCCCACAGACCGACGAATAACTCGATCACGACGAGCGTAATACGTATTCCTTTGTGTTTCATGATGGTTCTCCTTTGTGTCAGCGAAGTCGGTCGCCTTCCTGTGTTGTAGCCGGGCAACCTTCGCTGAGCGGAGGCGCGGCGCGTCCCCGCCCGGGACAGGTAACATTACGCGGTCTGGCGCGGCCGGATGAACGCGCGGTAGACCACCTCCACCACGGCGCCCAGGACGACCGCACCTGCCAGAGCCGGCAGGAGGTAGAGGCCGTCCACCAGCGGGCCGACGGGATACCATACGGTGGCGGTGAAGCCGCCGAGCAGCGCCCCACCCGCGATAAACACCCAGTCGTAGTCGGTCGCCTTGCGAGCGTGGCGGAAGAACAGGTATTGTGCCGCCGTGGCTAGCGCGGCAGACACCGCCAACAAGATGATCCATGCGAAAACGCCCATAGGTTTCTCCTCTCACGCGATGGCATGCGGGGTTTTTGATCGTCAACAACCTCTCTCACCGCAGCTCTTTGTTCGGTATGAAGTGTACTGTCTGGAGATTACAGATGGGTCACATCCGCAGGCTTTCCACTCTCGAAGCCGTCACGATATCATTCTATCGCCCAACATTCGCTAGCCTGCAATCGTGATGGATTCGTGTGAAGGAAGCCACTGACTGTGATCTCCCTGTAAAGTCCGTGCATTACACTGCATAGTGGAATGGTATCTCGATCACAAAAGGAAGGAATCTTGCTATGAGAACGAAGTTGTTGGTAGGACTGTTTGCCCTCGCCTCTGCTGGGTATGTGTTGCGTCGCCTGGGTCAGCGCTGGGGAGCGACCGAAGCTGAAGTGGATCGGTCTCTGCCCGGTGACGACCTCGTGCCCCATGCGATGGTGGAAATGACGCACGCGATGACCATTGATGCTCCTCGTGCCGCCATCTGGCCGTGGCTGGTGCAGATGGGCTATAACCGCGGCTGGTGGTACACCGACAAGCGCTGGTATCAGTGGGTTGACAAGTATATTTGGCATACCAGCCACCCGGCAAGCCCTGATCGGATCATCCCGGAATTCCAGCACCTCGCGATCGGCGATACAGTCCCCGACGGCCCTCCAGGGACGGCCTCCTTCACGGTGGGCGCGATGGAGCCAGAGCGCGTCCTCGCTCTCTTCTCGACCACCCATTTGCGCTTTATGGCGCCGGCCTCCCTGCGGAACAATCCGCGGGTCGGTCTATACGGTGTGTTCAGTTGGGCCTTCGTTCTCGATGAGAACGAGGAAGGTGTGATACGCCTGATCGTGCGGACTCGGGCCAGCTATGGGCCGCGCCTGTTCAGGATGCTCACCCTCCCGCTGCTCTACCCTGCTGACTTCCTCATGGCACGCATGATGCTGCAAGGGATCAAGCAGCGAGCAGAGCGCACGAGCGATCATGCCGTTGAAGGGGTCAGCAGTGAGCCAGAGTCGAAAGATGGACAAAGCGAACGTGTGACGGGAATGAAAGGAGCAAGATGATGAACCACAAACTTGTACGTATCACGCTCTGCGCACTCGAGGTGCATGCGGCTGTGTGTACGGTGGCAGGTGGCGTGGCTCTTCTCGCAGGAGTCATCCGGTTCCCGCTTGCCATGCTGAAGGCACCCTTTTCAGCGACTACACAATCCCTGCTCTGCTGCTGGCGATTGTGAAGTTCTATCTGCGTGCCGCGATGCATTCGTGATGTGAACGCGGTATACCATGAAAACAGGAGCAAAAGTTTCCCACAAGAAGAAAGTTTAACCTGGAAGGAGAAAAGCCATGAAATGTAACGTAGGTGACTGCCAAAACGAGACAGACTATCGATGCAGCATTTGCGGTGAACCGGTATGCTTGGAACACGGGGAAGTGTGGCTCGCGGCCGGCTTGTTCGCCATTCCCATGACCGTGTTAAGGGGGCATGAGCGTTTGTGCTCTCAGTGTGCAAACGAGCTCCAGGAGCAGCGTGAGCAGGCTTCCAGAGAGCTTCACAGCGTTGAGTAGAGCTATTCCTGAGGCATAATCACCATCCTGACTGTGCAGGTGAAGGAAAGAAACATGCAGGAAACAACACTATCGCGGAGTGTGTCAGGAGACCGAAATGGGGATGCTGTCGAGGCAGATAAAACCCTGGCAACACCGCCCGGGCTTTATGCGCAATTACGCACCTCTGTAGATGGCCTTAGCACAGAGGAGGCACGCAAGCGCCTGGGGCATTTTGGACCAAATGATCCGACGGCAGTACGGGGCACAGGCGTTCTGCAACAGCTGCTGACTTTTGTCGTGAATCCGCTGGTGGCTATCCTGCTCATTGCCAGTATCGTCTCCGCAATCCTTGGCGAAGGGGTCAACGCCTCCATTATCATCCTGATGGTCCTGTTGAGTATCGCGTTGAACTTCTTTCAAACGTTTCGCTCGCAGCGTGCTGTTGAACGCCTGCGCGCAGGAGTTGCGCTCACTGCCACCGTCTTGCGCGATGGCCGGTGGGTTGAATTGCCCCGGCACGAACTGGTGCCGGGTGATAGCATTCGTCTGCGCGCCGGTGATCTCGTGCCCGCCGATGCGCGTTTGATCGAGGTCAACGGCCTGCATGTGCAGCAGGCCGCTCTCACGGGTGAATCCATGCCTGTTGAAAAGGTCGCGCAGGAGAGAGCGGTCGCGCCGCACAGTCCCGCCGATGCTCTCAACATGGTCTTTCTCGGTACCTCGGTGGTCAGTGGCACAGCCACCGCGCTGATTACACGAACAGGCCGGGCCACCGCCTTTGGCGACATCGCGGTGCGCGTGGCTGCTCGCCCGCCGGAGACGGAGTTCGAGCGCGGCATGCGAAAATTTGGCTTCCTCATCATGCGCACCGTCTTCTTCCTGGTGCTGTTCATGTTCGTGGTCAGCCTGCCCTTTCATCGCCAGCCGCTCGAATCGCTGCTGTTTGCTGTCGCCCTGGCCATCGGATTGACGCCGGAATTTCTGCCGATGATCACCACCGTGACCCTGGCACAGGGTGCTTCTCACATGGCAAAGCAGAAGGTGATCGTGAAGAACCTGGCGTCCCTGCAGAACTTCGGCAGCATCGATATCCTGTGCAGCGACAAGACGGGCACCCTGACGAGCGGGAATATGACCCTGGGCAGCTCTCTTGATCCGCTTGGTCACCCCTCCGACGGCGTCTTGCTCTATGCCTACCTCAACAGCTTTCATGAAACGGGCATCAAAAGCCCACTCGATGCGGCTATTTTGCAGTATGGTTCCCTGGATATTCAGGCATACTGCAAAATCCGCGAGATTCCTTTTGACTTCGAGCGCAGGCGACTCTCCGTCATTGTAGAAGACAGAAACGGGCCGCTTCTGATTACCAAAGGCGCACCGGAAAGCGTGGTGGATCTCTGTTTGGATTACGAGGTAGAAGCGCAGCGTCGCCCATTCGATGCCGCTGCGAAGTCGCAAAGCGCGGCAACCTACCAACACCTGAGCCAACAGGGGTTCTACACCTAAGATCGCTTGAAAGCCCCTGGCATTTATGCAGGGGATGAAAAGCGTTCCGTGTTCCTTTCCACTTGTTGCCAGCGCAAAAAGAATGGACTGGTAACAAGGCTCCATAAGACGTGAGTAGGGCTTGCCCGAAGGTGCAGGAGAACCTTTCTCTCCTCCTCGTTGGCTGCCTAGCAGCGGTGCCTGGAGATGGGCGCAAGTCGCAACGAGGAGTATCAACCGACGGAAGTGTAGGCTTTTCTGTGCTACACACGGTCATGTTCTGAACCGTTAGAGTTGGTCGGCTTCAAGTTCTCTTGGTCTGCATCCAGACTCCTTTCCGAACAAGTGGAGAGAGGTGCAACGACGGTAGAACCCCTGTGCCTTGAGGCCAGGGAGTCTCAGTGACGGGAGATAACGAACTGGTTACCCGCCATATCTGCGAACAGGTTGGGCTGAATGTCGGGCGCATTCTCCTGGGCGAGGAACTCGATCATATCAGTGAGGCGGCACTTGCCCACGTTGCCGAGCAGACCAGCGTCTTCGCGCGCGTCACACCCGCGCAGAAGAACCGCATCATCCTGGCGCTCAAGCATCGCAGTCACGTGGTTGGGTTCATAGGTGACGGCATCAACGATGCCCCTTCCCTGCACGCCGCGGATGTCGGCATCTCTGTCTCGACTGCCGTGGACGTGGCTAAGGATGCGGCCGATATCATCTTGCTCGAGCGCAGCCTGCAGGTCATTCACAAGGGAATTATCGAGGGCCGGAAGGCTTTTGGCAATGTCATGAAATACCTGTTGATGGGCACGAGTTCGAACTTCGGCAATATGTTCAGCATGGCGGGCGCGTCGTTTTTCCTGCCATTTTTACCTATGTTGCCGACGCAGATCCTGCTCAACAATTTCCTGTATGACCTCTCCCAGGTCACGATTCCCACTGACAACGTGGACGAGTCCTACATCATCAAGCCGCGCCGCTGGGATGTCAAACTGATTCGCGATTTCATGATCTATATTGGCCCGATCAGCTCCATCTATGATTTTCTCACCTTCTTTATCATGTTTGCGGTCTTCCATGCCTCAGAACCACTCTTCCATACCGGCTGGTTCGTCGAATCGCTGGCGACACAGACGCTGGTACTCTTCGTTATCCGCACAGCGGGCAATCCATTGCGCAGCTGCCCAAGCCGTCCGCTGACCATTACAACACTGCTTATCGTTGCCATAGGCATGGCCCTCCCGTTCACACCGCTGGCTAGCCCTCTTGGCTTCACACCGCTACCGGGCCTATACTTCCTCTTCCTCGCGGGTATGACGATAACCTACCTGCTGCTTGTGGAGGTGGTGAAGCGGCGGCTGATGCGCCGGCTCATCCGTTGATTTGGCTGTAAAACTGCTGGCTGATGATAAAAAAAAGCTCAAAGGATCAAGACAAAAGCCCGACCAACTTTTCACGCTGGTAATCTCTTCCTACAGACAGCAGGCAAAACGTGGCGTGTGCAGCGCATCGAGGACCTGTTCAACATTGGCCACAAGGGGCAAGGTGGTCGAGACCGCGAGATACGCTGTCCCCGGCTCCTCAACTGAGAAGAAAGGTTCATATACGACGCATTGCGTATCGTAGAGATCAGGGCGACCATCTGAAGCACGCAGGGATTCTTCGTCCAATCCCTGATTTCCCTCGGTGTGCAGCTTCCAGCGTCGTGCGAGTCGCTCTAGCGAAACCTCTCGCGGGCAGCCGCATTCAACAAACATGGCATTGGCTCCATGTGCTGCTGCCGCGCGGGCAGTCGCCAGGCGATCTGTTCGCCGTAGAAAGGAGGCATCAAGCAGGACAGAACGACCGTTGGCAAGCGCTGCACTGGCCTCATGGAGTAACGTTTGGTAGGTACGCGCCGTAAACGCCAGGCTATAGATACCCTGCCCAAAGGCGTCAGCACGCGGCTGCGCGGGGTCAAGGTGAGCGAGATGCTTGCGAACGGCATCCGAGGAGAAGAGCGCCCAGCCCAATTCGTGCTGGAGCGCCAGTGCTAGTGTGCTTTTTCCAACACCCATCACTCCACCGACCAGCAAAAGCGTTGGCTTGGTCGGCCCACTCGCGTAGCTGGCTGCCTGGGCGAAAAGTGATGCAGCTTGCAGGCGCGCAAGCTCATGCTGAGATTCGGGCACTTCCGGCTCATCGAGCTGGAAGGAGAGCACCTTGCCACGCACGCAGGCTCGATAGCATGCGTAGAATGGCAGTAGCTCGAGCAGCGTTTCGTCACCTGTTTCTGCAATATAGCTTTCGACGAATGCTCGGGACAGGTCACACCGACTAGCCGCATCCAACTCCATGGTCAGGAAGGCAATTTCACTGGCTACATCGCTATAGCGGAAGCGTTCGTTGAATTCAATGCCATCCAGAATGGCCAACCGGGGGGTGGGATCATTCTCTGCGTCCAGGATATAGATGTGCTGCAGCCGCAGGTCACCATGACAGTCGCGAATGCGATGATCTCGCACACGGCCGGCGAAGAGCGAGGCTCGCTCGTCCAGGAAGCGGCAGATATAGTCGCGAATGCGGTTGTAAGTGGGAGCATCGAGCGTACGACCAATGTAGGGCCTCATCTGCGCGAAGTTCTCCTCCCAGTTACCGCGGATGACATCGAGGAGACCAAAGCTGGCGACGCATTCATCCGTTTGCGTGGAGGCGTGGAAGGCGGCGACGTACCGCGCTATTTCTGCAAGCAGTGCAGGGGAGGCCGTGTCGTAGCGAACCCGGGACTCCAGCATCGCCTCGGCGGGCAGGCGCACCATGACAACGGCATAGTCAACAACATTTCCGCCATCGAGGGTGCTGCCCGGCAAGAGCACGTCATCTGGATGAAACGTGGGGCCAAAACGAACCTGGCTATCGGAGAACTCCAGTACGGGAGCCACGCCAAGGTAGACCTGTGGCGCGAGGCGTCTATTCAGGCGCACCTCTTGCCCACAGAAGTGGCGACGGAGAGCAACGGTAGAGTAATCAAAAAAGCCAAAGTCTTTCGGCTTCTTCAGCTTATACACACGCTCTGGGGTAAGCAGGACCGCCGAGGCATGCATCTGGATGAGGGAGATTGAACCATCGCCGGGCAGGGTAAAAGGGAATGCGCCCGGTCGGCTGAGCGCATTCAACAGCGCAGAAAAATCGCGGGGCGAAGAACGCTCCTCTTGTGCCAATAGCATCCTGGTCTCATTCATGCTATTCCTCCCGCACGGGCTGTAGTGATCAGTAACGAAACCCTGCTGTTAGTAGTCCCCCACCAGGCACGTTTGCTTGCTCAACGGCATAGACCGATCCGCCATGAAGCAGCGTCTGGGTAGCAGCTATGTCCAGCAGGTCATCATCCTGGTATCTTGCCTTGCAGTGCACATGTACCATATTGGTGGTGGGATGGAAGGTCCCCCACAGCTCCTGATCAATGGCGATAAACAAACGCTCAACTCGTCCATGATAGGCAGCTGGAACGATCTCCCTGGCTGTACAGGAAGCTCGCTCGGTCCCGGCATAGTCTCTGTAGCGCGCAGCAGCTTCTTCCCGTCCTCTCAGGAAGTAAGGCTCTATGATGGCCCAGGCCTGCCTGTGCAAAGTCTCTGCGCTCAGCTTGTCGGGATTGCCCGGCACTACCTGATCCAACAGGTGAGGATACATATTCGCCTCACGATACAGCGGAAAAAGGAATGCTACGCAAGCCACCACCAGGGGCGCTTTTTCACCTCTCAGCAGGTTATGCAAGCCATGATTGATCTGTTGAAAGTAGCGCAGGATGTGCTCCTTGCCATCATCAATGCCAACCCCTTGCCCATGAAAAATGGTCGCTCGCCGTCCGCCCTTTCCTCTTGAGAGAGGGCCAGGATATAGAAGCGCTCATCATCAACGATGAATGGGAGCAGCGGCTTGAGATAGAAATGATCGGTAACAACAACCTGTTCTTTCAAACTGGTTGGCAGCCAATAGGTGCGAAACACGTCAGGGGAGCGGAAGAGCGCAAGCCCATCGCCTGGGTGCAGCCAGAACTGCTCATCCTCGAAGAGCGCCCGCATCGGTTGTAGCAAATGCTCAATCTGTGTGCTACGAAGGTCATCCAGCAGCAGGCGGTTCTCAGCTGCTCGAATGTGATTCCTCAGTCTCAACCGGTCCTGTTGGGTTTCCATTCCCGCCCGGTGTATTGGGAGAAACATCGAGATACAGGGATCGTTGTGCTGCTCCATCAAGGTTCTGAAATCACTTTGAGGTGGTATGGTCATAGCTGTAACACTCCCTTCTATTCAACATCTTTCTACTACTTACAGCGTACAGCATGCGCATCACAAAAGCACCATGTTGGCTGTAGCATTTCCTCACAGAGGAATCACATTATTCGTTCATGGACTCCTCACTCATTCGTGTCGTTCACACATGCAGCTCTCGCCATTTGAGGGCCCACACCCCCAATGCGCGGAAACCATGCTGTTCCTTCTTCCACAGGAAGGGAACGCCTGGTTTTCCTTGATGCACCTGTGATACTTTTCGCGTGCCGTGTGATGCGGTCGTGATCTGGTTCTCCTACACTTCTCCTAACTCTGAGTGGCAGGGTCTGGTCTGAACCGGGGCGACTGGATGAAGCAACAGAGAAGGGATGAGTGAGTTTGGTTTCTCCTCCCAGCTGGTCACCAACCACAACGAGAGCCAAGACGAAGCAGTCTCTTGGACGAGAGACCATTGACTCCTGCTACATCATTGGGAGGCCAACACGAAAGGAGGTACAAGATGAGCGAAGAGCAATTGACCTGGACACACTTGGAGCAGCTTGGGCTGGCTATCACCTACCGCCCGGTTCCTGCCTCTGGCTGGGGCTATACTTGGCGCGGCAGGAGTTGGGAGGGTCCCTATGAGACACGGATGGCCGCATTAGCCGCGGCTTGCTCCAGAGCAATTGACAGCTTGCTCCTCTCTGGGCTGTGCCCGTTCCGCACAGGGGATTGTCCCTTGCTGAGGCCACCACCGCCCAGCCACTTTGAGGCTGAGCTGGGCAATGACGAGGAGGACGAAGAAAGCCCCTGGTGGCCCTCTGAGGACCGGGAGGGCTGAGAGGAAGAGGAAGCATGGTGCTCGTATGAAACGTCGCTGGCAAGCAACGACTGCAAGAACCCCTCGGCCTGAGCCGTAGGAGGTTTCAGATAGGCACATCCCTGTCATGCGTGACACGACTGTGACAAGAACACTCCTCTCTGTGATGCCGCTGTGGTTCAACAAGGATATGCTCTCTACTAGAAGGAGCATACGTTGCTCTACAGAGCGAAACCCTCTCAGGGTCTCGCAGTCAAAAGGAGTAAGATAATGTTTCAGCGAATAGTAGTCCCACTCGATGGTTCAAATGGTTCAGAGCGTGCCATTCCCGTCGCTGCACGCATCGCACGTGCCTCTGGCGGCTCCATCGTCTTCATACGTGTCGTACCAACTCCAGTCGCGGTCGGAGCGTTTGGCGCGGGATTAGATGGGACAATTGCAATGAAGCCAGAAGTTGAGGCGTCTGAAAAAGGAGTGGCCGGCGCTACTAGCTACCTTGCAGCGGTCGTTGCCGCCTATGCCGATGAACTTGCAGGGATCAAAACAGAAATGGATGTGGCTGAGGGCGCAGCGTCACCGATCATCTTCTCCACTGCTCGCGACAAACACGTTGATCTGGTCGTCATGTGCAGCCACGGGGAGACGGGTCTGAAACGGTGGGCGCTCGGTAGCGTTGCCCAGCAGGCGGTACGCCACAGCCCTGTACCAGTACTGGTGCTCAATGAACATGGGATCGTACCTCGCCCGCTCTATGCTGTCCATTCCTTGCGCATACTCGTGCCGCTGGATGGTTCGCCACAGGCTGAGACCGCCATTGAGCCGGCAGCACAACTCATTGCGGCGCTCGCTGCTCCCGCACAGTGTGAATTGCACCTGTTGCGCGTGGTGGATCTGCCCTCAGCGTACGGCAGAATGAAGAGCCAGGCGCATATGAGCGACAGCATGCAGGAAGAGGCCAGGAAAGAGGCGGAAACGTATGTGCAAGCTATAGCCAAGCGGTTGCGCGAAACGACCTTTGCAACATTCAAGCTAAACATCACCTCGTCCGTAGCAGTCAGAACAGATGTGGCCGGAACGATTATCAAACGGGCAGAACAAACCGAGAGTTCGGGTGGCTACGATGTGATCGCCATGGCTACTCACGGACGTGGAGGTCTCAAGCGGCTGGTGATGGGTAGCGTCACCGAACATCTGCTTGGAGCTACCAGGCTCCCACTGCTGATTGTGCGGCCACAGGAGACAGAAACCAGGGGTGAAGAGCATAGCGGAACCGTTGAGGCCGAGGGAACAGGGGCTGAGATGCAAACGTGGCCAGCCCTGTTGTAGAGATGCTCCTGAGAAAGGAGGATGATGCGATGTTTAAGCGAATAGTAGTCCCCCTGGATGGGTCTCTCCGTGCAGAGCGGGCCATCCCTGTCGCCGCGCGTATCGCGCGTGCCTCTGGCGGATCTCTCGTCCTGCTACGGGTTGTGAGCATAGCCACAGAGCCTTGGCCCACCATGGGATCGCAACTACCAATGAGACAGCAAACCATGGATGCGGAATTCACAGAGGCAGAAACGTACCTGTCAGAAGTCGCCACACGACCCAAACTGGACCACGTTCCAACAGAAACAGTGGCTCTTTCTGGCTCAACACCCTCGACCATTCTCGATGTTGCGCACTCCTGCCAGGCCGATCTCATTGTGCTGTGCAGTCATGGCTACACGGGCATGACGCGCTGGGTCCTGGGTAGTGTCGCGGAGAAAGTGGCACGTCATGCCGATGTGCCCGTGCTCATCCTGCGCGAGGGTGGACCTCTCCCTGCTGGCCCTCATCCAGATGCCGCACACCCTCTCCGCGCCCTGGTCGCACTCGACGGTTCTGCCCACGCCAAGGCGGCCCTGGAGCCTGCTGCTTCCCTGATCGCCGCGCTCGCGGCCCCCGCATCAGGAGCGCTGCACCTGCTACGGGTGGTTCCACCAGTGACGGCTGAGCGTGGAGCACAAGACGGCGATGCGCGCTCAAGCAGCGAGCAAGTCCTGCACAAGGCGAAACGCTACCTGAGTGCGACGGTCGAGCATCTGCATGAAGGCCTGACGGCGCCCAGCGTGGCAGACCTCGACCTTGTCATTACCTGGTCAGTAGCAATGGATACGGATGTGGCGTGTTCCATCATCAGGCTGGCGGAGAACGGGGAAGATGCACAGGGGACAGGCGTGTTCGGTGGCTGCGACGTGATCGCCATGGCGACGCATGGCTATAGCGGGCTGCAACACTGGGCCATGGGCAGTCTCACCCAACGGGTCCTGGGCGCTACCAAGTTGCCGCTGCTGGTCGTCCGCCCACCAGAAATGATGGACCAGAGCCATGTCCATTGGGATCAGACGACGATAGCCACGATCCAGGGGTAAGAAGTTGTCGCTGCTTGTGGTGCGACCACAGCTTGAGCAATGCGAACCAACCACGAGCAAACTGGCGGGAGAGAAGATCGCGGAGAGTTGAACTGGAAATGAGACAAAAGGAGGTGCCCTATGAGAAGGGTGCTGCTCGATACAGCCTTACAAGAATTGGATGCCCAGGTGATACAATTGGGTTCTCTGGTAGAACATGCCCTGGTCAGGGCTCTGGAAGCGTTGGAAACGCGTGATCAAGACATGGCAGGCGCAGTGGTCCGAGCCGATACGACGATCGATGACTTGCATCTCGCTATCGAGGAGCACGCATTGCGTATCTTGATGCTGCAACAGCCACTTGGCGGGCGAGATTTACGCTACCTCACTACGGTCCCACCAATCGCGATAGATCTTGAACGCATTGGGGATGAGGCCGAAGAGATGGCGCAGGATGTCCTGCGTATGATGCCTTTATGTACGAATCCCTTGCGTAGAACGCCTGCCGAGGACAATCTCACAGGAGATCAATTCGCTGAGGCATCCATTCTGCAGAAGATGCTCGATGTAGGCAAGCAGGTGCGATCGCTGCTGGAGAGGACGATGAAGGCTTTCGCAGACCGCGATGCTGGGATGGCACGATTGATTTGGGATGAGGAGAAGGTGATGGAGAGACGTCACTACCTTATCCATCGTGATTTGATGACCATGCTAGAAAGGAGCTATGCTATGCCTGCTCTCGAACATGATCCCTCCATGGTGCAACGCATGACGTATCTGCTGTGGATCGCCCATACCTTGAAGCGTGTCGCAGCTCATTGTACGAACATCTGCGAACGCGTCGTCTTCATGGTGGAAGGGGAGACCGAGATGCATCCCATGTGGGAAGGATAGCAGGACTATCATAGTGCTGGGCCACCTCCAGCCCCTTGCCCGGTATTGACGGTCCGGTTTCAACGGATGATGACCCAGTCCGCTACCTGCTCTGGGTCATTTCATGCGCGAATGCAGCCACCCCAGTGCCAGGCGAAGAGCAAGTCGCGGCTGAAAGCGTCCAGCCTAATCGAATCCCCTCCAATCACCCCTGGTACAGGTTAATCGAACCCGTGTTGGTTTTCAAGCTGATCGTCGCCTGTGGAGCGCTTCCCACATCACTATGGGCATCCGCGCCAACAAACTGGCGATGCTGTACCAGCACTGCCGGGAAGTTGGTGTTGATAGTGCCGGTATCGGTTGACGCATCCAGGTGGAAAACACTCTCGCCCGGGAGGGTCACATTGACCGAACCGGTGTTCGTTTCAAAGCGATACGTCCCACTCCGGGCAGTAGAGCCATTGAAGGTGATCGAGCCAGTATTGGTGATGAGCTCGCTCTTTCCGCTTACCGTCCCATCACTTGCTTGAATTGATCCGGTATTACTCGAAAGTATCATCTGTCCGCTTACTCCGCTGATATCGATGGTGCCGGTGTTCGTCTTGAGTTGGAGGACAGCAGCGCTGGGGGCCGTGATCTCAAAATCCACACTCGTTGACCCGTAGAGGCTGGCATTGGTCAGCCTATCTACGTTAACAGTGACAGTATTGCCTTCTCTGTCCTGCATGTAGTTCACCTTGACGTCGTTCAGATTCGCGCCAGGGCCGCTGTGCTTGGTGGCCTGGATGGTCACTTTGTTGCCGGAACCAGCGCGCATATGCATTGAACCCGTATCGTTATTCAGCACGAGTGTCGGGTTGGCAGACACTGAGAAGTGCTGCGTCTCGGTGACGCTGTTGCTGTACCCTGCAGAGTTGTATCCCAGGATGCTCACCATGAAAAACGCTCCACCGGTGAGCAACACGAACACGAGCAAGAGCGTCAGGACGATCCAGGGCCACCGGCTCCGCCTGCGTGGAGAGGGTGGTCCAAACTGCCCTCCGCTCGCCCATTGCGGTCCAGCTCCTGGGGTGTAAGCCGGCCATGCATGAGGCTGCGTAAATGGGATGAAAGTCGGGGGCGTAGTTGGTCTGCCACGCTCATACGGCTGTGGAGCGGTTGCCCAAGGCGGATGCGCCTCCTGTTTGCGCGCCTCACCACCTAACTGCCGCTCTTCGGACCACGGTTGATCTTGCTCTTTGACAGGTATCTCTTGATCGCTCATTTGCTTGCTCCTTGCCCAGGCCTGCTCGCATCACCACGCGAGCAGGCCTGGGCGATGCGCTTAACTTTTGACGTTAAACAGCATATAGTTGAACAGGACGTTGATCAGCACCATGACCAGTCCGATCACCCCGATCCCAATCAAGGCTGCCGTAATTCCCCCTCCCAGCGTGGTCACTGCTCCAAGTACAATGGCCGTCAGTGGGATCAGTAGCGCAATCGAGACAATCGCCAGCGCCAGGCTCATCCCAAACGCTTTGTCGCGTGATCTTGCAGGCTCAACTGTGCGCAAGTGGTACAGGATTTCCGGCATCAGCCGGGGCATGAGCCGCTGTGCAAGCGTTTCAATGAACTGCTCATTATACTCAGGACCTGCTTGCACCTGCGCAACTGGTGGCGGTGGCATTGGGGGCCTGTTCTCAATCGGTGGTGTCGTATAGGGTATTTGCTGTGATGACATTGTCATTCCCTCCTCTTGTTCTACTCATAGTCTTACGGTGGACATTTTCCATTCCACACCACGAGCATAGAACATGCGTATCACGTCGCATTCACGAAATAGGGTTCTATTTACACAACGCCATCACAGTTGACGTGAGCGGCTTATGCTCTCCGAGATACCTGGCTGGCAGCTGTGATCGTCTTGTGAAGGTTCAGCGACCTTTTGTGAGTCCCTGGTGAGCCCACTGGTTTATCCTTGATGAAGGTGAGGTGAGTCCAAGGCCAGTAGGAGAAAGGAGTACAGAGAACATGATGCCCACTATGATGCTTGGCATGGATGCATATACTCTCTTGTGGGTGGCTATAGGCGTCCTGTTATGCCTGATCCTCATGGTCACATGCATGAGGCTATTCGTGCCTCGGCTGAAGCCTCGAAGGACGCAGCTGATGCCTTTTGCATCGCAGCCAAAGGATGCCTATGAAGCATATCAGCAAGAATATCAAGCGCAAGATCTGGAACATGCTGAGATGCCATCCGAGTCGTTAGCGCAGGAAAGATAAGGAAGGGACAAATGATGAACACGCTGATCATTTATGATTCGACGTTTGGGAATACTGAACAGCTTGCGCGTGCAATGGCCAGCAGATTGGGAGACTACGGAATGGTCATACTCTTCCGAGTACCCGAAGCTGGTGCGCTTGAGATAAAAGATGCAGATGTCCTGATCATAGGTGGCCCGACGCAGCGCCACGGACTTAGTCCGGCTATGCGGGCTTTTCTCGAACGCATGTCCCGCCGGAGCATGCATGGGCTGGGAGCGGCTGCTTTCGATACGCGCTACCACATGTCCGCCTGGAAATCCGGCTCAGCCGCCTCCAGGATCGCCAGTATACTCAAGAGGGCCGGAGCCTCGCTCGTCTTGTCGCCCGAGAGCTTTTTTGTCGCGGAGAGAGAAGGTCCCCTAGAGGAAGGAGAACTCGAGCATGCAGCACAGTGGGCTGAGCAGGTCTTTGAGCAGTTTGAAGCGAGCAGAAGCATTCAGAAAGGTCAAGCGGAGTTCGTTAGCGCAGAGGAGAGCTGACATGTTCAGGAACATGTTACTGGCTGTCACAGGGATAGTAGCCGCAGGGGTTGGCACCCTCTCTGTTCTCACCCTCCCACTGCTACGCCGTCTTCCAAAACAACGCCGAGTTTCGATGGATGGCGTCACAAGTATCGAGGATGCGGTAGAAGCATGCCGGCGAACACACCTGCAAGGCGGGGACCTTGTGGCCTTTGCGCAGACCCTCGTCGCCAGAAAATTCACCTACTCTCGTCTCAACACGTGGGATACGCCTTCCAGGGCATTTGAACGAGGCATGGGGTACTGCGAGCAACAGGCGCTGGCGCTGAAAAAAATCTATAACAGGCTAGGTATCAAGTCAAGGGCAGTGTTTGCCTTCCGGTGCAAATTTCCCGGCAAAGAGGTCGATGGCATGCCATTGCCTGGAGGAGTCAGTGGGCATGCCTGGCTGAGAGTCAGGATCGGAGACGAAGAATGCGATGTCTGTCCCGGTTCTGTCAAGAATACGCCTGGCGTGACGCATTTCGAGATGCGTTCGAAGGTGCGAACCTGGCAGCCATGGATGCGTCCGTTGACGCACCTGGGATCGTCAATTGAGAATATTAGACGGGATATGGTGGCGAGGCGCAGCGTGAAAAGGGATGCGAGGAGGTTGAGCGCTTCTTGCAGGTAGACTGGAAATACAACTATTTGTTACGCCTTTGTGAGGAGAAGACGCGGGCTCGAGAGAACGTCGTGATGTCATAGGTATATTCTAGGGGCATGGAAAGAGAAGAATAAGAGCGGCCTCAAGTGCTAAGCGTTTGGAGATACATGCTCAGGAGCATGGAGATGCCGTAATCAGTACAGAACAGGAGGGTAGCCCCATGCTGGGAAATGAATTTCGTCAACCCCTTTCTATTGATTTTGCTCCTCGTGGCCGTGTGTGCGAATGGTGCGGGCAACCTGCCGTGCTACAGATAACTGTTGCCAGCGCAATATATGACGATGAGCCTGAATGCTTTTGCCGTCTTTGTGGCCAGGAATTTGCTCGCGCCGTTGCAGATTCTCTCAACAGGACAATTACAGAAGGTGTGGATACGTATGCATGATTGCGCCCTTTGAAACGGCTGATCACCGTTGACAGAAATGCGGCTCCCTGAGGAATACCGCCCTCCTTTCCCTTCCTTTGTCGCTCAGAGGCTTCATCCCCCTACCTGATAGACAGACAGAGGAGAAGAAGGTGCAATGCTGTGGTTCATCGCTCCTCCTCGCTCCCCTCACCTGTTGGGGGTCACCAAATCGCGGCGAGATGCCCCCGGCTTCAGCCGTGGGAAGGAAAGCCGCGCTGACCGCAGGCAGTGAAAATTCTTCAACAAAACTATTCGCTTGACAAGCTGATGAACCCTTGCTATATTCCTCTCATGAAGACCATCCTCACCGCCAAGCTCAAACTGTCTACGGATGCTCAGCAATTCCAGGCCTTGCGGCAGACCCAACTGGCCTACCGCGATGCCTTGAACTACGTGAGTCAGTACGCCTTTGAGCATGGCAAGATGAGTAACAAAGTGGGTTTGCAAGACGGCACCTATACCGAATTACGAGCACGTTACAAGATACCTGCCCAAATGGCCTGTAGCATTCCCCGTCAAGTCGGTGCCACCTACAAAACGCTCTGGACGAAAGTCAAGCAGAATGCCACCCACCGCAAGGGAGGGATTACCAAGAAGCGCTATAAGGGCCTCGATCAGCCGCCCAAGTACGTCTCTCCCACCCTGACCTATCAGCTTGGGCGTGATTACTCCTTCAAGACAGAGCAACGCGTGAGCATCCGGGCACTGGACGGGCGGGTGATTGTGTCCTACACAGGCTACGATGAACATGTCGCACTCCTTCAGCAAGGTGCTCAGATCGGAGCAGCTAAACTCTGGTACGACAAAGCCAAGAGACAGTTCTACCTGCTGGTCTCCCTTGAGATTGAGGTAGAAGACCCGACACCCCAAACCCATACCCAAGTAGCAGGAGTAGACGTAGGTGTCCGCTATTTGGCTGTGACCTCGACGATCAAGGGGGAATGTTGCTTCCATACGGGGAAACGAGTGAGCAAGAAAGCCAACCATTATACGAGACTGAGAAAGCGTCTGCAAAAGAAAGGCACTCGCTCCGCTACTCGACGCCTGGTGGTGATTAGCGGACGAGAGAGACGGTTGAAGCAAGACGCCAATCAT
>WNGP01001546.1_pt1 | contig 18945 bp, 21 predicted proteins | sample 5407671 | NCBI WGS metagenome assembly WNGP01 (sample SAMN13153381, study PRJNA577476) | soil metagenome | isolation source: 40 cm soil or saprolite under Garry oak tree replicate 2 | place: USA:California | collected 2016-06-15 | reverse complement strand
CCCCTCCACATCCTCGGCGATGATGAGCAGCGGCTTGCCCGACTGCGCCACCTTCTCGAGGACCGGGAGCAGGTCTTTCATGGTAGCGATCTTCTTTTCGTGCACCAGGACGTAGGCGTCCTCGAGCACGGCCTCCATCTTCTCGGGATCGGTGACGAAGTAGGGCGACAGGTAGCCACGGTCGAACTGCATCCCGTCCACCGTCTCGAGCGTGGTCTCGAGGCCCTTCGCCTCCTCCACCGTGATCACGCCGTCCTTGCCCACCTTCTCCATCGCGTCGGCGATCTTGTCGCCGATCTCCTTGTCACCGTTGGCGGAGATGGTGCCGACCTGCGCGATCTCCTTCCGGCCCTTGCTGGGCGCGGAGATCTGCTTCAGCTCCTCCACCACCAACTCGACCGCCTTGTCGATGCCGCGCTTCAGCGACATCGGGTTGGCGCCCGCGGTGACCGACTTCAGGCCCTCGCGGAAGATGGCCTGCGCCAGCACCGTCGCGGTGGTCGTACCGTCCCCGGCGATATCGGAGGTCTTGGTCGCCACTTCCTTCACCATCTGGGCGCCCATGTTTTCGATCGCGTCTTCGAGCTCGATCTCTTTCGCGACCGTCACACCATCTTTGGTGATCGTGGGGCTGCCGAATTTCTTGTCGATGACGACGTTGCGACCCTTCGGACCGAGCGTGACCTTCACCGCGTCAGCCAGCTGATCCACGCCCCGCTTAAGACGCGAGCGAGCTTCTGTATCGAATTCGAGGTACTTGGCAGTCATCTATTCCTCCCCGCTCAGCTGAGCTTAGCGATGACGTCGGATTCCTTGATCAGGATGATCTCTTCGTCCTCCAGCTCGACCTGCGAGCCGGTGTACTTCCCATACACGACCCGGTCCCCGACCTTCAGCTCCATGGGGACCCGCTGGCCCTTTTCCAGCCGGCCGGGCCCGACCGCGATGACCTCACCCTGGATCGGCTTTTCCTTGGCCGTGTCCGGGATGTAGAGCCCACCCTTCATCTGCTCGGTGTCTTCCATCGGGCGGATCGCCACCCGATCCGCGAGCGGGAAGACCTTCAGTTTCGTCTTCGTCGCCGTAGCCATGACGCGCTGCCTCCTCCTGACGTGGAACCGCATAAGGCATTGGGTTGCGATGGAACGTACCCGGCTTTACTACTTTAGTCAAGTCGGATATATTGTGATTCCATTGGCTTGACCAATTGTTGTTAAGGACACGGCCCCGGAAGGGAGTTGGCTCTGTGGATGTTCCGTTGATCATCCGGCAGCGATTGCAGGAGCTGGGGTTGGGCCAGCGCGACCTGGCCCGCGCCGCCCATGTGACCGAGTCGTACATCTCGCAATTGCTGTCGCGGCGCAAGGCGCCCCCCGCCCCGAACCGCACGGACATCTATGACCGCATGGACAAGTTCCTGCGGTTGCCGCGTGGGGAGCTGGCCAAGCTGGCGGCGCTGCAGCGCAAGGAGGATCTCAAGCGCGAGCTGGGGGACGAGACGACGCCGCTGTTTCGGGAAGTCCGCGCGTTGGTCTTGCAGAAGTGCCAACCCGACAAGGCAAAGGACATTCGCGCGATCTTTGAGACCCAGCCCTTCGGCGAGCTCGAGCGACTGGTCACCCTGACGCTGTTGGACGTGGCGAAGGAGGTGGCCCGGCACGAATTGGACAACAACTACTGGCTCCGGATGGTGGCGCAACTCGGCGGCCGCAGCTATGAAGAGATGCGCGTGGTCGTGCTCGAGTTCCTCGACACCGACCTCTTCCACGTGTCCGCTGAGAACTGTGTCTCGTTCTTGGATCCGTTGATCGAGTCCTGGGATATCGATCTCGCGACGTTTCGGTTGGAGATCGCCTTGAGCCAACGCGTGGCCGGGGGGATCGTGAAGCGGTTCGAGTTTGTCGAACGCGAGTCCGAGCCGCCTGGTGGCGCCGGGTCCGGGCTCAACCAGTTCTTGCAGGATACGTCGCTCAGCGGCACGGCGACCGAAGAGGAACTGGCGTTTCTCAAGCGGCTGCGGTTCAACGGCAGGCAGCCGACGGCCCTCTATTACTATCGGGAGCTACAGAACCTCAGGGATCCAGTGCATTTTCCCACCGCGAAAGAGTCCCAATGATGGGAGCGGGACGAGCGGGCTCGGCCGCTTCGCCTTGCGTCCTTTGGCGTGAAACACGATCAGCCTCTGCCCGCAATCCACACAGGCATTCCACGGACCGCTGCCCGTGAACTCCAGGTGCTTGGTGGCCTTCTGCACACCACAGCGGTCGCACGCTTCGGGGTCTACGGAACGAGCAGCGTTCATCGGTTTGCTTTCTTGGAGGCTGAGAGGCAGAGGAAACGTACACCAAACGCACACTGCGGGGTGGCGCAAAGACGAAGCCCCACACCGGAACTCGATGTGAGGCTTGGTCTTCAGACAGTCGGGACGGCGGGATTTGAACCCGCGACCCCCTGAACTCCGTGCGACTCGTTGGGGACCGAGTTACGACACCGAGTAGTAATCACGCGAGTAGCCCCGAAGGTCAACCGAGCGTCGTGAGAAACTCACAGGAGAACTCACAGCACGCGCCCCGCCTCGGGGATCGCGAAAGAACCCTGACCACAGAGGCAGGTATGACGACTCGCTGGTCGTACGTCCTGGCGCTTCCCGCGACCGCCGCGCTGCTCGTTTCCCTCGGCGCGGCGCCGCGCCAGCGGTGTGACGAGCCCCGGTACCGCTGGAGCATGAAGACCGACACGTCGCTCGCCAGCCGGCCGGCCACCGCGACCACCATCGCGAACATCCTGACGGGCTGGACGCCGCCGCCGCTCGGTCCAGCGGACCGCTGCGCGGCGCGCACCGGCCGCGAGCTGACCCTGTACGTCGTGCCCGGCTGGATCCGCCGTAGTGAACGAAGGAAGGCTGACGGCGACTGGCACCTCGAGCTCACCGCTGGCGCGACCAGCCCGCCGGAGTCGTGCATCGTGGCGGAGATCCCGCTGGGCGCCCTAGGGGTGGCGTACCGCCGGGCACGCGGCCAGCTCAATGAGCTCCTGGCCGGGCGGCACGTCGATCGGAACGGCGATCTCGACTCGCCACTCGAAGTGCGAATCAGCGGCGCTGCTTTCTACGACGGCCAGCACCAGCGGACGACGCGCCAGCATGTCCAGAGCGCCGAGGGCCACGGGCGGTGCAACACGTCGGTGCGGGCACTGTGGGAACTGCATCCGGTCTACGACGTTCGAAGACCTTGATGCAACGTGGGGAGATGCCATTGCCGGCCCGCCACACGCGGACCCTACTTCAACACGATGCGTGAAGAAAAGGCGTGGAGAAAAGGGGGGAGTGCTCGCGACTAACAAGAATGCCAACCAACCTACTCGGGACGGCGAGATTTGAACCCGCGACCCCCTCAACCCCATTTGTTCGTTGTCCGGTAATCGAGAACCCGCATCGTCCCTCGTTTCTCGTTGGCGAGTGCCGGGAGTCTCCGATATTCGGCCCCGGAGATCCCGGAAGAAATCGGGGAGTTTCGGGTGCCGAACTCTTGGTGATCAAGAGTCGTCCAGGTCGTGCGTGTGGTCAACGCAGCGGGTAGGATGCGCTGGTTGCCAGCAAGGAAATTTAGCCGCAGCTTTGACTCCTGGCATGCCGATGGTGGATGATCGAGCCGCCGGGTCTGCTCGCCTTCGCCCTGACGCCGCCTCCCGACGCCACGCCGATCCCGACATCCCGACGACCATCAGATCGATGGTGAACTCGCGCGCCAAGACTCTTCCATGCGGGTGAAAACCAGCGGAGGTCTTCGTATGGATCGCATCACGCGATTATTCCCAATACTCCTGTTCGCAGCGGTTGCGGGTTGCGGCGATGGGAGCACAGCGCCCAAGATCAATCAGCGAAGCGGCCAACCATCCTTCGATCTGACGCAGTCACCCAGCTGTCCAGCGACTGCAACCTTCACGGTGACCGACGAAGCTACGTTGCAGGCGGCGAGCAAGGCCGTCAAGCCTGGCGACGTGATTGCGGTCCGGGGCATGATCGGGCTTACGGCCGATGTGTTCCTTTCCACTCCGGACGTGACACTCACGTGCGCGACACCGAACGCGGGGCTCTTTGCCCTGAGCACCGCGGTGGACGCTTTGATCGTCGTGACCGCCGGTGGATCGGGCGTGGTGGTTGAGGGCCTCGTGCTCGATGCGAGCGGGACGGTCGGTGGTCCGTATTTCGCTGGAGATACTTCTTCGTTGCCTGGATCGATTGTCGCTGTGCCCAAGGTTCGCTTTTCGAACAATACGGTTACCTGTGGGCCGGGGTTTTGCACCTTCTTCTCCGGCACGCCTGGCGCGATGGTGTTCGGCAACACGTTCATGACAGCGGGATCTTCAACGGGGATTCAAATGCAAGGAGCTGGACCCACCGTCCTCGCCATTCCCATTGATGGGTCTCGGGTCGAAGGCAACACCGTTGTCACCACAGCACCACCCTGTACGTTCTTCTTTCTTGGGGGCATCCGTACCATTGGCGGTCGTGGAGTGGTCATCCGGGATAATGTTGTGCGAGGGTCGTGGTGCGCGTCCATCAGTGCCTCAATCCTCACGGAGAGTATGATCACTGATAATCGTTTCGAGGGGGCGGCGGGGAACGGAATTGAATTCGGGAATGGTAGGGGTGGCGTCACAGCGCGGATTCGCGTTCAGAACACCGTCGTGCTTCACAACGCCGCGAGCGGCGCGGGCAAGGCTGGGCTCGACGCCGCGCAGGCCTGCCACAACAGGTTCGTCGACAACGAGCTTGAGGGGAATGCGGCGGATCTCGGGATCGTACTCGGCGTTACTACGGGTGCAAACCTTGTTGCGGGCGATGACAACGCTTTCGTGCTCGACCTCGGCGCGTTTGATTGCGCTGGGGACGGCGTCATCACTCCCAACATCATAACAGGCCGGCCTGCTGGGCGCGGGGTCGACCCCGCTGAATTACTGAGCGACCACCCGGTCATGAAGGTACACGGCGTCGTGGTCCAATAGCTGTAGCCCTAGGCGACCTCCGGCCAGGGCAAGCTACACGCGGAACGTGGGCCGCCGACGAATCTCCCACAGGCCAGTGCTTGCGGGGGATTTCTAGTTAGGCCGCAGCGGAGAAGATCTCTTGTCAGATCGACTCCGACGAATCATCGGCTGGTGGCAAGTCGCGTGCGGACTCTTGGGCATCGGGATGTTCGGTGCCGTTTTCTTCGACTTGATCCCGTACGGCCGCGCTTGGTTAGAAAACGCTGGCATTGCCCTGCTTAGTCGGGACGGCGGGATTTGAACCCGCGACCCCCTGAACCCCATTCGATCGAGTAGTTGGGCGAGTTACGACAACGTGTAGTAGTTACGCGGTGTTCTGGGCATCGGTGTCGTAACACGAGACGATCAACACGACGGGGAGTAGCACAAGACTCACAACGGAACTCACAACGCGGCGTCAGCTTCAAGCGCTGGTTAGGCGCCGCCCTGCGTCACAGAAGCGATGGGCGCCACAAGACCTAGCGAGCAAATGCGCGTGGATCTAGCATTCGACTCGCCCGCAAATACTGTTGACGACTCCTGAGAAGATCTGTTCATGCGAGCCCTCATTAGCGTGGGTGCGGCAGTTTTCGCTGCGTCATCGGTGACGGCACAGGTTCCGCGGGCGATCAGCGTCGATCCACCACGCGATAGCGTGCATCCGGCCCGAATGGAAGTGTTGCACATTCCCTCCGGCGGTGTGAACATCAACGGCGTTGCGTATATCGCCTCCGGCCCCGGCGCGCATCCCGCGTTCATCTTCTTCCACGGGCTTCCCGGCAACGAAAAGAACCTTGATCTCGCCCAAGCTGTGCGTCGCGCTGGGTGGAATGCAATCACCGTCAACTATCGCGGCTCTTGGGGCAGTCCCGGCGAGTTCCGTTTCGGTGGCACTCTCCAGGATGCTGAAGCGGTGCTGGCATTCGTGCGCGATACCGCGAATGCGCGCAGGCTCGGGATTGACGCGCGGCGGGTAGTAATCGCCGGCCACAGCATGGGCGGCTGGGTCACGGCGCTGACGGCCGCTCACCATCCGGAATTGCTCGGCGCCATTTTGATTTCCGCGGCCGACCTCGGACTTCTTGGTTCGATTCAGCGCGACACGTTGGCCGTGTTCATGGCCGACAACATGGAATCGCTTTCGGGCGTCACGGCGCAGAGCATGGCCGATGACCTAATCGACGGGGCGGCGCGCTGGCGGTTCGAGGCGGCAGCCTCAGGGCTAGCCCAAATGCCACTGCTCGTGTTGACGTCCGACGATGGATTGGCCGCGCACACAGATCCGCTCGTCCAGCGCGTGCGTGCGCTCGGGAATACTCGCGTCACAACAGTGCATCAGCCAACGGATCACTCCTGGTCCGACAAGCGTATCGCGCTCCAGACTGCGGTGCTCGCCTGGCTCGCACAACGCTAGCGGCATACGTTCGGCCGGCGCCTAACGGATCGCGGTTAAGCTGCGGGCGTACAAGACCCGCCGCCACGTCAACAGCCGAACGATAGACGATGCGCGCCAGGGCACAAACACTCCGCTTCCTTGACCCTCGTGCGGCCCGCCAGCTTCAAGCGCTTGTTAGGTGGCGGCCCGCGCCGAGACACCTACCCCGCTCACCGCAATTTCGCCGCGCTGCCGTGGAGGACCGATGCTCGCCCTATTCGTTCTAACCGGCACGCGCGCCCCACAACCGAACAGGTTGCCCTCAGTCGCGATCGCCGCCACCTAACGGATCGCGCTTAAGCTGCGGGCCCCGGCCGGCGGGCGCAACCGTGGTGGACGACAGTCCGTGCCCCGCAGGGGCACAAACACTCCGCTTCCCTTGAAGCGATCCCCGCCCGCCAGCTTCAAGCGCTTGTTAGGCAGCCCTGCGATCGCGCCCATAACCCCTCACGATGGCACGCCCCGGCCCACCGCAGCTCACCCAGTGCCAGCCCGAGTTGGGCGCCCACCTCGTGGCGCACCGCATGCCAGCCTTCGCGCCGCGCCACATCAGAAAGACTCTCGTCCCGGGCTGCCTAACTAGGATTGGACTGCGAGCAGGACCTTAGCATCGCGAATATGATCCCGCGAAGAAAAAGCCCCACAGCCAAAGTCGCTGCAGGGCTTGATCTTCACTCAGTCGGGACGGCGGGATTTGAACCCGCGACCCCCTGAACCCCATGCGCACGATTAGTCGGCGGAGTCACGACAAAGAGTAGCAACTACGCGATGTTCTGGGCAGCGGTGTTGTGACTCGGACCCCGAAGATCGACCGGGAATCGTAGCAGAATCACAACGCAACTCACAACACGATTGAGCACGAAAAAACACGAAGCCCGTCGGCCCCCTGAGCAAATCAGGGGGTCGATGTTTTGGGACCCCCGAGTTGGGGAATCACTCACAACAACTCACAACGGCTCACAACAGGCGACCCGGGAAGAGACTCGGGGGTCGCGGCTCTCGAGCTCGCAATTGAGGAGATGTTCGCGCCGGTCCTAGGGCCGGAGAAGCCCCACGAAGGCGCCGACAGTCCTTGGAAGCTGCTGCAACTGCTCAGCCACCAGCCGCCGCAGGGAAATCGGGACCGGTTCCAGCTCGTCCTGGACGAATAGTCCGCTCGTCATGAAGAACGAGTAGTTGCGGCTCCGATCTGAGACTCGAACGCGCAAGCGCGGATTCGACGGGTCGACGTGAAACGTGACACCGCCCTGACCATAGGCCGGCAGGCGAATCCGAAACTGGAGCATGAGGTGTCGAGGACCCATCACACCGTAGTGATGGAAATCCCGAATGCGAAGCCTCCGGATCAGACGAGACCGCGGCATCTGGGCGTCGATTAGCTGATCTAGTGCCCGACTGTCGACGATTAATTCGCCTCGCTTCGCCGCCTGCCGCATCAGCTCTACCGCAGCCCGAAGGAAGTAGACGGAGGCCATCCAGTGTCGAAACGCCGCCCTCGGCCCCGGCGCGGCCGCGGCTTCCGCGGCGAAGAGACAGGCACGCTCGTGGTGCTCAAGAATGCCCGTGATAGCTGGATGCTGTCTCACGGAGAACCCCTCTTATTCGGTTGCTAAGACTATCGGCCGATCGGTCGAACGCCGGATGGGGAGAGCCAGCGCAGGGTGATCTCCTCGGCTCTCGGTAATTCTGCCCTCGTTCCAAAGAGCCAGCGCACGACTCTTTCGGGAGGTCGTCGCGAGCATCGGTGTGAATTCCACCGGCGAAACTCCATCAGCCTGTCGTAGGCTCCCAAACGCAAATCTCCCTCGCGGCAGCAGCGCTCGTATGCGCGTCCCGAGTCGCACCCGCAGAATTCGCCGGGCCGATGCTCGGCAACCCTCTCGTAAGGAGTGTGGAGGATTTGGCGTCCTGGCCATCTGCCCAAACGCATTAGGTGCAGGTGGCGCGCCAGCCAAAGGGATTGCAGATCAAGGAAGACCACCGCAGAGTGGCCTCGCCGCCAGGTTCCATCGCTCACCTCGAACGCGCAGATGCTTCCGTCTGGGTAATTGGTGTGACGTTCTCCAACCCATATGCCAGGCGACCACCATGCCCATGACGCCGGCCACCGTTCGTACGCACGCGGCCATGCTGTCAGGAGCAGCGCGCAGTCTGGTAGGCCTTGAATGGGCTGAATCCGGTTCAAGAGGATGACCATGTCGGGCGTGGCGTGCACCCTGACCCCCGGGTACGCCACCTCCACGCCCGACAATTCTCCGGTCAAGCACTCGGCTTCGAACTCGCCGACGACCGATGTGGAGGCACTGGCCTCCCCTTGTCGTGCGGCGGCCGATCCTCCGGCCGCCCGTGCCCTTCCGGCGGACCCTTGCCGTGATCCGGCTGCGGATCCTCCCGCTCGCGCTCCTCCATGTACACAGTCCTCCTCTATGCCCGGACCAACGGCGGACGGAGTCGCGCCGGGCTCGACGACCCCGCCCGTGAACACAGTTGGATATCGTCCTGCATCCAACTCGGCACCGAGAGCCATTAGACGCTCAATCCCAGCATTCGGATCGGTACCCACTTGCCGCAACGCTCCATTTGCGTTACACATTCGGTAGAAAAAAACGGCAGGGAGTCCCGAGCCGTGTCCACCACTTCGCCGCACTGCAATATCTATAAAACAGCTCCGGGCGCCGTTGTCAAGGGAGGCCCGGGCGAAACTAAATGAGAATGCCAGAATACCCGCTCGACATCGACCTGGACCTTCTCGCAGAGCAGCTCGAACGCGAGACCTCCGCCCGCGAACTCTCACTCAGAGCAGCTGCAAACGACATAGGGTGCAGTCCTACAACGCTCGCCCGACTACTCACCGGATCCAAGACGCCCAACTCACCAGATACAAAGACCCTGCTCCAAGCAGTAAACTGGCTGGGGAAGAGCATTGGCGACTTTGCCAAGACCCGAGTTCCAGAAACCTCCACAATCGCCGACGTCGTCGTACACCTTCGTGCCCTGCCCGAACTCAGCAACACGGACAAGGATGCACTCGTGGCGATGGTAAGGGCATTGCATGATGCGTATCGACTACAGTCGAAGAAAGGCTAGAGGCGGCAGGGGTCTGATCCCGCCCAACAACACTCAGTGGGACAACGAACACCACGCTCTAGATGTTCGCGAAACCCTTCAACTGAGTGAAAGTGAACCACTTCCCGAGATCGGCGAGGTGTACAAGAAACTTCATCGCACGGTGACCATCGTCCCTCACGGAGAATTACCCACAGCAGCGGTATTCACGGACCACTTCCGCAACGCAGGTCGAGGGAGTTGGTCCGGACTCGCCCTCCCCATGGCCGACGGGTCGATATGGGTGGTTTACAACGACGCCCACCGCCCATCCAGGGTGCGTGCAACCTTGATGGAGGAGTTTTTCCACATCCACCTCGAGCACCCAACAACTACCCTGCGTCTCCTGCCGAACCCAGAGCAGGCGAACCGTACCTACAATGCGGCGGCCGAAGGTCAAGCCTACGGTTGCGCAGCCGCTGCGCTGGTCCCATACGCAGGGCTCAAGGGCATGGTCGGAGCTGGTGTCACCGTTCCGCAGATTGCCGCTTACTTCGTAGTTTCGCGCGACCTCGTTCTCTTCCGCCTAAAGGTCACGAAATTGTACAAAGCCGCGTTCCACTGGCGCCGAAACTAGGCCCCGTCGACTCTTGCGGGGCGCGTCTTAGACGCGGCGAGTGACGACGCGGCTCGAAGGTAGAAGCGTCAGCCCAATACTGCCTTCCGTCTCAAGGATGGTCCTTCCGACAAACTCAGGTCCGTGGAAACCTGAACCACGCGGAAGTCTGGCAATAGTACAGCAGACAGCGGCCCTCCGAGGATGCCACAGCCCGTATCGAGACAAATCACGCGTTCGCTTAAGAACGGTTTGAGGGTCCGCTGAAAATAGTGGCCACAGACCGCAAGCTTTCTAAGAGGCGCGCTGTTCTCAAACAGGCGCTGATGACTCTGGAGGACCATCGCCTCTACAGATCTGTCCAAGGGCGATTCTGGAGAATAGCCACAGTGTGAGAACAGGTAGTCCTTCGTCTCGAAGTAGGGCGTCAGATCTCGCAGGAACCCACAATGGGTTGGGGGCAACGCCCGTTCGAGGGCAGCATGAACGTCCCCGTGAACCTCTCCGCAATACGCTCGAATTGTCGCGATTCCGCCGGCCTCTGCATAGGCGGCGAAATCGCCTGAGCGCAAGTAGGTAAGGAGGCCAACATCATGATTGCCCTGCAGGAAGACCGTATCGGGCTGCTCGGCGCGAAAAGCGAGAAGTAGATCTATCACTCCGGAAGAGTCGGGCCCGACATCGACGAAATCGCCGAGAAACACAACTCGCCTATCTCGATGAAGGTCAGGATGCTCCAGCAAGACGCGAAGCTGTGCCGAACAACCGTGAATATCCCCAACAGCAAAGAAACTCATAGCACTAGTCAGCCATGGTCCAGAGGTCATAGCCAAGGCCCGCTTCCTGCCGTCCCAGCAACCGGAGTCCAAACGCTAGGATAGAAGGATTCTCTGCGGCCGAATTGGTGATGAGGGCTTCAGCTGTCCCAAAGGGGTTTCGAGCCGCAGAGCCGAGGAACTCTTCGACAAGTCCGCGAGCAACTCCAAATTCAACGAACCCGGGTGTCCGCCCAGTTTTCAGACTCAAGGCAACGTCGAGATCTGGTCGCCGCATTCTCTCCTTGATGACCCGAAGGGAGAACACAGGATGACCCACTTCGGCGAAGTGCGCGTAGAGCAGACTGCGAACCAAGAATACCGCCAGCTCGTTGTACGCCCCCCATCGCTGACTGTACTCACTCTCTGATGCATCAAGGAGGTTCGCCACCCCTCGCAGTGTCGCGCGTAGGGCCTCGTAGCTGCTCGGTGCACGATATGAATCGAGACATTGGCTCAGCTTACCTCCAGGATCTCGCAGGATGTGACCCTCACTTCGCAAGTGCAGCACGAACAAAGCTCCGTGCTCGCCCATTGCGACCAACGTGTTCTCATCGTAGACGGACACATTCACGCGTCCGGTTCTGGCGGGCCGTGAACGACGACGTGCAAGTGCAAGGACGTCGATGTCCGAGTCCTGGGAGGCATCGCCGCGAGCGAAACTGCCAAACACCATGACGGACGTCGTGGCATCAGACACCGCGCCGAGAGCCTCGTCGGCAATCGGAGATTGCACAAGGTTCGACTGTGGTCGCGGCACTTACCGGAGGATCCGTCTTGAAAGAACTGGAATGATCAGGGAATACCAAAACAGACCAAGGGCGAGGTTCACGACCCAAAGCACCCTGCCGAGCAGAGGCGCCGCCTCACGATAATACGCCGTGTAGCCAGCGACCAGAGTCACGTTCACAGCTTCTAAAACCGAACTCCCGAAGATCGTAAGCACTCCCCCAGTGCCTCCATGATGGCCGACTGCAGTATAGAGGCCGGCGAACCCAGCGACTACAGCAACCAGGAACAGGCACGCTCTGAAGACGCTCCGACCCCAATTTGTAAGCCACCCGGATCGGCAAACGATCCACCTCTCAACGCGCGCTGAAAACGAATGCCGAGCAAACTCCCATGGAGAGTTCCGGTCCCGCGTTTCTCCCCTGAAACGATGTTGCTCAACTCCCTGGTCGAGCGTACAGCGAACTAATTGTTCATAGGCCTGATAGAAATACTCCAAGTCTGCTTCGTTGCGCGTGGCGCTGTAAAGCACCTTCGCGATCTTCTGTTTCGTTCCAACAAACCGGCTCTGCTGGTATTCAGCAGTTATCCCAGCAGGAAGGTTCTGGACGTTCGTTCGAAGCCCTGAAATGAATGCCGAGGCGCTGACGGCGGTGTCCTCAACCCGGAATAGAGCTGCTGAGGCTGAGTTGTTTGAGAACCGGCAGTCGCTCACGAAGTAGCAGCGCCTCAGGGTCACACCGGAGAAATCGCAGGCTTCGAAAGTGCAGTTGCTGAATTTCACTTCCTGCCAGATGCTGCCTTTGAAGCGGCATCGCGAAAAGGTGCAATCAGACATCAGGGCGTTTTCTACGCTCAACTGGAAATCGCACTCTTGGAAGCGCCGCGGGGTCTTATCGCGTCTCGTCCACTTTACCGAAACAGAATTGCCGTCCGCCGCGACAATTAGTCGCTTCACAAGGCCACTGCTGCCGTCAAGCCCCGTCAAAGACGCTTTCTCAGCTGGCCCGTCCCAACTAGGGTCGAACGTAGCTTCCCAAAAGTTGCCGCGCGGCATGGTTGGATTGGGTTAGATGTCAGACCCCGGGAGTTCTCTTACACAGGCCTATTAGCTCGTACTCTGCTGCTCTCGCAGTACCACGTCAATCAAGTGCGGCCACCGTTCCGCAATCTCCTCGCACGCAGCCTCGACGTCCATCAGCATTCGCTTGGTCGCTCTCGGCGTAGACTCATATGTTGCTCCGAAGACGTCCACGACCTCGGAGAATTCACGCGAAGGATCACCACCCCTTTCTTCGGCGTAGCGGAACAGAAGCAGCGCGGCGTATCTCAAGGAGGCTTCGCTCAAAGGGTATGTCGCACTGATGTGGAACTTGATCGCGCCCACCTGCCGTTCAGTCCCCGGACGAATAATCGTCACATCAGGAAGCACGCTAATCTTGACCCCGCCGATCATCATAAAGCTGTTCTGGCGCGCGCCGGGAACCGCGATGACATCCGAATATCGGAAATCCGACGCGATTGGGAGGAACGCCTCAATTGCGCGGGCACTCGCCCTCAAGCACTTTGCTTCGAAGGGCTCGCGTCCCGCCTCGCCGGCGCGGTCTCGCAACCGTGCTGCGGCGCTCTGCAGCCAGCTCGTGTTTCGCGTGGGATCGCATACGAAGCGCTGCAAGATCGCTCGCGCTTTATCATAGCGAACCGTCTTATAGACCTTTGACTCGATCTGGTCTAGGATCAATCGCCGACGCCGCCGCGGGCTGCCGACGAGATACTCAGCCAACTTGTTGAGAGAAAACCGTGGGGTGAGGCGAATGTTGTCCATCAAGCAGCCTCCGCTTCAATGGCTAACTCCTCAATCTAGGCAAATGCGTACGAGGAACGCTACGGCGGCAGGGTCGCCACGCTCCTACGGACCCAATCCTCCCGGGTTCGACCTTGCCTAACGCCGGGACGCTCTGGCCGCTTGGCGAGCACACGCCAGGTAAGCATCTGGTGCTGCGCAACTATCTGAATGCGTGGCTTCCGATCCTCGGCATGACCCAGGATCGCATCGTCTTCATCGACGGCTTCGCTGGTCCCGGGGAGTACACCGGCGGCGAGCCCGGCTCGCCGATAATCGCTCTGCAGGCCCTCAAAGAGCACGTGGCGAGAGTCAAGTTCTCGGCGGAGGTGAAGTTCATTTTCGTTGAGCTGGAGCCGGACAGGGCGCAGTACCTCGAGCGCCTTGTTGAGACCGAGAAGGCGGATCTGCCTGGCAACTGCGACGCTCTTGTCGTTCAGGGGCGCTTCGATGCAACCATGACAACGCTCTTGGACAACCTCGAGAGCAAGATGAAGACGCTCGCTCCGTGTTTCCTCATGGTTGATCCATTCGGCGTGTCTGATACGCCGATGAGCATCATCCAGCGTGTCCTCCGACACCCGAAGAGCGAGGTCTACATCTCCTTCATGTACGAGGCGATCAATCGCTTCAAGAACACCCCAGAATTCGCGCCGCATCTGGACGCGCTATTCGGTGGCCCAGACTGGCGGCAGGGCGTGGAGATCGCAGACCCCGAGCGAAAGAAGGACTTCTTCTACAGCCTGTATCGCAATCAGCTGAAGCAGGCAGGGGCGAAGTACGTCCTGCACTTCGAGCTGTACCAAGGTGGTCGGCTTGTGTACGCGATCTTCTTTGGGACAAAGCACCTGCTCGGCTGCGATCGTATGAAACAAGCCATTTGGAAAGTGGCACCCTTCGGAGACTACGCATTCCGTGGTACCCGCACAGCCCAGCTTGGGCTGGACCTTGACGCCGTCGACCCAGCTGCGCTCGCGAACGAGCTAGCAGCGGCCTTCAAGAGCGGGGAGTTGATTCGAGTGGAGGAGGCCAAGCAGTTCGCGCAATCCGACTTGACGGACTACCACTCTGGGCATCTCAAGAAGGCACTGGTCCATCTGGAGACTTCGGGGCGTATCGAAATCAAAGCGGGGAGCCGAAAGAGGGCTCGGACCTTTCCCGACGGAACGAGATTCCGGTTCAGGTAGCGGCGGTGATAGACAAGGGTACCGGGTATTCGTTCCACTCCCGACCGTCCAGTAGACGTCCGCCTGCCTTTGCCGTCCTCCCACCCCACTGCTTCCAGAAGAACGCGACGCCCTGACGTGCGCAAAGGTCCCTCAAACCTTGCGCCCAAGACACATCACAAGACCGGTGACCCAGACCGCTCTCTCCTCCTCCAATGACCCAATCGATCCCCTCAAGGTTGAGTCCGTCGACTGGCCCAAGAAGCGGCTCGGCACTGATGAACCGCACCGCGGCTGGGATCTGCCTCACGTAATCCGCCCGCGACGCTACGTCCATGTCTTCGATGGACGTCCCAATCCAAATGTTCTCAGTCCAAGTCAGCCGGTCAGAAAGGCGCAAGGCACGCTCGGGCCTCTTGGTGAGCACCTGGAACTGATGCCAGTGCGCGCGATTCATCACGTCGAAGACGCGCTGAATGAGATCAAGTGAAAAGTGGGCGTGGAACACGTCTGACATGCTGTTGACGAAGATCCGACGCGGCTCACGCCAGCGAAACGGCTGCTCGAGGCGAGCCTCCCAGAACCGCGGAGCGAAGGGGTCCGCTCGGTTCGCTGGTGTGTCCTTGACGGGGATCCCGCGGAGGTAGGGGTCCCGTACCTTCGTGTGCGCTAGCGAGAAGGCATAGCAGTGATCGCAGCCCCTGGAGATCTTAGTGCAGCCCGTCATGGGGTTCCACGTGGCGTCAGTCCACTGGATGCCGGTTTTCAGGCCCATCGAGACCTCCTTTGGGAGACTGTCACCAGCATACCGAATAAATACCGAACCATGTTACGGAAGTCAATGCTCTACAAGTGATTAGAATGAAACGTCGATCACTGTCCCGCCTCGTGCGGGCCTTCAATGCCGCTTGAAGACCGCGTCATACCGGCCCTGGTCAGAGAACTGGTCTACAAGGTGCTTCACCCAGTCCTCTGTGTACAGATAGTCCGAGTGGGCCGAATCGTACCGACAGAACTTGGGATCGCACGACGCAGGGTTCGGTGATTTCGATGGTGGCCGTACCGCGAAGTGCCTCCATGCCACCATGTGATAATGCATGTTGAACGGTCGTCCTAGCTGAGCCCCAACTCGCTTGACGACGGTACCCGGTTTCAGGAGACCAGCGTTCGCCACCGGAATCTGGCGCTCCTTGATGAGGGCTAGGACCCGTTGGTAGTGATCCATCTCTTGGGGCTTCGTCTCGTCATACTTCACGAATTCGACGGCCAGATCAGAGCTGCCCGTGTCCTGCCTCAGCTGGAAATGGAGAAAGCGTTCGTCCGTTAAGATAACGGAGCGAACACATGAAAAAGCAACGGAAGCACTACACGCCGCAAGAGAAGGTCGCCATTCTTAGGAAGCATTTGGTGGAAGGAGTGCCGATCTCGGATCTGTGTGACGAACTGGGACTCCAGCCGACCGTGTTCTACCGCTGGCAGAAGGAGTTCTTCGAGAACGGGGCGGCTGCCTTTCAGCAGAAAGCGCGGCCCTACCACTCCTCCGAACAGGAACGCATCGCGTATCTGGAGAAGAAGATCCAGACGAAGGATGAAGTTTTGGCCGAATTGATGGCGGAACACGTTGCCCTAAAAAAAGAGTTGGGGAACTCTGACCGGGGTCTGGGTTCCACACGATACGCGGGACCAGATCGTGGATTTCGTCCGGCGCTGGTCTGAGAAGACCGAGATCGGCGCCGGGCGGTTCATCCGATGGCTCGACATCCCGGCCAGCAAGTTCTACAACTGGCGCGAGCGGTATGGCAAGGTCAATGAGCACAACGGCTGGGTTCCCCGGGACTCTTGGCTGGAGGATTGGGAAAAGCAGGCGATCATTGCCTTCCATCTGAAGAATCCACTAGAAGGCTACCGGAGGCTAACGTTCATGATGCTGGACGCCGACATTGTGGCGGTGAGTCCGGCCAGCGTGTGGCGGGTGCTGAGTCGAGCGGGACTGCTGCGGAAGTGGAACGGGAAGCCCTCGAAGAAAGGGACCGGCTTTGAGCAACCGCCGCAGTCGCACCGGCATTGGCATATCGATGTTTCCTACCTGAATGTTTGCGCGACGTTCTACTACCTGTGCAGCATTCTGGACGGCTACAGCCGCTTCCTGGTTTATTGGGATCTGCGGGAGTCGATGACCGAGGCCGACATCGAGATCATTCTGGAACGGGCCAAAGAGCGGTACCCGGGTGTTAAACCGCGGATCATTTCCGATAACGGACCACAGTTTATCGCCAAGGACTTCAAGGAGTTCATTCGGATCTCGGGTATGACACACGTCAGGACTTCGCCGTATTACCCTCAATCGAACGGGAAAATCGAACGCTGGCACAAATCACTCAAAGGGGAGTGCATCCGCCCTGGCACACCGCTGTCGCTGGAAGATGCGCGGCGTCTGGTTAAGGGTTACGTGGAGCATTACAACAACGTCCGCCTGAACAGTGCCATCGGCTACATCACGCCGAAGGACATGCTCGCCGGGCATCAGCAGGAGATTCAGGCTGGGCGGGATCGGAAGTTGGAGGCGGCGAGGGAACAGCGGAAGAATCGCCGCCAGCGGGCCGGGTGATGGATGAAACGGCTTACTTCCGGTTGGCCGACCAACCATCCACAATCCCGCCAACCCATCTCAAAATGAGGCCATTATCGGAAATCCCCGCGCCGGTCTAGGTCTCGGCGCCGCGAGCCTGGCTGCCTGGCAGCAACACCTGCGATGGATCACGCCGTCTTCTGCGCCGCTGCGATCTCGTCTGCGCTGTATCGATAAGCGCGAAAAACATTGTTCGTCTGGCCCTTGGGCGGAGCCGGAGCTGGGCCAAAGTTCGGGTTCACGTATTCCCACACTACGTCCCCGTCGGTCGTTACCTCGAAGAACCTCCCATATAGCCCATCGTTGATTAGTGTGTTGCCGTTGGGCAGACGCTGCGCGTTCGAGATCCGGCTGCTGAAGAAGAAGTGATTACTGCCGGGACCGGTACCGTCCTGATATTTCCAAACGATTTCCTTGGTGTTCGGGTTGATTTCGAGGGCACGAGAAAAAGGTTGAGCGCCGGTGTCAACGCGGAATGGCCCGTTGTCGAACAGCAGAATGTTGCCGTTTGGCAGTGGTGTGGGTGCGTGCTGGCCGGAGAGCGGCGGCGCACCCAGCTTCCAGTCGATGGCCCCGCTCTGGCGGTTAATCCGCACAACCGTCGAGATATTGCGGAAGCTCAACAAGATGTTGCCGTCCGGCAGTTCGGCTATCCCGTTGCCGTGTGTCCATTCCGAGCGACCGTCGCTTGGTGAGGTGATCGGGTACGCGGCCGGCTCCATATGCTCCCAGGCGCGCCATTCCCAGACGGTCTTGCCGTTCGTGGTCCTCTCCACCAGGTAGTCGCCGTTGATCTTGCCGCCGTCGTGCTCGGTACCGGCCAAGCCACCTTTCACTCGTTTGGCGATATCTGCCGGAAGCTCGGTGGAGCACAGCAGCAGCACGTTGCCGTTGCGCAGCAGCCGCCCATCATGGTGATGGTCCGGCTGCTTGATCTCCCACAGTACCTTGCCGTTCCAGTCCACCTCCATCGCGGCGCCGCCCATGAACGGCGCCTTGCCTATGAAGGTGTCATTCGGGATTTTGCCGTTGTAGAACAGCGTTCCCTTGTCGGTTAGGTAGCCGTACACACCGGGCGGATACGGCATCTTCCACGTGTGGCTCACGTTCCCTTGAATGTCTATCAGGTACACCATGCCCGGTCCGGTCACAGGTGCGAACAGGGTGAAGCCCGGAGAGGCACGCCGCGGGTCGTAGCCACGGAACCCGACGCCGCGGCGCCTTATCGTGTTCGGATCGATTGTGACAGAAGCAGGCGACGCAGGAGCGGCCGGCTTCAGCGTTTGGTAGGCGGCTACACCACCGCCACCCACGGTTATGCCGGCACCGAGACCAAGGACGAACTGCCGGCGGCTTATATTCTGGGGGTCGGTGGCCATATGTGTTGTCTCCTTTTCAATGCTCAGATTAGATTATTCTGCAAGCGAATGCTCAAATCCTGAACGCGCTCTTCGGTGCCGAGGGATAGCCTGGTGGGCTCATCGAAACGATGAATGGCAGCGCCGGAACCTGTTCCTTGCGCTGCTTCCAAATCCTCATTGAATCGGTATATCTTGGTGCCTTGACAATCCCCACCCCAAAGGGCGGAACACTCACTAACGGAGAGCGCCCTCTCTCCATTTCACGCTGAACCAACACA
>WNGP01001710.1_pt1 | contig 18979 bp, 13 predicted proteins | sample 5407671 | NCBI WGS metagenome assembly WNGP01 (sample SAMN13153381, study PRJNA577476) | soil metagenome | isolation source: 40 cm soil or saprolite under Garry oak tree replicate 2 | place: USA:California | collected 2016-06-15 | reverse complement strand
CGACGATCGGGTCGTGCCCGCGCACAGTTTTAAGTTCGCGGCGACACTTCAAGCCGCTGAAAATTGCGACAAACCAACCTTGATCCGGATCGAAACCAAAGCCGGACACGGCGCCGGCAAACCAACGACCAAAATCATCGAAGAAACCGCAGACCGCTGGGCCTTCCTCGTCAAAGAGCTAAGGGTGAAAGTCGCGAAATAGCCACGCTTAGAAACTGGACCGCGGATTAGGCAGATGCCACGGATGATCAGGGCCCAAGCATTCTTGGATCGAAGCGATACTCCACCGGCGAAGCGATTTTGATCCTTTTGAAGTCCGGATGAGTCGGGTTCAACAGAAAATTGAGCTCACTTCCGCTCAGTAAACTGGGTAGCGCCAACACGGCGGAGCGCCCGCTACGAACCCAGTCGTCCCCAACGCGCATGCTCCCACTCGTCGGCGGCTCGGCGTTCCAATCGGGTGGCAGATTTTTGATCGGAAAGTATTCAGTCAATTTGTCGTCCCAATCGACTCGAAAAGAGAAGTATCGGTCCGTTGGGGATAACGGCATGGTGTGAACGAAAATCTCGAGCGCTGCGAGAGATTCGTGTTCGCTCACGTAAACGACCGGTGTGCCGCGCGAGTTCCACCTGCCGCCGTAAAGCCGGCTGCCTTCACCTGTGAACGCTGTGCTAACGCGTGCCGCGCGAACAATGCGCCAGGCCGACGCCATCAGGAATAAACGCCGTAATCGATACGCCCGAGAAGATTTTCGACCTCGCGCGCACCAACTTCAGTGCTCGCGTAATCCAGCGGAACCGCCCCACCTAGTCCGCGTTGAGGGAACTTCAACCATTGCCGAGCTCGCGTCATGTCGCCGAAGACTTTCGCCGCGTGCTGAGTTGCGCCGTTGCAATGTCGATCTTGAAATGGCGAGTCGCCGCGCCACCGACTCAAGCGGTTCGTCGATCTCGCCTCTCAAATGTTCGAGCTCACTAAACGGAAGGCCTTTACTTACGCGGTGAATCACTTGCGCTGGCGCGAGGTTGGTCTGTTTTCGCGAGAGTGTCACAGGGCGTTTCGAGCCGTATTTCCGATGCGGGTGTTCGTGAACAACGTTTCGCTTCTTTTTGTTTTTTGCCGCTTTGCTCATTTGAACACTTTAAATGATTCAAATGGGCCAGTCAAACTGTTAGCACACGGTCATTCAACGCCCGCGCCTAACGAGACGAAGCTCAGCCACCGCTCACGGCACCGAGCTGTGCTCCGAATTTCAATGTTGAAGTTGTCATGTGCAAATTTGCGCGCCCGTCAGCGGTCCGCTGGAGCGCTTGGTTAGGCGTTGGGGTTGAAGTGAAAAGAAGCGGCAGCATGAATCACGGCAACTGAATGAGCCCGATGAGATTGCCCTCTGCGTCTTTTGCGGTCGCAATCAGTTTGCCGCCCCCTACGTCTCTGACTTTCTGTTCGGTCTGGGCACCAGCATCCAGAAGAGACTGCAAACTCTCCTCAATGCTGCTGACGTGGTAGTAGCCAACAGGTCCCGATTTGTGGCCCCTCGGGTCTAACCCGATGTCCTGGTCGCCGACCTTGAAGCCGACGTAATACGGACTGTCAATAAATGGTTCAACGCCGAGGAGGCGGCTGAACAGCGCCTTCGCGCGGGCAATGTCTTTGGCGGGGTAGATGAGTGTCTTGATGCCTTGGTTCATGGTGATGTTTGGTGATTTGAGTGTGGATTAGAGGATGATGTGAGCTGCGCCTAACAAGAATTAGACTGCAACTTGCAATCTATTTCCGGGCGCTCCCTCGTAACACGCAGAAATAGGCTGCAAGCGCGTTGCTTCGAAACTAGCCAATTCATCGCTCTAGCTTACACAATCTCAGAAGGCGATACGAACACCTTTTTGGCATTGCTCCAACAAAGGTGTAACCAAAAAATTCTAGGCGGGGAACAGCGTTGCAAGATTTCAGGCAGTCGCTCGAAAGTTGAGCCAAACGTTCCCGGCGGGAATCGAGCGAGTTGGGAGACCGCGAGATGGACTTTAGCCCGAAGGGTGAGCTAGCGGGAGCGAGCGAATCAATCGAAGTGCGCGAACGGCACGTCTCCAAAGAGTCTCATTCGCACATACTCACACGAAGCTGCGTTCCCGGCGGGAATCGAACCCACATTTAAGGTTTAGGAAACCTCCGTTCTATCCGTTGAACTACGGGAACCGCTGAACAAAGAGAAAGTAGAAAGGCTAAAGTAGAAAATCCAGAAATCAGATCTCGGATTTTAGACTCTGAGCTTTCGGCGCTCATAGAGCGTCGCTACAACGAAAATCACAAGAATCTTGTTAATCCTGCCGTCCTCCTGTTTTGCTGGGTTCCTGATTCAATTCGATCTGTCCAATTCGCGCCCGAAGCGGTTAACTTTCGTGGCATGGCAGAGAATCAAATCGAACCTGCCGCAACGACCCTCAGCCCGCGTCGCGTTCGATATTTGATCGACATTGTCGTTCTGATTGCACTCGTCTTTGGATTGGAAGCAGCCGCCGAGGCGGCTTACACGCCGAAATCGATGCAGGCGAGTTTTGTATATGGAGGAGCGGTCCAAATGTTGGAGGTGGTGGTGGCATGGGTGCTCATTCGGCTGCGCGGAGAAACCCTCGCTGATATCGGACTGAGGCGACCGGGAAGCTGGTCGCGCACATTCATCGTCAGCATTTTGCTCGCGGCGCTCATTTTCGCAGGAATCTATTTTTCGGAGAAGGCCGGCTTCCACCGCGATCTCACCCGGTTCGCCGCGTTGCAAGGAAATCTCGGTCTTACTGTTTACACTGTGTTTTATGTCGTGATCGGGGCCGGCTTTTATGAGGAATTCATGTTTCGCGGATTTATCATGCAAGGTTTGGCGATGTTCTTTGGTGCGAACCGTGGCGCGTGGGGGGCGGCTTTAATCATTCAAGGCGTTCTCTTCGGCGCCTCACACGCTTATCAAAATCCGCTCGGCATGTTGATCACCGGCACGCTGGGCGTCTTACTCGGCATTCTCGTCATCGTGTCAGGAGGCAATCTTTGGACGGCAATCATCACCCATGCCTTGTTCGATGCGAGTCGCTCGGTTCTATTTTATTTCCAAGGTCCGCCGATCGGCTGAGCGATTGTCGATCTAACAACGCGGCACAAAAATAAAAAATAAATATTGATTTTGTTACAGAGAAGCTGTTTACGTGTTGGAGGGCTTATGAAAAAGCATCTGCTCGTCGCGCTGGTTGGTATCGCTTTTGCGGCAAGCGCGATTGCCGACATTCAGGATCCGCCGGGGAATGATTACGGTCCCACACGGAAACTCGGTCGCGGAATCGGCAATTTTCTTTTCGCTTCCTGTGAACTTCCGGTGACTGTTTGCAAAATAAATAAAGAGGAAGGCAACGCCGCAGCCGCCAGTTACGGCGTTGTGCGCGGTCTTGGCCGTTCCACCGCGCGACACTTCACCGGTCTCCTCGAAATTCTCACCTTCCCGATTCCGATGTGGCACGGCAGTTACCGGCCAGTATTGCCAAGCGATATTCCGTGGATTCACGCCGGTTACTCTGAATTTCCGCCCGAGCTCGGGAACGAATCGAAATATCCCTACTGCCGCGATTATTAATCGTCGGACGCAACTGTAGGGTAGGCGGGCGCCGCGGCGACCCTGCCATTTTGAAATTCGGCAACCGGAGCGGTGGCCCTACAAAATTTAGGAGTCGTAGTACGCGACGGCTTCCGCCGACGATTGTCGATCTTGCGGCGCCGCCAGCAGTTATTCCCATCTATTCACAAATCGGTTGACCGAACTGGCGAGCGGCGTAACAGGTAGAGCGATTGGCACAGGCGGTCGGGTAATGAATCCCAGGAAAATTCCCACGCTGCCGGCGATCGGCGCCTTGGCGCTGATCTACTTCATTGCGGGCAAACTCGCATTGCATCTGGCGTTTCTTCACGCGAGCGCATCACCGGTGTGGCCGCCGGCCGGGATCGCACTGGCAGCACTGCTTGTTCTGGGATTCCGCGTATGGCCCGCAATTTTTGTCGGGGCGTTTTTGGTAAACCTGACAACGCTAGGAAACATTTTGACGTCGCTCGGCATCGCCAGCGGGAACACGTTGGAAGCGCTTTGTGGCGCCTGGCTCGTAAACAGATTTGCTGGAGGCGCTCGAGTTTTCGGTCGTCCGCAGGACGTTTTCAAATTCGCGCTGGCGGCGCTTGTTAGCACGACAGTAAGTCCTACGTTTGGCGTTAGCAGTCTGGCCGTTGGCGGCTTCGCACAATGGTCGAGCTACTGGCCAATCTGGCTGACTTGGTGGCTCGGTGATGCTTCCGGAGTTTTGGTTATAGCCCCTTTGCTTTTGCTTTGGAGCGTGCCCGCGACGCAACGCACGTGGAACCAGAAGCAAGTGTTAGAAGTTTCCGTCCTCTTGCTGTTGCTTGTGGCGCTGGCGGAAACCGTGTTCGGTGGATGGCTTCCGATTTCGGCGCGGAATTATCCGATCTCGTTCATTTGCGGACCGATCGTCATCTGGACCGCGTTTCGTTTCACGCCGCGCGAAACAGCCACTGGCATCTTTATTCTTTCGACCATCGCAATTTGGGGAACGCTCCATGGATTCGGACCGTTCATTTTGCAATCGGAAAACCAATCTCTCTTGATGCTGCAGTCATGGACGGCCGCGTTGACGATCACAGCAATGGGAATCGCAGCCGCAATTACGGAACGCAACCGCACCCAGGTTGCGCTCGAGCAGCAAAAGGATGCGGTTGAAGCCGCGAACCGAACCAAAGACAATTTTCTGGCGATGCTGTCGCACGAGCTGCGCACGCCGCTGACGCCTGTGATGGCAGCGCTCGATACTCTTGAGGCGGATGGTTCGCGCTCGAGTGGAGCAAAAAACTCACTGGCAATGATTCGGCGCAATGTCGAACTCGAGAGCCAATTGATAGACGATCTCCTCGACCTCACCCGCATCGCCAAAGACAAATTGCAATTACGATTCGGGCCGCTCGATTCTCACGAAGTGATTAACAATGTGGTGGAAATTTGCCGCCCGCAAGCGCAGGCGCGAAATTTGACGCTGCAGCTCAACCTGCGCGCTGGTACGCACCATGTCTTGGGCGACGCAGCCAAGTACCAACAAATTGTTTGGAACCTGCTCAAGAACGCGGTCAAGTTCACGGCTGAGAACGGCGAAATCACAATTTCATCGTCTAACCCGGAACCGCAGCTCCTCGCCATCGCCGTGCACGACACCGGAATCGGAATCGAACCGGAAGTCATGAATCGCATTTTCGATCCATTCGAGCAGGGCGAGCGCGCATTTCAGCGGCGCTATGGTGGACTCGGCCTCGGTTTGGCGATTTCCAAATCACTCGCCCAAGCGCACGGCGGCACACTGATCGCGCGCAGCGAAGGACATGACCGCGGTTCCACTTTCATTTTAACGATGAAAACCGTTCCGGCACCGCCGCGCATCGTGAAGCTTACATCGCCGGTGCCGGAGAGCCGGCCGTTGCGGATCTTGCTGGTCGACGATCATCAGGACACTTGCGTTGCGCTCGAGCGACTGCTCGTTCGGCGCGGCCATTTGGTCGCAGCTGCGCACAATGTCCGCTCGGCGATGGAAACTGCGGCGCGTAATTCGTTCGACTTGCTCATCAGCGACATCGCCTTGCCCGATGGGACCGGCACCGAGTTGATGACTTATCTGCACGCGATTTCGCGAATCCCGGGAATCGCCATCAGCGGATTTGGAATGAATGGCGACATCGAGAAGAGCATCGACGCCGGGTTTGCCGAGCACCTGATCAAACCGGTAAAAATGGAAAATCTCGAAGCTGCGATTGACCGCGTCATGGCGACGGCGACTCTGTAGCCGCTACTCCCACTTCCGAAAATAAATGCGGCACTCATAGAGCGCCGCTACAGTTCAGCGTTGCGCACGGTCGATCTAAAAATCGAGGACGTCGCCTTCGGCGGAAAAGGTGTGGCGCGAGAAAACGGCAAAGCCGTTTTCATTCCGTTTACGATCGACGGAGAATTGGCCTCGGCAAAGATCACGCGCGAGAAAAAGCAATTTGCCGAAGCGGACCTTGTCGATCTTCGTGAAACATCGCGGCATCGAGTCGAACCGCTTTGTCCATATTTCGGGCAATGCGGCGGTTGCACCTACCAACACATCGAATACGCGCACCAGCTCGCGATCAAATCACGCCAGGTCCACGACGTTCTTAAACGAATCGGAAAACTCAAAAACGTTCCGATGCGTTCAATCATCCCCTCGCCTCTTAAATATGCTTATCGCAATCGCATCACCGTTCACGCCGAGAATGGCGTGGTCGGATATTTTCGACGCGATTCGCATCGTTTGATCGACGTCGAGCGATGTCCGATCGCGATGGACGAAGTGAATCGCGAACTCACTGATTTGCGGTCGCGCGATCTTGGCGATGGTCATTACACTCTGCGCGCGCGATCTGGCCCGCGCGTTTTTTCGCAAACGAATGCTGGCGTGGCGAACGCACTGCGCGACTTGATTGTTCAACTGATGCCACCCCATCATGAGTTGCTCATCGACGCATTCTGTGGTGCCGGCTTTTTTGCCAAGGCGCTCGTCGGCAAATTTAATCGTGTAGTCGGAATTGACTGGGACCGGTTCGCAATCGCCGCTGCTTTGGAGACGGCGGGCGCGAAAGAAACGTACATTGCGGGCGATGTTGATGCTAACCTCAAATCAATCCTGGGAGAATGCGACGCGGACAAGACCCAGGTGATCGTCGATCCACCGGCGGTCGGTCTGAGCGCGAAGCTCCAGAAAACGATTGTCGATCTTGCGCCGGCGACGCTGATTTATGTTTCGTGTAATCCAGCCACTCTTGCGCGCGATCTCGCCGAGTTGCAGTCGCGATTCAAAATCGAATCCGTCACGCCGCTCGACATGTTTCCGCAGACGGCGGAAGTCGAAGTGGTCGTGCAGTTGCAACGCTCTGATGCTTCGACGATTTAACGATTTAGCCATTCGTTTATGACTTCGCCAAAAGTCTTGATTGCCGATTCCATTTCGCAGCGCGGAGTCGATGAGCTTGCCCGCGACGGCGTGCTTGATGTTTCGGTTCAAACAAAGCTTAGCCCGGTGAAGTTGATCGAAATTATCCCTGAATTCGCAGCGTTGATCGTTCGCAGCGAAACGAAAGTGACCGGAGAAGTACTGAATGCGGCAAAAAAAATGCGCGTCGTCGGCCGCGCTGGCGTCGGCGTCGATAATGTCGATGTTGAAACGGCAACGCGGCGCGGCGTGCTCGTGCTCAACGCCCCCGGCGGCAACACCGTTTCAACAGCCGAACACGCATTTTCGCTTTTGCTTTGCGTGGCGCGAAAAATCCCGCAAGCGGACGCGAGTCTGCGTGGCAAAAAGTGGAGCAGAAAAGATTTCGAAGGTGTCGAGCTCTACAACAAAACGCTCGGCGTCATCGGCATGGGGCGGATTGGAAGCGAGGTGAGCCGGCGCGCGATTGCCTTTGGGGTGCGCGTGATCGCATACGATCCGTATCTCTCCGCTGCGCGAGCGCGCAGTTTGCAAGTGGAGCTGGTGGAGGAACTGGATGACCTGCTCGTAAACGCGGATTTCATTTCGTTGCACACGCCGCTCACGAACGAAACGCGTCACCTTCTTGACGCCGCCCGCATTTCAAGAACGAAACGCGGCGTCCGCATCATCAATTGCGCGCGCGGCGGTTTGATCGACGAGACGGCGCTGGCGAATGCGCTGCAAGATCGATATGTTGCCGCCGCCGCGCTCGACGTCTTCGAAATCGAACCGTTGCCGGATGATTCGCCGCTGCGCGTCGCACCGAATTTAATTCTGACGCCGCATCTTGGCGCTTCGACCGCCGAGGCGCAGGAAAGCGTCGGAATTGAAATTGCGCAATCGATCCGGGCCGCGCTCCTCGAAGGAACAATTCGCAACGCGGTCAACATGCCGAACCTCGACGCGAAAACATTGTCGATCATCGGTCCGCATCTGCGATTCGGCGAGAAGCTCGGCCGCTTTCTCTCGCAAGTTGCGCCGCGACGCGTGGACGAGTTGAGAATTAATTACAGCGGCAAAGTGAACGAACTCGATACCGGACCGATCACGCGCGCGGTCCTGAAAGGTTTTCTGGAAAGCGCTGGCGGCGCTGACATCAACGAAGTGAACGCGCCGGCGTTCGCTGAAAGTCTCGGATTAAAAGTGACGGAGACGCGGTTGAGCGCGGCCGGCGATTACACCGATCTGGTTGAGTTGTCCGCCGATGCGGAAGGAAAAACCGTTTCGGTTGGTGGCGCATTTTTCGGCGCGACGCCGCGTATCGTCAGCGTCAACAGCCGCCCGGTGGAAGCGCGACCGCACGGCGTTATTCTCGTTCTCGAAAATACGGATCGGCCGGGAATCGTCGGCCGCATCGGAACACTACTGGGCGAGCATGATGTAAACATCGCCACCATGTCGTTGAGCCGAAATCAGGCGGGCGGCACCGCGCTCACGATTTTGAATTTGGACAACGCGCCCAGCGAGCAATTGCTGCGAGAAATCCGGGCCAGCGGCGACATTCATTCCGCTCAAGTCATTCAGCTGTGAGCATCGACATGGCTCTATGTCGATCCTAGCAGGTAGTAATTCCAAGACCTGGGCCGGCGCGATCTTTGTTGTTAGTGTGGCCGCAGTTTTATATTTCCTCACTGCCGCCCACGACATTGTTGTCGGCGATTCACCCGAATTAATTACCGCAGCCGCGACGCTCGGCGTGGCGCACGAGCCCGGTTATCCGCTGTTCACGATGCTCGGCCATTTGTTCAGCTGCCTTTCGGTCGGATCGATTCCATTTCGGGTGAATTTATTGTCAGTGATCTGCCACGGCGCGACGGTCGGCGTTATCTACCTCACAGCGAATCGACTGACCCGATCGCATTTGGCTGCGCTGATTGCGGCGCTGTTGCTCGCCGTCAATCGGACATTCTGGTCGTGGTCGCTCGTCGCAGAAGTTTTTCCTTTGAATGACCTCATCGCCGCGACGCTGATCTTGTTTTTGCTCGCTTGGAATGAACAGCCCCAACAATACGCGCTGTTGTTCATGTCCGCCTTTCTTGCCGGTCTCGGCCTAACCAATCATCAAACGATCGTGCTTCTCGGGCCGGCATCTTGTTTCATCCTTTGGCAGCAACGCTCGATATTGCGCGAGCGGCCAACGCTTCTGTTGGTCGCGGCTGTCTCATTTTTTGCAGGACTGCTTCCGTATGCTTATATCCCGTGGGCTTCTGCTCATCATCCCACTTATAATTGGGGTAACGTCTCGTCGATCTCGGATCTAATCGATGTGATCAGACGCAGAACTTACGGCAGTAGCCACCTGGTCAGCGTGCCCGGCTACACCGGCGGATCAGTAATCGCTCGGATAATAGCACTGCTCGCTTCATTTGGCCTAACGACTTTGTTGTTCATCGCCGTCGGTCTGATCGCGGCGTATCGGCAAGCACGCTCCTATTTTTGGTTTGGCCTGGTCGGGTTTCTGCTTGCCGGTCCATTCTTTGTCTGGATCACAAATCTGAACCTGGCCACCGCGCCGTCCGCGTTGTTTGTGTTGCAACGATTTTTTCTGCTGCCACAAGTGATCCTCGCGCCGTTCGTTGCTTTCGGGTTCTTGTGGATAGCAAATCTGATCGGCCGCTACTGGCGGCGAACCGTTGTCAACGCATCCTTAATCGTGACCGCAATGACCGCAGTCTCGATCATGTTACGGGTAGCAATGGATTATGGCCGCATCGATCAAAGCAGGAATTTTATCGAGCGAAGATTCACGGAGGACGTTTGGCGCACGGTCGAGTCGGGTTCAATTTTGATCGCCCGCGGCGACATCGCATTTGCGTTGATGTACTTCCAAAAGGTCGAGCACATCGGCGCCGATACTGAACTCGTCCTGCTGCCTCTTTTGTCGACCAGGTGGTACGTTCAACAGCTGCGAGATCAACATCGCAACATAACTATTCCGTTCGATCGCTACGATGGTATTAGCAACAATCTGAAGAAAGTCATCGAGGCCAATAGCAATCGTCCCTTTTGCATCGTCGGCACAATCGGCAGCGACGATCACAGCCTTGATGAAAACTATTGGCCCTATCAGCGCGGTCTTCTGCTGGTTGTGGAACCGAGATCAAAGAACATCCCGCCGGAACAGATGATTCAGGAGAACGAGCGCTTCTTCGACAGTTATCATCTCCCCTCGCCGGCCGCCATCCGCACCGATACTTTCGAAGCCGATATCATGACGATGTACGCGTGGCCCGCATTCCGGATCGCGAACGATTGCGCGACGGTCGGTTTAAGAGATCATGCTCGAAAGTGGTACCAGCGCGCGCTTGCGATCAATCCGCAGTTTCCGAAAGCGCGCGAAGCGCTGGCCCGACTGGAACATTGATTCGCATCGAGTAACTGTCATCTGTCATGGCAGTGCCGCGACAAATCCAGATTGTTAGCGCTTTTGCGGCTCTCTATTTGATTTGGGGCTCGACCTATCTCGGAATTCTCTTCGCCATTCAATCGATCCCGCCCTTCCTGATGGCGGGAGCGCGTTTTCTTCTCGCCGGCCTCGTCATGTTCGCGATCGCGCGGACGCAAGGCCCACTAAGATCGACATGGGCCGAATGGCGAACATCGCTCATCGTCGGCGCGTGTTTGTTGTTAGGCGGAAACGGCGGAGTGACGCTCTCGGAAAAATTTATCGAATCGGGGCTCGCCAGTCTGATTGTCGCGACTGTCCCGATTTATATCACTTTGCTCGGTTGGTTGTCCGGCATGACTCCACGGCCGGCACCAATTGTTTGGGTGGGACTGGCCGGCGGATTTTTGGGCGTCGCGATTCTGCTGGGTCCTGCGTTACGATTTTCCGGCAGTGGTCGTCCCGCGATTGGGATGTCGATCTTGCTCTTGTCGTCGTTCATCTGGTCGGCGGGTTCGCTTTATTCGCGCACCGTAAAGCATGCCGCGTCGCCATTTCTGGGCGCTGCCCAACAAATGTTCTGCGGTGGCCTCCTTTTGATGCTCGTCGGATTGTTTGCCGGTGAATCAAAAACATTCCATCCCGGCAATATTACGACTTTGTCGGTAGGCGCGTTCGCTTATCTCGTGTTAATCGGAGCGATCGTCGGTTATACGGCTTACTTTTGGCTGCTGCGCCATTGCGATCCGGCAAAGGTCGCGACTTATGCCTACGTAAATCCGATCGTCGCCGTATTACTGGGCGCTTTGTTCGCGCACGAAGCAGTAACTTTGCGCACGTTGTTGCCTGCGGCACTAATCATCAGTTCGGTAGCACTGATCATCACTGTGCAACAGTTTAAAACGAGACCGCTGCCACCGATCACGGCCGCGATACAGACCGAATGCGCGCGATGAAAACCGAGTCCGAGCAAGATCGACGGGAGACAGTCGAAGTGGTGAAACGCAACTGGCGTGCGGAAGTGGAGACCGCGCAGGTGTATCGCGAGCTCGCCGCGCGCGAGACCGACGAAAAACGAAAAGGTATTTTGAATCGTATGGCGGAGGCGGAAGAACGCCATGCCCAACGCTGGGCAAAAAAACTGGCCGATCTCGGCGAACCGATCCCGACAATTCCAGACTCGTTAGGCCGACGGTTGCAACGCTGGTTGAATCGCGCGCTTGGAACTGAGATCGCGATTCGTCGAATGGAAGCGGCCGAAGAAAAGCATGAAGCCGCGTTTCGCGATCAGCGCGAGCGTGTTCTCGCCGGCGAACATGACGTGAAAGATTTCCTTCGCGAAAGCGCAGTCGAAGAAAAGGCGCACGCGCGCGCTTTGCAAACAATGGTGCCGCAGCTAGGGCCGCGGACGGTGCTCGACACCATTCTGAAACGCGAACGCTGGCATGGGCGCGGTGGCAGTTGGGTGGCCGACGCAATTTATGGAGTGAACGATGGACTCGGCGCCGTATTCGGAATTGTCTCCGGCGTCGCGGGTGCGACGAACAATCAGCAACATTACGTCCTGATCTCGGGTCTCGCGGGAATGTTGGCGTCATCGTTGTCGATGGGCGCCGGCGCGTACCTGGCCGTGAAGAGCGAACGCGAGGTTTACGAGGCGGAGATCGCGCGGGAAAAAGCCGAGGTCGAAGAAAATCCCGAAGAAGAGATCGAAGAAATGTCGCTCTTCTACCAGCTGCAGGGATTCAACGCTGAAGAAGCGCAGAAAATGGCGGAACGATTGGCCGAGCAGCCGGACCAAATGGTGCAGGCAATGGCGCAGAGCGAGCTCGGACTTTCTCAACAACACTTTGGCAAACCGTGGACCTCCGCATTTTCAGCGGCAGTCTCCACCGCCATCGGCGCGTTTATTCCGATCATTCCTTTCTTTTTTATGAGCGGCGTCCCGGCGATCGTCGCGGCTTTCGTCATTAGCATCATTGCGCATTTCGCCGTCGGCGCGTTGAAATCACTGATCACGATTCGCTCCTGGTGGGCGTCGGGATTGGAAATGACAATCGTCGGCGTAATCGAAGCCGCCGTCACCTACAGTCTCGGCCTCGCCTTCGGCGCAATCAGCTAACGTCGACAATCATCGATCATCACGTGACTAGGCTTAGGCGCACCTTTATTTTACAGGTTGAAAGGAAAGGACACATTTTGATTTGGGTAACAAAACTACTTCATACCGTTGCCCTTCTTTCGGATAGCGCGGATAGAAGAACAAGTTGTAGCGGGCCGATATGCCATCTGCCGTCTCCAAACCAACGTCCTTCCAAGCCCAACTCCGCATAGCACCACTCGGAACATAGGTGACCAAGGCTTCTGTGCTAATAGGATGGCCGCGCTTGATGACATCGCCAAAATCTAAGCACATGTAAAACAAAGTCGGAGCTAGATATGTGGCTAGCCCCAGAATGCACAGGGGACAGATAGCTTCCACCGCTAATTGGACCTTAAGGCTGCTCTCAACGAGCCTCAGTCCTATGAATACAAACGTGCGGCTGAAGATGAAGACACAAACCTGGAAAGGCCGCCCACCAACAAAAGCGCACCTGACATGCCGCGAAGCCGTCAATTCTCGTCCGAATTAAGCCCGATCACAATAGAAGCGGATACGAGAAGCGCGTATGCCTTCCAAAATATTGCACGAAATTTGGTGTGCGACATACGAACAAATTACAATATAGAATTGCGACGGCGACAACATCGCCCCGCATTCTGTGGCGATGGTGCGATTCGTCCCAAAACCGAGCAGCAGAATCCCATTCTTGGGACGTTGGCGGAATCGAAAATTTCACAGCGGCCAATAAAACACTGATCAGAAGCAACTTGTAGCGCCAAGCCGCGTTTGGCATATGCTTTGCATATTGATGTGGCGCGACGATTCTGTTCTGCGTCGCTTCGGCTCAACCTCATATGAATTTACGTTTAATTGCTCTCTTCGTCACTGGTGTCACGTCGATTTCAGCGTCGGCAGAAACTCAGGATCAGAAAACGCCAACACTCGATGAATTGGTGACAAAGAACATCGAGGCCAAAGGTGGCGCGGAAGCGTTGCGCGCCCTGCAATCGCTCCGGAGCAACGGAAAACTGATCGTGAATGAAGGGCAGCTACAGCTCGAATATGCTCAAACCAAAAAGCGTCCTGGCGAAGTTCGCAGCGAATTGTCGCTGCAAGGCATGACCGCCGTCCAGGCCTACGACGGCAAAGAAGGCTGGAAGATTTCGCCGTTCCAAGGACGCAAAGATCCGGAAAAAATGTCGGCCGACGATGTGAAGCCGTTGATGGAAGAGGCCGAAATCGATGGACCATTGGTGGATTGGAAAGCGAAAGGAAGCACGCTCGAGTATCTCGGAAGGGAAGATGTCGAGGGAACATCGGCCTACAAAATCAAAGTGGTGCGCAAAAATGGCGATGTGAGTTTCGTTTATCTCGATCCAGACCACTTTCTCGAAATTCGAATTTTAACTCAGCGGATTAAACACGGCGCCCAGGAAGAAGTGGAAACCGACGTGGGCGACTATGAAAAGATCGGCGGCGTGTTCGTTCCATTTTCAGTCGAATCCGGACGCAAAGGCGATCCGGATAAACAAAAAATCGTCATCGAAAAAGCCGAAGCCAATGTACCGGTGGACGACGCGATCTTTCATTTTCCGGCGACGGCTTCCAAATAATTACTCCCATGTCAAAGCTTTGCCTAACAACTGCACTTTTTTGTTCCTTAATAATTTCCGCGCGAGCAGAGGAAACCACATTCTCTTCCGCGACCATTTCCGGTTTGGGCGCGCGCAATATCGGATCGGCGGCGATGAGTGGGCGTATCTCGGCGATTGCTGGAACGAAGGAACCCTCGGGAAAGATTACACTCTTCGTCGGCGCGGCCAGCGGCAGTGTCTGGAAATCAGACGACGGCGGAACGCGGTATCGTCCGGTTTTTGACGAACAGTCGGTGCAATCCATCGGCGCGATCGCGATCGATCCGAGCAACAGCAAAAATGTCTGGGTTGGAGGCGGCGAATCTTGGACGCGCAACAGCGTCTCGATTGGCGACGGAATTTATAAATCAACCGATGGCGGCGAAACCTGGAACCACGTTGGTTTGGAAAAGTCGGAGCGCATCGCACGAGTCGCAGTCAGTCCGAAAAATAGCGACACTGTTTTTGCGGCGGTGCCGGGCGCGCTTTGGAGCGATTCATCGGATCGCGGTCTCTACAAAACGAGCGACGGCGGCAAAACGTGGAAGCAAGTTCTGAAGGGAGCGAATCTTTCGACTGGATGCACCGACGTCGCGATCGATCCGACAAATCCCAACGCCATGTTTGCCTGCATGTGGGATTTTCGCCGTAAAGGCTGGGAGTATCGATCGGGCGGCGAGGGTCCGGACAAACCTTCAGCGAGCGGATTGTTTCGTTCGAACGACGGCGGCGAAACGTGGACCGAAGTTACACCGGAAACCAACAAAGGTTTTCCGAAAAAACCTTATGGCCGACTGGCCATCGCGATCGCGCCTTCAAGTGCCAAACGCATTTATTGTGTTGTGGAATCGCCGGCGAGCGCGCTTTTCGTTTCGGATGACGGTGGCGCAACTTGGGAGCAACGTGACAAAAGCAACTGGATGGTCTGGCGTCCGTTCTACTTCGCGCGGTTGGTTGTCGATCCAAAAAATCCGGATCGCGTCTTTAAACCGGATGGCGCGCTGATTTTAAGCGAAGACGGCGGCAAGAGTTTCGCCGTGGTCGGCGGTTTCCAGGGAAGTCACGGAGACGATCATGATGTCTGGATCGATCCGGTGAATCCGCAGATCGTGTTTGCCGGAGACGACGGGGGGATGTGGTACTCCTACAACGGCGGGAGCAAATGGTGGAAGGGCGAAAATCTTCCGGTCTCACAATTTTATCACGTGAGCGTGGACGACGACGACCCGTATCACGTTTACGGCGGATTGCAGGATAACAGCTCGTGGGTCGGTGATTCGGAATATCCCGGCGGCATCACCAACCATCGCTGGGAAAACATGTATAATGGCGACGGCTTCTGGATGTTTCCCGATCCGGCGGACGCGGATTACATCTACGCCGAATATCAAGGCGGCGAAATGGGTCGCATAAATCGCCACACGCACGAAGCCCGGAACATCAAGCCGCGCCCGAATTACAACGAGAAGTTGCGCTACAATTGGAACACGCCGATCGCGCTTTCGCCCAACGAGAAGGGAACGGTTTATGTTGGCGCACAGTTTTTATTCCGGTCGCGCGATCACGGCCAGAACTGGGAACGCATTTCGCCAGATCTGACGACAAACGATCCGCAAAAACAAAAGCAGGAACAATCGGGCGGCGTGACGGTGGACAATTCGTCAGCCGAGATGCACACCACCATTTATTCGATAAGCGAATCGCTCAAGGACAAAAATTTGATCTGGGTCGGAACCGACGACGGAAATCTCCAGATCACGCGCGATGGCGGGAAAAGCTGGAACAACGTGGTCACGAATGTTCCCGGGCTCGCGAAAAATTCGTGGGTCAGCTGGGTCCAGGCGAGCAACTTCGATGCGGGCACTGCTTACGCCGCGTTTGATCGACATACATTCGGCGACATGTCGCCGTACGTTTTTCGCACGACGGATTACGGGAAAACGTGGACGCCGCTCGTCAATGCGCAGGATGCCAAAGGCGTTCGCGGTTACGCGCACGTGATCAAAGAGGACTTGGAAAAGCCGGACCTGCTTTTTCTCGGGACCGAGTTTGGATTGTGGATCTCTATCGATGGCGGAAAAAACTGGGCCCAATTCAAAGGCAACCATTTCCCGGCGGTGGCGGTACGTGATCTGGCGATTCAACCGCGCGAGAACGATTTGGTGTTAGCGACACACGGCCGCGGTATCTGGATCGTGGACGATATTGTGCCGCTGCGAAATCTTACGAGCGACATGGTTTCGCAAGAAGTCGCGTTTGTTTCGGCGCGACCGGTGCAACAACGCATCGAAGGAAGCGGCGGTTGGGCAAATGGCGACGCTGTTTTCGTCGGCGACAATCCACCCGACGCCGCCGTAATCAATTATTATCAAAAAGAGCGTCACCTTTTCGGCAAACTGAAGATCGAGGTCCTCGATTACAGCGGGCGCGTCGTCGACGAAGTACCGGCAAGCAAACGTCCGGGCTTGAATCGCGTGACCTGGAGCATGCGCGAAAAGCCCCCGCGGGTCCCGCCAGCCGCACAAATTGCCTTTGCCGGGACGCGGGGTCCGCGCCTTGTTCCCGGCGATTACACCGTTCGCCTGACGAAAGCTGGAAAAACTTACGAGACGAAATTGACGGTCGGTTTGGATCGGCGAGCAAAATTCACCGTGGAAGATAAAAAGGCGCAGTACGACGCGGCGATGAAAGTGCGCGATCTCTTCAATGACGAGAGCGCGTTAATGGACCGAATTGGCACACTGCGCCGCGACGTCTCCAAAGTGGCCGCCGGCGTTGCGGAAAATGATCCGTTGAAAAAGAACATCAAAGGTTTCGATGACAAGATCGAAATGGTTCGCAAGAAAATCGTCGCGACCAAAGAAGGCGGCGCGATTACAGGCGAAGAACGCCTGCGCGAGCACACCGATCAGCTTTACGGCGCGCTCTTGAGTTACGAAGGCAAGCCGGGCGATTACCAAATCGCTTATATCGCGGCGCTGCGCCGGGAATTGGAAGACGTGACCAAGGACTTCGATCAGTTGCTGACGAAAGATTTGCCGAGTCTGAACGACTCGCTCAAATTGAAAGGACAGCCAGCGATCCCGCCGCCGCCGGCGAAGGTCGCGGTCAGCGAAACGCAATTCGGCTCAGGGGCAGCAGCTGTGCCAGCCACTCCGCTTCACTGACAATCAGTGCTGGGCCAGCAGCTACCGGTAAAAACCGTGATACTGATAGCCGCCGTCTTCGAGCGTAATCGCCTCAACATCCCAGATCGCGGTAAGGGAGTAATTCTGGCCAGCCGCTAAATGTAGCGGTCGCTCGGTGAAGTAGGTTTTGCCGTAGGGCGAAGGCGTGTTCAACACCTTGAGGACATGGTGACCGGGCCGGACTATTGCGCGGTAACCTTCTCCGCGCGCAAGAGTGATGATTGAAATTCCGTCGATGTAAATGCACAGGCCATTGTGATAACCGTAATCGGCGGCCCTGAAAATTGCTAACCCGCTGTTGCCATTCAATTCGCCGCGCGAATATTCGTAACCCGTGCCGGCCTGAACGGCTGCTGTGAGGGCGAGAGCCGCGGCCACGAAAAGAAAAACGATTATCTTGCCCCGCATAAAAGACTTTTTCATAAGGAAACCTCCTCTAGCGTCGACGATATACCCAAATACCAAAAACGACCGGCGCAACTTATATTTTTCGCGGTCAAGCAAACGTCCGAGAGCGCTTGCTGAAAATGATTATCGAAGTAATAATCTTTCTCCGATTTCGGGGGGTATAGCTCAGTTGGTAGAGCGTCTCGTTCCCATTGGAATGGTCGGGCGAACTGATGCTCGTCGCCGGCGGCGTTTGCGTAGTGGACCACCGGCCGTCGCAACAGCAAACGGATTACCGTTCGTCGTCAGCTAGTCAAGCTTGTCGCTCGTAACTGACCGCTGGCTTCGCCTCCAACCGACCGTTGATCGCCATAAAATCCTCTCTGATGGAGCGCCCTTGGTATCGGAATGCCAGATTTCTAATTGAAGAAAGTGTTTTTGCGAGCGTTTGCTGGGCGTTGCAAAACGTCCCTTTCATAGGGAAATCAGGCGAACGCGATTGTCATAGAGTTGATAATCTTTGCGCTGTTTTGCTCGACAACTTCTCAGACCGTAGAAAACGACCGTGAAACTTTGCGCGGTGAATGCCACGAAATTATTTCTGGAAGAGGCGCTTTTTCCGACAAGCTCCACGTTAATTCCTCAACGTACGCAAGATTAGGGTCGACTCTGACAATAAGTGGTGAGCGCAATGACCGAGATGGCTTTAACTCAATCCAGAAAGGAAAAGAAAAATATGAAGACACTCACAACATTCAATCCGTTCCAGGAGATGGACGAAGTGCAGAACCGCCTAAGAACACTCTTTGGCGGGTTTCCCACGTTCCCCGTTCGTTTCCCGACGAACGGCGATAAGTTCAAGCTACCAGATTGGTCTCCCTTGATGGATATCATCGAAGACGATCATGAGTATCTGTTCGAGGTTGACCTGCCCAAAATGCAAAAAGATAACGTTAAAGTAAGAATCGAAAACGGCATTCTTTACATTTCCGGGGAGCGCAAGTTCGAAAAGAAGGAAGAAAAGAACAGAAAATTCCTTCGGGTCGAACGCTTCTTCGGCACCTTTGAGCGCACGTTCACCGTGCCCGAAGATGCGGACGCAACCAAGATCATGGCTGAGTTTCACGACGGTGTATTGCAGGTTCACCTGCCAAAACACCCGACGGTGAAACCACAAGTGATCGAAGCGAAAGTG
>WNGP01001993.1_pt1 | contig 18983 bp, 16 predicted proteins | sample 5407671 | NCBI WGS metagenome assembly WNGP01 (sample SAMN13153381, study PRJNA577476) | soil metagenome | isolation source: 40 cm soil or saprolite under Garry oak tree replicate 2 | place: USA:California | collected 2016-06-15 | reverse complement strand
TACGACAACGCTTTCGCCCGCAGTTCGCCGCATCGTGGAAGAAGAGAAGCTTCAGCCGGAAAAAATTCGCGGCACTGGCGAAGGAGGCCGCCTAACGAAGGGAGACGTCCTGGCCGCGGCACAACAGCGCGGCAAAGCGGACTTGTCCACCGTAACCTCGACAGAGGCGGAAGAGAAGGCTGAAGCTCGCGAAGCTGAGCCATCCGGTGACGGGCGGTTCACACGCAAAAAGATGTCGCCGCTGCGCCGCAAGATCGCGCAACAACTTGTGATGGCGCAGCATACCGCAGCGATCCTGACGACTTTCAATGAATGCGACATGAGCGCCGTGCAGGAATTGCGCCGGAGCAAACAAGATGAGTTTACGAAAAAGAACGGTGTCAAACTTGGGTTGATGTCGTTCTTTGTTAAGGCTTGCGTGGAAGCGCTTAAATCCGTCCCGGTGGTCAACGGCCACATCGAGGATGAGGATTTCATTCAAAACAATTTCTATGACATTGGCGTAGCGGTCGGAACGGAGCGCGGACTTGTGGTGCCGGTCGTCCGCGATGCGGACAAGAAAAGCTTTGCCGGTTTGGAGCGCAACGTCGCCGATTACGCGAGCAGGGCGCGCGACGGGAAACTAAAAATCGAAGATTTGCAGGGGGGCACGTTCACCATCACTAACGGCGGGGTGTACGGGTCGCTCTTTGCCACACCGATTCTAAATCCGCCACAAAGCGGCATCCTTGGCATGCACAAGATCATGCCGCGACCCGTCGCAGTGGATGGGAAAGTGGAAGTTCGTCCGATGATGTATCTGGCCCTCAGTTACGATCACCGCGCAATCGACGGAAAAGAAGCCGTCACCTTTCTCATCAAGGTGAAGGACTGCATCGAAGATCCGAAAAAACTGCCGTTGGATTTTTAGGATCCCCTTTTGTCATGTCGAGCGGAGTCGAGACATCTCTTGCTCTTTCTCCTTTTGCAGCGAGAGATTCCTCCACTTCGGTCGGAATGACAAAACTAGACTATGGAAAAATTTGATGTTGTTATCATTGGCTCGGGACCCGGCGGTTACATCGCTGCGATCCGGTCGGGCCAGCTTGGTTTAAAAACAGCCCTCCTCGAAAAAGACAAGGAACTTGGTGGCACCTGCCTCAACGTGGGCTGCATCCCGAGCAAAGCGCTCCTGACGTCGAGCGACCATTACATGTTCGTCAAAAAGGAGGCAGCCAGGCACGGCATCGTAATCGACAGCGCGCACGTTGATCTGGCCAAGATGCAGCAGCGCAAAGACAAGGTTGTGAAGACGTTCAACGGCGGTGTGCGCTCGCTCATGAAAACGAACAAGGTGACCGTCTTAGAAGGAACGGCCACCATTACCGCGCCTGGAAAAGTTTCCATTAAATCCTCCAAGGGCGAGACGCAGGAGATCGAGACAAAAAATATTGTCATCGCTACCGGCAGCGCGCCGGTGGAATTGCCCTTCGCGAAATTCGACGGGAAAACAATCGTGAGCAGCACTGAAGCGCTTACGTTCAGCGAAGCGCCCAAGAAGTTCGTCGTGGTTGGCGCGGGCGCGATAGGGCTCGAGCTGGGCTCCGTTTGGAATCGCCTCGGTTCGGAAGTGACGATATTGGAATTTCTCCCTCGCATCGCACTTGGTTTCGACCTTGAGCTCTCGAATCTGCTTCAGCGTTTGCTCACCGCTCAAGGAATGACATTTCAACTGGAAGCAAAGGTCAGCGCAGTGAAGATCGACAACGGTCGCGCGACCGTCATTGCGACTAAAGACAAGGAAGAACTAAAATTCGAAGCCGACAAGGTGCTTGTTTCAGTCGGGCGTCGCCCGTTCTCGGACGGCTTGGGCGCGGAAAAAGTCGGTGTGGAGTTTGACGACAAGAAACGCATCAAAGTGGACGAACATTTCCACACGAACGTCGAAGGCATTTACGCCATTGGCGACGTGATTGCCGGTCCGATGCTGGCACACAAGGCCGAAGACGAAGGGATCGCATGCGTGGAAATCATTGCGGGTAAGGCCGGCCATGTGAACTACGAAGCCATTGCCGGTATCATTTATACAAATCCCGAGCTGGCCGGCGTTGGTCTTACCGAAGATCAGGCGAAAGAAAAAGGGATCGACGTGCGGATCGGTAAATTTCCGTTCCGCGCCAATAGCCGCGCGCTTTGTAGCGATGACGTGGAAGGAATCGTGAAGTTTGTTGCCGATGCAAAAACCGATCGCGTTCTGGGCGCACACATTTTGCATCATGCCGCTTCGGAACTGATCGCTGAGGCAGTCTCGGTAATTGAATTTGGCGGCAGCTCCGAAGATATCGGCCGTACCTGCCACTCCCATCCTACCTTGAGCGAAGCAGTCAGAGAAGCCGCGCTAAATGTGGAGAAACGCGCCCTGCACATTATAAACCGATGACGGGAGCTGTGATCGCGCAGCCGCTCCATGCAAACCAGAGAATTTGTCATCCGCCTCTACGAGCGCCACGGTCATGGGTTGGTCGAGAAATTGACCGCCATCCGCTATCACAACGTCACGTCGCGTGCTCGGTGTGGACTCGCCGGCGGCTCGACCGGAAACCCGGATTGCGGTTTTCTCTATCTTCTCGTCAAAGCCTTCGCCCGCCGCTCTATATTCGAGATCGGCACCTATGTTGGGACCTCCGCCGTCGCCATGACGATGGCTGGGGGTCACGTTACGACGTGCGACCCCAATGACTACGGCTGCCTGCCGCCCGGCATCCGCTTTCTTAACATGACCGACAGTGACGCGCTGCGCGTGCTCCGGCGCGAGGGTGCCATCGTTGACATGGTGTTTGTCGACGCCGCGGTATCGCTCGACGCCATCGCACTCCTCAACAAGATCGGGAGTGAGGATATGATCTTCACGGCGCACGACTACGCGCCTGGCGACAAGGGCGAGCTCTGCTTCCGCCTTATGTCGAAGCACTATCGCCGCGCTACGGAATCCACATGGTTCCTGCCGGAGGCTGAGCCGGTCGAGGTCACGCCCGGTCTCCTTCTCGAGCGGACGACAGCGGCGATGATTCCGAATCGGCTTATCGCTGCGCTTTAGGCGCAAGACGGCGCTTCTGTCTCTGGCACGTGCGCACCGGTAGTTCCCGGTCTTCTCGTCGTTCTCAGCGAACCGGCCACGCCCTGTAAGTTTCACACGAAGCGGTTTGGAGTGCGCCCCGCTGATTAGAGATTCTTCGCTTCACTGCCATCCGGTTGCGCAAACACAATTTTAGCGAGGCCAGCCTGGTGGTGTCATGTGTGTACGGAATCATTTGGCCGCATACAGACCGTTCCACAGGAGCGCGCGTCGTCTCCAAAGTCCGTTTGCCGGAAAACTCGATTTGTTTCTTGAAGCCGAAATTTCGGTCGTGCGGAGCAGAAAGTCGGATCTCCACTCTCACCGAGGTTGACGTTATCTCGAGTTCGCCGCCTCGCGTCGCCGAATTACAACTAGCGTCACCAGCGCCGAAACTGCGCAAATAATCGCGCCGAACGCGAGCGCGAACGGCGTGCTCACCCAATGCGCAACCGCTCCGGCTTCGAGGCTTCCCAGTGGAATCATTGCACCGAAGACAAGCGACCACACGCCCATTACGCGCCCACGCATTTCGTCTGGCACGATTGTTTGGAGCACGGTGTTGGATGTGGAGAAAAACAGGAGCATTCCAAATCCGGCAATAAGAAGGAACGCGAGTGCGACATAAAAGTTTCGGCTCAGCGAAATGGCGAATAGCGCAATCGAAAATAACCAGACACCGCCGAGCGCCAGTCGTCGCGCTGTAAACAGATGCCCATAAGTTGCTACGACGAGTGCTCCAATGAAAGCGCCTGTCCCACTCGCCGACATTAAAATGCCGTATCCGTTCGCACCGCGACCGAGCACGTCGCGCGCGAAAGCTGGCATGAGTACACCGTATGACCACCCGAAGACGCCCACTGCGAGGAAAAGCAGCAGAATCGTGCGCACTCGCTGATGCTTCAGTGAATATACAATGCCGTTCCAGGCGTGTTTACTGGCAGAGACGACGTGTGCATGCCGTTGAAACGGCGGTAAGCGCATCATCATCAGGCCGGTAATCACTGCAACAAACGTGAGACCATTCACGAAAAAACACATTGCGACGCCAACCCAACCGATTAGTAAACCGGCAACCGATGGACCGACAACACGGGCGCCATTTACGATCGAGCTGTTGAGGGAGATCGCGTTTAGCAAATCTTCGCGGCTTGTCATTTCGACTGTGAACGCCTGTCGCGCCGGCATATCGAAGCCCATGGCAACGCCGTTCAACGCAGCGATAACGATAATGAACGACGGCGTGGCGAAACCGGCCCAAACACCGGCCGCAAGAAAGAACGCACAAATCATTTGGGCCGTCTGGGTCGCGAGCAGGATCGAGCGCTTCGGATGTCGATCGGCGAGCGAGCCGCCCCAAATCGAGGACAACATCATCGGACCGGACGCTATGGCGGCGACAACACCCAACAGCAGCTTTGAATTCGTAATTTGATAGACAAACCAACTCATCGCGGTTTGCTGCATCCACGTGCCAACCAGCGAGACGAGTTGCCCCCAAAAAAACAGCCGGTAATTGCGATGCCGCAGCGCGCGGAACGTATGTCGCCAGGTGACGCTACCAATGGGCACGCGACGTGGCCGCCCGCTGACATCTTCTGGTACGCGAGCAGTTTCCGTGTCCGCTGTCGGCATCACTCATGATGCTGGCAAGATCAGCAATTGCAAAATCAAGCGTATTTGTGTTGTAGCGGCGCTCGCCGCGGCGAGCACGTCTATAACTGACTGGATGTGCTAATTTCGCGGTGTGGAAAGCACCGCTGCTATTCTGTTACGCAAACGCAAGTTCAGCGATACCAGCCTGATCGTCTCGTGGTGCACGGAGTCGTTGGGTTGCATCCAAACAATGGCCAAGGGCGCGCGCCGCCCTAAAAGTCCGTTTACGGGAAAGCTGGATTTGTTTTTTGAAGCTGAAATTTCCATTGTGCGGAGCAGGAAATCGGATCTGCATACGCTCACTGAGGTTATGCTAAAAAATCCGTTTGCCGGGATTCGCAGCAATTATCTGCGTACGCAGACCGCGGCGTATTTTGTGGAGCTAATTGAGATTTGCACGGAGCGAGATCATCGGGAGCCGGAATTGTTCGCGCTGTTGCATCGGGCTTTCGGTTATCTCGATGCAAACGGTCCGACGGCGCGAGCGGTCTCGCATTTCGAGACAGAGCTCGCGCGAATTGCCGGCGTGCACGACGAGAAAAAATTGAAAGCCGACCCGGCATTTGCGCTTGGAAATTTATTCGGCCGACTGCCGCTTTCCCGTACGCCGCTCTTGAAAACGCTGGCGACGGAGGCGAAAAGCCGGAACAGTTCCAAATGAAACAACGCAATCTTATCGCTGCGGTCTTAATCATTGGCCTGAGCCGCGCCGCATTGGCGAACGAAACGTACAGGTTCAATCCCTCAGGCTCGACGATCGGTTTCAGTGTGCACCAATTCCTGGGAACCACGCACGGAAAGTTCACGAAGTTCAATGGCAAGATCGACGTCGACCGCCAGCGTCCGGAGAATTCCTCGGTGACGGCGCAGATCGACGTGCGCAGCATCGACACACGGATCAAAAAGCGAGACGATCATCTGCGTAGCGCGGAATTGTTTAACGTCGAAAAATTTCCTCAGATCACATTCAAAAGCCGAAGCGTAAAACAGACGGGCCCGCAAAGCGGCGACATTCTCGGCGATCTCACCATTCACGGCGTGACCAAGCCGGTTACGCTTCATGTGAAATTAGTTACGCCGCTTAACGAGACGAACCGGACGCGCTGGGCCGTGACAGTCGATCCCATCACGCGCCGTGATTTTAGCCTGATGTTTGCCCCCGCGACCGAATCAGTTTCCGGAATCAGCCAGACAGTCGCGATCAACATCGAGATCGAAGCGAAGCGCGCAGAGTGAGAGGCGCATGACTTCAAGCATGGTCATCCTGAGCGAAGCGCAGCGAAGTCGAAGGACCCCGTGGAAATGCCCTCGGCTGTACCGCGGGATTCCTCGACTTTGCTTAGAATGACAGAATGATTGAAATTGTTCCCCTCGGAGAGTCCGCTGTGATCGTTCGTATGCGCGAGCGGTTCGACGATGCGCCTGAGCAGACGTTGGACACAGTCCTCCGCGCATTTCAGCAGCTTCAAAACGCTGCTATTCCCGGTGTAATTGAGTTCGCGCCGGCTTACACAAGCGTCACAGTTTTCTTCGATCCGACCACCGTTGCCAAGGCGACTGAAACATCGGGCGAGGTGTTCGATTGGTTGGTGACGCGCATTCGCGCTGCTGTAGCCGCGGGCGCTGACCGCGTCAGGCACCGCGCAGCTACGCAACGCCGTGTACGCTTGGTAGAAATTCCGGTCTGCTACGATCGCGAATTCGCGCTCGATATCGATGATGTTGCGCGACGCGCGGCCATCTCGCCAGAGGAAGTTATCCGTCTTCACAGCGCGGCTGAGTATCGGGTGGCCTGCATAGGGTTTGTTCCTGGATTTCCATTTCTGGCTGGTCTTCCGAAGGAGCTGGCCACGCCGCGACGCGACGTACCGCGAAAACAAATTCCACCCGGTTCTGTCGGGATTGGTGGCGCCCAAACGGGAATTTATCCGCTACGTTCCCCCGGCGGCTGGAATCTCATCGGTCGCACACCATTGCGCTTGTTCGATCCTCAGAAAAATCCACCAGCACTTTTGCGCGCCGGCGAGCGTGTGCGCTTCCGCAGAATTACGCGCGCTGAATTTGAATGCTTGAAATGATCCTGTGTTATACGCGCGGCATTTTCTACTGGTGTCATCCCGAGCAAAGCGAGGGACCTCCCAGACGGAGTAGGCGACACACAAGCGAATCAGCGTGAGCAATCAATCTGTGTGAGATCCTTCACTTCGTTCAGGATGACAACGCGATGAGTGTGATTGTTGAGCGAGCCGGTTTTCTTACGTCTGTGCAGGATCTTGGCCGCATGGGCTTTCGCGAGTTTGGTGTTTCGTTAGGCGGCGGATTGGATTCCTTCGGGTTGCGTGTGGCGAATCTTCTGGTCGGCAACGATGAAGGTGCGGCGGGACTCGAGATTACCCTGGGTGGTTTGCAATTGCGCTTTGAGGACGAACGTGTCGTCGCGTGGTGCGGTGGTGATTTCGATGTCCGCATCGGATCGAGGATATTGCCGGCTGGCCACGCTGGTTCGGTTAGTGCAGGCGAAAAATTGAAAATCGGAGGGCCCAAAGTCGGCTGCCGATCCTGGCTATCAATTTCGGGCGGGATTGATGTTGAGCCTGTTCTCGGAAGTCGCTCGACCGACTTGCGAGGCGGTTTCGGGGGATTTGAAGGTCGCTCATTACGCGATGGGGATGTTCTTTCGCTCGGTATATGGTCGGGGTCGCCGACCCCGGCTACAGGTGTTTCCTCGTGGACGGCGTCACACGATTGGGTAAGTCCGGCAAAGCCCAAACCAATTTTGCGTGTCATTCGCGGCATCGATTGGTCCCGATTTAACGATGTAACGATTCAACGATTCACGGACCAGGAATTCGCCGTTTCACCCGATTCCGATCGGATGGGCGTGCGTCTTGAAGGTCCGGAACTGAAACGCGTTGATGAGAGCGATCTGATCTCCGAAGCGGTGGTGCCGGGTACAATCCAGGTTCCGCCGAGCGGAAAGCCGATTTTACTTTTGGGAGATTGCCAAACTATCGGTGGTTACCCGAAAATGGCGCACGTGATTACTGTCGATCTCGGTGTTGCAGCACAACTTCGCGCTGGCGATCGCGTCCGTTTTTCCGAAGTCTCGCTCACTGACGCGCACCGGCTTTTGCTTGAGCGCGAGCGTGAATTCGAGCGTTTCCGCGTCGGTATTAACCTCCAACGTTCATGAGATTATCAATCGATCTGAACGCCGATCTCGGTGAAGGAGCAGGCCACGATGAGGAACTGTTCGAGCTCATTAGCTCGGCGAATATCGCGACTGGTTTTCACGCCGGCGATTCCGATTCGATACACGCTGCAGTTTCTGTGGCGAAAAAGCACGGGGTCGCCGTCGGAGCGCATCCAAGTTTTTTTGATCGCGAAAATTTCGGACGCAAAGAACTAAAGGTAAGTAATCAGGAAGTGTTCGACGCCGTGGTTTATCAGCTTGGAGTTTTTCAAGCAATCGCCTCCGCCATGGGCGTGCAACCGAGCCATGTCAAACCGCACGGTGCTCTCTATAACATGGCGGTGCGCGACGACAAACTGGCCGATGCGATTGCGCGAGCCATCGAATCGGTCGATCCGAAGTTAATTCTCTTTGCGCCTGACAATACCGAACTCGCCCGCGCCGGCGAAGCGCATGGGCTGCAAGTCGCGCGCGAAATTTTCGCCGACCGTAATTACCTGAATGACGGCTGGCTGGTCCCACGCGCCAGGCTGGACGCATTGCTCCGTGATCCAAAAGAAGCCGCCCAGCGGGTGCTGCGGATGTTGCGCGAAGGCAAAGTGCGCTCGGTGGAAGGCCGCGACGTCGAGGTGTGCGGCGAAACGATTTGCGTGCATGGCGACACGCCCGGCGCGGTTGAGTTCGCGCGTGAATTGCGCTCACGGCTGGAGCACGAAGGCGTGAGAATCACTGCGCCAAAGAGAATGACGAAATCCGAATTCCGAATGCCGAAGGAATGATCTAATCTCGAATGACGAATTTAACGCTTCGGCCTGGTCGACGATCATTTCGGGATTCGTCATTTTCGATTTCGTTCGTCATTCGACATTCGGGCTTCGTCATTCATTCGTGAGAAACACTGCCGCCAGCCACCAACCGACTGGTCTCGTTCGCGCACTGGGACCGATCGACGCCACCATGATCGTGATGGGGTCGATGATCGGCTCGGGCATTTTTATCACATCGGCGGAATCGTCGCGGCTGAGCGGCGCGCCAGGCTGGTTGCTTCTTGCATGGGCTATCGCCGGCTTGCTAACGATCACCGGCGCGCTGTGCTGCTCGGAGCTGGCGACCATGATGCCGCGCGCTGGCGGCGTTTACGTTTTCTTGGGCGAAGCATATGGGAAATCCATCGGGTTTTTGTACGGCTGGACCCTGTTTCTCGTTATTCAAACTGGGACCATCGCCGCTGTGGCGATTGCATTCGCAAAATTTCTTGGTGTTTTTGTCGCGGCAGTTTCGCCGGATAATTATCTGGTTACGCCAATTTCATTCGGCAGCTATGCGATCAGCCTTTCCACCGAACAATTAGTCGCGATTTGCTTGATCGCGTTGCTGACTTGGACGAACACGCGCGGGCTTGAAGTAGGGAAGATTGTCCAAAACACGTTCACGTTTGCAAAAACGGCCGCGCTCGCCGCTGTAGTCGTAATCGGCCTGTCGTTAGGCTGGAACGCCAACTCTGCTGCGCTGCGATCCGCCTGGTGGGACTCATGGGCAAACGGTTGGAGCCCGCAGACGGTCCAGCCCGGCTTTACATTTGTCGGCGGGCTCGCCCTCGTGCTGCTATTTGGAAAATCGATGGTCGGTCCGCTCTTCGCCCAAACTGCCTGGACAAATGTCACGTTCATTGGCAGCGAAATACGCGATCCCGGAAAAAATCTCGTGCGCGCGCTGGTGATCGGCTGCGCCAGCGTGGTCATTCTTTATCTGCTGGCTAATCTCGCGTACGTCGCTGTCTTGCCGTTCTCGGAAATCCAGCACGCGCCTCACAATCGCGTGGCCGTGGCCATGATGAATTCCATTTTCGGTCGTCCCGGTGCGATGTGCATGGCAGCAGCAATCATGATTTCCACCTTTGGGTGCAACAACGGGCTGATACTTTCCGGAGCCCGCGTTTACTATGCGATGGCGCGCGACCGTCTGTTCTTTAAGAAAGTCGGAACAATCAATCGCTTCCACGTTCCAGCTGCCGCGTTGGTGGCACAGGGAATCTGGACCGTGCTCCTGACTTTGCCACGCACAGTGACACCTGACCCCTCAACACATCAGGTCGTTTATGGCAATGTTTACAACCAACTGCTCGAGTACATCGTGTCAGCCGATTTGCTTTTTTACATCCTAATGGTTGTCGCCGTATTGATTTTGCGACGAACAAAGCCCGATGCTGGTCGCCCATATCGCACCTGGGGTTATCCGTTCGTACCGATCATCTCGGTCCTGCTTGCTGGATTATTGATTATCGATCTTGGCTTCCTCGCGCCCGCAACCTCGGGAATCGGGATTCTCATCGTCTTGACCGGAGTGCCGGCTTACTTTTTCTGGCGGAAGTTCGCTGGAGTTGGAATAAATCCAGTTCGTGCTTGAGACGCGAAATCTTTTTGTATGCCTGCAAAATCAAAGAAACAGCAAATGGCCGCTGGCGCTGCGCTTGCGGCCAAGCGCGGTAAACGCTCCAAATCGTCGCTCAAAGGCGCTTCACGAGGAATGTACAAATCGATGAGCAAAGCGGAGCTGCGCCGAATGGCCAAGACAAAGCGCAAAGGGAAACCGACAAAGAAGAAGCGGCGTTAAGGAATCGAGGGAGACTGCATGCGCTGGTCGTTGTTTATTATCTGCATGACCTGTTTCAAAGGCTCGGAGCTCACCCTGCTTGTTCCGGTAAAGGGATGGTCGAGAACGTATATCAAAAATAGAATCATCGTTATCGTTACCGTGAGCGACCCTGCAATCAAGTATTGCGCCCTGATGTTCTTCATTCCGAAGAAGTAGGTGTACGAAATACTGATCACGCTGCCAACAAGTAGGACCAACCAGACAACGGCTGGCACAGTATCGTTCCCCGCAAATATTCTGAGTCGACGGTACTCAGCCAGGTTGTTTAACCGCTTTAATGCTTCGGCGTAGATCTCTTTGTTTGGGACCGACTTCTCATCCAACTGATAGAACATTGTAATCAGCTTTAGCATTGCTTCGTTGGAATGGAGGCTTATCTCGCCCTGCGCCATTCTTTTCAGTTCATCATCATAAACCGCAGTGACATAAACCAGCAGTGTTTGCCGTATCGTTTCACGCGCCGGGTCGGGGAACACGCCTGTTATGTGAAAAATATCAGCGACCTCGTTGGCTTCCAGTTGGAGGTTCTTTGTTGCGTCGTCGTACCCACTCCACGTAACAAAAACCACAAACGCGAGCAGGACACCGTAAAACAGTCCGAAGGCATTGAAGATAATTGCTGCTACCTCGTGGTTCTCCTTTAGCACTTCCGCCGGATACTTTCTTCGCACCAGATAAAGCCCTGTCAGGGCGAACGAGGTCGTAATCGCCGAGACGATGAAAAACGAAATTGGCGGCGGTAAGTTAAGTAAGAATTGCACAGCCCCCGCGTAACTTCTCGCCAGAAAATTAATAAATTGTCGAGAGAAAAGAATCGATTTTACGGATGGAGCGCCTCAAACTGTTCGCCGATTTTGAAAACTATTTCCCTTTTTGGCCTCGCCTTGCTTGTAGCTTGCGGCGGCCTTTTCGCCCAGGAGACGTTTCCGGGTGGAATCGTTTACGGCCCCAAGGCTGCGTTCAAGATCGATGCGCCGGCAGGGTGGGTTCTCGATAACAGCGCCGGAGCCGAGCAGGGATTGCCATGCGTTCTCTATCCAAAAGGATCTACCTGGTCCGAAGCGAACGCGATCATGTACGCCAAGATCGCAGGCACAGATTACGAGGACGTTGGAAAGTTTGTCGCCATGGCAATCCAGCAGATGGAAAAAGTGCACGGCAAACCGAAAGAGAAACTCGACTCGGGGAAAACGGGCGACGGGCAGCCGTATTTCATCAACGAATATCCAGCCACCAAGTCGTATTCGCAGTGGGAGCGCGTCGCCTACATCCAATTGCCCAAGGCAGTCGCTTACATCGTATTCTCGGCACGAGACGAAGCGAGCTATCGCAAAAATTTTCCAGCGCTCAACGAAGTGCTTAAATCGTTCGCTTACATGAAAGTCGAAGGCGATCACAAACAACATTAATCGCCCGTTGCGGAACAGCGGTGTTTTCAGAGCGCAGCCAGCGCGCGAAAGATGCGCAGTTCACCATAGTCATACTTGCCGTCGAGTAACGACCTCACGTCCGCAAGTTTTCCGTCGGGAACTTTTCGAAACGCGGACGCGATTTCCTCGCGTTGCACGGCGGTGAAGAACCGGTCGGACTTGAGGGATTCGCCTGATTTAATCGCGGCTTCGAGATGATCGTAAACGGTGCTTCGCACGAATCCGCGTGCACGGGAAATATCGCCCACTGATTCTCCGCCGCGAAAACGCCGAAGCGTTTCTCTCTGGCTGTCATTCAAGCGGGTACGGCGCGGCGGACGCGGACACTCCAGGCCGCTGGAAAATGTCCGGCGCGGATTAGCGGCAAGATAATTTTTGATTTCGCCAAGGAACGCGTCGGCAAAATCCTTTAGCTTTTGCTCACCCACGCCGGGAATTTGGCGAAACTCGGACGCGGTGGTCGGATAATGTTTCGCCATTTCACGGAGCGAGACATCGGAGAAGATGACGTAGGCTGGCACGTTGCGTTGGTCCGCCACCTTGCGCCGCAGACCGCGCAAGCGCTCGAACAACACCTCGTCGCATTCGATCGTGCCCGCGCGAGCCTTTTGATCCCGCGCGACAACTTCGATCTGCTTAGTGAGTGTGATCGGCGTACGGTGGCGCAAGGCGTCGCGGCCAGCCGGCGTCAGACTTAAGGTCGCGAACTTTCCCGGGGCGGATTCGATGAGCCCCAGCCGCAACAACTCGCGCCCGATTGCCTGCCAGACTTCACGTTTTAATTCGCGGCCAATCCCGTAAGTAGACAGCTCATTGTGGGTTCGTTGCCTGATCGCCTCCGTGTCTGCGCCGCGCAAAACATCTGTGATATGATTCACCCCAAATCCGAATCCGCTTTTCGCGTGGATACGATGGACGCAGGAGAGAAATTTCTGCGCCGGAATTGTGCCGTCGAACGTCTCGCGCGGAGTCAGGCAATTGTCGCATCCTTCACACGATGGCTTTGTAAATGTTTCGCCAAAGTATCCGAGCAAAGTCACGCGCCGGCAGTCGCGAGTCTCCGCGTAATGAACCATTTGTTGGAGTTGTGTCCGGGCGATTCGCGCTTCAGGCTCGCTCTTTTCGTCGATGAAGTGGAGTTGCTTGGCCACATCGCTCGCACTGAACAGCAGCACGCATTCACTTGGCAATCCGTCCCGGCCTGCGCGCCCTGTCTCCTGATAATAGCTCTCCAGATTTTTCGGGAGATCGTAATGTACCACGAAGCGGACGTTTGGTTTGTTGATGCCCATCCCAAACGCAATTGTCGCAGTGACGACCCGAACGTCATCACGCAGGAACGCATCCTGATTTTTCGTGCGCTCGGAACTCGTTAGGCCAGCGTGGTACGGTTTCGCGCTTACTCCATCTTCGTTGAGATTTCGCGCCAGCGAGTCGGCACTCCTCCGGCTGGCGCAGTAAACGATGCCGCTATCGTTAGGCCTGCTGCGAATGAACTCGAGTAACTGTTCGTAGGGCGCCGATTTTGGAACAACGCGGTAAGTGAGAGTTGGCCGGTCAAAGCTGGCGACATAACACCGCGGGTCCCTCAGCTTCAGTTGCTTCACGATATCGGCCCGCACCCGTTCGGTAGCCGTTGCAGTGAGCGCGATCATTGGCACGTCCGGAAAATGCGTCCGCAATTTCTTGAGCTCGCGATATTCCGGCCGGAAATCGTGGCCCCATTCGCTGATGCAATGCGCCTCGTCGATGGCGAACTGCGCGATGTTCCAGTTCAGCGCGCGCTCCAAAAACGTATCGAGCATCAACCGCTCCGGCGCGACGTAAAGCATCCGGTACTCACCCCGATGCAGCCCGCGCCAGCGAGCCGTGGCTTCGTGCCGATCCAGAGTTGAATTCAAGTAAGTAGCCGGGATTCCGCTGGTTTGCAGCGCATCCACCTGATCTTTCATGAGCGAAATGAGCGGCGAAACCACAATCGTAAGGCCCTGGCGTATCAAAGCCGGCAATTGAAAACAAAGGGACTTGCCGCCACCTGTTGGCATCAGCACAAACACATCACGCCCGGCCAGGGAATCGCCGATGATCTCGCGCTGCAGTGGCCGGAAATGATCGTAGCCGAAATGCTTCTTTAACGTCAGGGCCAGATCCATTTCTTTTTGTCCCTGTCGTCCGTTGCCGCAGCGAAATTCTTTTTTTAGCGAGGCGACTCGGTCGGGAACACGACCATTCATTTCTGCCGCTTCAGCCGGTAGCCGTCCTTGCGCGCGCCGTAGCCGCTGGCGTATTCAACCAATCCAACCCCTTTTTTCCAAACGATCTTTTTAAAATGACCGGAGGGATGGCTGGAATCGTAAACGCATAGATCGCCTTTTACGCTGATTGTCGTTTTCCATAGGCCATCTTCGTGGTTGAATTTACCGGTCAAAATTCCGTAAACATCGCCCGGGTCGAATTCCGGCGGTTTGTCCAACGCGGAGATCTTCTTAACGGCGGCTTCATTGTCCTCTTCATTCAACAAAACGATGCGGTCATCTGTGACAATGAAATAATCCGGCCGAATCTCACGCTTCTGGGGCGCGCTGGATTTGAGATCGGTGAATTCGATTTTGAAAATCGCGCCCCACGGCATCTTGGCGAGGCGTGTTGTGACGACTCGCGCAGTGAGCGGGATTTCGTCCTGCTGAATCTCGTCGCCCCATTCGGTTCCTCGAAATTTGGTGGACACCGGCTTGTCGTCTTGCGCATTCAGAAATGGATTGGCTGCGTAGACACAAACAGGCAACAAGGTCGACATCGTAAATATCGCGATCCGACAGGAGTTCATGTCGCAATGTTAGCTACCACGCGATTGACAGTGCACGCCTAAATTTCTTAATCTGGTGACCTGAAGACCCTCCAGTTAGCTGGTCTGCGTACCTCCCTGCTGATCTCGACGCAGGTAATCGTTGATTTTTTGAAACAACGGACCGTCTCGATCCGTAGTTAGCTTATGAAAAATCGGCTTCACATATTTGCGACTATCCTGCTCGGAATCGCGTGGTGGTGCACACAATCGTCTTTGGCGACACGGCGCAGCCTCTTATGAATCGAAAATATGTTGGGTTTGTTACAGTTTCACTTCTAGTTCTGTCAACGTCACAGGCGCAGGACGCGAAGATCGTTGCTGATAATCTCGAATTCAGTCGCGAGTTTTACTCCGGCGTTCACTTCTCAACGATCGCGAGCTTGCCGCAATCGTTTGCTTACGATCGTTATCCGGACGACGGGCCGGAACGCATTCGATGCGATGAGGGCACGTTTGCGCGTCGGCATGGAGAGCCTTGGTTGAAATCGCAGGATTGGGGTGAGACCGGCCGACCCGTTGACAAGCAAACAGCGCGAAAGCTCGATGCGTGGGTCAAACTCGTTGAAGCGTCTTTGAGTTTTGCGCCGAGCGAAGTGAAGCTTGTCGACAAATCTGAGGCATATGGCAGCGCGCAATGGACCTTCGAAGCGCGCACGGAGAATCAAAAGGGTTTTCGGCTGGAATTCGCAAAGGCGCCATACGACAAGAATCCAAATGCGCTCTTGCATGATTTTGAAGGATCGCTGCGTCTCGATAGCGGAAACCCTTCTCGCGGCGAGCGGGTGAAGTTCAGTTTCGGTTACTTAATCAGCGTCCAGGGCGGCTACGAGCTTTCGGAGCGCGCGTGGGAAGATTTGCAGACGCCTAAGGAGGAAAAGAACAAATCGCTCGATTTGTCGAAGTTCGAGATTGGGCCGAAGCCGAATAGTGCTGAGGCCTTCGTCAATCGCGGCAGCGCACGTCGGTTCAATGGGGATAGAAACGGCGCAATCGCGGACTTCAGCCGCGCTATTGAGCTCGATCCGAAATCTGTGTCGCCTGTCTACGACCGCGGCATCACAAGATTGCAGAAAGGCGATTACGAGAGAGCGATCGCGGATTTGAGTCGCGCAATCGAGCTCAGTCCGAACACTGCAGATTATTACAGCGACCGCGGCCTGGCCAAGCTGCGCAAGCGTGACAACGACGGCGCGATCGTAGATTTTACGCGCGCGATCGAGCTCGACGCGAAAAACGCGATCGCGTACCGCAACCGCGCAGTGGCTAAGAACGTCAAGAAAGACGCGGACGGCGCACTGGCCGATTACAACCGCTCGATTGAGCTGGATCCGAAGAATGCCAGTGCTTTCAACAACCGCGGCAATATCAAAAAAGCCAAAGGCGATCTCGACGGAGCCATCGCCGATTTCACCAGCGCCATCGGACTCAATGATAAGCTCGCGATCGCGCACAAGAATCGCGGTGACGCGAAACAAGCGAAAGGCGATGCAGCCGGAGCCAAGGAAGATTTGAAACGCGCGGGCGAATTGGATCCGCAATTAATGACCGAAGAATCGCGCGCGGCCGCCGAGAAATCACCATCGCCTGCGACGCAAGCAACCCCAGCAGACGAAGAGTCCGTAGCAGACCTTGTCAATCGCGGGATCGAAAAAGGCAAGGACGGCGACTTGGATGGTGCTATTGCCGATTTCAATCGCGCGATCGAACTCGATCCAAAGGATGACGCCCCGTATTTCAACCGCGCCCAAGCCAAATCGCTGAAGAAGGACAGGGCGGGCGCCGTTGCCGACTATACCAAAGCGATCGAACTCGGTTCCACAAACCCGGCTGCTTACAACAATCGCGGCAACGCCAGAGTGGAGAATGACGACCTGGACGGTGCAATTGCTGATTACACACGCGCGATCGAACTGAAACCCGATTACGCACGCGCCTATTACAATCGCGCTGTCGCGAAGGATATCGCTGACTACAATCGCGCCATCCAACTCAATCCAAAAGAGACCGCAGCCTACAATAACCGCGGCCTTGCCAAAGAAGGCAAGGGCGATCTAAACGGCGCGATTGCAGATTACAGTCGCGCCATCCAACTTAATCCGAAGGACGCTTTCGCGTACAATAACCGTGGCAACGCCAAAGCTAGTAAGGGCGAGTTTAACGGAGCTATCGCCGATTACGATCGCGCCATCAAACTCAATCCAAAATACGCCAATGCCTACTACGACCGCGGCCTAGCCAAAAAGAAAAAGAACGACTTCGGCGGAGCTATCTCCGACTACAATCGCGTCATCGAACTCGATCCGAAATTCGCGAAGGCGTACTGCGATCGCGGCGTCGCCAAACGGAGAAAGGGAGATCTGGATGGAGCCATCATTGACTATGATCGGAGCATAGAGCTAGATCCAGAATACGCAGTTGCCTACCACAACCGTGGCAATGCCAAGGATGACAAAGGCGACTCGGATGGGGCAATCGCCGACTACACGCGTGCCATCGAGCTCGCTCCGAAATATGGCGATGCCTATTACCATCGCGCCCAGGTCTGGGTCAAAAAGAAGCAGTATGATGCCGTCACCAAAGATCTACAGGAAGCTATTGAGCTCGACCCCAAAAATGGACACTACTACCTGGACCTGGCCTGGTACCAGCTCGTCAACCGAAAACCCCGCGAGGCGATTGCAGCGTCTCTCAAAGCTCTGGAGCTCTCGCCGGATGACGCTGTGGTGATCAAGACCAATCTCGCTCACGGTTATCTGTTCAATAACCAATTCGACAAAGCGAAAGCCATTTATCTGGAAAACAAGAATGCCAAAATTGCAGATGACAAGCGATCTTTCAGTCAGGCAGTGCTCGATGACTTCAAAGAGTTCCAGGAGGCGGGCATTACCCATCCCGATATGGAAAAGATCAAAGCCCTGCTCACTACCAAAACCGACGCACCCTGAAAGGATCAATTATGAAACCAATCGTAATATTAGCAGCAGCGCTCATTATCGCTTTGAGCGACCAGGCTTTCGCCCGCCTCGGCCAGACCGAAGATCAAGTCAACGCGCTTTTCGGAAAGCCGATTGACCCGGGTAAACCAGATAGCGACGGCATAACAACAAACATGTATAAGAACCCCACGCGCGAATATCTTGCTGTGGTCCAGTTTTTAAAAGGTCACAGCGTTACCGAATCGTATGCCCGCGTGGATAGCCGGAAGCTTTCGGAAAAAGAATTATCGATCTTTCTCCAGGGAAATTCTGCCGGCAAGGAATGGAAAAAAGATCCGCGCAAGCTCGCGTGGGAAAGAAGCGATCACCACGCAACTGCATGGTGCGAAACGATGGCGGGACGACCCACTCTCCTCATCCGCGCCAAGTAATTAGAAGCAATTTTATGCCAAGAGTGGACGTACCTTTTCGAGGCAAGACAGCAACTATGCACCGATTCCGAGACAAGGATTTGCGCCTGAGTATTACTGCAGTTTTGCTCCTGACGTTGGTGGGTTTGCGACCGGTGGATGCAAAGTCTACGGCAAAGAACTCGCAACAGAGCCGCGCGTTCACAGAGGCATTGGCCGAAGCGAGACGTCTCGGCGATACCGACGCGGGAAAAGCGTACCAAAATGAGTTCGGAAAAATAGTTGCACCGCGCCTGGGTGACATCGTCGGCGAATGCACAAAGAATCTTGGCCCGACAGTTAAGTTTCAGGTTGTTTTTGTTTTTGCGGCCAACGGTCAACTGGAACAGGTGTTAGGGCCTAAGGACCAGCCAGCCGCGAAATGTGTCGGCGATAAATTCCGCGATCTCCAGCTTCCCGCTCCGCCGCACGCCGCCTGGCCAGTGAGTCTCAACGTTGACATTTCTCCCGAGAACGCTCCAAGACTTCTCGCCGAAGCATTGAAGCTAATGGAAACCGGGACTTGGGAAGTGGACGTTACGATCAGCCGCGGAAAGAAAATGCGAGTACATGGATTACTCGCGGGAAACGACTTCGATCTCACCCTCGAGCAGGAAGATCGGAACGCCGTCCGCCAAATCGCAATTAAAGATCAAGTGTGGGCAAGCTTTGACGGAAGCAAAACGTGGAAGCCGCAGTCGGCGAGCGAGCAAGCGCCGTTT
>WNGP01001539.1_pt1 | contig 18993 bp, 16 predicted proteins | sample 5407671 | NCBI WGS metagenome assembly WNGP01 (sample SAMN13153381, study PRJNA577476) | soil metagenome | isolation source: 40 cm soil or saprolite under Garry oak tree replicate 2 | place: USA:California | collected 2016-06-15 | reverse complement strand
CCGAGCATCTTTTTTATTTCTTAGCAAACCGCCGCATAAGATCCCGTGGCTCTGATCATGGGGAGGATGTCAAGTCTCCGTAGCAGGTTTAGCTCTATTCAGAAGATGCTGTATCTCCTCAAACATCGTCTCAACATCCCCAAACGACCGGTAAACACTGGCAAAGCGAATGTAAGCAATCTTATCCATTCGTTGCAAATGTTCCATCACCAGTTCACCGATGACGTTACTAGGTACCTCTTGCCTGCCCAAACGATAGAGTTCCTGCTCGATCTCTTCAACCGCATTTTCAATTTCGCCTACTGGCAATGGGCGCTTCTCACAAGCCTTGCGGATACCTATATAAAGCTTCTGCCGGTCAAAATCTTCTCGCCGCTGGTCGCGTTTAATCACCATCAAGTGAAATTTTTCAACTCGCTCATAGGTACTGAAGCGTCCCTTACACGTTTCACATTCGCGCCGGCGATGTATGGCATCACCGATATCACGCGAATCTTTCACCCGCGACTCAGTACCCCCACATAATGGGCATTTCATCCTGGTTCACCCCGCTGGAATATCATAATAGCGTTATTCTATCACAGTATCCAATTGAGGAGGACCTGTGTAGAGGCTAAATCATTACAGGAGTTGCTTCCTCAGGTGTGATGGTTAGGGTCGCCCCAATGTTGGAGTGAATGACTGCATGTGTCATCTCCCCGCCGGGAGGAACTTTGCCGATATACCCTGAACGCAGGCGTGATCCTTCGCGCCAGTAAGCGTACCAGTAAGGCCCATGTCCCTGGCCATCACGGCAGGTGCTGCATGCGGCCTTCCCGCATTTGCGATACTGCAATTGATAAGTGATATGTTGATTGCTCGGTAACTGTGTCATAAGCCACGTACCCTTCCACAAATCAATAAAACTACAAAAGTTCATTTCAATGCTACAACCAGCATACCATCAATGGATGAACATTTTATGAAAATGTTCTGTGCAATGATGACATAATGTTCATCCTGTAGCAAGTATACCATGAAAATTGTCAAATTTAAAATAACGCCTTTTTCAGAAACCAACCACTTTTCCTGGTCTGTAATGTGATCAAAGCGTGAGCACAACATACAACCGCAGATGGTATAATAATGATGTGTTCAATCTACCTGGTTTTAGACAAACCGCTTTTGTTTGTTGTGTATTGTTGGATCAGAAGGAGAAAATACAATGCAAATCATTATCAATGGTAAGCAGATGGAGGTCACTCCTCGGTTACGTCAATACATCGAACGGAAAGTACAGCGCCTGGCTCGTTTTGTTGATGAGCAGGCTCGTGTAGAGGTAACGGTTACTGAAGAGAAGACACGTAGTGCTCGTGACCGCTATGCCGTCCAAATGGCGCTCTCCAATGCCACTCATCCCGTTCACAGTGAAGTGAGAGCAGTCAATGCGAATATGGCCCTTGACCTCGTATTGGATAAAGTCGTGACCCAGCTTGGTCGCCATAAAGATCGTCATACTTCCACCATCCGTCGTCATCACTCGCCTGCAAAAGTTCTTTCTCTCTCCCGCTCTGGCGATCTTTTACCCTTAGAAGATCAGGAAGAGGAGGGAACAACCGCCAGGCATGATGCTGCTTCCATTGATAAAGAACGCAACGAAGAGATCTGGTCTAAAGTAGTTGAGATCCGTCGCGTTCCCACCAAGCCCATGGGTGACCAGGAGGTCATAGCTCAGATGGAAGCGTTGGGACTCACATTCTTCCCGTTTTATAACGAAGCCACCGATAGCGTGAACGTGATGTATCGCTTGAGTAAAGGCGGTTATGGTCTGCTCGTACCAGAATTGCAGTAATCACGCTTACATCAGAAAGAGGGTTCAACAGGATGTGCATTGCTCCTTTTGCAAAGGCCTTGCACATTCCCTGTTTTTGAGTGGTGTAACCTGGCTAAAAAGTAATCTCGAATTGCCACGGATTTGGGGGAGAGTCACCAAATTGAGCAAGTGGATCCGCTGCACGCACAGTCATCACGTGTGAATCCGCTGAAGGAAGCGGGCTGAAACGTGCGCTGCCCTGGTAGACTGCCTGGTTAGCATCATCCGTTAGTTCCGGCCGTGCTAAAAGCATTCCTCCACGGTCCCCTGTCCACTCCTTCCCCGTATTATCCTTTATCAGAAAAATGATACGTGGAACAAACACAAACCCTACAGTAAAAGGCGGCCTGATCCACAAGTAATGGAGCTCAAAATGCTTCTCGTAAAACTGCAACTGATGTAACATCAACACCATCCCCTGCAGTTTCTGCTCTAGCTCGATATTGACGCTCCTCAGAGGTTCCCGCGGCAATGCAACCGTCCCCAGTTGAAGTTCTTGAGGGGCGGCAATCACGACTGGTGGACGAGAGGCTAGCTCCAGCGCTTTAGCCGAGAAAGGCGCCGTATCTTGAAGAATTTCATTACACAATTGTAAGCAAGCATCGCAGATATATGCCGCGCCTGGACCAGCCACCATGCGGCGTACCTCTGGTGGGCGGCGACCGCAGAAAGAACAGCGAGCCAGCGATCTATCGAAACTCATGTCTTTCATTATCCTCGTTGTTGGTACGTTAACTCACTTTTAAGCCGTTGTGACACTCCGCAGGGGTTGAAACCCCGCAGCTTCAGACACTCCTCTGTAGTCGGCTCATCGAGTATGCGTTCCGTAGGGACTACTCATTGAAGAGCCGTAGTTGGGTAGGAATATCTGATCCACCAGCAGCCATCCCTGCTGAGGGATCCTGGGCGGTGCCATGCCCGTTGTGGTCTCCATGCCTTGCTTGAGAAATAGATGGTTTCTTTTTGCGTTGGGCGTCCTGGGAGACGACAACACCCCCCGCTTTCGCGGGCCTCTCTGCACGAGACAGGGAGGTGTGAGGCTTTTCTTGCTCTTGCGATGATGTTTGCTGGTGCTGATAGCGTGCGATGAGACGTTGACCGATGACGAGACTGGCATTTCTGTCGGCATGGCCGCGCATGTGGCACTCTGGACACAGGACAAGAGGCGCACCAGGGGTGTAGCCTTCTGCCGGTTGTCCTTCCTTATAGCGAACAACGAGGGCATGACAACGAGCACATTCCCGACTCGTGTTGCGAGGGTTGACGTGGCTCGTGATCATCCTCTCGTTCCATGCCTTGTATTTGGTGTACCTGAAGATGCGCCCCTTCATCCAGAAGGCGCGTTTGCTGTTGCCTCGGCGGCTATACTTGCCCTTCTCTGGCTTGAGCTTGCCCAGGTGCTCAAAGGTCAGAATGCTGGCTCCGTGCTGTTTGGCAAACTGGACAATGCGAGCGCTCACCCGATGGGCCATCGCCTCATCAAAGTCGCGTATTTTGCGCCAGAGATGAGCATTGTCCTGCTCAAAGGCGGTGAGGATGCCAGTCTGAGAACGGCTGCGTGCAACCCGTCCTAGCAGTTGCTTCCTAAAGCCGGATATCTTATTGCCACCGCCAATAAAGCGGGTGGCAAGGATCGAACCTTCAACTGTTTGGATGGTGCACACGGCGAGGTGTTCTCCGAGATTGAGATCTACTGCACAAATCTTTGTGTGTACGTTGCTGGTGACTTGCTGCTCGATTTTGCCTGGACTCTTGAATTGCTCCTCTACAGGAGTATGGAGCCACCACTGATTGCCATGTCGGACGAGTGAGGGGCTGCCAGCCTCGAAACCAGCTGGCAAATCTCGACCAGTCGTCCGAATCTTGATCCAACTCCAGCAGGTCCCCGTCCAGACTTTGATGAGGATGAGGCTATCGGTCCGTTCCTTCCACATGCCTGCATAGAGGATGACAGACTTGTTCCAACTGCGTGGAGGAACGGGAGGACGCTCATGAAACTTCTTTCCTTTTGCCTCTGCTTTCTCTTTGCGCTTGCGCCACTGTTTGAGATGGGAGAAGAACGAGCGGGCTGATCCAAGCGCAGCATGGATAGCTGCTCTGCGAAACGTGGCCGGAATATCCTCTGCCATGTCTGAAAGTGGCATGACCGGCGTAGGATTTTTCTCTGTGGCATGCGTGAGCAGTTCAAGGGCGCTGAGTGCTTCCTTGTTTCCAAGCTCAAGGACGCGTCTGTGCGCCTGGATGACTTCAAAATAGAAGGCAGCCACTTGATTGAAGAGCCCTTGATTGGCAGCAAACCACGCGCCATGATCAGGCTTATGGTTTAACACCTGTCTGATGGTGGTGGTTGCTTTTGCCATGCTCGTTCCTTCTCCGATCTCGGCTCTTCCTTCTTGGCGGTGGGATAGCCTTCTTCTTTTGCCGCTTTGCGAATGAGAAAACGGATGACACTTGACTCGTTATCAAGCCCATACCGCTCTTGAAGAAAACGGACCATAGACCTGTCCTCTTCTTTTAGATACATGTTGATGCGCTTCATACAGATATTAGACGTCTAATATCTGTATTTGTCAACAAGCAAGAGCTCAAGCCTGGAACGCCTCACCGCCTGGGTTAAAACCACAGCGGCTTGCGGCGGGCTAAAGCCCTTCTTTGTCATTACTCAATGCGGCAATAGCCGCGTCTTGTAATCCCATATGTTCAAGTAGAGAGGCATGTGCCTCCCATTCCAATCTATCATCGAGCGGTGTAAGCACTACCGATGGATCATCATCTTTTATCTCCAGACTCTCTGAAGACGAAGCTCCGTCCGTCCATTCGCCTGTCTCATTGATATGGGAATTATCCCAATCATTCTTCCCATATTTGCGCCGTAGTGCCAGTCCAATCAAATAATCGGCAAAGTGTGGGTTTTTGGGTAAGAGCGAACCATGCATATACGTTCCATAGGCGTTGCGATAAATTGCTCCTTCTGTAGCATCTTCCGCGTTATTTCCATATCCTTTGAGTACTTTTCCCAGGGGTTGAGCTGTACCCAGGTATGTACGACCGCCATGATTCTCAAATCCGACCAGGGTGCTACCATTCCAGTTGATGGCTATATCTCCAATACACCGCGCTACGCTTGGCCCTTTATGAATTGTCCACGCATCGAAAACTCCCAATCCTCTCATATCGGGGCCACTGGCGGGTCGGTAATAATGTGCCAGCAACTGGTATCCGCCACAGACTGCCAGCACCGGCATATCATCCTCAATTGCAGCCCAGAGCCCAATACCCTTGGTGTCATGCAGATCTTGCGCTACGGGTGCCTGTTCCCTGTCCTGGCCTCCTCCAATGAACAACATATCGTACTCGTCGGGTGCTAAGGCATCCCCCAAACCCAGGCTGACCACCCGCAGCTCAATACCACGTTGCTGGCAACGTCGGCGGAGCACAATGATGTTGCCGCGGTCTCCATACAGATTTAATTGATCAGGATACAAGTGCCCCAGTGTAAGCGCCAGCTGTCGAGTAACACTGTCATTCAATTATCTCTTCCCTCCCAATAGTGAGGTGTCAGTCCACGCCGTTCAAGCTCACGCTGAATTTCTAACAAGCCAGTATACGTCGGGACGGCGAACAAAGTTTCACCAACAGGCGTCTGACGAACCGCGCTATCCAGCGCCTCTGCAATTCCGTAGTGATGTGAGATTTCTGTAAGAGGCGGCTGTTGATCCGCTTCTTCAAGCATCTTCACATTCCTATTCTTTGCACGGCGTTTTTTCCTGGCAGCCAGAGATATATCTGGCTTCATAGCTCGTAGTGGAGCCGTAGTCACCGTAATCATCTTGTCCTGTGCTACCCCTGCGTATTTCAATCGTAGCGCCAGGTCTAATGCCCGGCTACCAGCTACAACCAGCGTTGATGTGTGATTGACTGCCTGCTCGAAATCTACATCCCAGATCCAGGAAATATCCCGTCCGTCAGCTATGTTATCATTGAGAACAAATAACACATGCCGGTGTGTTCCCTCGTTAAAAAGTGTTCGTAACACTTCATTAAACCCTGTTGGGTTTTTTGCCAGGAGCAGACGGAGGGTGCGTCCTTCAATATGTATACGTTCGCCGCGTCCAAAAATGGGCTTGAACTGTTCGATGCCCGTAACTATTGGTTCCCAGCCTATCTCTATCGCCTGGGCCACTGTGGCTGCGGCCAGGGCATTATAGACGTTATAGATACCTGGTAGAGGAATAACAATCTCTTGCTGCTGTTTGCTCGTTCCTGCCATCAACGAACTGCTGACCTGCATGCGAGTTCGATCAAAATCATCGGATTGGACCTTGACCGCTCGTACATCGGGTTGCGGCCTCTGGTTTCCACAATGCGCGCAGTGATAATGACCCATATGACTGAAGAAACGTAGATCGTAGCTATATTCTCCTCCACACTTTGGACAGATGCGCGTATCGATAACCTGGTGTCGTTCCCCTTCGTCATGCTGGGCTTTTAGATCAAGCGCAGGATCGTCGATGCCAAAATAGAGGACGCGTCCACCGAACGCTTCACCAAGATGCGCCGTGGTAGGATCATCGGCGTTCAGAACAAGTATCGTATCGGTTGAAAGCGTTCCCAGGGCCTGCTGCCAGAGTGCCGCGACACTATCGACCTCGCCATAACGATCAAGCTGGTCGCGAAAAAGGTTGGTAAAAACCACCACGCGGGCAGGAACCGTCTGTAGTATTTGTGGCATGACAGCTTCATCCACTTCAAGAATGGAAATTGCTCGCCCCTCTCTGCGTAAATTTCCATTGGGTTGAGCTCGAATGACAAGGGAACTGGCGATCCCACCCATAAGGTTTGAACCTTCTCTATTGCGCCACACCCTCAGACCTGCGTCACTCAGTACAGCGGCAATAAAACCACTTGTTGTCGTCTTGCCGTTCGTACCCGTGACAATGACACTCCCATGCTCCAGTTGCGTCGCCAGGTGGCCAACAATATCTGGATACACCCTTTGAGCTACCAGACCTACAATGCTTGTACCTCCACCTAAGTGGAGCCGGCGGCTCAACGCGCCAGCTGTTCTGCCCCCTACTACCGCCAAACCGGCGCGCAGCGAAGGGCGTCGTTTGGAACGAGGTAAGCGGCGTTGCCCCCTGGCGACGGTAAGAGGACGTTCACTAGGTTTCTCGGTGCGGTTCGGGGTTAAAGTACCTTTCCGCTCTCCCGAGCGTAGACCTGCGCGTCGCAACTTAGCTGATGGCCTCCGTTTTTGCATACTGTTCCTCCAAACCAGCACGTATATCTCCAATTATTGGTTGCAGCATAGCATGGGAGGACAAACTGGTCAAGTTTGCTTGACCCAGGGGAATATTCAGCAACTACAATTCGTTTCATGAGTGTAGGTAAATACCTATTGACAACATAAGCTATTCTATCCATTGAGATAGCGTACTCATAAATTTGAGCCTTGATCTGTACGAGGTTCTTTAATACGGTAGCCGTCAAATGGGAAGTAGGGTGAACCGATACCCACAATCCCTTCTCTTTCTTTGGAGAGGAAAAACTACATATTGGTTAAGTTGTGAGTCAAGTAAAGAATAAAAGATCAGGTACGATTAATGACAAAGAAACTTGTAATAGTAGAGTCGCCGGCAAAAGCAAAAACCATCGAAAAATTTCTTGGGCGAGATTTTGAGGTGCGGGCCTCGATGGGCCACATCATGGATTTACCTAAAAAGGGATTGGGAGTGAACACGCGCAAAGACTTTGCGCCGCAATACGAAATAATTGAGAAAAAAGACAAACTTATCGACGATCTGAAGGCTGCCTCTAAACGCGCAGACGAAGTGTTCCTTGCTCCTGACCCTGATCGCGAGGGCGAATTTATTGCCTGGTCTCTTAAAGAAACGCTCGGACTGCAACATCCGCATCGCGCGGTCTTCAACGAAATCACCAGGAGCGCCGTACAGGACGCTATCAAGAAACCGCGTGTAATCAACGAAGACCTCTTCAACGCACAACAGGCTCGTCGCGTCCTGGATCGTCTTGTTGGCTATAAAATCAGTCCATTGCTCTGGCGACGTATCCAGTCGGGAACCAGTGCCGGCCGTGTCCAATCAGTTGCCCTTAGACTCATCTGCGACCGCGAAGCCGAGATTCGCGCGTTCGTTCCAGAAGAGTACTGGAGCATCATTGCAACTCTGAGCAAAAAGCGACAGCAAGAGCGTTTCGAAGCACAATTGATAACCCGGCTCAAAGATATAACAGCTTTTAATAGCCAGGAGGGCGCCAATGGAAGTGAAGAACCAGTTCCCCAGGCAGCATTAAATGGCAAGTCAGCTATCGCTGAGAAGGGACGCATTAAAATTTCCTCGAAAGAGGAAGCCGACGCCATACTGGCCGACTTAAGAGGCGCCACCTATACCGTCTTGAAAGTAGAGGAGAAAGAGCAACGTCGCCAACCGAACCCGCCCTATACCACCAGTACCATGCAGCAGGAGGCCTCGGTTCGGCTCTACTTCAAGCCGAAGAGAACCATGAGTCTGGCGCAACACCTCTATGAAGGTATCGAGATGGGCGAGCGCGGTCACCAGGGTCTTATCACCTATATGCGTACCGACTCAACACGCATCTCTGATGAGGCACAGGCAAAAGTCAAAAGCTACATCGCCTCGGAATATGGGCAGCCCTATGTCGGACAGGGACGTACTGGTAAGGCTAAAGCCACCACCCAGGATGCCCATGAAGCAATCCGCCCAACCGATGTCACCTTGACTCCGAAGACCGTCAAACCTTACCTCACTGCTGAGCAATTTAAATTGTATGACCTTATCTGGCGCCGCTTTGTCGCTAGTTTTATGACTCCTGCTGTCTTTGATACCGTCCGTGTCGATATCACGGCCGCTCAATATGTCTTCAGGGCAAACGGTTCCCACCTCAAGTTCCCTGGGTTCTATGCTGTCTGGCCCCGTGAAGAAGATGAGAAGATGCTGCCGGCCCTGACGGCGCAAGAAGTGCTGGACTTGCATGACTTGAAGCCTGAGCAACATTTTACGCAACCACCTCCACGCTATACGGAAGCAAGCTTGATTAAAGAGCTTGAAGAGCAGGGTATAGGTCGGCCCAGTACCTATGTACCTATTATCAGCACCATTCAAGATCGTGGCTATGTTGACCAGGAGCAGCGTCGTTTTATACCAACCTGGCTGGGTGCTACGGTTAACGAGGTCATGAACAAGCACTTCCCTGATATTGTTGATACCAGTTTTACAGCCGACATGGAAAAGAAACTGGATGATGTCGAGGAAGGCAGACAATCCTGGACAGAATTCCTGCGCAGCTTCTATGGTGACTTCAAGGTAAGCATGGAAAAAGCTGAAGCCGAGATGAACCGTGTACAAAAACCTGTCGAGGAAATAGATGAGCTGTGCCCCGACTGTGGCCGTAATCTCGTTATCCGTACTGGCCGCTTTGGTCGTTTCATCTCCTGCTCAGGCTTTCCTGAATGCCGCTATCGCCATTCCTTTATGAATAAAACAGGCGCTTTATGTCCCATTTGTAATGGAGATCTGGTAGAACGCAAAACAAAGCAGAAGAAACGCGTTTTCTATGGATGCAGCAATTATCCTGCCTGCAATTTTGCTATCTGGGAGCGCCCTGTCCCTGATCTCTGCCCTAATTGCGGCGGACTGATGGTAGTCCCTCGAGTAGGTCAGGACCCCGTCTGCTATTCAGAGGTCGTCGCAGTACAGCGCGCCGCCGAGGAAAAACCGCATCAGGGCGTAAAGACAACGCAAAGGGCTGCACGCAAGAAAACCCCCGTGTCCACAGCGGAAAGTGAACCTGCCTCAGCGGATACAAAGAACAGGCGTCGAGCCGCAGCGACTACAAAAAAGAATGGAGCAACCCCAAAGCGTGCATCGGCGGCAAAGCCAACTAAAACGAGGAAAACTGCCACTCGAACAACTGCTTCGAAGAAAACGCTGGCCCGTGCAACATCGACGAAAAAAACCACTGCGCGAGCTTCAACCAGAAAGAAAACCGCACTCTGACCCGGGCTTTTACCATCATCTCATCGGCATCTGCTCGCCGATTGATCCTCCATAATTGCCCCATAGAACAAGCCGTCCCGCCCGCAGTTGCGGACGGCCTGTTCTGTATGTGGCTGTGAGTGACTCCTCGCCAGGACGTAATGACCCGGAAAAACATTACCTGCAATGATATAATCAAGAATAGTTAACAATTACCCAGTGTAAGGATTAAGTCTAGTATGTGGAGGATTCCATGTCCCATGCAGTAACGCTAATTCCTGGCGACGGGACAGGGCCAGAAATTACAGAGGCGACACGTAGAGTGCTTGAGGCAACTGGGGTAGAGTTCATCTGGGAAGTCCATCAGGCTGGATTAGAAGTCTTAGAGAAATGCGGTACTGTGTTACCCGATGAAGTCATTGAATCCATTAAACGAACGAAAGTCGCTTTGAAGGGTCCTATCACTACTCCTATCGGTAAAGGCTCGCGCAGTGCAAATGTATTGCTCCGGAAGAAACTCGACCTCTATGCTAATTTACGACCAGCTAAAACTTACCACGGGCTGCGCTCCCGCTATGAAAATATTGATCTGACTATTGTGCGTGAGAATACAGAAGATCTGTATTCTGGCATTGAGTTCCAAAGGGGTACTTCTGAACACGAGGAGATCCTTGCAACGATCGCCCATACGACCGGTAATCAGCTGAACACCGATTCGGCTATCAGCATCAAATTTATTTCCGTGATGGCTACACGGCGTATCGTCAAATTTGCTTTTGAATATGCTCGTGCGCATGGTCATCGCAAGGTCACCGCCGTCCACAAAGCCAACATCATGAAATTATCAGATGGACTTTTCCTTTCAACCGCACAGGACGTCGCCAAGGAATATCCCGACATTCAATTCGAGGATCGTATCGTCGATAATATGTGCATGCAGCTAGTGCAGAAGCCCGAAATGTATGATATGCTTGTTTTGCCGAACCTGTATGGCGATATCATCTCGGATCTTTCGGCAGGTTTGATCGGCGGTCTTGGAGTTGCGCCAGGTGCTAATATCGGTAGTCAATATGCAATTTTTGAGCCTGTCCACGGCAGTGCGCCTAAATATGCCGGGCAGAACAAAGTGAACCCTATGGCTATGATGTTTTCTGGCGTGCTTATGCTGCGCCATCTCTGTGAGCGAGATGCCGCTAATCGCCTGGAAAAAGCCATTGCGCAAGTAATCGCGGAAGGCAAAAACGTCACCTATGACCTTAAACCTCGCCCTGACGATCCCAGCGCTGTAGGGACTTCGCAGGTCGCAGATGCCGTCATCGAAAAATTGCTGAAACTACCATAACTGATTGGAGCTCAGAACGGGAACAAGGACTTCCAGAGCTTCCGTTCTGAGCACCTTGTAGGAGAACTGAAAATTGCGCGGATGAACCTTACCGTATAGGTGCTTTGCGCCACTTGTGCCGCGCGTGTATGTAGCGCACAGTACCAGAGCGTGAGCGCATCATGACTGAGGAGGTGCGGGCTCCCCAGCCAAAATACTGAACACCATCCACCAACTCCCCGCTGGTAATGCCGGTTGCCGCGAACGATACATCATTGCCCTTAACCAGGTCATCTACTCGATAAACCTGTTTGATATCTATCCCATCCGCTTTTAATTTTTCTCGCTCCTCGTCTGTACGAGGCCAGATCTTGCACTGGATTTCCCCACCGACACACTTAATCGCTGCTGCCGCCAATACCGCTTCTGGAGCGCCTCCGATCCCCATCAACACGTCTATCCCCGTGTAATCTTCCATTACCGCTTGAATAGCCGCTGAGACATCACCATCAGTAATCAGGCGAATACGCGCGCCGACTTCGCGAATTTGACGAATAATTTCCTGGTGGCGCGGACGATCGAGAATAACCACCGTCAAATCATCGATGTGAGCATCGCGAACACGAGCGATACGATCCAGGTTGACGGCGACGGGAGCATTAATATCGATAACATGTTTTGCAGCGGGGCCGACGGCAATCTTTTCCATGTAAAATACTCCTGGAGGAGCTGAATACATACTACCGCGTTCTGCGATAGCTACCAATGCCAGTGCCCCAGGGACTCCAAGCGCGAGTAACCGCGTACCATCTACTGGATCAACAGCGACATCGACTTCGGGTGGTGAACCATTGCCCACCCGCTCACCGATATAGAGCATGGGAGCCTCGTCTTTCTCACCCTCACCAATCACGACGACTCCGTTCATGTCAACGCCGTCCAGTGCACGTCGCATGGCATCTACTGCTGCCTGGTCTACCATCTCCTTATTGCCTTTGCCCATCCAGCGCCCAGCGCTTAAGGCTGCGGCTTCGGTAACGCGCACGAGCTCCATCGCCAGGTTGCGCTCTTCAGTACGTGATTGCTCAAAACGATCTTCAACCATGATATCTCCTTGGTGTAATTAAACATCGATGTTGCGGGGTCGATTTCGCGCATGCTCGGCTAACATAATCGCGTGAAGCAGATCTGCAGCCTCCTGCAAGTGACCCTGGCGATTGACGATCACATAATCATACCAGTACTGTTGTGCTAACTCTTCACGCGCATCTGACAGCCTTCTTATCAGTTGCGGTTCAGTCTCTGTCTGGCGATCAGCCAGGCGCTGTGCCAGTTCTTCAAGTGAACCGGGAACTAAAAAAATAAAAATGGCGTCGGGTATCTTGCTATGAATAGTTGCTGCCCCCTGTACATCGATCTTGAGAAGAACATCACGCCCAGCGCGCAGATTATCTCTGATCACCTGGCGTGGCTGCCCATACCAGTTACCATGAACATTGGCGTACTCGATCAGTTCATCGTTCTTGACCATCTGCATAAATTGCTCTTGACTGACAAAGTGGTAGGGGTTTCCTTCACTCTCTCCTGGGCGTGGCGCACGTGTGGTGACCGACGCAACCACATAAAAATCCGTGCCTCGTTCTTGCAGCGCTTTGATTACGCTGTCTTTCCCCGCGCCAGATGGCGCTGAAAGAACAAAAAGGAGTCCCTGCTCGGGGGCCGGCGGTTTGAGATCCTGCTGGGGCACAGTCTGCTCCGTCTCAAGTTGCATGTTTATTCCTCATGCTACTGGCACTTCAGAGAGTGAGTTAGTATACGACAGAATACTCTTTTGTTATACTGACATCATCTCCTCGTGTAGTCACTGGTTGAATCGTTACAACCACCATACTCGGTAAAAGCTCTTTTCGGGTGGAAGATACAAAATGCCATGCTACAACGACCCATGAAAATAGTCCTTAGCCAGTATTGTACAACAAGAACAGGCAAATTCGGTAGTTTTGCCTTCTGCATGGCGCGATTGCCAGCATGAACGACAAACCTATCCCATAAAAAAAACGATAGATAGGAAAAATTCTTATGTCCGTAGATGCAATAACCCTTGCCGCCGTTGCTGACGAGTGGCGAACTCTACTGGCTAATGCGCGTATAGATACCATCATTCAACCAACCGAATACGCTTTAGCCATACAGTGTTATGCTCCCGGGGTGTATGGAGAAGGTGGCGGACAGAACCGCTGGCTCTACCTCTCGGCTCACCCACAACTTGCCAGGGCTCATATAACTGCACGTAGACCCACGAAGATAAACAGCGAGCCACCACCATTCGTCATGTTGTTGCGCAAATATCTTGAGGGCGCACGTGTCGAAGCCATTCAACAGCCTCGTTGGGAGCGCGTCATCGAACTACTGGCGAGCCACCGTACAGGTCCAGGTAGTGATGATCGTGCCCATTATCGCCTCATCATAGAAATCATGGGACGCCTCAGCAACATCATCTTATGCGATGAGCACAACATCATCCTGGGTAGCTTGAAACGTGTTGGCTCCGAAATCAACCGCTACCGCACCATCGCTCCCAATGTCCAGTACGTACCACCTCCCGCTCAGCACCGTTCCATTGCAGGCCAAACCTTGCCAAAAATAGAACCGGTCAATGTAACGGCAGCCCAACTCTCACTCTGCGCCGCAACCGAAAACGAAGAAGCTCATGCTGAAAGTCAACGTACAATCAACTCGCCAAAGGCGCGCAAGCGTGCATACTCAGAACCGGCTCTCTGGCAGCTATTGACAAAACACCTCCTCGGCTTCAGTCCTCTCATCGCCCGTGAAGCGGTCTACCGTACCACTGGGAACACGGAAACACCGCTGGCTAATACAGATGCCGCTCTTTGGGAAGAGCTGGCCTGGAATGTGCGTGAACTGGCTGCGCTCTTTGACAATCACCATTGGCAACCCCAGTTAGTAGAGCGTTTAGCAACAGGCGAGAGTCAACCTGCCCTGACCTCATCGCCTCAAACCGTTCCTACAGCCTTTGCTCCCTATGTGTTAGAGCAGTATGCAGAAGTGCCAGGCGTTCTCGTTCGCCAATCCCCGTCAATCAACGTCCTCATCGACGACTTCTACGCTCGCAGCGAGTGGCGAGACGCTATGGAAGGCATTCGTAACCCCGTTCGCAAGGTTTTGCAGGCGCAGCGCGATCGCTGTAAGCGCAAAGCTGACCTGTTGCAACAAGAATTAGAGTCGCTCGGGGAGGCGGAGCAATATCGCTTACAAGCTGAACTCCTCCTGACCTATCAGCAGCAAATCAGTCAGGGACAAACGACTGTCACCCTCCAGAACTTTTTTGAGGGAGACAGCGAGCAGGATGCGCCCGCCATCACCTTCTCCATTGACCCTCGTTTTGACGCCGTAGGTAACGCCAATCGCCTCTTTAACAAATATCACAAATTGTGTCGTGCCGCGGCACTTCTCCCCGCCCAGATCGAGCAGAATGCAACAGAATTAGCAACGATAGAACAGCTATTGGCCGACCTCATGCTGGCTGATACACCTGCAGAAGTGGCCCTGGTCAAAGCTGAAGTCCAATCAGCGGGCTATATGCGCAGCGGTGGAGCACTTTCGTCAAAGGAGAAGAAGCTCCAGAAAACTCCGAAGAAAGGCAAAGGTGGAAAACCTCTCAAAGGGAAACCTGTGCCTCCGGGTGGCGGTGTACCTCTGCATCTGCGGAGCCGTGACGGCTTTACGATGCTGGTTGGCAAGAACAGTCGGCAAAACGAAGAAGTGACCTTTCACCAGGCCACCGCCAACGATATCTGGCTCCATGCTCGTGGTGTACCAGGTGCCCACGTCATCATTAAAGCTGCCGGTCGCGATATCCCAGCCAGTACCATTGAACAGGCCGCCGGTATTGCCGCATACTATAGCCAGTCACGCGGTTCTACGACCACACCTGTTGATTATACTCTCCAGCGCCACGTCCGCCACATGAAAGGCGGCGGCCCCGGCATGGTGATTTATGAAAGAGAGCGAACTGTAAATGTCGCACCAGAGAATCCGCAACCATAAGCACATCGCCTATCGTTCTCTTGACGAGCCAATCCCCATTTCTTCACGATATTTCGTGACCGTCCGTCTCGCCATCGGAATTCCTTGGGCTTGTATCAGTTGTGCCAGTTCCTCGTCACTCAGTCGTCTTTTGGCCTCCTCGGATGAAATGAGTTCGCGCAGCATATCTTTCACGCCCAGTGAACCGTCGAAAAAATCAGCAAAAGGTATCAGGCGACCATTGGGTAGCAGCGCATATTTATTCGCAGTCGCTCGGCTGACAGTCCCCTCGTCGAGATTCAGCCGAGAGGCAACTTCTGCACGTGTGAGGGGGCGGAGAAAGCGCACCCCCTGCTCTAAAAAATCTCGTTGATAGTCGATAACCAGTTCAGTCACCCGCTTAAGGGTTCGCCAGCGTCGTTGAACGCAATCGATAAAAAATTTGCCGCGATCATTGTACTGGTGCAGGTAGCGCTGCATTTCTCTATGTGTGACCCCGCTCGATTGCATCTGTACAACCACCTCGCTACTGATACGAAGGCGATAGCGCTTCTCTTCGATAAGCTCTACTTCAAATCCGGCTGCACCCCTGCGGATAATTACATCGGGTCGCATATACGTCGCATCATTACCTGCGCAACTGTACTGGGTTTCTCCTTTATATGCGTGTGCCGGAAAGGGATAGAGCATAGTACGGATATAGTGGCTTGCCAGCCGCACTTCCTGTTCTGGCACCCCCAGCTCTCGTGCAATTTCATGAAACTGGCTCCGCCCAAGTTTGTTTAAAAAGCGATCAATCAAAACATACGCCAGAGGATGCGAGGTTTCCTGCTCACTCAGGGCCTGTAACTGGATCAGCAAACATTCACGCACGCTGCGTGCCCCAATTCCCACTGGCTCCAACGTGTGCAACTGGCTCAACACATATTCAACCCGCTCAACCGGTACATGCAGGTGTTCTGCAATTTCGTCGACACTTATCTCCAGGTAACCTCCTTCATTCAGATTTCCCACCAGTTGCTCAGCAATCGGCTCCTCACCGGGGGAAACCAGCATCTCTAACTGTCGTAGCAATATCTCAGCCAATGTTTCCCCTTTGGCAATACTCACCAGCGGGTCGAATTCCTCATCGAGGTCAACTTCTGCGAAACCATAGTTATCTACATCAAATAACCGCTCAGCATTACTCCACGCAACTTCAGTAGCGCTATCGAAAGTGCTTGGAATCTCCCTCATCCCCTGTACAGGTTGTGCATAGCGTCCACAATTGGTGCAGGTTTGACCATGCACATACATACGGGCTCCACAAAAGAGGCAGATGAGTTGTTCATCTACGTCGAACGTGGGATTCTCCATTTGCTCCTGGTCGATAGCCTGCTCCAGCTCTTCAGCAGTGAGATGCAGGATAGCGCTCGAAGTAATCAGCTTCGCGCTGGCACGTAGAGCATGTTCTGGTCGTGGCAATGGTTCTAGCTGCATGAAGCCCTATCTCTCCTGTGCTTCAAGTGTAATCTGTTGTATCCTCATATCCAACCCCGGCTCTGCAGCGCAGCGTGGGCAGCCTCCTGCTCTGCTGTCTGTTTATTGCGGCCATGTCCCTTACCGGCGATCTCTTCTCCCAACATCACGACTACCGTAAATTCTCGATTATGAGATGGCCCCTCCTGGCTTACCAGGCGGTAATAGGGCGTGATCCCTTCGTGCGCCTGCGCCAGTTCCTGGAAGAGAGATTTATTATCCTTGAACAACCGTTTCTTCACGATATTGCGCGCGATTGGCTCGATACGATGGATTAAGAATGATTGTACTGCCGTGATGCCCTGGTCAAGGTAGATCGCGCCCAGCAACGCCTCAAATGCTGAGGCAAGCACGCGTTTACCTCCGCCGCTGCTCTGCTCACCTTTGCCCATCAGCAAAAAATTGCCCAGGTGGATCTCACGCGCGAAATCTGCCAGGGTCTCCGTCTTTACCAGGACAGCGCGCACATCGGTCAACTCACCTTCAGTCAAATCGGGAAAGGAGCGATAGAGAAAATCTGTGCTGACGAATGCCAGTATAGAATCACCTAGAAATTCCAGTCGTTCGTTAGAGCTTCGCCCTTCACCTGGGGTCTCATAGATGTAGGATCGATGGGTAAGGGCCAGTTGTAACAATGACGGGTCTTGAAAATGAATTCCTAGCTCTTCCTCCAGCGTTTCAGCCACTAATGCACCTCCAACAACACGTCTGTTTCATCTGGCACCCGTTGAGTAACCTCGCCAATGCGCCAGAACATTACGTCTGGAGCCAATGCCGCGAGTTCCGGCCACAATGACGGTTCAATTGATGCGAAAAGCCCTCCTGACGTTTGCGGATCCCACAGAATTTCGCGATCAACTTCATTCAGTCGTTCATCGATGCGCACATGTGGCATCAGATAGCTCGCGTTTCGCCCTGCGCCGCCGGTGACATGCCCCGTCTCCGCGTACCGCCGCACGTTGGGCAACAAAGGCAGCGCGTCATACTCGATACGCATTCCGCACAAGCTCTGTGAAGCCATCTCCCAGGCATGACCTAACAGACCAAAGCCTGTAATATCAGTAACAGCGTGGACTCCAGGACGCTGTAATGCCTCGCTTGCCTTGCGATTCAATTGCATCATCGATGCAACTGCGGCTGCAAGATCGCTCTCATCTACCTGTTCACGCTTATGAGCAGTGGTGATCAAACCAGTCCCCAATGGCTTCCCTAGAATGAGCATATCACCTGGCTGCGCTCCACCTTTGGTCAGTATACGTTCAGGATGCACCATCCCCGTCACAGCAAGCCCGTACTTCGGCTCCCTATCGGTCACTGTATGCCCACCCGCAATTACGGCGCCAGCTTCTGCCGCGATATCTGCACCGCCTCGTAAAATCTCACTGAGAATGGCAATGTCCAGGTTATCCGGCCAGGCCACCAGATTAATCGCCATCAGCACTTGCCCGCCCATCGCGTAAACATCACTTAAAGCGTTTGCCGCTGCAACTGCTCCAAATACATATGGATCATCGACCACGGGTGGAAAGAAATCCGCCGTGCTGATGATTGCTTGCTGGTCGTTTACACGGTATACAGCCGCGTCATCGGCTGTGTGTAATCCCACCAGTAGCTCAGGTGGAGCTTCATGCTTAGTCAATTGACGCAGGACCTGCGCCAGAGCCTCCGGCCCCATTTTTGACGCTCAGCCAGCGCAGCTGGCAAACGACGTAAGACGAATCTTTCGACCTGTTGACATTCTTGATCCTTCGTTGAGAAAGTAATGTTTACTTCAGTTGCCATTGTAGCGCCTTTTCATCAAGGCCGTCAATGCAAATAAGATGTGCTGTCTACCGAAATTCAGTGGTTGCTATCATCTAGTTCAGCAAAGTCATAACATGATAAATACTTCATGAAACGCCCTTGCGGTAAAACTGGGAATACATAAAGCCTAACTTGTGTTAAACCTGTATATATGCTACCCTAACCCAGTGGGTTTGAGGAAGACAGGCAATCGCGAGCTGCAAAGCTCGAGGAAAGTCCGAACTCCAGAGAGCAGGATGCTGGCTAACGGCCAGTGAGGGTGACCTCAAGGAAAGTGCCACAGAAACATACCGCCCGGTAACATCATTACGCCATAACTTGTTGCCGGGTAAGGGCGAAATGGTGAGGTAAGAGCTCACCAGCAGTCAGGTGACTGACTGGCTGGGTAAACCCCATCCGGAGCAAGACCGAACAGGAGGAATAGCAGGTCCCTTCGC
>WNGP01001537.1_pt1 | contig 18997 bp, 20 predicted proteins | sample 5407671 | NCBI WGS metagenome assembly WNGP01 (sample SAMN13153381, study PRJNA577476) | soil metagenome | isolation source: 40 cm soil or saprolite under Garry oak tree replicate 2 | place: USA:California | collected 2016-06-15 | reverse complement strand
AGAGCGATCCGGTCGAGTTCCCAGAGACAGACGAAAGCCGGCCGCCTCGCAGACGAGCGCAAGAAGCGCGAACGGCCAGTCGACGTGCCGTCAGTCGACGTGCCGTTTCTCCGCAGTGCTTCAGCGATCTCGCCGATGCTGGGTCCGCGGCGGTTGACCCAGAGTGCGTCCGATGCTTCCGCTCTCAGACGGCCTCAGAGCCCGCAACTTCCCGATCGTCAACGTCTCGTTGATCGTCGCCAACTTCGCGGTTTGGCTCTTCTACGAGCTACCGCACCTGAACTCCGCCGTTTTCCACGCGTCCTTCTATCCCTGCACGGTCAACAACTCCTGTCATGGACCCGAGTCGTGGGGCGTCAGCTGGATCACGGCGATGTTCATGCACGGAAGCTGGGACCACATCCTCGGCAACATGCTCTTTCTCGCCGTCTTCGGCAAGAACGTCGAAGACGCATTCGGCCGTCTGCGATATCTCGCGTTCTACTTCGCCGGCGGCTTCGTGGCGATGATGACGCAGACGCTCATAACGCTGCTCTTCGGCACCGCGGCCGAGGCGCGCCTGCCCAACCTCGGGGCGAGCGGCGCGATCGCTGCCGTGCTCGGCGCCTACTTCGTCCTCTACCCGAACTCGAACGTGCTCGGGCTGATCGTCATCTTCCCCGTGCGGATCTCCGCCTGGTTCTTCCTCGGTTTCTGGTTCCTCTACGAGCTGTTCGAGGCCAACTTCGGGCTCTTCTCGGCGACCGCAAACGGTGGCGGAGTCGCTTTCTTCGCGCACGTCGGCGGGTTCCTCTTCGGAGTCGTCGTCGCGTTCGCCCTACTGAACGCGGGCCGGGTACAGCCGCAAGACGACGGTGCCGTGGTCGGCGCCCCGGCCTGAGCCGCCCATTCAGGGTGGGAACGGGGCAGTGAGGACGCCGACGGAGGCGCCGGCGCAGAGCGCGCGCCCGGCCACCGGCGAGCGTGACGTGATGCAGTCGCGACGCTGATCGACGTCCTCGTGCTCGATCGTGAGGCCGCCATCCAAATCGCCCCAGAGCACCCTCAAGCCACGTCGCTCCGAATCTCCCGGCTGACGCCAGCGACGCGGGATTTCCGCAACACGTCGGCGTATGCACGGATGCCACGAGGCGAGATCGACCCGATCATGGGAATACCGATAGAGAAAGGAGTCCGACTATGTCGAACAACGAACTGGAGCGTCAGGTCAGCGACGAGCTCCTCTGGGATCCGAAGATCGACAATTCAGCGATCGCGGTCTCGGCGAATGACGGTGTCGTCAGCTTGCGCGGGACCGTCGGTAGCTTCAGGCAGAAGCGCGAGGCGCAAAAAGACGCCAAGAGCGTCTCCGGCGTCAAGGGTCTCACCAACGAGCTCGAGGTGCGGATCCTGACGAAGGACAGGCGCGCCGACGCGGATGTGCGGGGGGACGTGCTGCAGGCGCTCGTGCTGAACAGCATCGTTCCACCCACGATCGACGCCAAGGCCGATGACGGCAAAGTCACGTTGACCGGAACGGCAAATTGGATGTTCCAGCGCGACGAAGCCGAGTCCGTCGCCTCGAATATCCGCGGCGTGATCAGCGTCGACAACGAGGTCGACCTCGTTCCTCCGGGACCGAGCGCGCCCGACGTCCAGCACTCGATCAAGAAAGCGATGGAGCGAAACGCGAAGCTCGACGCCGACGACGTGACGGTCGAGAGCGAGAACGGGACCGTCACGCTCCGCGGCACGGTCAACTCCTGGGTCGATCACGACGCCGCAATCGACGCGGCGTGGGCGGCTCTGGGGGTCACCCGCGTCAAAGACCATATCGAGGTGCTCTATTGAGGCACCGCAGCCGGCGGCACGGGCCTCGGTGCCCGTGCCGCCATCAAGGCTCGAACCCGAAGAGGAGCCCGGATGAAACCTGAATCGACCGCCGTCGGCGAGAAGAACGGCTCGACCACTGACCAATCGGCCGTCCTAGAACGCCTATCGCACCTGTCACCCGAGCCGAATCCTGCGCTGATGGAGCACGCGAAACAGCGTGCCATGAGCGTGCAGAACCGGATCGCGGACAAGATCACGGCGTTCGCGGGGTCGATCCGGGCCGACGCCAAGCGTCAGGTGATCGCCAACCAGCAATGGCAGACCGTGAAGGAAGAGGACAAGCAGAACGAGGAGCTGCTCAACCTTTCGAACGAGATCCTCAAGCTGACGAAGGCGATCCATTCCTCCACGAAAGCCGGACCGGAAGGCGCGCCGCTACCGAAGTCGTGAGCTTTCGCTTTTTTTGATCTCTCAGGGGCCGGGGGCTACCGGGTAGGTCGCGATACGCGCCACCTTGACGAGGGAACGGTGGCTGGCTACGAAGACATTGGGCGCCGCTGCGGTGATCCTTTTCGCCATGGAAGCGCGCCTCGACGAGTCCAACCGCAACGACGGCACGCGCTACCTCGCCCGGAGTTGGAGCCTTGGCCGGCGACACCCGCTGTTCCTGCGCTGGGTGGTGCTGCAGGCTGTGGTCGCGACCCTCCTTGCGGCGGCCGCCCTCGCATACTTCGACCAGCTCCAGGGCGCAAGCCTGGCGATGGTGCCGGTCATCCTGGCCGTGCTGGCAGGCGCCTCTGGCTACGCCGGTCTCCTCGCCTGGCGCACCGACGACGGCTCCTCCCCGCTCGGCGGCCTGCGGCACCTCTGGTTCGCTGCCGGCGTCTGCCAGCTGCTTGGGCTGCTCGGCACCGTCGCCGGCTTCTACGCAATGTTCAACCACGGCGGCGCGGCCGGCGCAACGGCCGACGCTTCGTCGGACCTCGCGGCGCGCGTCACGCACGGTGCCGGCGTGGCTCTCTCGGCCACCTTCATCGGGATCCTCGCTTCGATCGTGATCCTGCTGGAGCACCACGTACTCGACGAGCCGTAACCCATGCGGTGGCGTCCGCTACCGGCGTTCGCTGCGATCGACTTCCTGAGCTGCCTCCTCGTCGTGTTCGTCGCGGTCGCGCTGACCTCCCGACCGCCACAGGTGAAGACGTACGGTGCCTATGCGGTCGTCATCACCTGGCAGAAGGGACGCAACGACGTCGACCTCTTCGTGCGGGATCCCGAGGGAGCGATCTCGTACTTCGCGAAGGCCCAGGCCGACCAGATGCAGCTCGAGCACGACGACCGGGGGACGGCGGCAACCGGCTACACCCACTCGCACCAGAACGAGGAACGAACGGTGCTGCGAAGTGCGTCGTCCGGAGAGTGGATCGCGAACATCCTCCTCTACGCGCGCAAGCAGGGCTCGGCGCCCATCCCGGTCGTGGTGGCACTGTGGGACCTCCGCAGCGCCGATCGCCTCGTCTATCGCGACACGCGCCGACTGACGCACACAGGCGACGAGCGGACAGCGTTCCGGTTCACGATCGACCACGCCGGCAACGTCTCCGGAATCGCACATCCGACGGTCAGCCTCGCTTCGAAGAGCTACCCAGGCTGATGACCAACCTCGTCTTTCCTGCGTGCTTCCTCGCGCTGGCGGCGCTCTCGGGCCTCGCGGCCGCGAATGGCCGGCGCTGGGCGGTCCGCTTGCCACTGCTTGCCGCCACGCCCGTGCTGGCGCTCGCGGTCTGGTGGCAGCTGTCGCAGCGCGACGGGTTGCCGACCGGTGCTCGCCCCGCAGACGGCTCCGCGGTCGTGGCAAGCGTCGTCCAGGCGCCTACCCCAAGCGATGCCGGTGCCATCTACCTTTGGGCCCAGCCGCCCAACTCCGAAACTCCGCGGTCGTATCGGCTGCCCTACACGCGGGAGCTCGAGCGAGCAGCCACGCACGCAGCGAGCGCCGCGAAGCAAGGCAGGCCTGTTGGCGTCCGGACGGCGAAGAAGGGAAAGGGCTCGAAAGGGAGGAGACGCGACGAGGTCACCTCCTCGGGGCTTCAGTTCTACCGGCTACCGCCGCACGGCCTGGAGGCGAAGGATCCCTCCGGGTAAAACGGCGGCGAACAAGCGTGAGCCGACGCCGGATCCTGGGAGCGGGCCACGTCGCTGACGAACACGCCGCGCTCCCGGGCTTTCGACGAGAACACGGGTTTCGCGTCCGCCGATCGCGATCGTAAGCCGGTCGCGCAACCAGCGTCGTGCTCAGGCCGAGAAACAACGGTCGCCGTAGACTCGCCGCATGGCATTGGTCTGCGCCTCCTGCGGAGCCGAGCACGCTCCGGGCGCCCGTTTTTGCAGTGAGTGCGGCGCACCGCTCCAGCGGACTTGCCCCGCCTGCGGATTCGAGCAGCCGGCCGGCGCGACCTTCTGCTCCAACTGCGGCATCGCCCTCCGGGATGACGCTCGCCGTGCCGGCGAGGCGAGCGACGACCGTCAGGAACGGCGGGTCGTAACCGTTCTCTTCGCCGACCTCGCCGGGTCGACCGCGCTCGGCGAGCGGCTGGATCCGGAGGACGTCCGCGAGCTTCAGGGAGAGCTCTTCGAGTTGATCAATGCCGAGGTCGAGCGGTTCGGGGGCACGACAGAGAAGTTCGCCGGCGACGCAGTGCTCGCCGTGTTCGGCATTCCCCAGGCACACGAGGACGACCCCGAACGGGCGGTTCGGGCCGCCCTCGCGGTGCGGGAGAGCTTCGTTTCCTTCACCGACCGTGTCCAGGGCCGCCACGGCGCCGACGTTGGGCTACGAATCGGCGTCAACACGGGCGAGGTGGTCGCCGGCCGCGAAGCCGCAGCACGAGGCGAGCTGATGGTCAGCGGCGACGCCGTCAACGTGGCCGCACGGCTGCAACAGCACGCCGAGCCGGGAGAGGTGCTCGTCGGGCAGCGGACGCAGGCGGCGACAAGCCGCACGATCACGTACCGCGAGCACGAGGCTCTCGAGGCGAAGGGGAAGAGCGAGCCTGTCCCCACCTGGGTGGCCGTTGCCGTTACTGGTGACCAGGAACCTGCGACGCGGGGCATCGCCGGCCTGAGCGCGCCGCTGGTCGGGCGAAACGACGAGCTCGCAATCCTGAGCGCCGTGGCCGCGCGGGTCGAGCGCGAGCGCGCGCCTCAGCTCGTCACGCTCTTCGGTCCCGCAGGGGTCGGCAAGTCGCGCCTGCTCGCGGAGCTCGTCGAGCGGCTTCCCGATGCGCGCCTGGTAAAGGGCCGCTGCCTCCCGTATGGCGAGGGGATCACCTTCTGGCCGCTCGCGGAGGCGGCGAAAGCTCACGCCGGCATCCTCGACACCGATCCAGCAGAGGTCGCCCTCTCGAAGCTGCGAGCCGCGATCGAGTCGGTCGTCCCCGAGGACCAGGCCGAGCGAGTGCTCGAGGCGGCGACGTGGACGATCGGGTTCGCGCTCCCGGGCGTGTCCGCAGCGGGCGGCGACCCACACGAAGTCGGCCGGCGGCTGCAAGAAGGATGGACTCGCTATGTCGCGGCGCTCGGTCGCGAGCAGTTGACGGTCCTGGCCGTCGAGGATGTCCACTGGGCGTCGGGCGCGCTCCTCGACCTGCTCGAACAGCTCGCGGAGAACCTCGCCGACACGAAGGTGCTGCTCCTCTGCACCGCCCGGATCGAGCTGCTCGAGATGCGCGCGACCTGGGGTGCGGGCAAACAGAACGCCACCGCCCTCTCGCTCGCGCCGCTCTCGCCAGCGGACGCCGCGCACCTCATGTCCTCGCTGCTGGGCGAGGTGCAGGTTCCGGAGGACGTCCGTGAACGCGTGCTGGCGAGCGCCGAAGGCAATCCGTTCTACCTCGAGGAGATGCTGAACATGCTGATCGAGGAAGGCGCGCTCGAGCGACAGAACGGCGGGTGGGTGTCGACCGACCGGCTCGCCGACGTCTCGATCCCGGACTCCGTCCACGGCGTGATCGCGGCGCGCATCGACCGTCTCGAGGCCTCCTCGCGCGACGCACTGCGCCGCTGCAGCGTGGTGGGCCGTAGCTTCTGGCCGGCCGCCGTCGAGGTAGACGAGGGGGTGATCGCAGCACTCGTCCGGAGCGGCCTCGTGTCAGACAGCGTCGACTCCAGCATGGCGGGGATGCGCGAGTTCGCGTTCAAGCACGCTCTCACTCGCGACGTCGTCTACGCGACCCTCCCACGACCCGAGCGCCGCGAGCTCCATCGGCGGGTCGGCGAGTGGATCCAAGACGTCGCGCCTGACCGCAGCGCCGAGACCGTGGAGCTCGCGGCCTACCACTTCCGCCAGGCCGTCGCCTACGGCGACGACGACCCGGCCGTGTCGCGTGAGGCCTACGAGTTGTTGCTGGCCGCGAGCGATGCGGCGTTCGGCCGGGGAGCCTTCCAGGCCGCGAGGCTGCAGCTCGAGCGTGCACTCGAGCTTCCAGTCGACGAGGGCCGACTAGCAGTGGCCGAGCTTGGACTCGCGCGGCTCGATATGACGGAGGCGCTTAACGAGAGCGCCCTCGGGCGACTTGACACCGTCGAGAGCATGCTCGGGCCGGACGATGCCGAGCTGCGCTCAGATGCGCTCGGATTGCGCTCGAGAGTCTGTTGGTTCTCGGGCCGCTGGGATGAGGCTCTCTCTTCCGCGAATGGTGCCGTCGCCGCTCTCGCCGGCCTGCCTGAGTCACCGCAGCTCGCGCGTGCGCTGGCGCGCCAGTCACAGCTAGAGATGCTGAAACAACGGCCGGAAGCGGTCGACCATGCAAGGGAGGCAATCGGCGTCGCACGTCGGGTCGGCGACTCGTTCGCGGAGTTGAACGCCACGATCAACCTCTTCACCCAGGAGTCGGTTCGAGGCATTGCACCCCCGGACGACATCAGCTCAATCGTCGACGCGGCGGCCGAAGCGGGCGAGTACGAGGAGGGGTACCGCGCCATCATCAACTTCATCTGGTCTGCATGCGGTTACTTGCCGGTCGAACGGATCGAGCTCGGCGTCTCAGAGGCTCGCCGCAGGCTCGCCGATGTACCTCCACCCCGGTCGATCGGGCCTTACCTCGAGGTGTCGGTTGCGATGTGGCTTCTGGTTCCGTCCGCTAGGTGGACAGAGGCGGACGCTGTTCTCCCGGACTACGGAGACCGCGGACTCGCCATGTCGACGCAACTTTCTCACTTGACCGTCGCCGGAGGCCTTGCGTTTCGCCGTGGTGAGGCGCACGAGAGCAAGCAGCTTCTCGAGGAGCTGCGACCTCTGGCCCTTGCGAGCGGCGAGCCTCAACGAATCATCCCCATGGCTGGTGTCGTGCTGCCGTGGTTGGCGCGCACCGGCGAGCTCGAGGAGCTCCGCTCTTTGACCAACGAGATCCTCGCCGTCGCCGATCGACAGTGGCCAGCCGTGCTCGATGCCGTCCCAATCGTGAGAGCGCTGGCCGCAGCGCGCGAGACGGAGCTTCTCGGTCGCACGACCGAGTCGATTCGAGAGACCCCTGACCTTGCGGCGAATGCAAAGACAGCGCTCCTCACCGGGGAGGGCTTGCTCGCGTTCCTACAAGGACGCGCCGGTGAAGCCGTCGAGCAGCTCGAACTGGCGATCGAGCGGGAGCGCCAGCTCGGCCGCACCTATCCCGCGGCATGCCTCGAGCTCGACCTCGCAGAGGCGCTCGAGGCCGCGGGCCGGACGGACGCCTCGAAGGAGGTCCGAGCGCGTGTCGAATCGGTGCTCGAACCGCTCGGCTGCGTGAATCCGTTCTGACCAGCGCAGCGCCGCGCCGGGAGGTGGCGCCGGGACGGCGTGCGTGAGAGGATGCCCCCGGAAAGGTCTACTCGTTTCGTCCCGTGAGGAGCACTTGAGAGACCAGGCCGCTCGATCACGCCGCTTTCGCGGTCGACGACGTCGCGGTGCCCGGCCATGTGCACCGCCCCGCTCGTCGGCGTGCTCAGTCTCAGGCCTCCTACACCCGCAACAGCAGAGGAGGGCGTCCTGTGTATAGCCACAACGGAGACACGTTTTTCGTCGTCGACGGTCATCTCCACTTCTGGGATGCGAGCCCAGCGAACTGGGTCAGCGGCCAGGAGCAGTACGCGAAGGGCTGGATCGAGTGCTTCCACGCGTACATGGGCCTCGGGCCCGAGGAAACGCACTGGCCGCTCGAGAAGTTCCAGAAGTACTCGGAGGACGACTTCGTCAAGGACGTCTTCGAGGACGGCTACGTCGACGTCGGCATCTTCCAGTCGACGTACCTGAAGGAGTGGTATCGCGACGGCTTCAACACGCTGGAGAAGAACTCGCAGCTGGTCGAGAAGTACCCGGACCGCCTGATCGCCAACGGGCGCTGGGATCCGCGCGAGGGAGAGGCCGGCCTGAAGCAGCTCGAGGAAGACGCCAAGCGCTACAACCTCCAGGGCGTCAAGCTCTACACGGCCGAGTGGTATCAGGGCTCGCGCGGCTGGTCGCTCAAGGAGCCCGAGTCGCAGCGTTTCCTGGAGAAGTGCCAGGCGCTCGGGATCAAGAACATCCACGTGCACAAAGGCCCGACGATCTGGCCGCTCGACAAGGACGCGTTCGACGTCTCGGATGTCGACTACGTCGCCACGAACTTCCCGGAGCTGAACTTCATCGTCGAGCACGTCGGCCTGCCGCGGATCGAGGACTTCTGCTTCATGGCGACGCAGGAGCCGAACGTCTACGCGGGGCTCGCGGTCGTCATCGGGGGCTTGATGCACGCCCGGCCGCGCTTCTTCGCCAAGGTGATGGGCGAGCTGTTGTTCTGGGTCGGCGAGGACAAGATGCTGTGGGCCAGCGACTACGCGATCTGGGAGCCGAGGTGGCAGGTCGAAGGCTTCGTAGACTGGACGTCCCCGGAAGACGTGGAGTTCTCGGACTACCCTCGGCTCACGACCGACGGGAAGAGGAAGATCCTCGGCCTCAACGCCGCCAAGCTCTACGGAATCGACGTTCCGGACGAGTTTCAGATCCCGGACGAAGCGGGGGAGCCGGCGGCAAGGGAGGACGCACAGCTCGTCGATTCGGCATGAACACCCGGGCGCGCGTCCTCGAGGCGCTGAGCGAGGTCCACGACCCCGAGCTCGATGAGCCGATCACCTCGCTTGGGTTCGTGACTTCCTGTGAGGTGTCGCCCAGCGGCGACGTGGAGATCTTGCTCCGGCTGCCGACGCCGCAATGTGCTCCCAACTTTGCGTACCTGATGGCGGCCGACGCGCGCAACGTCGTGCGCCGGCTGCCGGACGTGGGCCGGATCGAAGTCAGGCTGGAGGATCACTACACCGGCAAGGAGATCAACGCCGCGATCGCGCGTGGCGAAGGCTTCGCTGCGGCCTTTCCGGGTGAGACCGACGACGACCAGCTGGACGCCCTGCGCGAGCTGTTCCAGCGCAAGGCGCTTGTCGCTCGGCAGGCCAGGTTGTGCGAGGCGCTGCTGGCGGACGGCGCGACGCCAGTGCAGGTCACCGCGCTTCGCGTCGCCGACCTCCCCGACGACGGCGACGCACGGCGGTGCCTCGAGTTGCGCGGGCAGTTGGGAATCGGCTGCGACCCGAACGCGCCGGCCTTCGTGGCGCCCAACGGGGAGCCCCTGGCGGCCGATGAACTGACGCTGTGGCTGCGGAAGGCGCGGCTCGTGCGAACGAGCCTGGAAGTAAACGGCAGCATCTGCCGGTCGCTGCTGCAAATCCGCTCCCGGCGGGGGGCCGAGCTGGAGGAGGTTGGAACATGAAGGCGGCGCGGCTGCACGCCTACCACGACCCACTGGCCCTGGACGAGGTCGAGGAGCCGCGTGCCGAGGGGCCGCTCGACGTCGTCGTGCGGATCGGCGCGGCCGGCCTGTGCCGCACCGATCTCCACATCCAGGAGGGGCAGTGGGCCGAGAAGTCCGGTGTGACGCTGCCCTACACGCTCGGCCACGAGAACGCCGGCTGGATCCACGAAGTGGGCTCGGGCGTGACGAACGTCGAGGTCGGCGACACGGTGATCGTCCACCCCTACATCACCTGTGGCCTCTGCGCGTCGTGCCGCCGCGGCGACGACATGCACTGCGTCAACGGGCGTTTCCCGGGAATCAGCGAGGACGGCGGGTTCGCCGACTTCCTGCTCACGAGCGCCCGGTCGGTAATCAAGCTCGACCCTTCTCTGGAGCCGAAGGACATCGCCGCGCTCGCCGACGCAGGGTTGACCGCGATCCACGCCGTCAAGAAGACGCTGCCCGTGCTCTCCCCCGGAACGCGCGCGGTGGTGATCGGGGCTGGCGGCCTCGGCCACATCGGGATCCAGTGCCTGGCGGCAATGACGCCGGCGGAGATCATCGTCGTCGATCCCTCCGAGCCGGCGCTCGCGCTCGCCCGGCAGCTCGGCGCCCACCACACGGTCCGCGTCGACGGCTCGCATATCGACACGGTTCGCGAGCTCACCGACGGGCTGGGCGCAGAGGTGATCCTCGACTTCGTCGGCGAGAAGGGCGCGGTCGAGGACGGGATCGCGATGATCCAGGACGGAGGCTTCTACTACGTGATCGGCTACGGGCAGAACCTCGTCGTCCCGACGATCGACATCATCTCGCGCGAGATCTCGTTCATCGGAAACCTCGTCGGCACCTACGCCGACCTCGAGGACCTGATGACGCTCACGGCAGACGGCAAGGTTCGCCTGCACACGAGCAGGTATCCGCTCGACGCGATCAACGACGCGATGGCCGATCTCGACGGCGGGCGACTGCAGGGGCGCGGCATTCTCGTGCCGGCGGGAACGACTTAGCCTTTCTCGGCCAGTCACGCCGGAGGTCGCGGGTTCGAGTCCGCTTCCAACCGCAGACCGGTGAGGACATCTACACCGTGACGGCCGCGCGGGGGCTCGTCCCACTGCGCCGCCGGCGCAGTGGGCTGCTGACTCTGCCTGCTCAGGCAGGCATTCCGGCGTCGACCCAGCGCTGAAAGAGGTCGACTTGCTCCTCAGGCCAGGCGCCGTCGCAGGGCATTGCGCCCTCTCGGAGCTTGCCCAGGATGGCGTCGCTGTTCTGGACCACGTCGTCGTATGACCAGAGGTCGAAAGCCGCGCTCATCGACTCACGGTCGCCTTCGCGGAAGAGGGGCTTGATGTCCTGCGCGTAACTGATCGGCTGCTCGGTTGCGGCCAAAAGGACCTCCTCTACTTCGGTCTCGACCCCGGCGGTGGATTGGATCGTAGGCGAAGCCGGTGCTAAGAACCCTCCATGAGAGGTGGCATCGACCTCGGCGGCACCAAGATCCAGGCCGTCGTCATCGACGAGAGCGATTCCGTCGCCGGTCAGGCGCGTCGGTCCACGCCGAGGGACGGCGGCCCCGCGGACGTTGCCGACGCGATCGCCGAGGCGCTCGAGGAGGCGGCCAAGGCGGCCGGAGGCACCCCTGCCGCGCTCACCGGGATCGGCGTCGGCTCCCCGGGCACGGTCAACGAGGCGACGGGCACGGTTGCCAACGCGCGCAATCTGCCGAACTGGACGAACCCGTTCCCACTCGGCGAGACGCTGGCGAGCCGCTTCGGCGTGCCCGTGCGGGTCGGGAACGATGTCGGCACGGCGGTCGAAGGCGAGGCCGTGCTGGGCGCGGGCCGGCCGTTCCGGACATTCCTCGGGCTCTGGTGGGGAACCGGTGTCGGCGGCGCGATCATGGTCGAGAAGCACCGCTGGCTGGGACGCGGCGCCGCGGGCGAGATCGGCCACATGGTGATCAAGCTCGGCGGCGCCAGGTGCACGTGCGGGCGCCGGGGCTGCGTCGAGGCCTACGCCGGACGCGCCGCAATGGAGCGCAAGGCACGACGCGACCAGAAGCGCGGCGTGGAAACCAGGCTGTTCGCGCTGATGGAGGAGCACGGGCACGATCAGCTGACGAGCTCGGTCTGGCAGCACGCGCTGGACGAGCACGACGCCTACGCCGAGAAGCTGATCGAGCGGGCGATTGGCGCCCTGGGAGCGGGCGCCGCCTCGGCCCTCAACCTGATCGACGTCGAGGCGGTCGTGGTCGGTGGCGGCCTCGGCACACGCCTCGGCGAGACGGGCGTCGCGCGGATCCGGGAGGCGATGCTTCCCCACCTCTTCGTCGACGACCGGCCGCCGGAGGTCCGGCTGTCAGAGCTCGGCGATCTCGGCGGCGCGATCTCGGCCGCGCGGCTGGCGCCGGCCTAGCTTTAGCTGTCGGGAGCGCCGAGACTCGCCGAGATCTCGTCGACCGCCGCCCGCTCCGAGTCGCTGACCTGCTCGCCTCCCTCCCGGTGCGCATTTGCGACCTTGTCCGCGAGGTTGAGGATGAAGCGCCTGTAGTCCCCGACTTCCTCCGGCGTCGCCTTGCGCTCGAGCACACCGACCGCGTCACGCAGGTGCTGCAGCCCGGCCTGCTTGAGCTCCTCGGCCGAGTGGTAGCGCGTGTGGTCGCGCTCCGGCTTCGCCGCGACGATCTCGTCCAGGAGCTCGCTGTCACCGTGCTGCTTGCGCGCCTCGACGTACGCCCTCCCGATCGCGAACGACTCGCGGAAGGTTCCGCCGCGCTGGGCCGTGGCGACGATGATGCCGGCGCTCGGCGGCCCCTCGAGGATGAGGTCCCACTCCTCCTGCGTGAAGTCGGCCTTGCCCGTCATCGGCTGTCTCCTTTCACTTGGTCTTCACCGGCGCGATCCCGCGCGAGGTTAGCCACTTGCTGACGTAATCGATCCAGGACGGGAGCGACGTGTGAACCATGAACAGGTGCGCGGTGTTGGGCACGATCCATTGCGTCACGTCGCAGCCGCAGTGGGTCTTGTAGTAGTCGTAGTCCGCCTTCGCGACCGAAGGCGGGTCGGTGCTGTCGTGGTCGCCCGAGGTGAGCAGCACCGGGATCGAGGGCCCGATCTGGCTGATGTAGACGTCGTTCTCGGCGTACTTCTCCCCCAGGTCGGCGATCTCTCCCCAGGGCGAGAGCAGGAACGGCGGTGCGCAGGCGATGTCGACGACATACGGCACGATCCCGGGCGTGTAGGTGTTGAAGTCCCTGCAGTTCTGGCTGGTTTGGAAGAACTGGAAGTAGTCGGGGTGGTCGGGACTGGTGGTGAAACCGCCTCCCGTGGAACTCCCCAGCGGCGCGTTCGGCGGCGAGATCGAGCCCGAGATGTCGGTCTGGATCATGGCCGCCACGTCGTGGTACTTGCCCGGATAGCCGGCGACGATCCAGCCGCCGGCGCTGTGGCCGATGATGACGACCCGATCGTTGTGAATCGTGCTCGGCCGCTGCGCCCCGGAGCAGTCGCTGCCACTCGTGGTCGTGTAGGCGCCGCTCTTCACCTCGGTGACGATGTCGTGCAACTCGTCCCGGTGCGCCGAGGTCGTCAGCGTGTAGCCCCCGCCCGGGTGGTCGTAGTAGCTGCTCTTCGCGTAGCCGAGGCGGTCGTAGGAGTAGACCACGTATCCCTTCGCGGCGAGAGCGCGCGCGACCGACCAGGTCGGCGAGAAGTCCCAGTTCTGAGTCGACGAGGCGATCCCGTGCACCAGCACGATCGCCGGCGTTTGCGGGCTGACCGTTCCGTCCGTGAAGCGCTGGCCGTAGAGGGTGCTTTGCCCGAGGCTCGGATTCGTGACGGTCAAGCAGACCGACTGGACGGTCATGTACTTGTCGAAGCGCATCTGCGGGCTGCTCGCCGCGCCGGCAGGCTCTGCGCCTGCCTGAAGAGCTGCGAAAACGGCAAGGACGAGTGCTGCAATCAGGGCCGCGTAGCGTGAGGTTGACATCCGTGTTGCTCCTTTCATCGGGCGATGCGCCTTGGGCGCAGTCGTTCTTGTTTCATCCGGTCGGTCGACCCCAGGTGCCTAGACATTCCCGCGGGGTGGATTGCCTAACCAAACAACCGGCGTCACCGACAACGCTGCGACTACGCTCACGCGACGTTCCCTGCAAGCAACCAAGGAGGAACCGATGGCCGCTGCTCCGATTCTGATCTGCTACGACGGCTCGGAAGGCGCAAAGCATGCGATCCAAGCAGCTGCCGGCCTGCTCGACGGTCACCCGGCCGTTGTCCTCGCCGTCGGTCCCCCGTTGACGGCTGAAGAAAGCTACGCCGCGCTCGGCACGCTGGTGCCGAGCTTCCAAGAGCTCAACGAGGAGCAGGCGCTGGAGCGTGCGAAGGAGGGAGCAGAACTTGCCGCGAGCGCCGGCTTCGCCGCCGAGGCTCGAGCCGAGGTCGCCGCCCCGACCTGGGAAGGCGTCATCCACGTCGCGGACGAGATCGATGCAGCGGCGATCGTGATCGGCTCGCGCGGCCTCACCGGTGTGAAGGAGGCTCTCTCGGGCAGCGTCTCGCACGCGGTCGCCGAGCATGCCGGCCGCCCGGTGCTGATCGTTCCGCCAAGCCGCGATTGATGCGGCCTACGAGGCTCGGCGAGTCTCGCGCCAGAGCGAGCCCGCGAGCAGCAGAACGATCGCGACCGGGAGCAGCCACCAGGCGTTGACGCCCTCGTGGGTGAGGAGGTAGGTCAGGCCAAGCGCGACCGCGAGTCCCGCGGCAACGCGCCAGTCGTCCCCGACGATGAAGTTCCACCAGAAGAGCGCAAACGAGCGGATGTATTTCACGCCGGGGCCTCCACGGGCGCCGGCGCGACCCGCCGGCGGCGGAGCACCCGCACAAGCATGAACGAGCTCGCGCCGATGAAGGCGATCACGCCGAGAAGCGAGAGTTCGTCGCCCGGCCAATCGACTCCGGCGCCCTCGGCGCCCCAGAAGCAGCCGAAGCTTGTGAGCAGGAGGCCGACCGCGTACTTGATCGTGTTCTCAGGAACCTGCTCGAGCGGACCTCGCGCCAGAACACCGGCCCCGACGACGAGCACGAAGGCCGCGGCGGCGCCGGCCGCGGCAAGGCCGATCTTGTTCTGGGCGCTGCCGAAGGAGATCACGATGAAGACGACCTCGAGCCCTTCGAGCAGGACGCCCTTGAAGGCGACCGTGAACGAGTACCAATCGAGGCCGGCCCTCTCGTCGCGGCCGGCCTTCGCGGCCTCCTCGCGGTGACGGCGGAAAGCGGCGTCCTCGTCGTGAAGTGGCGTGTATCCGCTCGAGCGCAGGATCGCCTTGCGCAGCCACTGCAGCCCGAACGCGAGCAGTAGCGCGCCGACGATCAGGCGTAGCGTCTCGATCGGCACCACGCTCAACGCAGGCCCGAGCGCGGCAACGAGCGCGGCGAGCACGATCAGCGCGGCCCCAACGCCGATCAGCGTCGAGCGCCAGCCCCGAACGATGCCGACCCCGAGCACGATCGTCAGCGCCTCGACCATCTCGACCGCGCTGGCAAGGAAGGTGCCCAGGATGACGAGGACCGTGCTGGTGCTCACGGCGTCATGGTGACGGCTCCGGCGAGGCGCCGCATCAGAACCACCCCCCATTCGTTGCGGAAATGCCGTGAAGATCCTGGACGGTCACGCGGCTGCGGTTCATGATCGCCGGATGAGTACGCCGCAGAGCGGACTGTTCGCGCTTGGGACGGCGTCGCACGCCTACCTCGAATTCGACGCTCGTCGCCCGGAAGCGCCGGTGGAGCTCGTGGGCGCCGTTGCGGCGCTGCGCGAGCCGCGAACGACGATCGGCGGCGTCAACCTCGTCGTCGGCTTCCGCCCGGAGCTGTGGCGTGAACTCGTGCCCGAGGAAGCACCAAGGGAGGTCGAGGGCTTCAACAGGGACATCGTCGGTCCGGACGGCTACACGATGCCGGCGACCCAGCACGACGCCGTGCTCTGGATCTCCGGGAGCGCCTACGACGTCGTCTTCGACATGGCCCGTGAGGCGATCGGGGCGCTCGAAGCGGCGGCCTCCGTTGCCGAGGAGTCCTCGAGCTGGCCGTACCGACACGACCGCGACCTGACCGGTTTCATCGACGGGAGCGAGAACCCGAGCCTGATCGAAGCGCCCGAGTTCGCGGTGATTCCCGACGGCATCCCCGGCGCCGGCGGCACGATCCTGCTCTTGCAGAAGTGGAGCCACGACGCGGACGCGTGGGAAGCGTTGCCGGTCGCCCGCCAGGAGCAGGTGATCGGGCGCACGAAGGACGAGAGCGTCGAGCTCGACGACAAGCCGGCCGAGTCCCACGTCGCCCGGACCGACCAGGACGAGTTCGGAAAGATCTTTCGGCGGAACATGCCCTACGGGACCGTGACCGAGCACGGGACGATGTTCGTCGGCTTCTCCGCTCAGCAGCGGCCGCTGACGGCGATGCTCGAAAACATGGCCGGGCTGACCGACGGCATTCGGGACGAGCTGACCGTCTACACCACGGCACTGACCGGCGCGTACTACTTCGTCCCCTCGACGCAGGATCTGCGCCGTTGGGGCGCGATGGAGTAGCGTCGCCAGATCCGTTTCCTAGGATCCTGCACGGCGCAGGCGGTGTGTGATTCCAGGATGTTCTTTGATGACGTGGCGCCTAAAGCCACGTGTCCGACACTTGGTTTCGGCATCTGCTTTTGTCAAGCACAAATCGAAACAAAAGCGTCACGAAAATGTGCCGAAACTCGGTCTTCGAGCCTCGCCGCCTGAACGCCGACCCTCAGTCGAGGCGAAGCAGCGAGCGATTCCGGGCAAGCACCTCGAGCACCGCGCTCACGTCCTCGGCGGTGTTGTAACAGTGAGCCGAGATCCGGAGGTTGTCGTCACGCGATGACGTGACGACGCCTCCTTCGGCCAGCGCGGCGACGAGCCGGTCGACGTCGGTCGACGCCACGCAGACGAGGGCGCCGCGCTGTTCCGGTACGCGCGGCGTGACCACCCTGGCGCCGAGCTCGTCGACCCCGGCAATGAGCAGCGCGTTCAGCTCGCGGACGTGAGCCTCGGTCTCCTCGATCCCGATCTCCTGCATCAGCTCGATCCCGGCGATGCCGGCGTAGATGGCGGGAATCGGCGGCGTCCCGGCCTCAAACCGGCGGGCGGTCGTCGCGGGCGAGTAGTCGTGGATGTCCATCTCGAAGATGTTGCGGTCGGCGAACCACCCGGTCGCGGTCGGCTCGATCCGCTCGACGAGATCGCGGCGGCAGTAGAAAAACCCCAGCCCAGCCGACCCGAGCAGGTACTTGAGCACCCCGGCAGCGAGAAAGTCACAGTCGAGCGCTCGCACGTCGACCGGGAGCGACCCCACGGACTGGTACGCATCGAGCAGGACGAGAGCCCCGCGCTCGTGCGCAAGCTCGATCACCCCGGCGACGTCGAGCCTGCTGCCGTTGCGGAAGCAGACGTGCGTGATCGCCACGAGCGCCGTCTCCTCGTCGATCGCGGCGTCGAAGCGCTCGAGCGGGATCGTCCCGTCGGCCTCGGCGGGGACGTGGACGACGCGGGCGCCGCGCCGCTCCTGCGCGTGCCAGATCTGGCCGATCGTCGGGAACTCGGAGTCGCTGACCACGACCTTGTCGCGGCCCCCGTCGAACCCGAGCCCGCTCGCGAGCGCGCTGACGCCGGCCGAAACGGACGTGGTCACAGCAACCTCGTCCTCCGCGGCATTTACAAGACCCGCCACGCTCCGCCGGGCAGCGTCGAGCTGCTCGACCCAGTATTCCCACGGCGCCCCGTGCTCGTCCCAGTCGTCGAGGTAGCGGGCGTACGCGTCGCGCACGGCATCCGAGAGCGCCCCCTGCGAGCAGCTGTTGATGTAGACGAGCCGGTCGAAGATCGGGAAGCGGTGGCGGATCCGCGCCGGCAGCGCGTCGACGCTAACGGCCAAGGTAGGCCTTCCGCAGGTCCTCGTCCTTGATCAGCGACGACGCCGCACCAGAGAGCACGATCCGGCCCGTCTGCAGGACGTAGCCGCGGTCGGCGATCGACAGCGAGACGTTCGCATTTTGCTCGACGACGAGGATCGCGACGCCGGACTCGTGCACCTCCTTGATGATCTCGAAGTTCCGCTCGACGAGAATCGGCGCCAGCCCCATCGACGGCTCGTCCATCAGCAGCAGCTTCGGCCGCGACATCAGAGCCCGGCCCATCGCGGCCATCTGCTGCTCGCCGCCGGACAAAGTCCCGGCGAGCTGGCGCCGCCGCTCGTACAAAAGCGGAAAGAGCGAGTAGACGCGCTCGAAGTCCTCCTTCGTGCCGCCGCCGTGCAGGTAGGCGCCCATCTCCAAGTTCTCCTTCACGGACATCGGCCCGAACAGGCGGCGGTTCTCGGGCACGATCGCCATTCCCTTGCCGATCCGGTAGCTGGTCGTCCGCCCGCTGACCTCCTCGCCGGCGAACTCGACCGCGCCGCGACGGGGACGGACCATGCCGATGATCGTCTTCAGCGTCGTCGACTTGCCGGAGGCGTTCCCGCCCAGCAGGCAGACGAGCTCGCCCTCGTTTACATCCAGCGAGACCCCCTGCAGGATGTGGATCGGCCCGTAGTAGGTGTCGACGTTGTCGAGCTTGAGCAACATCAGACGGCTTCGGACTCCGCTCTTACGCCCAGGTAGGCCTCGACCACGAGCGGGTGGGTCGCCACTTCGTCGAACAAGCCCTCCGCGATCTTGATTCCGTGGTCGAGCGCGATCACGCGGTCGGAAATCCCCTCGACGACGTGCATGTCGTGCTCGATCACGAGGATCGAGTACCCCGCGTCGTCGCGCAGCTTGCCGATCAGCTCCGTGATCTCGTGCGTCTCGTGGGGGTTCATCCCGGCCGCAGGCTCGTCGAGGAGCAGCAGCCGCGCGTTCGTCGCCATCGCGCGGGCGATTTCGAGCCGGCGCCGGTTCGCGTACGAGAGGCTGTACGCCTGCTGGTCGTGCCTATAGCCCGCAAGCCGCTGGCCGAAGAACGCGAGCTTCTCTTCGGCGAGCTTCCGAATTTGCCTCTCCTCCTTCCGCGAGCGGGGAAGCTGCAGCATCGCCTCGAGAAATGTCGCCTTGGTGTGCCCGTACTCGGCGGCCATCACGTTCTCGAGCACCGTCATGTTCAGGAACAGCCGCAGGGTTTGAAACGTCCGGGCGATCCCACGGTTCGTGATCCTGTGCGGAGCGAGACCCGAGATCTTGTCGCCTTCGAAGACGATCTCGCCCGAGTCGACGTGGAAGATGCCGGTGATCAGGTTGAACACGGTCGTCTTCCCGGCGCCGTTCGGCCCGATCACGCTGACGATCTCGCCCTCGTCGACATGCAGGCTCAGATGGTCGATCACCTG
>WNGP01002416.1_pt1 | contig 19003 bp, 15 predicted proteins | sample 5407671 | NCBI WGS metagenome assembly WNGP01 (sample SAMN13153381, study PRJNA577476) | soil metagenome | isolation source: 40 cm soil or saprolite under Garry oak tree replicate 2 | place: USA:California | collected 2016-06-15 | reverse complement strand
CGAGCTCGACATTGACCTGCTGCCCCCGGATCTGAACCCCTATCCCGACTCCCTGCCCGACTCGGTGCAGCAGGCGCTCGCGCGACGCTACGCGGCGCTGTTTGCGGTGTATCTGCGGCACGCGGACGCTATCACCCGCGTCACCTTCTGGGGTGTAAGCGACGGCGACTCCTGGCTCAACAATTGGCCCGTGCGGGGCCGGACGAATTACCCGTTGCTGTTCGACCGGCTGCACCGCCCCAAGCCGGCGTTCGATGCCGTGATCGGAGTCGCGCGGCAGGCCGCCACGCGCTGAGTAGGTTTCAGCAGGAGGTTCCTCATCATGCCTCGGCGATCAACGGTCAGGGACGCGGCCGACACGGCATTCGCGCCCGAACAGAAGCAAAGTCTCTCCGACAGGCTCGCGCGCCGGATTCGCGGCATGGTCCAGCGCGGCCATTATCGCGTCGGCGATCGCCTGCCGTCGATCATGGAGATGGCGAAGCGGTTCGGCGTCGGCCACCCGACCGTTCGCGAAGCCCTGAAGAAGCTCGAGACGATCGGGGTCGTGGAGATCCGCCACGGCTCCGGCGTGTACGTGAGCCGGAGCGATGAGGTCCTGGTGCTGGCCAGCCCGGATTACCCGGGGATGATGACCAAGAAGTTGCTCTTGGATCTCATTCGGGCCCGCATGGCGCTGGAGGCGCAATCCGTCGCCGATGCCGTGGAGAAGGCCACCGCCCAGCATCTGCGAGAGATGCGGCGCCTGCTCACCACTGCGGGGAAGAACCTCGCCGACGACGACGTCTTACACACGGTGAACATGTCGTTTCACCGCCAGATCGCGCTGGCCTCCGGCAATGCCGTGCTGGTCCAGCTGCTCGACGTCCTGCGCGACCTGTTTACCGAGGAACAGCGCCTGATTCTCAAGATCTTCGCTTCGCGGGAGCGCGACCACGAAGGCCACGTCGCGATCCTCGAGGCTCTGGAGCGGCGCGACGCCGGGTTAGGCGTGAAACGGATGCGGGCACATCTCAAGGGCGTCGAGGACGCGATCCTGCGGTGGAAGCCAGGTGTTTTGCGGCGCTAGGGAAAGGACGCGACTGGCACCCAGATTCGTGACCATGCCCTAGGTCTTCCCTGGTTGGCTCAGTGGTTTCCCTGATTTCTCGCGGTGTGGTACTAATGCCACATTGCCGCTCATGGCTCCTCGCACGCCATTCTCACGTCCTCCGGTGGTGCTCGCCGTCAGCGTTGCCGGCACACGGCTCAGGCAGGCGCTTGCGAGCCTCCTCACGCCGCAGGGCTATCGCGTCCAATTCGCGTCAAGCGGGCGTGAACTCCTGGAGCGGGCGGCGGCAGTGCGACCGGATATCGTCGTGCTGGATACGGACCTCCCGGATCTGGACGCGGTGTCCGTGTGCCGCGCGCTGCGTCAGAATCGCGTGGCGTGGGACATGCCGGTCATGATGATCGCGTCGCTGTCGCCGACGAAGGGGCAGCGCCGCGCCGCCCTCGAAGCGGGCGCCTGGGATTACTTGAGCGTCGTGCTGGCTCCGGAGGAGCTGAGGTTGAAGCTCGACGCGATGGCCCGCCTCAAGCTCGACCTGGAGCGCGCGCTCGAGCACAACTCTATGGACCCGGTGAGCGGGCTGTACACACGTCGCGGTCTCGAGCGACGCGCGCGCGAGCTCACCGCGGACGCGTTCCGCCGCCGCTCGCCGCTCGCCTGTGTGGCACTCGGCATCGAGCCAGCACCTAAGGACGCGCCCGGGGCCGTCGCTTACGCCGCGACAGTCCTGCAAGCGAGCGCACGCGCATCAGACGCGATCGGGGATCTCACAGAAGGTGCCTTCGCAGTGCTCGCACCTGCTACGCCGCCTGAGCACGCGCTGAGCATGGCGCGGCGGCTGTCGCGAGTGATCGAGACGGCCGGACCCCGCCCCGCCGGCGTGCCGCCGCTGCGAGTCCACGCCGGCTACGAAGCCGCGGCCAACGTGCATGAGACGCCCATCGAGCCTGTGAGTCTGATCGAGCATGCGGGCGCGGCGCTCATCCAGGCGCGCGCCGCGGGACCAGGTGAGCGAATTCGGGCCTACGGCGCGCTGTGACGAGAACCGGGGCAACGTGGGTATAACGGGGTGAATGGCGACGAAACGTAGGATCTTGCTGTTGACCCCGCTCCTGGTTTCGGCTGGGTGTTCGGTGACGTCGCCGAACGATCCGAAGGAAGGCGTCGGACCCGTCATCGCGCACTACACGCTGATGGCCGAGGATGGCAACCCGCCGCCGTGCTGCGCCAGCGACAGCGCCGGTGTGCGCACCACAATTGTAGGTGGGGTGCTGACGTTTTACGGTCCGGCGGACTATCGAGACACCGTGTTCACCCCGGCCGGCCCGGCGTCTGCAGCGTGCGTACACGGCGTCCCCAACGGCGCAATCGTCAACACCCGCACGTACACCGTTACCCTCACCGACAGCACGCGTTACCTGCTGCTCCCATGCGATCGGGGCGCCTATGCCCTGATCGTGATCCGCCGGCTCGACCACGAGGGTGGCTCGTCCACCACCGACAGCATGGTGGTTTCTTCCGGGACCTTCAGCGCAAAGCCCGATACCATAGGTCTCGCCGACTCGCGTGACCCGAGCTCGTTCACGGCGTCTGTCACCGCGCCGACGGTTCTCGTGACAGCACCGACCCATCAGTACCGCTTCGACCCGGGAAATTGACGTCGCTTTAGCCGCTGCGGCCGAACTGCCGCGTGTATTTCACGATCAACGATCTCGACTGCGGCCGGTTCCACCGGAAGAATCCCTCCGCTTCCTGTCCTTCATTGAAGACGACGAACAATCCCGTGCCGGCGGTGCCGAGCCAGCCGAAGCGCGCATTTGCCGTCCACGCGTTCACCTGATTGCTGTATTGCACGAGCGTTTGGAACATGATGCGGGGCGTGAAGAAGTACGCGACGCGCGGCGCGATCACCACGCGGGTGAAGTTGCCCTGGTCCAGGCGCACGTCGTTGTACTCGGTGAGCAGCGAGGCCGATAGTGAGCTGCCGCGACGCGCCGAGAGCGTCACGCTGCCGCCGCGACGCGTCCCATTGTAGAACCCGCCGACGTCGGCGCGCAGCAACAGCGAAAAGGGAGCACTCGGATTGGTTCCGAAGTCGAACCCCAGCGACGTGTATTCGTACGACCCGACCGGCAACGTCACGTTGCGCGCGATCGCGAAGGGCTGTTGTAGACCCTGGTGCTCGATATTCACCTCGGGGCCAACCATGGCCCCGCTCGCGAGCGACCATTCGGTGATGTCGAGGTGGATGCGATCTTCCTGCCGAAACCCGTCGAGCCCGTAATAGCCGCGGTAGCCGACGTGCGGATGCCACTCCTTGACCAACGTGCTGCCGGAATACCGCTTGATCCACATCACGGTACTCTCATAAAAACGATAGCCGTCGGGGCGATTCAAGAACCCGACCTCGGGATCGAAGTCCCGTCCGACCTGGATGATTCGCGCCAGGTTGTTCCACGAGCCGGTCTGGTACGCGAGCCGCGCGCTGAATGCGGACGCATCCCGGTCGCGACCGGGTGTGGCTGACGCCGCGCCCCACCAGTCGATCGTCAACGCGTCATGAATGCCGATGCGGCCGTCGACGCCGGTGACGCGATTCCAGTCTCCCGATTTCGCGGTGGCGGTGCGCTGGATGGCGATCACGCCGATGCGGGAGCGGGCGGCGAGCTCGTGCTGGAGCCGCAGCACCGAGTACGACATCGCCCCCTGCGTGGTCGCCCGGTCGGTGAAGATCTGCAGCGCACCCACGGTGACGGCGCCGACCCGACCTGTGACCCGGCCGCCACCCACGATCGGGACCGGCTGCCCCAGGGTGTCGATGCCGATGCGACGCGTGAAGAAGAGATCGACCGCCTGGGGCGTGCCCGCCGAGAAGATGCCGGCATTTTCCAGGAAGAAGGGGCGTTTCTCCGGAAAGAACAACGGAAAGCGGGTGAGATTCGTGCGCTGCTCATCGACTTCGACCTGCGCGAAGTCGGTGTTGTAGGTCAGATCGAGGGTCAGGCTGGGCGTCACGCCGTATTTGATCTCTCCGCCCACATCGCCGCGGCTTTTTGCCTCCGGGTCCACCGCGAAGTTGCGTTCGACGCCGGTCAGCACATATGGCGTCGCAGTCAGGACTCGGCGCGCCGGCACGTGCACCCCCGTGAGCGTTCCCGCGTGCGAGACCTTCATCAGTGAGAACTGGCGCGGCACGAACGACCAGAACGACTCTTCATTCTTGCGGCGGATCGAGCGCACGAGGTTGAGTCCCCACGTCTGTTGCTCACCCGCCGCGTAGCGCAACGTCGTGAAGGGAATGCGGAACTCGGCATACCAGCCGGCCGAGTCCACCGACGTCGCCACGGTCCATGTGCCGTCCCAGTTGAGATTGAAGCCGCCGAGCGACCCGGCGCTGGCGCGCGTCTGACCCGGAAGCTGAATCCCGCCGCCCTCGCCTTCGTTCACGACCTGCGCGTCGTACTCGATCGCCGCGGGCGTGGTCGTGAAGACGAATCCGTTCTGCCGGTCGTGATAGGTATCGAGCAGGATCCCGAAGTAGTCGCTCTTGGAGATGTCGCCGTCGCGCACCTTTTCGCCGGGCACGATCCCTGAGGGATCGGTGTCGTACAGCCACGCGCCGACGTAGAGTGCCTGGCCGTCGGTGACGATGCGGACCTCAGTGCGCTCGGTGATGGGGGCGCCTTCGTGCCGCTCGCGCTGAATGAATCCCGTGATCGGGGTGGCATCGCGCCAGGCGGCGTCGTTCAGCCGGCCATCGATGACTGGCGGAGCGGAAACGACATGGGCAGCAGTGGTCGGGCTCTGGATGGCACAGAGCAGCAGGGGCAAGAGCGGTATTGTCATGGAGGCAGGAAAGTTAGGGGCAACGAGAGTTCTGGTCGACTCTCGTGATGAGTGCTTAGGAGCGTCTGATCTACGAAGAGCCGCCGCAGGTGCGGCGGAGATAACTAGCCGCGCCGAGAACGCCCGGAGCGAGGCGGGGCGTCTGGACGAGTCAGGTTCGAGTGCAAGTACCGTTCATCCCACCCGACTGGGAACACGCTGCGACACCGCGGGCAACGCATCGTCTGGGGCAAGCCGCGTAGCAGCGCACGGGACTTGCAGCTCGGACATACTCCGTACCGCTCGCCCCAGCTCTTCGGCAATCGTACCGCCTTGGGGGGGCGAGGGACGATCGTCCAGCGGCGTGGCAGTTCTCCACGGACATCGAGCAGTGACCGCGGCAGGGTTACCGGCTCCCGGTTGACGTCCACTACAACTTGATCCGGGAAGAACTCGGTGACGCGATACCATGCGCCGCGGCGCAGCGGGTAGGGACCTTCGACCTTCAGACGCGCCCATTCTAGTTCTGTCATCGACACCACCGCCTTACCCATCGCGTGAATCAGCCACGCTAGCAACGCCCGGGGACTGCAAGCGGTGTGCCCTTGGAAGTGCCGGCAGGAAGATGTTCTCTGAGGCACGCTGCCCTGGTAGCCGCAGTCGCTGTGCCGCGGAGACTCAACATGTTCATGTAGCGCGCCTGCGGCCACCGCAACTCTGGTCAGCCGAGGACGTTTCGGTCCGTCTGCTGAGAATTGCCCCTCCTGGGATCGAACCAGGACTGTCCTGATCCAGAGTGGCGACTCGCTTGTGGCGTACTGAGTTACAAAACGTCACTGGTCACGCACGCGATGTCGCCCGTGTGTCGTGGTTCGGTGTTCGCGATGTCAGGGTTGGTCGGAGTTTGTTGGACCCGATGTCAGTCCTATACTGCGGGGAGTGGTCGCTGCCGGATGCGGTCGCCGGTGACGACGGTGAAATGGCCCTCGAACGTCACGTCCTGGCGATCGAACAGCGCGATGATGCGCTGGCCTGTATCGGAGAGCGTCGGGGGCACATCTCTGATGATGATGATTCCAGGCGGGACGCCCAGGCGCCGTTCGAATACCAACTGTCCCATGTCGAGGTCGAAGGTCAACAGGATTCTCGACTGCGCGGGCCGCTGCGAGAACCGTTTCGTCCGGAGCGCCACGCGCGTCCTCGAGGATGGCGTGGACGTCGTGACCCGCGGCGCGAAGGGCCTCAACGGCGGGTTGCGGAATGTTCTCGTCGGCGAGGAGCCGACTCACCCGGTTGCGCGCCGAGCGGCGTAGACCCTGTCGTCGTGGAGGACTTCGGCGGCGAAGGCGAACACCGCCTGGAGCGCCTCAGGCGTGAGCTGGGGATAGGCCTTCAGCACCTCTTCACGCGTCCATCCCTTGGCGAAGAGGTCGAGGAGGAAATCGACGGCCAGACGAGTGCCCCGCACCACCGGTTTGCCGGCGGCGACCTTCGGATCGGCGTGGATGTAATCGTGCCAGGTCATGGTTCCTAAGATAGCTGATCAAGTTTGCCGATTCAGCCCCGAAGGACTCTCCTGACCCATTGATGAGCATACGTACGAAGCGCGACACGACTCATCGTCGCATCGCGCTTCCAGTTGCCCCTCCTGGGATCGAACCAGGACTCTCCTGATCCAGAGAGTACCCCCGCAAAGTTAATCTTCCGACAACGCATTACCACTCCGCGAGTTCGCGTCGTTCGTTGTCGGGGAGAAAAACCGAAATGTCGGGGGTTGTCGGGCCTAACGTGGACAGAAACGATGACACGCAAGGTGTGCCGATTCTGGGTCAGGAGAGCTCAGCACCCGAGACTTATCTTTGCGCCGCGCGCGCGCGGATGCGCTGTTGTATACGAGCTCGAACCGCTTGATATAGTCGCGGCTCCTCAGCGATCAATGTTACTGCCAGTCCGTAATTCTGATGAGTGATATCCGCTGGAACCCAGCGCTTTTTCTCACATCGAACCACCAACCAGTACAACCCTCCAAAGTCCCGCCCTTCTCGCACGAAGTAGGTCTTGGCATGTTGGAGTGTACTCTTTTTCCGACTCGGCCCCCCATCGCGGCGTGACGGACCTGGGTCGAAGGTAAGGACCGCCGATCCACCGAACGCATTGAGCTTTTCCTCGTCCTTGCCAGCGCGCTTGTACGCAAGAATCACATCCTCAAGGCTCTCGCCCCGTATCAGCCGAAACCCCATCTCAACTCCAAGATAGTCCTGCCTCCGTCGCCGAACCGGCGGATCGTGAGCGAGAGCAACATATATCCATTTCCGGCCCGGGGCCCGCATGAACTCGGGAGGGAATGGAAGAGCGTACAGGTGAAAGTAGTCGAGCTGAATGGTTCCTTCGGCGATCAGGGTTGCCCTGGTGTCACCTGAAAGCATTGCGAGGTCTTCATCCGGAACACCATACCCGCAGGCATTCAGGACCGCGTCATCGCCGAGTGCACCCAACGCCGCAGCCGCGCTCGCCGGTACTTCCGCGGAATTAGCCAAGAGCGCCCGGATCAGGTTTGGGTCGGGGTCATGCCCCAACTCACGAGAGAGTCGGCTCCACAACATCGCACCGATCCTAGCGACGAACGGCGCCGCCAGGCTCGTCCCAGCACCATAGGCAAACAGCGTTCGAAGCGGCTCGCGAGAAAGCGACATGACTGCGCACCCGGGATCTGCCTCGCTGATCCTCCGAACGCCCCCCGTCCCTACAAATACGAGGTTGCCACCAGTTGCCACGAGTTCCGGCTTGATGGAATCATTTACTCCCGGACCAACCCGTGTGAAGGGCGACGGCTGGAGGGCTCCAGCCACGGGTCGGATAATGTCCCCCGCTTGTAGACCTTGGCGCGCGGCCGGAACATCGTGCTCCGCCAGCGCCCCAACCGTCAAAGGAATGGCCGCAGTCGCCGGCTCGCAGAGCCGTGCGGCTGCGCTTGCCAGGTAACCTGGATACGTCTGGAGTGTCTCCTCCGGGGTGCCCAGCTCACCGTATGGACGGTTGCCGGCTGAGATGACGATTAGAACCTTCAGCTCCCGGGCAAGCACGTCTAATTCTTCTGCCCAGATGTTCTGGCGACCGTTGTTCGCCAGAGCAGGGACGTCGCTGCCCAGCGACAGGTTGAAGACGCGGCAGTTGTAGGGTGCGGCGTAGAATGTTGTGATGGCTGTGCGAAGCTGATTGATAATCAGTCTGTCATCATCAAATCTGTTCGCATCATTCAACACTCTAGCAGAGTAGAGCAGCAGCGGGGAGGCGAACGCGCCTCGCTCGTACTCTCGCCGAACACTGCCATAAAGGGCGATACCACAGACCAGTGTTCCGTGCCCATTCTGGTCGGTAGCGTCTCCACCGGCCGTGAGAATCGCCTCAGCATGACCGAGATTTGCTGCGATCAAAGGATGATTCGAAATCACTCCACTATCCACGACGCACACGCGCGGAGCATCCGCAGCCGGACGAGGGGGCGCGGGGAAGTCTCGGGGCGTCACAACAGTGGCGGCCGCTGGGTCGAAGACCGGAGTTGGCGGAAGGTCTACCTCAGCTATTATGTCAAGATCAAGGAGCCGCGTAAGCGTCGTGCCACGCACTCTTGCCTTCGCTAGGCACAACGAATCGCCGACGAAGGTGTCTGTTATTCGTTCATCGTCACGGTTCGCGATGCGTACGACGCTCCCAACCTCAGCGAGGTAGCGATCGGCGCCTGCCCTGCCTCCCGGATGCCAGAGTTCGATCTCAACCGTATAGAGCCGAGTAGCATTAACCCCGGCGCCCTCGTCACCGATGACCGACCTGAGACGCGGCCCAATCCGGTCGCGCGCCACTAGGCCACGCAGGTTATCAACCTCCAAGTATTCGAACAGATCCCATTTTGTCGATTTCTTACCTTCGGCTGGTCCGGCGCGGTAGGTCTCAACGGCCTCGCGGAAATCCCCCAAGTCCACATCATCGCGAAACGCGATGACCGCCTGGTCGGGATCGATACTGACAACCACTAAGCCAGCCTGCTCGAGTCGTTCGATGACCTCCTCAACCGGAGCAGTCGGAGCGAGTGGAACGCGAAACACAAGATGCGCCTGGATTCCGGGTGCAGAGACCTTCTGTTGGGCTGCTGCGCCGATCTGCTCTAGGCGCTGCTCGAGAGCTGTCGCGAACGCCTCACGCCCACCTCGGTCGGGCCTCGGGCCCGGCCTACCCCGTCCCCGGCGTCGATCGACGCTCAAATCTTCGCGGACAAGCGGCAGATGCGGATAGGTTGTGTCACCGACCCGATGCGGCATTGGACCTTCTCAGAAGCTAGGATGATACCGTTTTGGAGGATCTGGTGCGGCGGTGAGAGGCGATGTCGGCCGAGAGCGCGAGTCGCTCCTTTTCCCGCTGAATGCTGTCATCGAGCGTCGTCTGGTCAATCTCCCGTCGATCCGTGAGGATCATTTGTTTGAGAGAGTCGATGGCCACACGCTCAACGTCAGCGTGCGACATGCCCTTCAGCGACGCGACTACGCGAGGGAGACTGACGTTCGGCGAGATCACCACCTGCCTGAGCGTCTTTAGCAACACCGCTTCCATTTCCTTGTCCGTGGGCAGAGGGAACAACAGTACCTCGTCAAACCGTCTCCAAATCGCCGAGTCGAGTAGCCCCTGGTGATTCGTAGCTGCGATCAGCACTGCATCGCCACGAAATCGGTCCAACATTTGGAGGAACGAGTTCACAACCCTCTTCAGCTCTCCGTGCTCAGCGTCATCGGTTCTGCGCTTGCCAATTGCGTCAAACTCGTCAAAGAGAACCACCATGGCTCGACTGCGCACAAAGTCAAAGACTTTGCGAAGGTTGGCCGCGGTTTCCCCGAGATAAGACGAAACGACCGCATCGAAGCGTACAACAACCAGGGGGAGGTATAGTGCCGCCGCAACCGCCTCGGCCGCTACGGTTTTGCCGCAGCCGGGAGGCCCACAGAAGAGGATTTTCTTGATGGGGGTCAACCCATGTGACCTAATCAATTCTCCCCGCCTGTTCTCCTCAACTATCCGATCTAGCACCCTACGCACCGACCCGAGAAGGACGAGATCGTCGAGAGCTCGCTGCGGATCGACGATATCAACAAGAACGGCGTCCTTGTCCTTGTCTCTGGGCAAGTCGCCGTTCCGCACGCCTAGGAGCGTGAGAGATTCCACCTGGTTTAGAGTGGCTGGGGGCTCTGCATTCGAGAGAAGGCGTTCAAGCTCTCGAGCGTACACATTGTGGTTCTTGCGGCGCTCTTCAGCGATAAGATCCAACACCGCATCCCTAAAGGCAGAGTAATCACCCTTGCCGAAGGCAATCACCATGCGCCGAATGAGGTCGCCGGTCGTCATGGATGCTCCACTCTGCTTCACGCCTTGTGGGTCCATAATAGGTGACCCTCATTCGAGGTTCGAGAGTAGAGCAGCGAGGCTAACCGCCAGCCGCTGGAGGCTAACGTAATGTAAGGCGCGGCTAGGCGCTAACGCAGCCTGCAGAATGGTTGTCACCGTTTCCCCCTACATTTCTGAGTATGGAACCTCCCTTGGATTTCGACCGGATCCCAGGCCGCATCTTCATTGATTCATCCACCCTCCAGGTGCTCCACACTTATGGTGCGTTCCTCTATGACGGAGCGCCGCTCCACCAAACGGCCCGCATCCTTCGAATGCCCAATGGCCGCCCAAACATCGAGGCGCTCAAGGACATCATCCAGGTTGGCTCCCGTGCGCATTTTCAGCTGGCCCTGTCCGGGAACAGCATGCGTGAGGTTGAGCGGAAGGGGGATGCCCGTTACCTGTACTGGGCTTTCGAAATCCTCGACTACTGGGAAGAGTGCCTCGAAGAGTCTGATTACGACTATGGTAGCCCGCTCATGGCGCGACTCCTCCACGACCGGCAATTCGGCTACCTCGGTGAGGGCGATCGAGAGCTCCTCAAGGACGCAGTTGTGCTCGGTTGCGACGCCTTTCTTACAATGGACGAGAAGTTGTACTCGAATACCGCGCATCTTGGGTCACGGTTGAGTCTGCGCGTGCTGACACCTGTGGCTCTGTGGAAGGAGCTTCGACCGTGGGCTGCACTATTCTATTGACTCCGTCCCGCACCCGCGATTCGGTGGATTAAACTCGTCAGCAGCTCAGGGGCGAAGGCCAGCGAAGTAACCGTGGCCCGTTGGATGAAGCGGCTCGCCGCTGCACGCCGCGCCCGACGTTTGATCCATTGCAGTGAAGCCGAGGGTTACGTGAGAACAGGAGATCCAAAGTGATCCAACGCAAAGACCTCTTCGAATTCATGATAAAGCAGGTAAAGCACACCGCCGACTCGCACGGCGATCATATGCCGCAAGCCTTCGGTCGTTGGTTCTCGACGATGTTCTTTAGAGGAGTCTCGAACATTGCGATTCTAGATGGTTCGGGAGATGGCAAAGTTGATCTCCTCACGACATGCCATGTTGGAAAGGAGATCCGCTATAAGATTCTGAACACTAAATTCACTGCAGAGTATGATCGGGCCTCTCCAGTATCCTTCTATGATGAAATCACCCGCTACTGGCAAGCGTTTGAGAACAAGTCGAACCGCAATGCCTATTTGAGTGTTGTCCGAGAGCCGCTGCGCCCGCACTTCAAGAAGCTCTTCAGGCTCTACGACGATGGCCTTGCGGAACTCTATTTCGTCACGAATCACCGCGCCAATGCCGCACAGCACTCGACCGTCAAGGGCTATGGGGTGGATATCCTCCATCTCGATGACGTATTGCAATACGTTGCCGAGCACATTGAGGGTGCGATGCCGGAAACCGAGCCTCTGTTACTGACCGGGATCTCCAACGTCCTTACGCCAGCCACGAATGAATCTGAGGTTCCGACATCAATTGTCTTTGCCCGACTAATCGATTTCATCGAATACATGGAGAACGACCCGTTTGACTTGCTATTCGCCAGGAACGTGAGGCTGTGGCTGGGCAACACCGAGACGAACAAAGACATCCAGAGCACGTTTCGGGAGGCTCCGAAAGAGTTTGCCTATAGCAACAACGGGATCACGATCTTGTGCCGAAAGCACACTCACGATCCGGGAAAACAGGAGCTCCATCTTGAAAACCCACGTGTCGTAAATGGATCGCAGACGTTGCACAGTATCCGAAGCGTCGAGAGTCCGTCGCACCTCGCGAGGGCTATGGTCAGAATCATTGAAGTTCCGCCGGGTGGTGTCCATGACCTGCCACTTCAGGTCGAAAGACGCAAGCAGATCATCCACAAGATCTCCATTCGGTCGAATATGCAAAACCCCATCCGGCGATGGAACCTCGTCGCGAACGATGACTTTCAGAATGACCTTGCTCGTTGCTTCTGGGACAAGCGCTTGTACTACGAGCGACGTCAAAACGAATGGAAGCATCGAAAACTTGAGCTTACGAGTGTCGGGATTAGTAGGGGTCCGGACATTCGATGGATGACCCAGCTTATCGGGTCTTATTACCATGGGCGAAAGGGACTGGGGCCGGCCGTCGCGCAAGGAAACCTCAATGATTTGTTCGAGGAGGATGCCTATTCCCTAATTCGAAACACCTCTCCGACAATGGCTTATCAGCTATATCTCCTTGCCGAAATGATCGATCGAACGCTTAGACGTCTTGCGGACCGGAAGAAGTACATCCGTAACGTGCGGGGATATGTCGATCTCAGCACTTTTGCTATCCTCTGCAGTGTCCTTCGTGAAGGCGGCATTCAATTCGGCAAGGAGACACTGAGTGAGAGTCTGGAAGACGCGTACGACGCCGATGAAGGGATTTGGGACACAACGGTCAAGGGCGTTGTCGATCACACCTTGGAAGGTTACGAGAAGGCGGGGCGCATAGCACTTAGGCGAGAAGGAAAGCGACTCACGCCAGCAAACTACTTCAAGAACACGACACTCATCGCCGAGCTTATGGAACGCCCGATCCCGGGGCGCCTGCGGAAGATTGTGCGCCACTTTGAACGCTAGCGGAGAACATAGTCTGACCTCCTCTGTTCGATTCTCGACCTTCCCAAGAACCGAGCCACCCCCTGATTGGGGTACTCAGATCGTAGATGTATTCCGAAGGCACCATTCGGAGATAGACACTGTAGCGTTGCTTAAGGGGCTCACAAGCGACGAGACCATGGCCGTGCTTGCTCCTGATCTTGAGGCGATCGGCTTCACAGTCGAGAAGGGTAAGAAGGCCAAGCAGAAAATTGACCGGCCGGTTTTCTTCGGGGAGAACGGCGTACCTACCGTTCGCTATCAGGTGGATGGGTATCATTCAGGCTGGCGCTGCGGTCTGGAGATTGAGGCGGGACGAGGGTGGATGGGTAATGCGGTTTACAGGGACCTCGTCCACGCAATGGTCATGGTTGACGTGGACTGGCTATGCTTAGCCGTTTCCAATTCGTACAAGTACTCCTCAGGTGGCAAGGACATGTCGAGTCGAGACTACGATAACGCTCGGGATCTCGCCGACGCGCTCTACGGGCACGCACGGATTCGCCTTCCCTATCGCCTCCTTCTTATCGGCTACTGATGCTGGGGAACTAACTCCGAACACCGAAGGGAGCCTGAGGCGCGGGGCACAAGTTCAAAGCGTTGTAGCGACATTGCACACATCTGTTGGAATTCCCTGCTGGCCGTGGCCCGCGTTCGCCGAGCCAGTACTGAAGGCAGTGGTCCAACTGCCGAGTGGCCTCATTGGCATCATAGCGGAACGCATGGACATGCGCAGCTAGACCACTTGGGGAATGGCGGAAGGAAACGCCGTTCGCAGACGCATCTCTTCCCAAAACAGACCGAGCAGAATCGGAGATGGCCTTCGCCGCTCCTTCTGTCCTCTGCTCGGCAGCCACACTCGACGTAACCTTCGCACAGACGAGCACGAGATCTTCAACACCGAAGGCCCTGCTTAATAGATAGCCATACAATACAAGCTGCAGTCTCCAACTCTCGAAGAGTCGAGTTGATTCAGTGTACTTGTAGTCAATCGCGCATGTTGCGTTAGATCCTTCAAAGCAGACACCGTCAGCTTGGCCTACGATGGCGACCCCACGGTAGGTGTGTTGAAGCGGCATTTCGAGCACCGTGAGCGACGCTCCAGCCTTCAAGAGCCTCTGTAACTGTCGTTCTGTAATCCTTGTTGCTCCAGCCGACATCGTTCGGTGAAACGCCGTGCCTTCCGCGGAGAGGCCTTCGTGTCTCTCGACATCAGCTGTCCCCTCCAATTGTTTCGGCACCGATACTCGGCGACCTGGATTCCCGAGCCACAAGTCAACTCGCTGCTCGCAATACACCTGCTCAGCCACTTCTGAAACCCACAAGCACTTGCCGCGGGGATATCGATCAAGAGGACGCTGCTTGGAGACTCTAGGCGCGCGGCGGGACATCATGCGAGCTCGTTGCGTCTCTCACTACGCGTCACGCGTGAGGTCTACACCGAAGACGTCCTGTGAAACGTAGTTGGCATACTTTCCAAGGAGTGCCGCGGCGCGTGGCATGAGGATACGATGGACCCGCCTACAGTTGTAGCGTGCCGACTTGGCGCCCGTCATCGAAACGGTCGAAATCAGAGGTGATGCCCCATTCGGCTCGTGTGGGACCTGGAATTCGGCGGCCTCACCTGCGAGCTGGGCAAACGTCTCCCGAACGAAAGTGACGTGGGCATCGATAGCCTTGCGTACTTCCGCTCGACGATGCTTCCAACCGGCCAGAATCCCGGCGGGTTCGCCATCATCCATGGAGAGGGCGGCGATCCCATCGTCCCGTAAGGCGCAGAGATCAAGCACGTCGAAGGGAATGGTGATTGTGTTCGAAAAATCCACGAAGGCGGATGTCCCGTTCTCACCCAATAACAGCAGGTCGTATGTATCGTCACTCGACCCTTTTTGTTTGGGGGCTACGAGAACGCGAGCTAGGGTGGCCCGCTTGAGCTTGCGCCGACCGTCACCCCGAACGACCGTGTGACAGGGCTGTGCGACTAGAACGTAGAGCTCAGGACCTTCCTGTTTGGCCTCCTGGCCGGCGGCACCGCCGGCTCCATGGGCTTGCCCTGCTGGCAGTGTGAACTCGAAGATATCCCCGACCTCCACTGGCATGTGGAGGCGGTTCACCTCGGTGATGTTGTCATACATCTCCCGCCGCTGGTGCTCCCACGTCGTGTACTTAGTGGCCCGCTTCGCTGCCGGAGCAAGCTTGCTGATGGCCCGCAGCTGCTCGACTGTCGAATCAAGGCCTTCAGCGACCGCGGCTTGTCGCCGTACTTCCTCACGGAAAAACGAGTCGTAGATCCGAAGCAACGTGTCAATCTCTGTCACACCTTCTTCGTGCGAGAGAACGATTACCGAGTGGGCCAAGTCACTGACATTGACAGCCATTGTCTGCTCAGCGGCGAACTTGTGAGCAGCATCCAGGACCGCGCGACAAATCTCGCTAAACTTTTCAGCGAACGGTGCCAGCAACACCCGCTTCAACTCCGCCACGAACTCGATAGGATTCGTGCCCAGGTCGCGCTTGGAAACGAGTTTGCCCCGACCCGAACCACTCAGGTCAATGTCAAATAGAACGAGCGTGTGCGGCAGGCCCGGGATGCTGCCCGCACCTGCGGCCTCGAACGCCGCTTTCATGATATCCACCCAATTCTCATCCCAGGCTTCAGGGGTCATCACGCGCAGACGATCCCCGATCAACGGGCCGATCTCGCTCGAGAAGACGTCATGTGAGTCTGCCGCACCCTGATCGGCATCGAGAGGTGGTAACAAGCGGTCTTCTCGGAGCTTCTCGCGCTGGGCATGCAACTTCGCCAGGAAGGCGGGAACCTGAACGCCCTCGAGGCTTGCAACATGTTCTCGGACCTGCCTCGCTCGGACTTCGGGGTCCGCATCCAGCGGAATCTCGAAAACGCGACCGAGGACGGTCGGCTTCGCTTTCCGGATCACCTCCACAATACCGACTGCGGTCGCGTCCGCTGCCGCTACGGCCTGGTCATCCACCCAGATCACCAGCCGAATACCAGCGGCTCGGAGCAGTTCCTCTGCCGCTCTCTGGGCGATCTCACGGTCCGTCATCGGTAAGGCTCTCGGTGCTGCGCGTGGAGCCGCGGGCGCGGCCGCCGGCCGTGGAGGCTCCGGGGCGGGCACCTCCTTGTCAGGCGGCACCGTGCAGCGCCCCCGTGAAGTCGATTTCGAACACGTAGAGATTGCCGCGGCGATTGCGAGCCGGAGTTACGCTAATCGCGCATCCGTCGCTTTCCAGGAGCTGCCGCGTTATGAACAGACCAAGACCACGCCCCTCTCCGGCTTTCTTTGCTGTAACGAATGGATTGAACAACCTGTGCTCGATAGTCTTTGCCACTCCGCGACCGTTATCCCAGACACGCACGAACGGTCTCACTGCCTCTAGCGTGACCGTCCCTTCTTTCAGGCTGCCCCCTCGTATCTCCTCTCGAAGCCAGTATTCGCTATTGAGGAGCAGGTTGTCGAAAACCTGCGTGAGTTTCCCCCGGTTCATCGCGACCGTGAAGTCCTGACCCGGTGTTCCCCTCGCCTCAAGGCGAATGTGACCAGATTCGAGACGATCATGGTGGAACTCTGCAAGGCTGTCGATGAACCCGCGCATCGGTAGGACATCGCGGCGTTCGCGAACGTATTTTAGGGATGGAGCTAGATGGCTGAGCTGTTTGCGCAGCGCCGCTACCGCGCTCTGCACGTATTCTGTGTACGTCGTAAGGGCGGCGTCCGGAAGTTGAAGTTTCCGAACCTGCTCAACGGCTTTCTGGGTCCGCGCTGCCAACTGATCGGCGATGTGATGGAGCTCATGCGACAACGCCTCGGCCGTAAGACCGAGCCCGACCATGGAATAAACCTCGTCGAGACGGTCCTGCAGTCCAACAATCTCGTTCGCGAGGACAGCGCTCAGCGGATTCGTCTCCGCCACGGTGGCGAGGTACTTTCCCACCTCCTGCAGCACCTCCTGCGCGTCGTCGATCCTCGTGGCAAGTGTGCTGAGACTCTCTTCGAGCCCTTCCATCGCTGTTCGGACATGGGCCCCGGCACGCGAAGCCTTGACCGCGCTGCGTACTTCCTTGAGGGTGATCCGGGTGGCGCGCAAGTCAGTCGCCAACTCCGTTGACACACGTTCGAGCGGTGGTCGAAGTGAATCCGCCGCGTGCAGCGTCTCTTGGATGCGCGCCGCGATCTGCGCTGGCGATGCCGTCTCAGTGGTAGATGGAGCGTCGGGCCGAGTATCCTTCTCGAAGGCAACCCAAGCGCGCCGAAGGAACTCCTGGACGCCGCTCGAGAAGTCGACGAACTCCTCCATCAAACGATCGAAGTTCTTAAAATAGGGTGTGACCTGAAACCCTTCACGATCAGTTTTCTCTGCGAGCTGTGCATTCTCACGCGCGGTTAATGCGATGTACCCAAGCGTATTTGAGGGTCGCAGGCTATAGTAGGACTTTCCAGACGTGCGTTCGCTCGCGAGTCGAAGCCAGTCACGATCGACGCGGATGCCAAAGCCATCTCGATACACCCTGACTCCGCTCATGGTCTTGATGTACTCGTTGTATTCAGCGGGCCCGCTGAATACCGGTATGGCGTGCAGGGGCTCACTTCCTTCCTCGCCAGAGCCACCTGATGCGCCGTCCGCCTCTTCCGTGCCGAACATCTGCTTGATCAGCTGCAGGGCTTCGCTTGCGGATTCTGCACCGAGGTTGAAACCGTCGACTTCACCCCGGAACGGTCCAGGATTGGCGACGGTACCCGACTGCAGAAAGACGATCTTATCGAGGTCGGCGAGCGCGTGCTCCTGCGAGAACTCGACGAACCATGCGGCCTCGTTTGCAGCCCGCACGTTGAAGTCGAGTCCATCGGTCAGCTCTTGCAGATAGGTGCGGAACCGGGCGCCTTGGTCAGATTCGACCGCTTCGCGGAAGCGAATTCGCTTCTTGCCCCCCGGAGGGCGGAAGAAGGCGAGTCGGGCCCGCCCAGCTACGGTCAACTTCTGGCCGTCGAACGTGAGGTCATAGTGCACCTGGGCGGTTCGTCGTACGGCGTCGCCGATTTCCGCAAGATCAATACGCGTGCCGTTGATGCTGGCATACACTCGGAACTCGGCGATTTTTTCATAAGGGGAGAGCAGCTGGGATAGGCCGTCGCGTAGCAACCCTATCGCGAGGTTCCCACGCCACGTGTCGGGCTCTCTCAAATCAGAGACCAGGATTCGCGTCCCCCTGTCGCGCGTCGGGACATCCGCTCGCTCCAACAGTACGGGAACCTCCGAAAGTCGCTTGGCGCCGAGAAAGTCATCCCACGCAAACGCAACATGGTGCTCTTCGCCGGGCTGGCCATCCGGAGGGGTATAGCGAGTCGCGATCTCCACGTTTCGCCCGAGCCGCTGAACACCGAGTCGGCCGAGCCCCTTGTCCCCAAGAGGCGTCCGCTTTCGGCCAGGAGTTACTCCCCCTGCCATCTTGAGGGCGCGTTTCGCGGAATTTGCAATGACGAGCCACCCGTCAATGATTGACTGACGGTTCATTCCGTGGCCGTCGTCCTCGACGAGGATGTATCCGGAGGTGTTTGGATACCTCGACCCAGACGGCGGCGGGTCATCTGTTTGAACAGTGATCTTGCTGTAGGTAGCATCGGCGTCATAGGCATTCTTGACCAGTTCGACGAGCGCCTGGACGACATCGCTGATCAGATGTTCGCCTAGCTGGAAGACGACCGATGGATGGACGTCGAACCGGGCTGATTCAGTCGTGGGCGCCGGATCGGCCGTGACCTTAGGCTCGGCTGTTGCGTCAGGTTGTTGGTCTTCCGATTTCGACATTCTCTATCCTGGGAGAATCAGGCGTCTCAGAGCGCCGTGAGGAGCGGACCCATCCCGACAGCCTGTGCGCTGGAACCCATGCCGCTGCCGCATGTTAGTCAGTCCACGCGCGCCATGCGCGAACCGCAAGTCGCGCAACAATATACAGGTTTCAAGCGATCCTTTTAGGAGAGGGGACTTGCAAGAGTTACCAGACGGCGTTGACGCAGCTAGGGGCTTTCTTGTCCAAGTGCGGCCTATCCCTCCATTACGTA
>WNGP01002539.1_pt1 | contig 19004 bp, 24 predicted proteins | sample 5407671 | NCBI WGS metagenome assembly WNGP01 (sample SAMN13153381, study PRJNA577476) | soil metagenome | isolation source: 40 cm soil or saprolite under Garry oak tree replicate 2 | place: USA:California | collected 2016-06-15 | reverse complement strand
GCCACGCCCACGCCCCGGCGGCCAGGACCAGCCCGGCCGGGACCGCGACCGGGACCGCCAGCACGAACGCCCGCGCCAGGGCCGGGGCGGCCAGGTGGTGCCAGCCGCGGTCCCAGCCGGCGGCCGCCGTCACCGCGCCAGCGTTCCACGCGTGCGTCCGCAGCGCCGCAGCCAGGAACCACACAGCGGTCCCGGGCAGGCACGCGGCAGCGGCCCGGCGCAGGCGGGCCGGCGGCCAGCCGCGCAGCCACGCCGCGGCATAGCCCGCGGCCGCCGCGAGCGTCACCGGCCATGCCGCGACCGCGACGGCGGCGAGCAGCAGCCACCCGGCGGCCTTGAAGGCCTTGCGGATCAGCCACAGGCACGCGGTCAGCTTCAGCCACGCCCACACGCTCATCGCGGCGGCTCCGGGGTGAATGCGTAGCTGGGCAGGTCACGGACCACGACCCGGCCCTGCTCGCCGGGCGGCAGCGAGGCGGCGGCCCTGGTGACCACCGGTCGCGCCCGCGGGGCGGTCAGGTAGATCACCTGGGCGTACCGCATCGGGGACAGCAGCCCGGCCATGATCCGCGCGGTCCGTGCGAGGGGCTTGGGGGTCAGCTCGACCTCGATCGCCCATACCTGGCCGGCGTACGGGCTGTGCTCGACGGACGGCCAGTGGATCTCCGCGTCTGGCACGTGCTCACGGCGGCCTGCTGCGGGACGGTCGGCGCGCAGCCGCCGCTCCGAATGCCACCACGCCTGCCCCTGCTGCCAGGCGGTGGTGTCCTGGGTCCAGAGCCGGGCAGCCAGGATCGCGCGGATGTGCGCCAGGCGGCCCAGCGCCGGGCGGACGGCGGGGAACCCCAGCCCGGTGGCGGTCATCCCGTCCCGGGTCAGCCAGCACCAGGCCGGCCCCGGCCCCAGTCGCCCCGTCGCCGCATACCCGGCGCGGCGCCACCGCGCCACCACCGGGGGCAGCCGGTCCGGCTGCACCCGCAGCGCCGCCGCGAGCAGGTCGTACGGCGCGCCGTTATGCTCCCCGCACAGCAGGAGCCCGTCGATGTCCCGCTGGGACAGCCGGACCGTCCCTGCGTCGGCGCGGCGCGCCGGCCGGGCAGCAGGGATGGTGTCGTGCGCTTGCGCTTGTGCTGTCATGTTGTCCCCAGGTTTGTACCGCAGTCACATCAGCCTCAGTTGCCCCGTGTGCCCGTAAGAACACGAGATGTGACGATTTTTCCGGCGGGGAACAGCGCCGTACAGGGACATGCGACAGCTGTAAGCGCATCGTCACAATTACTTTCCGTGACAGCCGACGCGGGAGGGCTGGCAGTGGCCAACGGGATGCGGTGGCCTCGGACGAGGCGGATCCCGGGCGGGCGGGCACGCGCCGAGCCCGTTCGGCATATCTGGTATTCCCGTGGTCCGCGACGGTCAGCGCGGAGCGGGACGGCAACCCGCTCGGCGGGCCGGGTGCCGGTCAGGCGGTTCTCGCGGGACCGTGCTCCTTGAGGATCGTGGCGAAGTTCTCCAGCCCGACTGAGCGTGATGCCTTGATGAAGGCGACGTCGCCAGGCAGGAGCAGGCGGCGGAGCAAAGGCAGGGGGGCGTCCGGGTCGTCGGCGGCGCGGATGACGGTCGGCGGGGCCCGCAGTGAGTGTCAGGAGGGGCCGGCTGGGCCGGGCGGGCCGGCGAGGCCGGCCAGGTGCGCGGCGGCGCCTTCCGGGTCGGCGCCGGGCCAGGCCCTGGGCCGGCCGTGTTCATCCCACCAGAGCTGGCGGCCGTTGGTCCATACCGTCAGCCCGGCGGCCACCGAGATGACGGCGACGACCTGGCACGCCGCGGTGTAGACGCGGGTCAGGCCGTGCCGGGCAAGCAGCCGGGCCACGACGGCGGCCAGCGAGCCGGGGCTGGGCGGCGCCGCGCCGGGCGACGCGGGCCGGGGGAAAGGAGCAGGCGGTTGCATCGGGTCCGTTTTCATGACAGCCGGGCGGCCGCGGACGGCGCCGCGGCGCGGCCGGCTAGCTGACTTCAGGCGTGCTGGTGAGGGCGTCCAGCTTGTCGAGCAGTTCCCTGAGCTGGTAGCGGGTGATGATCATCTCGCCGTCGCGCTGGGGTATCTGGGCTTGCCAGTAGCCGAGCCCGGCGCGGATGGCGACGCCGGGATGCTCGCGGCGGTACTGGTTCAGCCGCAGGACCTGGTCTGGCTCGCCGGGCAGCAGGGACAGCGCCCGGCGGGGCGGGCCGGTCACCGGGCTTCCCGGCGCGCCCAGTCCGCCCGGATGGCCACGTTCAGCGCGTCGGGCGTGGTGCCCGTCATGACGGTGCCGCGCCCGTCGCGGCGGCGGGCCCGCCAGGTGCCGGCGGCGCACCCGATGTCGTAGGCCTGGCCCCACATCAGGCGGAAGGCTTCGGCGGCGTGCTCCTCGTCCACCTCGAAGATGCCGCGCCGCTGCTCGCGCTGCCGGGCGGTCACGGTGTCCTGCCCGCTGCGGCCGCGGCGGCGGGGCCGGGGTGCCCGGGCGGGCGGGCGGCGTGCTCGCTGATCTGCCGGGCGATGCCGGCCAGGCTGGGCCCGGCGAAACACGGGGTCCCGCGCGGGACCACGACGTGGATGCCGTCGACTAGGTGCAGGTCATAGGCCTGGTACAGCCCCCGGAAGAGGCGGGCGGTCAGCTGGCCGGGATCCGGCGTGCCCGCCTCGGCGGGCCGTGGCCGTTGCATGTGACGTGCCTTCCTGTCGCGTGGGTGCGTTCACTGCACCTGCAGTTAACGCCGGGCCGTGCGTAGGGTGGAAGGCGTTAGCTGCTCTGGTGAACGGTTAACGGGGCCGGGCGCACACCGACGCGGAGGGCACGCAGGCATGGGCGAATTCGGCGGGGAGCTGGCGCGCTGGATGCAGGCGCGGGACTTCGGCGTGCGGGAGTTGGCCCGCCGGTCCGGGTACACCGCCAGCTATATCTCGCAGCTGCGCGCGGGCAAGAGAATGCCCTCCCCCGATACCGCGACCGACCTGGACGACGCGCTCGGCGCCGGCGGCGCGCTGGCCGCGGCCGCGCCCCCCGCGCCGCGGGACGGTGGCCGCCTGGTGGTGCGCCGCGACAGCGCCGCCGGGCAGATCGCGGCGATCCTGGCCGCGCTGCCCGGTCCTGGCCAGCAGGGCCTGGGGACGCTGCGCGACCAGGAGTATGATCACCTGGTCCAGGCACTGGCTCAGTGGGCAGCGCAGATGAAACGACGTGACATCCTGGCCATCCTCGGGGCGGCGGCCACCGCGGCCTGCGCGTCCCCGCTGCTGGACCGCCTCACCCCCGATGAGGTCCAGCGGGTGACGGCTGCCGCGGCGGGCACGGCCCGCGCGGACCAGGCCGTGGCCGGGCACGTCGAGGCCGTGCTGGAGCACTGCATGCGGCAGGAAGACACCCTCGGCCCGCAGGTGGTGCTGGACACCGTGCTGGCCCAGCAGCACCTGGTCGCCGCGCTGCTGGCCGGGACGGGCGGCGGCCTGCACGACCGGCTGCTGGCGCTGCTGGCCAACATCTGCCGGTTCACCGGGTGGGTGCTGTACAACCTGAACGACTTCGCCGGCGCGGCCTACTACTACGGGCAGGCCCGGGCCGCCGCGCACGAGGCCGACGACGATGCGATGTGCGCCATGGTGCTGGCCAACTGGAGCCAGCTGGCCACCTGGGCCGGCGACCCGCGCCTGGGCGTGGAACACGCGCTCGGCGCGGTCGCGTGGAGCGCCGCGCCGATCACGGGCAGGCCATGAAATCCCTGGAGCAGGCTCATCACGAGCTGGACCGGGCCCCGGACGGTGACCGGGGCGCCGGGCTGGCCTACTTCTACGGCCAGGGCCAGTGCCTGGCCACCCGGACCTGGTGCCTGCTCGAACTCGGCGACCCGGAGCTGGCCCTGGCCACCGCCGGGCAGTCGCTGGCTAGCGCCGACCCGTCGTTCGTGCGGAACGTGGCGCTGACCCGGCTGGCCATGGCCAGCGCCTTCGCCCAGCTCGGCGAGCCCGGCCGGGCCTGCGAGCAGATCACCGAAGCGGCAGGGCTGGCCTACCGGAACAGCTCGCCGCGGCTCGTCCGGGTGCTGGCGGAATCCCGGCGGCAGCTCAGCCCGTGGGACGCCTCACCCGACGTGGCCGGGCTGGACGAGCGGCTGCGCGGCCTGGGGCTCACCGCGTGACCGGCATCTGCTCCAGCACCAGGATGTCGAACACGGGCGCCGGGACCGGGGGGTCCATCGTCTTCGCCGACACCGTGCGCCAGCCCCACCGCCGGTAGATCTCCTGCGTCTCGGCCGCCTTCGGCTGCACCGACAGGGTGGCCCGCGCCGCGCCGGACCCGGCGAGCAGCTCGTCATGGATGGCGCGGCCGGCGCCGCGGCCGCGCCAGCCGGGCAGCACCCCGTAGTCGATCAGCGCGAAGGTACGGTGGCCGTCCTCCCGGCCGAATTCCTCGCTGACCGGATCGTCCAGGCCGGCCCACCAGCGGGTGTCCGCGGGCAGCAGGAACCCGTACCCGAACCCGACGTGCTCATCCCCGGCCCGGGCTGTGGTCAGCCGGAAACCCGGCCGCGCGGTCATCGCCGGGAAGTAGGACCGCTGATTAGCGAACTCGGCGTCATCGCCGCTGAACGGCGGCAGGCTGAACACCGCCTGGTACAGCCCCGACACCACATCGGCCAGGCCGCGGGCCTCATCGCCGCCCCGGGACTCGATGACAATCCCGGGCATCCGGGCAGGGCTGTCCACAGGGCTCCTCCATCACGGTGGCAGGCGCGGTCCGCTACGCAGTAAACGTATGCCCACCCTCGGCGGCGGACCACTCGGTGCGGATTTCCCGCAGGCTTTCCGCTAGCTCCCGGCGCCCGCGGCCGACCTCCGCTTCAGCGCCCAGGTCTGCACCTTCTTCAGGTGCTCCACCCAGAACGCTTCCTTGACGGCGCGGCTCTGACCTGGCTTGAGGAGACCGAGGTCCACTGCCTTGTTGTAGAAGCCCGGAGCCACCTCATTCCCGCGCAGGTACATGCACAGCACGGAGATCATGAGGCCGCACTCGCCGAAACTGCGGTCGGACAGACGGCCCAGCAATTCACCCATTGCCGCCCGGTCGGCTTCCCAGTCGAAGTTCCACTCCGGCTGGCCGGTATTGTCAGCGAGTACGTGATTCAGCTCCGAGTAGGAAGTAACGCACTTCACCGGCTGCCGGGCCGTGTCGAGCAGGAATTTCCAGCCAACAGCTTCTAGTTCTGCCCACTCCGACGGGCTCCGGCCGTAATTACGATCAGCGTTCATGCTAAATCCCTTGTTCTAATTTCGGCCCCAGGCCTGTGCTGATTACATGCGCTGACATACTGCCTTTCCCGGGGTCGGCTAGCGCAGGTCTACTGGCCAAAGCAGGTGCGGCAAAGAGTCACTTCGCCGCCGACTGCGCTGGCCGCCCACGTCTCCAGGCGACGCCGGTCGGCCGAGCAGATCTTGATGTAATCTTTCGTCCAGTGCAGGCCGGGGTTCCGCGAGAAATGAGGGCAACCGGGCCGGTGAAGGACGAGATACCTCGGCCCCGGGTTGCGCTCGGCGTTGATGAAATAGCCCTCCGGATTGCCGTCTAGCCAACCGGAGAATCCGCTGTCATCATCGCGGAACAGCGTGACGCCCGGTGGCAGGTCCGCCAGTACAGGCGGCAGAGTCCGCAACCGGATGAGCGAGCCGTCTTTCTCGAAGAGTTCCTCGTAGTTGCTCGCACGCGCGTGCACCTGGTTGACCTCCACCGGGCTGCCGTCACGCTTGCGGTAAAGGCCGCGCTGAGTAACCGCGTCGGCAAGCTCCCGCGCCGTCATCGGCGCGCCGTCGTGCTCGCGCAACACCATGGCGAGGGCGTCGTGCAGGGTCATCCTCGGCTCGGCATCCCCGGCCGGGGAACCGCCAAGGACCGCCTCGGCCTGGGCGATAAGAGCCTCCAGCTCGTCACGGCGCGCGTCGAGCGCAGCGAGTTCGGCGCGCGCTCCAGTCAGCTCCGCCTCGATGATCTGGCGGCTCTTCTGAAGCGCCGCCGCTATGTCACTCACGTGTTCAACTCTAAGTGCACCTTAAGTGCACTGTCAATACAGCGCCGGGGCAGCCCGGCGGAGGGCCGCGTGCAGGGTGGCCCTCCGCGCACCATCCGCAGTCGTATGCACCCGTTTCTACTTGCTGTTTCCGCGGTCATCGGCTCGAAGAGAATCGTGGTGCTTGCACCTTCCACGGTTGCCGACGCGGCGGGGACCGTCAGTTCGGGGGGAGGCAGGAAGGGGGCCTGGGGGGAACATGGAACCGGGGCCGTGATTTTCCGGGGCCGGGGGCGGTTCCGGGTTCCCCCCAGTTAATTTGAATTGACCTCCCCTCCTGCATGTTTGTGCGGAGTGCAGTTGGAGTGATCCTGACCTCGCCCTCTGCTTGTTGGGGGGGTGAGGTCAGGATCACGGAGACGGAACGCAGCGAGCGCATCAGCGCTGGCAGGAGGGGGACCGGGCCGGAATCGCGGCGCGCAGCGCCCGCACGGGCGGGCGCTGCGCTATGCGGACGGTGTTCGGCCATTGTGCCGGGCCAGTCCGCGGTTGATCGAGGTTGGCCTCGGTTGTCGGGGAGGATTCTGCGCTATCTACTTGTTCTGCCGGAGGGCTGTCGCTCGGGCAGCCAGAACGCCCACTCGAACCACCAAGGCAGCTGCGAAATCAGGACTGAAGCCGTTAAGTCCTAGGATTTTAAACGCCGCTAGCGCCTAGCAGCCACCTGTTGACCAAGAAGCTCTAGCATGCGCCTCATCTCCATATAGTCGCCAGAGGAGTAAGTGACCGCGGCGGTCCCATAGCAATATTGGTATATCTCACGTAGATGAAGGGGCACTGAACCGGAGGTTAGCAAGTAATGCGCCTGCACATCCCCCCGCGCACCAAGGACATTCTCCAGTAGCAAGTGGATGTCTGGGTCACTGAAGCTATAGCCGACGAACAGAGCTGTCTTGGTGAGGAAAAGAGATTGTAGGACTTCTAGAACTTGTGCGCCTTGCCGCCGAAGTCGCGTATAGTCTGATCGCGTTAGTACTATTTCCCGGGCGCTGTCCACACTGCCATGAATTTTTATGAGTACAGGCATTCCTAGGCGTACGTCACGGGATAGCGTAGTGGAGTCGTATGAATGAAGGTTATACCCGTTCTTCGTCGCACGTTCAAGGATTCGATCATAGTTTGTAGTGACGAGAACGTCCGGTTCAAGTTCAAGCAGAGTTTCATGTAGCTCGCTTGGCTGGTACTGGTCTGCAGGCTTTCGTCCTCCATCTGTAACATCAGCGATCCGCTGAAGGAAGTCCTCTTCTCTCGCCTGGATGCGTGCACGACCACGAAGTAGTTCGGCTGCGTCAAGGTACCGTCCATGACCAGCAAGCTCAAGGACAGTCTTTTTGACCATCCCGGTAGTGAAGGTCTTTGCAAGATCATGGATTAGCTCCGACCAAGAGGGGGGCGACTTCCCAACAGTGTTGGTGCAACCGCGGGAGATACCAGCTCCGACAACTAGCACGAAGTTCTTTGACGCTACTCGGTCCAACAGTTGAGTCGGCCAGCGCTTGAGAAGCGTAATATCTGTTGCAGTCATTTTGACATCAACCCGATATTGGTGACGAGGCGATCAGCGATCTCTTCGAGCTGCTCTGAGTAACGTTCTTGTTGGCTCACCTGCGCCCCACGCAAGCCGTCCTTAGTGGTTAGATCTCGAATTGGGGCATGTGCGGCCTGAGCAAGTGGGACCATAGAGAACATGTTCGGCACAACGCCGAGGTTAGGTTCATGGGCAGTTGCACAGCGAAGGGCGGAAAGCGCCTGGGCGCGCTCCGGTATCTGTCGCTTATAGCGGTCGTATGCATTTACAGATCGGTAGCCACCGCCCATTGCTTTTGTGACATACTGCTGCACAGTGTAGCCGGCAAAGGCATGATTTACTCTCGGCTCGGGGGTAAGCCCGTATTCCAGAGGATCAAATTCTTTCCGTTCGAGGAGGGATTCAAAGCCTCTTGTATAGTTACGGCTCCAGGTGGCAATCCAGTCACTGATATTATCGAGCGCGTAAAGGCTAAAAAGGTCCGCAGCCATTGGCGTTACAAAGGTGTCACTACCAAGAAGTACAGAACGGTTTAGAGCCCCCAGGCTGGGGCCAACATCGAAAATAACCAAGTCATAGTTCGCTGTAGCTACCAGCGCAGATGCCCAAACGCTTCGCCGCGCTCCGCCGAGATCTCCAGCCTGAAAGTCAACCCAGGAACTACTTAGGCGGTCCTCCACCATCGAAAGGGATGGATGGCCAGGCAGCACATCGAATCCGAACCGGATGCTCCTCACTATCTCCAACTCCGGATCGACTGCAGAGTCGCCAGCACGGATATATCGAAGCACCTTTAGTACTGTTCGGCGTTGCGATTCGCGACGATTTGCATAGAGCTTCTGCCACTGCTCCTCCCGGAGGAGCAGTTGTGTGGCATTGCACTGAGGGTCGAGATCTACGAAGAGCACCTTGCGCTCTAGATCTTTTGCAATATGCGAGGCCATATTGCATGCAAGAGTAGTTTTACCCACACCGCCTTTATTGTTGAAGAAAGCGAGTGACTTCATGGAATCGGAACCTCCGAAGTTGCTTGAGTTGCTGTCTGCCTGAGACTAGGTCTTTGCTGAGACGATCGCCGCCCAAGAACATAAAGTCCGTTTCGTGCATAAATGCACGATTGGTCGCAATTGTCTGCTTTGTAATCAATGTTGCCGCAGTAGCAGAGGTTCCGGCCGCGAGCAACATGCTAAAAACCTATGTCAACCTAATCGATGCATCGCACTGACCAGTATGTCGACTGCGGTGGGCAGTTCACCCACCAGGGTGGGATCGTTGCCCTGGGATAGGATGGAGCACGCGAGGTAGGGTTACGGCCGAGTGACCGCTGGGTGTCATCCTGGCGGTGCTTATGTCGGCGTTATCGGGTCCCGGCGCGGAAACTGCGCGCGCTACTGTAGTCTTGGGCTTTGGCCTTGGATAGGTCAGGCGTAGGGTTCCGGGATAGCAAGTGCGGATAGGGGGAAGCCGGTCGCAGAGGCCGGACAGGGCGTGGGTGACGGTCCCAAAGGTCTTCGCAATGATCAAACGGCGGCCGATCCACGTCCAGCACCGCAGCGCCGCCGAATCACGACCTGCGGCCGCCGTATTTAGAACGCACATAATCACCTGACCGCGTGACAGAATTCTGGGTTATAGACCTGCGTACGGCAGAGGGAGCTTCGGATGGATCCACTGACGATCGGGGCGGTGCTGCTGGCAATTATCAGCGGCGCTGGCGAAGGGCTCGGCGCTCAGCTGTGGAAGGGGGCGCTCTCCCTGGTGCGCCGCCCCTCCCACCGCAAGGCCGCCGCCGACGTTAGCGCCACCGCAACCACAGCAATGCCTACGGGAGAGACGGAGTTGACAGCCCTGCAACAGGCACCAACTGACGAACAGCGGGCCGTGGCGCTGGCGAAGGTGCTGCTGGCCAGGGCTGGCGCCGATGCTGAATTCAGGCAAGCCCTGGAGGCCTGGTGGGAGCAGGCCGGACCGATCCGCGCAAGCATCGGAGACGTCAGCAATACGATCAGTGGCGGCACCCAGCAGGGACCGGTATTTCAAGGCCGGGACTTCAGCAACATCAGCTTCGGTGCGGCCCCGGCTGGGCCACCATCGGTTCCGCCGTCCTGAGATCAAGGCCCGACGTCAGCCCGCTGCTCAGAAATTTGATCTAGCGATCTCCTGGTGGAGCTGCGTGACCTATTCGGGCCGGAGAAATTCCGCGCCTACCTTTCAGTTCACTACGCTATCGCACGGGAAGTGTAGTCAGGATGCAATAATTGATTCGTGTATACTCCGAGCAGACTAGAAATGGGGGTGATGAGGTCTATGGATCCGATCTCGGCTCAACGGCTTCAATGGCTGGCCAGGGGGCAGGCGGCGAGTTGGGGCATCAGGTCTGGCTGGGGGCTGAGTGCCGAAGGGCAGGGACTTCTCCGGCGTTTCGCTCATAGTTTCGGGACAGTGCGACTCCCCGCATCGGCTTCGGGCGGACACTTCACCGTCGTAGCATGAGCAGAAACCGAGACTCATCCCGCAGAAAGAGTATGCCTCGGCAAGCGGTATCCAATGTTATCAGCGGTGGAGTCTTTTTCAATGCCGTGATCCAGGGTAAAAACATCACCGCCCATTTGCCTGCACAGATCACTCCAGCCCTCAGCGGCCTGCCGCGCACGTCACCAACCTTTACAGGCCGAGAGTATGAACTAGAAATACTTCTGCACGAGCTTGCACCGAATAGTCCTCATCGGTCAGCAAGGTCGACTGTCGCGGTAGTGGGCATGGCGGGAGTCGGGAAAACCGAATTGGCTTTGCAGGCTGCGGCGCAGGCGATGAAGAAAGCTGGCTGGTTTCCAGGCGGTGTCCTCTTCGTCGACCTGGTCGGCTACGACAACGAACGATGCCTAACATCAGAACATGCCCTGGATGGTCTTTTGCGCGCCCTAGCTATACCGGTGGAACATATACCCCCTGATAGTCAAGACCGTGCGCGACTATACCACTCTGTACTTGCAGCATATGTCAACCATGGCCAGCGTATCTTGGTCATAATTGACAATGCTTCTAGTGCGAGTCAGGTGATCCCTCTTCTTCCCACAGATGGAACGACTGGTGTACTAGTTACTTCGCGCCACACCATCGATATCGGTGCCCGTTTGCTCGACTTGGATATCTTGGATCGTGAAACTGCCGTGAACGTAATCCGTCTGGCTGTAAAGCAAGCTAGAGGTGGCACAGATAGGCGAATCGATAACGAGCCTCAGCACGTCGGCAGGATTGTAGAGTTGTGCGGATATTTGCCTCTGGCATTGCGTATAGCTGCAGCATTGCTAGCCGACAACCCTATGCGCCCTGTGGCCTCTTTGGCACAAGCACTGTCGGATACCCACACCCGGTTGGTGCAGCTCAAGCGGGAAGAGCGGGCGGTTCGTGCTGCATTTGATCTGTCGTATCAACAGTTGGCAAGTCGGCAAGCGTACTTGTTCCGACTGTTGTCGATTAATCCTGGCCTTGATTTTTCGACCGAGTGCGCTTCCCAGCTCATAAATGTCGATTTTGGCCAAGCTGAGGAACTCGTCCAGGACTTGGCCCGTGCCCACTTGGTCGAAACTAGTTCTAGCTGGGGTCGTTGGCGTTTTCACGATCTTGTCCGTCTATATGCCGCGGACAAGGAGCGAGACTCTCTGGATCGCGATGAACATGAAGCTGCACTCGGACGGCTCCTCGACCACTACCTAACAAATACGTTCGCCGCGGTAACTCACTTGGATCATTCTCCCTGGGATACATCTATCATTCCCGAAGTCTCACGGTTTCCCGGCCGCACGCAGGCCCTGAAGTGGCTCGATGTCGAGTATTCAAATCTGACTGCCGCAATGTCCATAGCGTCCAGTCATCCCGCTATGGTGTACGATCTCGCCATAGCCTTGGCACCCTACTTTCTAGAGCGTAGACGTTTTGATGACTGGACCATCGCAAGTGAGAGCGCACTGCAGGCTGCTCGCAAGTTCAGCTCTGACCCGGCTCTCTGGCGTGCAAGAGTTCTGCAAGCTGCCAACAAGCGCACTAACCCAGCTTTCTTGCGTGGGAATGTGCCGTATGTTGTCCGCAAGCTCGGCTCTGACTTGCCTCTAGGCACCGCGCTCGCCAACCGTGGGGCCGTACTGGCGCAAGAGCGGCGGTTCGAGGAATCCATAGCTGCCTTTGGGGCGGCAGTGAAGATATTCAGGAGGCTGGGCGATAAGCATAGCCAGGCGGGGGCGCTCTCAGGCCTCGGGTCAGCTCTGGAGGGTGCAAGGCGGTTCAAAGAAGCGGTCAAAGTCTTGCGACAGGCCGCTGCTACCTTCGGCCATGTCGGCGACCGGCGCCTCGAGGCTGGTGCGCTACATAACTTGGGGAATGCACTAACTCAACTACGGCAGTTCGACGCAGCTGTCGGCGCTCACCAGCAAGCAGCGGAGATCTTCGTTGAGCTCGACGATCGGCATGGCGAAGGTATGGCCTTGATTGGCCTGGGGTGCTCGCTACAAGAGGTCCGGCGATTTCACGACGCAGTTTCTACCGAGAAGAAGGCAGCGAATATCTTCACGCAACGCGGCGATAGATATCTGAGGGCAAAGGCTCTGAATAACCTCGGAAATGCTTTGTTCGGGCTGGGATTGGCCAAGGAAGGCCTCAAGGCTCAGAGAGAAGCTGCGGCGCTTTACCGGGCGCTTGGCGAAGAGTATGACTACGGTAAAGCGCTCAACAATCTTGGGGGACATCTCATGGATGCGGAGCAGTTCAATGAGGCCATCTCTGTCAGCCAGGAGGCAGCAGCCATCTTGGGCAAGCATGGCGATCGCCATGCTAGGGGGATGGCGCTGAACAATCTTGGTGGAGCCCTACGAGAGACAGGGAGATTTGCCGAAGCTATCGTCGCACATGAGGAGGACTTGGAAGTTTGTCGCGAGGTTGGTGATCGTAACGGTGAGGGCTTGGCCCTACTCGCTCTTGGAGCAGCTTTGGGAGCATCCGGACGTTTCGAGGAAGCAATAAGTGCGTGCCGAGATGCGGCAGTTCTACTGCGAAAGGTTAAGAATCCGGCTGGGCGTCGTACGGCACTCCAGAACCTTGAACTCACGCAGAAAGAAATGAAGAAGGCCAATGGTAGCTGAGGAAGACGGACGAGTCGAAGACTTTCATGAGAAACTATTTCGCATGAGTGAACTCCACGATGGATAGACTTGGATTGCCGTCAGTGCATTTGGACTAGGCTGGATTTGGACTTATCAACGTGGAGGGGATGAAGGCCAATCGGCCTGGCTATATGCCCACATGCTGCCTGACCAACCCGGTTCACCTCTGGAGCGAATAGCTCAGGCTGCTATGAGCCGCGGCATGGTCGCAGAGCCTGCTACAGAAATTGAATGGCCAGGGTGCGTGTCTGCCTGATCACATTCGGCGCGCCTGCGTGATCCTGGCCGACGGCGGTTCTATGCCGGAGATAGGAGGTATCCCGATGGTGGCGGGCTGTCCGCTCAGGGACGGGCTCGGCGCGAGAGGCTGCGGCTGCAGGCCGCGCAGATGTTTGAGCAGGACATCGACCCGGTGCAGGTGGCCCGGCAGTTGCGGGTCAGCGCCAAGTCGGCGTACCAGTGGCGGCGACGCTGGCGGGCCGGCGGCCCGGCCGCGCTGGCGTCCAGGGGCGCGGGCGGGAGTGCGTGCCGGCTGGATGAGGCGCAGCTGGCCCGGCTGCGGGCGGCGCTGCACCTGGGCCCGGCGGCGTACGGCTGGGATGAGGATCAGCGGTGGACGCCGGCCCGGGTCGCCGCGCTGACCGGGCGGCTGTTCCATATCCGGTACACGCTGCGCGGCACATCCTATCTGCTGCACCTGATCGGGTTCAGCCCGCAGGTGCCCGCGCACCGGACCGCGGAGCGGGATGAGGCGGCGATCGCCGCGTGGCGGGCCGGGACCTGGGCGAAGGTACGAGGCTAGCGGCGGCGACCGGGGCGTGGATCTGCTTTGACGATGAGGCCTGGGCAGAACCTGCGCCCGCCGAAGGCCCGCACCTGGAGCCACCGCGGCCGCACCCCCATGGTCACGGTCTGCGGCAAGGGCTCGGGCCGAGTATCAGTCGCGAGGACGATCAAACACGTCCCGGACTTTGCCCTGGCCCGTACGATTGCTGCATCTTAGCAAGCAGGACGCATATCTTCACCACCCTATCGAAGCCGGACGACGGGATGATCTTATGTCAACAGCATGGCGGCGAATCGGCCGCGATCTGAAGAACAGGCGATACGTCGACGCCTACAGCATCGCTTTCGCCAGCTTGGTTCTGGCGGTGCTTTCACTGGTCCCAGAAATCGTGCCTGACCAGGTACGATGGGCCGCCCTGCTCGCCGGCGTCGGAATTCTAGTCCTGCGGATCACCATCCCGGACTCACGAGCAGGCACCATCGACGAGTTGCTGAATGACAGGTTCGCATTCGACAGCATCCCGCTTCCCGAGCGCCTGAAGAATGCGGCAGAAGTCTGGCTCTTTGCACCGACTGCAGTAAACATCCTGTCCGCCCACACCTCCGAACTACTGCGGACCGTAGTCCTTAACAAGCCTGACGGCATCGTCCGCGTGGTTGTCCTTAACCCTGCCAACGAGGCAGCTATACAGCTCGCCACCCGGCAGCTTGACGACTCCCTAGACTACCCAGTGCAGGATTTCCGCGATTCTTTGCAGGCCACGCTGCGCCAGTTGCGTGCCATGGCCTCGTGGCAGGTAAGAGGAAGCTTCGGCTACCGGCTCCTCGATTACAATCCAGGGTTCAGTCTCGTTGCGATCGATCCCACTACCCGCAACGGCCAAGTAATAGTCGAGTTCCATGGATTCCACAACGAAGCCACCTCATCACGTATGCATATAGAAATCGCACGCAAACAGTCCGATCATTGGTATGCATATTGGGCTGACCAGTTCAACCGTATTTGGGAAGCCGCTGCCCCCGCAACAAGCGAAGAACACACATCAACTATTTAGACCGATACTCGCTGATAGAAACTCTAAGGAAATTCTACGTCGCGCCAGTATTCTTAGCTCTGAGACATTTTCCGAAGTACTTTGATAACAGCAGCCACTATTTTTTCAGCATCCTGGTTTCGCACAGCTGCCTGACTATGTACAACTCTGTTCCGGAGTGTATTGTAGTCCTCGAACGTGGCAGCGTCCTCGGGTTGCAAAGTTCCTCTCTCGACGGCCAAATTAAGCAGGCTGCGTAGACCAAAAGGGCGGTCTTTCATCGCGCCCTCAGGAAAAAGTCTACGCGATAGCTCGAATTCAAGATGCGACATAGCCGAAACGACTGCCGCGCGATATTCACCAGCGTCGAGCAGCCTTTGTGGCTCGTTCTCCCAAGGAGCTATCTCATTCCTAAAGGACTCCAAGCGCTTAGAGAATTCGCGGCGAAGGACCTCCGCAGACTTAATAGGATCCTCTGCGATGCGAATTACCGACGCGCCCGCGAGAATAGTAGGGATTGCTGCCCCTTCCCGAAGGATAACGATCAGGCGTTCTGGCGCAAGCCGTGCCCTGGCCAAGGCCAACTCGTATGCCGCGTTTGCAGTGCTTAGGTCCGCAACCATGACCGACGCACGGTCTATGAGAGCATCTATTTTCGCTGCGGCTGTGCCGGGAGGAGTGAGCACATCACGAGGCGCTACTGGCACGAAGCCTGACTGCTCAGCTACTGGAAACAGAATCTCTCGATACCAAGACAATAGAGACAACGGAACTGCAAAATAGCAGATGCGTCCTGCCTCAGGAGGAAGCTTCAATTCAGCCAATGCGCGCTCGTCAAGAGGCTGGCTTTCGGCTATCACCCTATCTCCCCATACGACACGAAGACCCTCAAACAAACGTTGGAGGGTCTCTCCATAAGACTGACCTCTCTTAGCGGGCAGGTTGATTACCTTCACGCCACGCCGCTCGTATCTACTTACTAGAGAGTCGTTTGCGCCTACTAGGATTGCCCACATTAGCCGTTTAAGGCTACCCAGCCGTTCCCTTACAAGACCCAAGATCTGCCGCATATCCGGATCATCGAGGCTGTACCCTATCAAAACGGCGGTATGATTGATCAGTGATGCGGCTAGATAGGTCGAAATGAGAGGGTGAGTCCGCAAGAAGCTATCGTAATCATCCTCGGTGACGACGAGCCTATCGGGATGATGAAGATCACCATGTAGCTTCAGCAGGAGAGGGCCTGGATAAGGGTTAATGCTTGCGAGTTGCTGCTCGTCTGTAATGGGAAAGCATGGTTTTTCAGCAAGCTGGTAACTTTGCTCCAAGAGTAGGTCGAAGTTTGTCGTGATAACTCGCTCAAACCCCAAGGCACAAAATGCTTCGTGCACAGATCCAGGTTGGGCCTGTCCGAGCTTAAGCAACACCCTAAGTCGCTCAACCAGTTCCGCTCTGCCGTATTCCTGTTCGTATGCAGAGATGGCATCGATTGGGCTTTCGTACTGCAGGCTTGGCACGTCCGCCGCTAGAAGTTCGCCTAGCTTCTGCCATTGCGGCAACTCTGATCCGTCCGGCGTGACAGCATTTGCGGAGAAACCTGCTCCTATAATGGGAATAGATCGTCCCTCTACCAGGTCATCGAGCAGTGGACGAGGCAAGTGACTCACTAGATCGTCTGGCATAGGGCTGCGTGTCCAGTCGTGGAAGCGAATACCGGCTCAGTAGGTTGTTCATGTTCATACGGTGACCCTTAACCCGGGCGTGAACGCTGAGTCACAGAGTACTTCTTGCCAACGAAGTTGAGGGCGGCTTCCCAGCCCAGCAATCCCATTACATGGCGGGCTTGGTGTCTATGGTGGTTCGGGTTCGAGGATGAGCCTTGTCTGGGCGGGAACCTGCCGACGAGCGCGGGCTCGGTACTGCATGCGCTTGGCCGGTTCCTGACAACTGCGGCCAGCTGATCAGCGCTGTCGGCGAGGTCGCCGAGACCGTTCTTCATGTTCCCCAAACGCCTTCGACGGGTTGAGGTCCGGTGCGTAAGGCGGTAGCTGGATTGCGGTCAGCAAGTCGGAATCCGCCTAGGTGAACTCGCATACTCTCGTACGACCTAACACCTTCTGTAGCTCTCTGTAACTTCATGGCGACTGGCAAGTCCATCATCTCTCGAACAAAATAGTTGAATATATTGCTTGTTCCTGGCGGTCAGATGAAAAGTCGGTACGAATATGGCTTCGGCTGCAGAGCTGGCATCGTCTTGATGACCTGGGCGAGGGTCTGCGCGTACCGCAGCGTGGTCGGGAGAGTGTCGTAGAGCGCGTCGTTGTTCCAGTTCATTTTCGTCAGGGCGAGGACTTCGCCGGCCATCGGATCGGCGGGGCCGCGGCCGGCCCAGCGCCGCAGCATCAGCGGCCGGGGGATGCCGACGCCTTCTTTGAAGTAGCTGCCAGTGTAGGCGACGTCCGGTGCGTCGCCCTGGGTCCACAGCAGGGTCTCGTAGCTGCCCAGGTGGACCATGGTGCCCCGCTTGCACGGATAGTTCGCGGGCACGGCGCGACCGGTTCGGTTCCTGGGCGGGTCGAGTTGCACGCCGCGCCAGGGGGTATCGTCGATGACCTGGATGAGCTCGACTTCAGCGGCGCGGGACAGCGCGTCAAAGCAGCCGTCGGTCTCGCCGTCGCGGAACGGGGTGGTCTTGTGCACCACGACCCGGCGGGGCGGCTCGCCGCAATGACGGTCGAGGTAGAGGGTAAGGCTGCGGGCCATGACGGCGCGCATCTGCTCGCGGGTCAGGAACGGGTTGCGGCCGCGGATGTCGACGCGGTCTTCAGGGGTCTCGTAGGCGACGAATTCGAGCCCGGATCCTTCCGCGTCGAACACCTGGCTGCAGCATGTCACGAACCGAGGGTGCCCGGCGGGGCCCGGCCGCAGCGCGTAGCTGATGCCGATGTAGGCGGTACGCGGCTCTGTGGTGGCCAGCTTCCACGGCACGCCGCCGGCCTTGGCGTACAGGGCGGTGCCCAGGGTCCAGGCGACGCTGCACCGGTGCGGCTTGGTCGCGGCGGTGTCCTCCAGCACGATCTGGGACGGGATGCCGAGGCTGGCCGTGATGCCCTTGACCGCGTGGTGCAGGTCGAATTCCTCATCGCGGTTCCGGAACGCGGCCTGCCACCGCAACGGCAGGTAGATGACCAGCACATCGAAGCCGGGACGCTGGGCCGCGACCCGGCGGATGCCGTCGGCCAGGGCGTCGAGCAGCACGCGGTGCGGGACCGGTGATGCGGCGATCGCTTCGTCCAGGCCGACCGGGAGCTGAACGCTGATGTCTTTGGCCGCGAACTCGAGCCTGACCTTGAACACGTCAGTGAACCCGGGCCAGGCGGGCAGGTAGGCCCGGCGCTCGTCGGGGTCTAGCGAGCCGCGCATCTCCTGCACCAGGCGCACCATGTTCGCGCCTTCGCCGGCGGGCCCGATGGCCGCGAGCCGGATGACTGGCCGCACCGCACCGGGGACGGCCGTAGTGTACGGGCCGTAATCGAGCAGGCCGCGCAGTGGGTGGATGCTCCGCCGGCCGGGGTCCAGGGGATGGAAGCTGAGCTCGGGTTCGGTGAGCACGGTAAAGTCGGGCAGCCTGGCGGCGGCTACAGTCATAGTCATCTCCCCTGCCGCCTCGTGTACCCGGTCCTATCGCCGAGCTCGAAGACCGCGTCCACGCCCTGGTCACCGGCGATCCCGTACAGCGAGCACCGCCCATCGGCGCCGTACAGGATCTGCGCCCACGCGTCCAGGAGCTGGTCGGCGACCGGGTTGTAGCGGTGCCAGGTCCGCGGCCCGGTGAACGTGGCGCGCAGGTCGGCGTCAGGATCGGCCTTCTCGATCCACACGGCCGGCTCGAACACCAGCCACAGGGCGTCGTAGTGGTATTCGAGGCGGAGCCGGACGGCCTCGGCCCACGCCGGCCCGTCAGTCCCGATCCGGCCAGTCAGCGCGCCGCGGCCAGGGATGTTCGGGCGGCGGTCGGACAGCTGGGTGAGAGCGCGCTTGAGCGGAGCGAACGCGGGATCGGCGGTGCTGCCGGGATCGGCGATGAGGTAGTGGGCGCGGCTGCTCCGGCGCGCGGCCAGAGGCCGCTCGCGGGCCAGCGCCGCGGTCAGCGCGTCGTACAACAGCCCGAGGTCACCGGAGCCGTCGCGGCGAAGCCGGTCGGCGGTGATGGATCCCATCGTCCACGAGGTGATGCCGTATGGGCCCAGCGCGGCCCGCAGGTCCTCGTCGTACCCGAACGCGATGACGCCGCCGCGGCGGCGGGCGGCGACCGCGCGGGCCCCAGTGGCCTGCAATGCCGCCCGGACCGCGGCAGTCCCCTCGATGCCGCAAGCCACCTGCCGGCAGGTAAGCGGGAACTGC
>WNGP01005421.1_pt1 | contig 19012 bp, 14 predicted proteins | sample 5407671 | NCBI WGS metagenome assembly WNGP01 (sample SAMN13153381, study PRJNA577476) | soil metagenome | isolation source: 40 cm soil or saprolite under Garry oak tree replicate 2 | place: USA:California | collected 2016-06-15 | reverse complement strand
AAGATCGACGCTGCCCACCACAATGGTAAACGTGCCATCTTGCTCCAGCCGGCAGAGGGCCGCGGCAGGCTCCGTTCCACCCGGCCAGCCGCCGGCGGCGACGCCTATCCCGATCTTCCAGCCCCGCAGTTCCCCGGGCGCTTCCCGTCTGGCCTGCTCGCGCAGCACCCACAACGGATGCTGCTGGATCTGCTCAAGACACTCCAGCAGGCCGATGCGCGGCCAGCGACCGCGCATAAAATTCGGATCACCCTCTTTGAGGGCATTGATCTGACGGAACTGAAGCGGGTCCATCCCAAGCTGCTGGCAGAGTTCCTGCACAGTCGATTCAAGTGCGAAGTAGGCCTGCGGACCGCTGGGGGCGCGATAGGAGCCGGTCCCTGGCTTGTTGGTCTGCACTACGTCGCAACGGATATCCAGGTTGGGGCAGCGATAGACGCCGGAGAAATGGAAGCTACTAAAGCCGGCAAGAGGATTGGGGTAGGCTCCTGAATCAAGAATCATCCTGGCCTGGATAGCGGTGAGCGTCCCGTCCCTCTTCGCGCCGAGTTTGATGGTGGTCACCGTTTGCGGTGCGGGGTTCCCAGCCAGCAGGTCTTCCTGGCGTGTGTAGACCAATCGTAGCGGCTTGTGCAGGCGGGACGCCACCGCTGCTGCCAGCGGCTCAAGCAGGGTCTCCTTCCCGCCAAATCCTCCACCGATGGGCACCGGCTCGACCCGGATCTGCCGCTCAGGCATCTTGAGCGCCCCGGCGACAGCCGAGCGCACATTGAACAAACCCTGTGTGCTGGGCCAGATCACCAGGTGATGGCCGGAGGGGCTTGGCGCTACGGTGACCGACTGGGGCTCCATATAGGACTGGTGGACCGGGTGGGTACGATAGCTGCATTCGACCACCACCTCGGCCTCGCGCAAACCTACCTCGATATCACCCATTTTCAGAGGTGGTGTCTGGCTGACATTCTGCGAACGTTTCTCTTCCTCGACCGCTGCTCCCACTTGAGGGACGGCATTGTGCTCGCTTCCTCCGGTGACCGCCGAGATCTCACTATGAGAGCGAACCGGGGGAGAATCTGGCCGTATGGCACCCTCAGGATCAATGACCACAGGCAGCGGATCGTAATCGACCTCCACAGCGGCGGCTCCATCCTCAGCGAGAGCCTCCGTCTCGCCGACCACAACGGCCACAGGATGTCCGCACCACAGCACTTCTTGCTGTGCCAGTGGGGATTGCGCACGCGAGAGCGGATCCGCCTGGGCCATCCCCAGCGTGTTGGCGGTAAAAACCGCCACAATTCCTGGCAGGGACAAAGCAGCCGACGTATTGATGTTCAGGATGCGTGCATGGGCATACGGGCTCGTGACCAGGCGCGCGTACAGCAGGCCTGGCAACACCTGATCTCCTGCGTAGCGCGTGCGCCCGGTCACTTTGTCAGGTCCATCCTGGCGGGGAAGAGACATGCCAACCAGAGCAGGTTGCGCTGGCTGTTGCGTTCCTTGCATCATAGGGAAATTCCTCCTTCAGTATTAGGAACTTATTCTACTTTTCAAAGGTCCATACGTATCGTTCGTGAACTTGTTGGACAAACAGATGACCACTAAAATGAGTGGAGCGTTTACAATTCTATACTCTATCAGAGAAGGTATGCAACAAAGTGCATATGTGAAAGAGGATAAACAGGATCCACACAGCACATGGGGTAAGTGTATGTATACCATTATCGTCCGTCGCATTGTCCGCAGTGGGTTTCGTGCTTTGAGTGCGGGCAATTATGAGCAGGTGCTACGCCAGTTCCATCCACAGGTGATCTTTTCTTTTATTGGTCCCGCTCCTCTCGGAGGGGAACGCAGAGGGGTGGGAGCTGCCAGAGAATGGTTCCAGTGTTTGTTCTCCTACTTCCCAGGCATCCAGTTCACTGTCCGTCATGTGATCGTCCAGGGATGCCCCTGGAATACCCTGGTAGCAACACATCTCTCGGTTGCGGCTCCTCGTGCTGATGGAAGTATGTATCAAAACGAGGCAATGCAGTTCTTACATCTCCGCTGGGGAAAAGTTGTCGAAGATCGCCTGTATGAGGATACCTACAAACTGGCGGGCGAATTACAAGAGCGCCTGAGCCGGAAGGAAACCGTAGTACAAGATTGAGAAAGACATCGAAGGGAGAAAGGGCACGATGATGAATGCACTACCCGATGGCCTCGTCAAGTGGCACAGATTTGTTAGTGAGCAAGATATGCAAGCCCTGGCCGAGGCTTTGGCCGATGATATTGTCTTTCGCTCACCTGTCCTCTGGAAGCCAAAAGAAGGCAAGGCCACAGCAATGCTGTACTTGAGCAGCGCGGTTCGCGTTTTAGAGGATTTTACTTATCACCGCCAGTTTGTTGGCGACGATGCGGTCGTCCTCGAATTCAGCGCTCATGTTGGCACGTTGAGTGTGAAGGGCGTCGATATCATCCAGTTTAACAAGGCAGGCCAAATCGTTGACTTTGAGGTGATGGTGAGGCCGGCAAGTGGACTACAAGCACTCGGAGCTGCGATGGCACAACAACTGGCGTCCGCAGATCCTCCAAAAATCGAAAGCTAAATTGGTACGCGCTCTAGCCGGGTATTTCTGCTGATATGCATAGCCTCAATGCATCAAATTTATATGAAATTGTGTATTGGACAGCATAAGCTGTCAAGATTACAATTGAGGAGAGAGAATGCAGAACGGTGTGTGCAAGTCCTTGCACACATCTCAGACGATACTCCCATCGAGCATGAAGCAGAGAAAGGATGGAACGATGGCCAGGGGTAGTACAAGTTCGCTCTCCAGAACAACTCCCTCCATCGTTGAGGAGAAACAGCCTGGAGCAGGGGCCTTAGTAACGCTCTTCTTTGGAACCGCGTTCATTTTCGCCAATATGTACACTACGCAGGCCATCCTTCCTGTCTTCAGCTACGATTTTCATGTAAGCGCACCTACAGCAGGATTCACTGTTTCCGTGCTCGTTCTTGCCGTAGCCATCGGATCACTGTTCTACGGCCCGCTTTCCGACCGCATCGGGCGGAAACCCGTCATGGTCACCGCCAGTGTGCTCCTGACGATTCCGACGCTTCTCTGCGGCTTCGCGCCAACATTTGCCGCTCTGATCATCTTCCGCGCCCTGCAAGGGCTGCTGGTACCAGGTCTCACCAGTGTCGCCATCGCCTATGTTCACGAGACGTTTGCAGGCAAACGACAAGGCCTGGCCATGGGCATTTATGTCAGTGGCACTGTGCTTGGTGGTCTGTTTGCGCGCGTTGGCAGCGGTCTGCTTACCGGGTTCTATGGCTGGCGACCGGCGATGCTGGCCTTTGCTCTGCCCACGCTGATCGCAGCACTTGCCATGTGGCACTTCTTGCCGCAGTCGAGCAGCAAGCAACGCGTCGAAGTGAGGCCACACACGCAGGCAACGCCTTCCCTCTCCGTGGGTGGGAGCTTTCTCCGCCAGGCGCTCTCTGATATGGGCGAACACCTCCACAATCGACGACTGGTCGGAGCCTACGTGATTGGCTTCACCCTGTTCTTCGGCTTCATCGGGGCCTTTACTTATCTACCCTACTATCTGACGGGGCCACAATTCAAACTCTCGAATGAAGCGGTGAGCCTGGTCTATGTGCTCTGGCTCACGGGGGTATTCTCACCGGTGGCTGGCTCACTGGCAGCCCATCTTGGGCCACGCCCTGCTATCGCATCTAGTATGGCTCTGGCAGCCCTGGGCCTGGTGATCACGCTTATTCCCATCCTTCCGGTTGTGATCGTGGGGCTGGGCTTGCTCACATTAGGCATGTTCGCGACGGTACCGGCAGTGAACCTGTATGTGAACGAACAGGCAAAGAAGGCCAAGGGAACGGCGGCCTCCATGTATCTCTCCCTCTATTACATTGGGGGAAGCTTTGGTGCAATCGTACCCGGCTTTGCGCTGCTCTCGCTTGGCTGGTCTGGTGTCGTACTGCTCTGCCTGGTCATGGTTGCGCTAGCTCTGAGTGCTGATGTCTTCTTATGCGGTTAGAGCATGCAAGCGGATCAAGAATTCTGAAATCCACTCATAACTTGCCTCCTGCGGAGGCAGACACGTGAGAGAGGGAAGTTTGCTGGGGACACCCCAGACCCCGGCAGAGAGGCTTCGCCCCCTGCACCCCTGATTTAGGAGTGGATGTCAGAAGAATTCCCTTGACAATCGAACAAACCCATGCTACCTTGATACTCGTCGATACCGTTGCCTAGACGCTTGCTTACTTAGTTAAATGCCTCCCTCACTTAGAAAGGACAGACCATGCTGCGTCCACGCGATTCAGCACACATCCGTACGGCTGCCTTGGAGATGGCTATCCGCAAAGCGAAGACCGGTTGCTATGCTTGCGCCCAGCGTTATTTCGAGCTTGCCAAAAAGCATGGTGCAGCAGAGGAGGAGATTTCCCGCGCCATTGACGCTGCTGTTGAGTCCGGTGAACAAGGAGTAAGCCGCCGCCATCTCCTCAAAATTGCAGCGGCAGTTGTAGCAGGAGTAACTCTGGGCAGCAGTGAACTTCTGCCCCAGCGGGCTGAAGCTTATCGCTACAACTGGGGAACCGACTCTAACTCTGCAACCTGCTGTGATATCCCACAACACTTCTACATTGGTCGCTTCGGTTTTGGCACCTGGGGAAGTGCATATTTTTTTAACACCAGGGCGGCTCAAACGGCTGGCAAGAGCAACACCTATATGTACTGGGGTTTAGAAGGGCCAGGGCTTGCGCCCTATGGTCTAACTACCTACAGTTGGGGTTGGCAACAAGCTTCCGCTGCGCTCAATCAGTGGTCGAACAATCCCAATGCTCCATTCGTCGGCGGACACACAATCTTTGCTGATATCGAATCTGGTTTTGGTGGCTGGAGAGCAGGAAATTACGAGTACTACGCTAATCAGCAAGTAGTGGAAGGTTTCCTGGATAGGATTGCTAAGGCCTACACTACCACTACTCCTTTTCATCCTGGTATCTACATTGCCGCACTTGATTGGAGAGACTACTTCGGAACAGCTTTCAGACCGAGTACATCTTTCGTCCTCTGGATTTCTGTCTGTTATTCGTGCAACAGCAGCATTTGTGCTCCCTGCGGTGAGCCATGTTGGACCACGCTCACTACCGTTGAAGCCCTGCTGCCAACGGTCACTAGCACCATACTTGGTGGATCACAGGCCGTGCTCTGGCAATACTGGCTTGACCCCCCTTGTGGGTGTGGCGATTTTAATGTTGCGCTACAAAATCCAATGCATGGTTTCACACCGGTGAGCAGTTCGACAACCTATTATTCCGTTTGCTAAGTAGGGAGCATATGGCTTAGTCTTAACCATGATAGCCGAAGCCACATTTCTCCCTTCTCGTCAGATCATTGCAGCATCTGGTTTTTTCCAGGCCCGGGCCGGTCGCGTCCAACTCACGTGGGGCTGATGCCGCGCGAGGCGAGCCAGCTCACCACCTCTTGCACCCACTGCGGCATGGACTCGTGGGCCATGAACAGGTGGCCGCTGTTGGGTTCGTACCACTGGGTCACATGGCAGTTCATGCAGTTCATGATCCAGTACTGGTAGTCTGCCTGCGCCGTACTCGGCGGAAATGCGGCGTCGTGGTCACCATAGGTGAGGAGCACCGGGATGTTGCCGGTCGTCTTGATGAACTGGTTGTTCTCCTGCTCGAGTGCCGTGAACCCAGTGAACTCACCAGCGGGGGTCAGGATAAAATTCGCCGGGTTACACGCGATGCTCACGACCCGCCTTACTTCCCCTGGCGGGTAGATGTTGAACCGGACGCATTGCTGCTGATTCGCAAAGAACGGGACGTAGTCGTCTCCAGCGACCAGCGACGGCACGACGACGTTGGTGATCTGCTGCTGGACGACGGCGCCCGAGCCCTGGTTGGAGTAGTTCGCCTGGACCATCGCGGCGACATCGTGATACTCGCCCGGGTACCCCTGGACAATTGCTCCACCAGCACTGTGACCAGCGATGACGACCGTGGAGTTGGCCAAATTACTTGGAATCTGCGGTGCCGAGCAATCGTTCCCCTGGGCGATGGTATAGTTTCCGCTCTTCACCTCGCCAACCAGCTGGTGGAGCATGTCCCGCTGGTTCGTGATGAGGAGGAGGTCACCACCTTTCGGCCGATCGTAGAGGCTCTTCGCGAACCCCAGGCGATCGTAGGAGATGACGACGAAGCCTGCCCGGGCGAGCTGGCGTGCGACCGACCAACTCGGCGTGAAGTCCCAGTTCGCCGTCGAGGAGGCAATGCCGTGCACCAGGACGATGGCTGGCGTCGAGTTCGTCGGGTGTCCGTAGGTGTAGCGGAGCCCGTACAGGGTGCTGGGCAGCGGATCGCCCGTGTTATGCACGGTAAAGCATACGGTCTGGACGCTCAGTTCATCGTTCACTGTGGTTGCCGCACCGGCCGAGGGCGTAAGGAGCACAAGAAATATCACGGCAACAAGAGCGGCGCCTCCAAGGCGCCAGCAGACACGCACGAAGCGCAAGTGGACGTTTGACATCATTCCCCCTTTTCTTGTTCCAGAACTCTAATTCTTGTATTGAGAACGGAACTGCCAGTACAACATACAAAAATCTGCTAAGTAGTGTATAGTACATAGTAGCATTTTTCCATGCCTAATGCTATTTCACTGAGGATTTTCCTCGTACCCTTGACAATTTAGAGCAATTACTCTATACTCTTGTTAGAGTAATTGCTCTAAATTGATGTTTATGAGAACTGTGGGGAGATATCTTGAATACCAAAGATCGGATCATCGACATGGCGCTGCGGCTCTTCAACGACATGGGCACGAGTGCCATTTCGACGAACCACATTGCGGTAGCCTTAGAGATGAGCCCGGGCAACCTGTACTATCACTTCCATAACAAAGAGGAGATCATTCGGGCTATTCTGAAGCGTATGATCGAGAGGCGCAAGGAGGTCTACGCCCTGCCAGCGGATCGACCACCGGCCCTGGCTGATCTCCAACGGATGGTGCAGGGCAATTTCTCACTGCTGTGGGATTACCGCTTCTTCTATCGCGAGCTAAACGCGCTCATGCAGAAGGATGCTGTGCTCAAGGAGCGATACCAGGCTATTCGATGGCAAGGACTTGCTCACTTTGAGACCCTCTTTCACCGCTTCGTTACGGCCGGTGTGTTCCGCATGCCTGCTGATTCGGCAAGCATCTCAGACCTTGCCAGGATCTGCTGGCTGATCAGTGATTATTGGCTCCCGTTTATAGAGCTGGACGATGAGCACGTCGTGACAGAGCATATGCAGCGAGGCATCCACCTGGTCATGCAAGCGCTTCGTCCCTATGTGAGCGAAGCTGCACAGGCTGACCTCGCACGGAGTGACCCGGCAATACATGACCGGCAAGCAGATGCAGCAGAGCCGAAAAGCATCTCTTCTTCTCTACAGGGATAGGAAGTCATGTCAGTGGATTATTTTCAGGAGGGAAAATAATGAACGTTGCAAATCAGACACTTCCGGCAGTCAATGGCGATTTTTACCAAATCGGTACGATCTTAAGTGAGGAAGACCAGGCCCTACTGCGCCGGGTGCGGGATTTCATGGAGTCCGAGGTTGCCCCGATTATTAATCGGTATTGGACCCGCGAGGAATTTCCGCATCAGCTCGTCCCCGGACTGGCAGACCTGGGCATCGCTGGCCTCTCGTATCACGGCTATGGGTGTCCTGGCAAGAGTACGCTTTTGGATGGCTTTGTGGCGATGGAACTGGCGAGGGTGGACAGTTCCATCGCCACCTTCTCCGGTGTCCACAGCGGGCTGGCCATGGGTTCGATTTACTTGTGCGGGTCGGAAGAGCAGAAGCAGCAGTGGTTGCCGCCAATGGCGCGTCTTGAAAAAATCGGCGCGTTCGGCCTGACTGAACCAGAGGTCGGGTCCGGCGCCTCTGGTGGCTTGACGACCACCGCGCGACGCGAAGGCGACACGTGGGTGCTCAACGGTCAGAAAAAGTGGATCGGCAACGCGACCTTCAGTGATGTGACCGTCATTTGGGCACGCGACGTGGCGGACAACCAGGTGAAGGGCTTTCTGGTCGAGAAAGGGACGCCTGGGTTCCGACCGGAGAAGATGAAGGACAAAATTGCCCTGCGCGTGGTGCAGAACGCGCTCATCACGCTGGAAGACTGCCGTGTGCCGGAAGCCAATCGGCTCCAGAAGGCGAACTCCTTTAAGGCCACAGCTGCTGTGTTGCGTATGACGCGCGCCGGGGTTGCCTGGGAAGCGGTGGGGTGCGCAAGGGGAGCCTATGAACTGGCCCTCAAATATGCCCAGGAGCGCGAGCAGTTTGGGCGTCCGATTGGCCGCTTCCAGCTCGTGCAGGACTTGCTGGTGCGCATGCTCGGCAACGTTACCGCGTCCCAATGTATGGTCACGCGCCTCTCGCAAATGCAGGATGCGGGTATAATGAGCGACGAGCATGCTTCGCTGGCCAAGGCATTCTGTACGGTCAAGATGCGCGAGACGGTGGGCTATGCCCGCGAACTGCTCGCCGGTAATGGTATTTTGCTCGACAACCAGGTGGGCCGCTTCGTGGCCGATGCCGAAGCGATTTACTCCTACGAAGGCACCCGCGAAATGAATTCGCTGATCGTGGGCCGGGCGATCACCGGTTTTAGTGCGTTTGTGTAGACACGGTATGCTGGGAAAAAACACGACACTGCCGATGACGGCAACGGGCAAGATTTTGAAGAGCGAGCTCCGCTAGGCGACATGCTGCTCGTGTGATCGTAGTTCGTTGAATGTACGAATATTCTGAATACTGGAGGATAGAAGTATGACACATTACATGCGCCGGGTTGCTGTACTGGGGGCTGGGACGATGGGAGCGGCCATTGCGGCACACGCAGCCAATGCCGGTTTGTCGGTCGATCTTTTGGATATCACGCCCCCAGGGGCACAGGGCAAGGAGCGCAATAGCATTGTCAAGGCTGGTTTTGAGCGTATGCTCAAAGCGAAGCCCGCCGCGCTCATGCATGAGCGCCTGGCCGAGCAGATTCGCCTGGGCAATTTCGAGGACGACTTTGGGCGTCTTAAAGAGGCGGACTGGATCCTCGAGGCTATTATCGAGAAGCTCGAGCCCAAGCAGGAGCTGATGGCTCGCATCGAGCAGGTGGCTAAGCCCGAGGCCATCATCTCTTCCAATACCTCGGGCATTCCGCTCTCTCAAATCGCCGCGGGACGCTCCGAAGGGTTCAAGCGCCGATTACTGGGGACGCACTTTTTTAACCCGCCGCGCTATCTCAAACTCCTGGAGATCATCCCGACCGCGGAGACCGATCCCGAGGTGGTGGAAGCTATGCGCACGTTTGGAGAGCAAGTGCTGGGCAAAGGCGTGGTGATCGCGAAAGATACACCAAATTTCATCGGGAACCGCATCGGCAGCTACAGTGGCATGCAGGCCATGAGTTATGCACTCAAGAACCGGTATGGGATCGAGGAGATCGATGCACTGACTGGCCCGCTGATCGGCCGGCCCAATACGGCCTCGTTCCGCCTGGCCGACCAGGTTGGCCTGGATATCATGGTCGGGGTCGCGCAGAACCTCTATGGATTGATCCCCGAAGATGCATTTCGCGAGGAACTGCTCCCGCACGAGACGCTCCTGCGCATGCTGAGAGCCAATCTGCTTGGCAATAAGACCGGGAGTGGATTCTACAAGCGCACACAGCGTGGCGGACAGACCGTCTTCGATGTGCTCGACCTGGAGACATTGGAGTACCGGCCGGCGCAGCAGCCCGAACTGCCCATCGTCAAAGCAGCCCGGAAGGAGGGCGACCTGGGGGCGCGGTTGCGTTTCCTCATCTCCAAAGCCGACGAGGACCGCGATGCCCGCTATATCCGCGACACGCTCCTGCCGGGTCTGGCATACGCTGCCTGGCGCGCGACTGAGATCGCCTACTCGCTGGCCGATATTGACCATGCGATGGAGTGGGGCTTTGGACAGCAAGCCGGACCTTTCCGCACCTGGGATCTGCTGGGGGTCAAGGAGACGGTCGAACAGATGGAGCGGCTTGGACTCGCGCTGCCATCCTGGGTGCATGCAATGCTCGAGCAGGGGAACAGCTCATTCTACAAGAGAGAGGATGGCCGGGAACTGGTCTATAATCCAACCTCTGGCTCCTACGAGCCGGTGCGCATAGACCCGGAGAGTATTTCTCTCATCGAGCTACGTGAAGCAGGAAAAGTAGTGGCCCACAACAACTCGGCGAGCCTGTTGGACCTGGGAGACGGAGTGCTCTGCTTCGAAATCCATTCCCAGGCCAGTGCTATCGATGCGGGGGTTGTCGAGATGGGCATGCGGGCACTCAAAGAACTGGAAAACGATCGTTGGGTGGGCTGACCGCGTCATCGCTGCGGCCGAGACCTACATGGGCCTTGTTGAGACGGGCGTTGGACTCATTCCGGCTGGTGGTGGGACCAAAGAGATGAACCGCCGTATCATCTCCAAGGTAATGGCCCTCTCGCCCGATACGCCACCTCTACCCCTGGCGCAGAAAGCATTTGAGACCATCGGCCAGGCCAAAGTCTCTACCAGCGCGTTGGAGGCCCGCACACTGGGCTTCCTCGACGACGAAGATCTCATCGTGATGAACCCCGACCACCTGCTGGCGGTGGCCAAACGTGAAGTGTTGGCTCTCGCCAACGATTACCGCCCGCCCGAGCGAGGCAAGAACATCTACGCTGCCGGGAAAACGCTGCTCGCGGCGCTTGAAATCGGCGTGCGGCAGCTCCAGTGGGCCGGTTATGCGACCGAGTATGATGGTGTTGTCGTAGGACAGCTCGCTCGCGTTCTGTGCGGCGGGGAACTCTCGACACCGCAGTGGGTCAGCGAGGATTACATCCTCCGTCTGGAGCGAGAGGCATTTCTCGCCCTGCTGCACAACCAAAAGACCCTGGAGCGCATCCAGGCTATGCTGACAACTGGCAAGCCGCTCAGGAACTAGGACTTAGAAGGAGAACTATTATGAAAGAAGCTGTTATTGTTTCAGGTGCTCGCACCGCTGTAGGGCGGGCGCCGCGTGGAACGCTCAGGGCTACCTACCCTGACGATATGGCTGGCGCGGCCATCAAAGAAGCGCTGCGACGTGCTCCAGGATTGGATTCAGCAGAGGTGGAGGATGTTATCATCGGCTGTGCTATCCCTGAAGGAACACAGGGGAACAATGTTGCCCGGCTGGCAGCGGCACGAGCAGGACTGCCGGTGAGTGTGCCTGCTCAGACTGTGAATCGCTTCTGCTCTTCGGGCTTGCAGACTATCGCCTCAGCGTCAGAGCGTATTATGGCGGGTTTTGCTACCACTATTGTGGCTGGCGGTACCGAGTCCATGTCGTCAACATTGCAGTCTCCCAACTTCTCACCGAACCCTGAACTGGTGCGCACCTACGCCGCGTACTACATGCCGATGGGCCTTACCGGCGAGCAGGTCGCCAGGGAGTTCAAGGTTGCCCGTGAAGATCAGGACGCCTTTGCCCTGCGCAGCCACGAGCGCGCAGCCAGGGCCGTCGACTCCGGGCTGTTTGACGAGGAGATCGTCCCGCTGGAGGTGGAGTTCGAGGGGGTGGACGATGACGGAGAGGTGCGGCATCAAAAAACTATCTTCAAGCGAGACGAAGGACCGCGCCGGGACACCTCGGCGGAAGGACTCGCCAAGCTGCGCCCCGCCTTCCAGGCCAGAGGCATGATTACTGCAGGAAACTCCTCGCAGCGCAGTGACGGAGCGGCCGCCGTGGTGGTGATGGAGCGCGAGCGGGCCGAGCAACTGGGGCTCACGCCCTTATTGCGCTTCGTGGGCTTCGCCGTTGCTGGTGTGCGTCCCGAAGTGATGGGCATCGGACCCATCGTCGCCATCCCCAAGGTATTGAAGTTGACCGGCCTCTCGCTCTCCGACATCGACCTGATCGAGCTGAATGAAGCGTTTGCCTCCCAGTCGCTCGCGGTCATCCGGGAACTGGGGTTAGACCTTGAGAAGGTGAACGTGAACGGCGGTGCCATCGCACTTGGTCACCCCATGGGAGCCACCGGCGCGAAGCTCACCGTCCAGCTCATGCATGAGATGAAGCGGCGCAAAGCTCGCTACGGTATGGTGACGATGTGTATCGGCGGTGGCATGGGGGCCGCAGGCATCTTCGAGAATCTGCAGCAGTAAAGAAGGTGGAAGGTCGAGAGCAAAAGGATGGGCTTTTGACCTTCCTATACCTAGCAGAGCAGCAAGAAGGTGGTCATTTCCTTTATGTCGCCCTATAATCGTTGTAGAGTAAAAATGAACCATATGCGGCGATCATAACGCCAATTTTAGAGACAAAGATACGTATGCATAAACCTCTCGATTCGATGCGCTTAATCCATTGGGCCAGTGGCGCACCGATGTCCAGCAAATTACCTATCAGTGACCCGGATCCAGACCCAGGTTTACTTGGCCCGGACTCGATATCCTGGCGCTTACATGAAGAACAATGGTTGATCACGGCGGGCGCACGCGCATTTTTAATGCAAGCCGCCCATCCCAAAGTAGCTCAGGGAGCGCTTGACTATAGTGGTTTCGCCGAGGACCCCTTTGGACGCGTTTATCGTACCATTCAGGGAATGGCGATATTGATCTTTGGCACCACCCATGAGGCCAACACTATGGCTCGTAATCTCAACCGCTTGCATCATACTGTCCAGGGTACTCTTCCTGAGAGCATAGGACGCTATACTGCAGGTGAGACCTATAATGCCATGGAGCCTTTAGCGCTCTTGTGGGTCCATATCGTTTTCGTCGATAGCTTGCTCACCGCCTACAAGTCTTTTGTAGGCCCGCTTTCAGATGCAGTGTGTGAACAGTACTGGCAGGAATCCTGCCGCTATGCGCGACTCCTCGGATTAACTGATGCGACCCTCCCGGCCAGCTATGCCGCTGTGCAGAAATACATGCGCGAAGCGCTTGCTTCAGGAGAGATTGCAATCGGACCCGCTGCCCATTTCATTGCCCAGAAGGTCCTCTATCCCCCAATGCCATTGTTGCGCAAGCAATGGTGGATGATTGTGCGGTTGATCACTGTAGGACAACTTCCACCAGACATACGACAGGCATACGGACTGCGCTGGACCATGAGACATAGAGTAGCATTTCGTATTGCACGTGGCGTCGGGCATCTCCTACGCCGCCTCTTTCCCAATGCACTCACTAGATCGCCTCTCGTGAACTTTGCCAGGCGTCGCGTCCGGGGAGAGTTCTGCCAGTCCACGGAGCCGGTTACCAATGCCAACTGTGGTTCAGAGGAAAAATTATGACGGCTGAGAATACCTTGGAGTTGGATAATTTTTTTGCGACCATGCAAAACCCTTACCCGGTTTATACGTACCTAAGAGAAAACGAGCCGGTGCGCTGGAACCCGATGTTCAATTGCTTCATGCTCACCAGATATGACGATGTGAACCTGGCCTTCTCCGACTACCGGCGATTTTCCTCCAATATCTGGTCGGACGCGCCGGAAATCCTCGGTTTTACGGGCGAGGACGAGAAAAGCCAGTCTCTGAGGCAGATCATTCCCTTTTTAGCATATAACTTGCAAGGCATGGATCCTCCTGGACATACCCGCCAGCGCACCTTGATGTTGAAAACATGTACCCCGCGCATGTTAGAGGTTTTCCGACCAACCGTTCAAAAACTGGTGGATGAGCTGATTGATCAGCGGCTGGCGGAAGGCAAAATGGATATCGTGGCTGACCTGGCCTATCCTTTACCTTCTAATGTGATCCTGGATTTGTTAGGCATTCCGAGAAGTGGGCGACCTTACATCAAGGCCAGTGCCGAGGCTATCAATGAATTTGTAGCGACGATACTTTTCTATGGCTCGGAGATCTGGCAACGGCTGGCCGGAGTCTTCGCCGAAGTCACTGCGTACCTGAAAAGCTTAATTGCGGAACGGCGCAAGCACCCTGGCGAAGATTTGCTCACGAAGATGGTGCAGGCGGAAGAAAACGGCGATATGCTGAGCGAGGATGAAATTGTCATCGCCACGAATTTTTTGCTTTTCGCAGGCCACGAAACCACCGCCAACCTTATTGCCGCCGGTTTATACTACCTGATGCAAAACGCCGAGCAGATGGCGCAACTGCGAGCCGACCCATCCAAAATCCCGGCAGCGGTAGAGGAGCTGCTCCGCTACGTGAGCCCGGTGCATGTGCTTGCCCGCCGCACTTCGCAAGAGGTGACAATCAGGGGAGTTTCCATCCCCAAGGATAGCAGCATCTATTTACTCATCGGGGCGGCTAACCGCGATCCTGAAAAGTTTCCCGACCCTGAAAAGCTGGACATCAACCGCCCGCCAGTGCGCTCATTGGGTTTCGGTTATGGCATTCACTATTGTATCGGAGCAGCACTGGCTCGTATGGAAAGCCAGGTTGCTTTTGATACCATCATCAGGCGGTTACCCGATCTCAAGATGGCGGGCGAAACTCCCGAATTTCGCCCGAACTATTCGTTGCGCGGGCTTATAGCCTTGCCAGTAGAGTTTCGTCAGATGCCAGGCCAGGGATCGGGGTCTGTGAATTAGTGCTGATCTTCAACCCGTGTGTCTCATGTGCCTGCGATCAACGTGCCGGCCTCGATACAGAGGCGTACAAGCTGAGCTAATCCATTGCCAATGGGCTGAACATGGACAAACTCCTCGAGTGTATGCGCCTGTTCTACCTGTGTGATCCCAATACACACCGCTGGAATATTGAGGCTGATGGGGACATTCGCATCGGTGCTGGAGGCCTCATACTTTGGCTCTATCCCCAGCCAGGTGAGCGCTTCGGCTGCCAATTGCACCAGGGGATCTGATTGGCTGCGCTCGCCTGCCGGGCGCTCACCAAGCACTTCAATCTCCGTTTGTAGGCCGGGGCCGGCACGCTGTTGGACGATTGCTCTCACCTGGTCAGCGACCCGGTCAAGGGAAGCGACGTCTGCTGAGCGCAAATCGAGCAAGGCGGTTGCACGCGAGGCGATGGTGTTGACGCTGGTACCGCCTTCGATGATGCCGACATTGTAGGTGGTCTTCGGCTCCCGCGGAACCTGGAGATCCGCGATGGCTGCGATGATTCGTCCCAGGCCGTGGATTGCGCTTGGCGTTCCGAATGCTCCATACGAATGTCCACCTGGACCACGTACCGTGATACGCCAGCGTTTGGAGCCGACGGCGATGTGGGTGATTTTGCCAAGCTTCCCATCGATGGCGATGACTGCGCCCAGCTTCTCGCGGTAGCGTTCGACAGCGGTACGTGCGCCGAGGAGATTGCCCAGACCTTCCTCGCCCACGTCGGCAACTGCGACAATATCGGCATCTGTCTCTCTTCCCAATTCATCGAGTATGTCCAGCGTACTTATCATGGCGGCAACGCTCAGGCTGTTGTCACCAATGCTGGGACCGCGCAAGATGTCCGCGTTACGTTCGATGGAGATGGGTGTTGCTTGTGGAAATACTGTGTCCGTGTGGGCCAGCAGCAGTAACACCGGGCCATTCCCGCGCTTGCCGCGCCGGGTGTAGACGTTACTGATGGCATCGATTTCCGGAGTATAGCCCCGCTTTCTCAAGAGCGAGGCCACCAGTTGTGCGCGCGCCTGCTCATTTCCTGTAGGTGCTGGAACCTCGCAGATGCGCTGAGCGAGTTCGGCAACTGCTTCGATATGGTTGGCAGCGGCAGCGCGAAGCTGGCTTAACTCAGATGGCGATAGCATAAGACGGCTTTCCTTCAGACCGCAACTCCCAGACCATGTACGTAGCCCAGGGCAAAGTAGGCCACGAGTCCAAGCAGGAGAATGAACAGTACGAACAGGAGAAACATAAAGCCTACACTGCTCGTGGAAGGCTGATGCAGAGACGATTGCTGTCGAGACCTACCATACATGTCTATAGGCTGGTAAGGCGAAAGAGGTGAGTGATTTGCGGGCTGCGACAGAGGAGGCTCGTAGAACTGCTGCTGTTGCATTTGACCCGATTGATATACGCTTACCGGTCCCGAAGCGGGTATCTGCCTTATCGAGCTGGGAGTAGGTAGTGTATAATCGCTTATACTGCCCGTACTAAAGCTGCCAGGCATTTCAAAATATCTGAACAATATAGCATCGATATCGCGCTTCATCTCCAGGGCGGTCTGGTAACGCTGATTCACATCGAGCATGAGCGCACGAGTAAGTATCGCCTCGATATCTAGAGACAGGCGTGGATTCAGTGTACGTACAGGGGGAAACTGAAACGGTGGATAATCAGCCGGGTCGCGGTTCGTTAGCAGGTGGTACAGCGTCGCTGCCAATGCATACAGGTCCGAGCGCGGCTCAGCATTGCCCTGGTATTGTTCTGGTGGGGCATATCCTGGCGTACCGAGTGCCGAAGTCTGTTTTCGCCGCGCATTTGAAGGTGCGTAAGCACGGGCAATGCCAAAGTCGACCAGGTGCGCCCGCTGATCCTTCGTCCCGATAATGATATTGGCAGGCTTGATGTCGCGATGCACAATTGGGGGAGTCTGCTGTTCCAGGTAGTCCAGAATATCCAGCACCTCCGCGGCATAGCTGAGTGCATCTTGCTCCTCCATTGGTCGCTTGATGCGCTCCAGGCGAGCTTCCAGGTTTTCCCCTTCTACGTACTCCTGCACCATGAAGTAGCGCGATCCTTCCTGAAAGTGATCGGTCACGCCCGGAATCAGAGGATGGTCAAGGTGTGCTAAGGTTTGCACTTCACCTTTGAAATTGCGCACATCTTCTGTCGGGTCAGCATTATCAGAAATCAGTTCTTTGATGACAACGAGCTTATCAGCAAGGCGAGTATCGCTTGCCAGGGCTAATGACCCCATACCCCCTTGACCCAGTATCTTTTTGATGACATAGCGGCCATTCTGCAAGTGCGAACCCAGGGTGAGTGATTGAGAGTTGCTAGTATGAACGCTCTCGCCCTGGGTCGTAGTTGCAGTAGACGGATCCAGAAATCCACCGCAGTGCTCACAGAAGCTCTCTTCGTTGCTGTTTTCAGTTCCACAGTATGGACATTTTTTCATTTCTCAGGTATTCCTTGTTCGCGTATTCATTCTCCTCTATGAAATATTATACTAGGAAATAGAATACTGGTGTAAGTGTAATCAGGGCGATTTAAAAGTCCTCTTCTTCCCCTCCCCACCCCTGGAAAAAGGGAAAATGTGGGGTGTCCCCCTTTGGCGTCAACTTAAGCACTTGAACAACCGAAAAGTACAACGAGATCCGCTTGGCACAGCACCTGCTGGCAGAACTGGTAGCGACGTTGGTGTTCGCGCAGCGGACGTTGGCGCCGCTCGACGAAGAGTCGGCGTAGTTCTGGCAGCAGCGCTCGCAGGCGCTCAAGGGTCCAGTGCCCCTCGAGCAGCTTGCGCAAGCCGTCAAAGGCCAGATGCGCCAAGCGCCAGCTACTGAGGGGGCACTCCACCGGTTCGCTCTCACTGAGCTGGCGACGCAAGGTCTGGACATCCTCTTCGATGAGCATCCAAGCTACCAGCAGCGCGCAGATCATGGCTTGCGCCCCTTGTGGAGTCTGAGCTGGCAGGAGGTGCAACGAGAGCACCTGTTTGATGCGCTTGAACAGCACTTCAATCTGCCATCTGGCGCGATAGAGCTCCACAAGCCGCTCGGTGGACCACGACTGCGCTGGCAAGGTGGTCACCAGCAGCACGAAGCCAGCCAGAAACAGGGCTTGCGACGAGAGCGTGCGCCCTTTGTCGCGGGCTTGCCGCTGTTTCTGCCGCCGTAAGGCCTCGGCTTGGTCCTCGGGCAAGACCAGGGCGATCAGACGCACCGGCAAGCAGTCCTTTTGCTCCACGACCATCGCTTGGCGTTCAGAGAGACCGGGCGACAAGGTGCCCAGCCAGGCGGGCACATCGAGCTGATGCTCCCGTGTCCACGCCGGAGCTAAGGGCGCGTAGAGCGGCAAATGCGCCGCACTGTAGCGCACCAGGGCGAAGGCACCGGCAGCGGCCACCGCCAGCAGTTGCTTGGCCCGGCTGTAGGCGCCATCGCCTACCACGATGGCGCCAGCGTGCAGCAGCAGATGAGCAAAGCCCTCAGCGACGTGCTGCGTGCTGATGCGCACCCAGGCCAGCCGTCCCGCCAGCAGGTCGTAGGCACAGTGCAAGCGCCAGGTGTCCGCGCGCTTATCTCGGCAGGAGACATGGGTAGCATCGACTAACAGGATGCGCTGCGACAGCCCGCCAAAGCTCCCTTTGGGAGCAGCCAGCAGCGCATTGAAGAGCCACAAGAGCCAGTCGGCACTGGGAAGTCAAGCGTTTGTGCCAAGCCTGACCAGAAATGACCTTACTGGTCAGGCCGATCAACCGGCTCCACGCACTCACGTCACGCAAGCTGGAGTGGCTGAGCACATAGTAGAGCAGTCCGCGCAACAGGAACAGGGCTGATGGCAGGGCGCGCACCCGCCGAAAGGCCTTTAACTGCCGCGCTTGGTCTTCCAGGTCGGCAGGCAACCGCTGCTCAACCAGCCGCTGCCACTCCTGATCGGTGGTGGCTTGCGGGTCGGCAGGCGAGACGGTATGCTGATCTCGTTGAGGCATGAGTCCCTCCTTCTTGAGTAGGTCATCGATCTATTCCTACTGTAGCAGGTTGGACTCCGCCTCGCTTGCTTTTCAGTTGTTCAGGTACACTTATCTTAAGTTGACGCCAAAGGGGGACACCCCACACCCCGCTAAGGGGCTGCTGCCCCTTGGATCCCTGCTTTGCTCAACTTTTAAATAGCCCTGATACATGAGAGAGGCAGCTTGACACCTTGCAGCGAGGGAATTACAATAGAGGTAGATGGGCGAAGCACACGCTTAGTCCTTGGGAAACTGGCGAATATGGGGATCGATTGCAGGCCAGTTGAAGCAGTAGCACAGTCGTTGCAGGTGTAGGGCATTCGCCGAGGCGATCCCCGTGCTCTACCTCAATGAGTCCGCACAGAGGGTGCGCTTGGTT
>WNGP01004585.1_pt1 | contig 19024 bp, 17 predicted proteins | sample 5407671 | NCBI WGS metagenome assembly WNGP01 (sample SAMN13153381, study PRJNA577476) | soil metagenome | isolation source: 40 cm soil or saprolite under Garry oak tree replicate 2 | place: USA:California | collected 2016-06-15 | reverse complement strand
TCGGAAATGCCCCTAAGTTTCCGCGACCGGCGACGCTTAACTTTCTGACACGATTCTACGCGCGCGCTCTCGAGGGTGAATCCGGCAAACACGCGCTTGAGATGGCTTTGTTCACGCTGCGCAAAATGGCTGCCGGTGGAATGCATGATCATATCGGCGGCGGCTTCCATCGTTACTCGGTCGATCGCTACTGGCACGTGCCGCATTTCGAAAAGATGCTTTACGATCAGGCGCAACTCGCAGTCGCTTATCTCGACGCGTACCAAATTTTAAGCGACCCTCACCTCCATCCTCTCCCTGGCCAGGGAGAGGCGGACGCGAAAGCGCCGGTGAGGGTCGAGTTCGAATCAGTCGCCCGCGACATTCTCGATTACGTCGCCCGCGACATGACATCGAAGGAAGGCGGCTTCTTCTCAGCCGAAGACGCAGACAGCCCTGTTGTAGCCGGGATCGGCGATCCCGGTCACACCAAGACAGCCGAAGGCGCATTCTATATCTGGACAAAAAAAGAAATCGACGATGCGCTGGGAGATATTGCCGAAATATTCGATTTTCATTACGGCGTGCAGCCGCACGGAAATGCGCCGGAAGGGAGCGATCCGCAGGATGAATTTCGTGGCAAAAATATCTTGATTGAACGCCACACGATTGCGGAGACCGCAAAGCACTTTCAGAAAACCGAGGAAGAAATCGGAAAGCTTCTGGCGCAGAGTCGCGAGAAATTGTTTTCCATTCGTGTCAGACGGCCGCGCCCTCATCTCGACGACAAGATCATTGCGGCATGGAACGGCTCGATGATTTCGGCTTACGCGCGTGCCGCGCGAGTGCTCGACGAACCCCGCTACCTGGAGATTGCCACACGCGCTGCCAAATTCCTCGGGACGAATCTCTACGAAGAAAAGAGCAAATTGCTCTATCGCAACTATCGCGGCAGCCGCAGCAATATCGAGGGTTTCGCCGACGATTACGCGTTTGTTATTCAAGGTCTTCTCGATCTTTACGAAGCTTCATTCGATGTCGAATGGCTGAAATTCGCGGTCGAATTGCAGGAGACGCAGGATCGCTTGTTTTTCGATGAGAAGAACGGCGGCTATTTCAGCACGAGCGGCAAGGATGGAAGCGTTTTTCTCCGACTGAAGGACGATAACGACGGAGCAGAGCCTGCCGCGAGCTCGGTCGCGGCTCTGAATCTTTTGCGCCTGGCACAATTTCGCGATAACAAACGGATGGCGGAGCGCGCGCGAAAAACGATCGACGCATTCGCGACAACTCTTTCGCATTTCCCCAGCGCCATGCCGCAAATGCTGGTGGCGCTCGATTTCGCGTCAAGCAAACCGCGCCAGGTCGTGATTACCGGGAAAAAGGAGGCTCCTGAAACCAAAGCGTTAATTAGAGAGGTGAATCGGCATTTTCTGCCGAAGACAGTGGTATTTCTCGCGGATGGCGCTGAAGGCCAGAAATATCTTGGCGAGCAAAATGAAGCGATTCGCGCCATGTCGCCGATCGATGGAAAACCGGCCGCTTACGTTTGCGAAAATTTCACCTGCAAAGCGCCGGTGACCGAGGCGAACGAACTCGCCGAATTGCTAAAGTTGTAGGTCTGTGCCAGACGCCAGCCCATGAAAGTGGCGTTTCACAGAATGGAGCCGGCGGGAGCCGCGCGACATGGACGGGCAGGTCGAGAGACCGAGTGAGCGGGAGTGAGCGAGTCAAACGCCCTACAATCGTTGAACTATTTGCTCCCGGGCTTAACGGCTGGAATTTTGGCAAGATCGGGCGGAAGGTTGTCTGCGGCGAACGTCTCGACATTCATCTCGATCAAACTTACGAACGGACAACCGAAATCAGGTTTCGTTTCGCCGCTGCGATCGACAATCACACCGACGGCGGAGACGACACCGCCATGTGCGCGGACGATGTCGATCGTTTCCTGCACGCGTCCGCCGCGCGTCACCACATCTTCGACAACGACGAATTTTTCACCCGGCGAAATTTGAAAACCGCGCCGTAAGACCAGCTTGCCCTCGTCCTTCTCAACAAAGATGTGGCGTTTGCCTAGCGAGCGGCCGACTTCCTGGCCCACGACGATTCCGCCGAGGGCAGGAGAGATCACCGTGTCACAATCGAATTTGCGCAGCTTATCCGCGAGCCATCCACAAACTTTCGCTGCGATCTCGGTGTCCTGAAGAAGCAAAGCGCATTGGAAATACTCGCGGCTGTGCAAACCGGAGCGCAGAATGAAGTGGCCGTCGAGTAGCGCACCGGTTTTGCGAAAAAGGGCGAGAATGTCTTCGCTCATATTGTAGGGCGTTTGACTCGCTCACTCCCGCTCGCTCGGTCTCTCGACCTGCCCGTCCATGTCGCTCGGCTCCCGCCGGCTCCATTCTGGGAAACGCCGTTTATAGGCTTGGCGTTCGCCGCGGCGAACGCCCTACAAACAATGATTGCGATCATTTTTAACCAGACGTGTCATATGCCGTTTGTCCTCCATTCTCATCCGCCACAGCAATAACTTCGATTTCCACATTCACGCCCTTGGGCAACGCGGACACCTGGACGGTGGAACGGGCGGGAGGATCCTGCTTGAAATACGAACCATAAATTTCGTTAACGATCTGGAAATCGCCAAGGTTCGTAAGGAAAATCGTTGTCTTAACCACATGATCGAAAGTCATGCCTTCAGCCTTCAAAATGGCTGCAATGTTGTCGAGTACGCACCGGGTCTGGATGGCAATATCGCCGGGAACGATCTGGCTCGATTTAGGGTCCAGCGGAATTTGACCGCTGCAAAATAGGAAGCTTCCGCTGCGGATCGCTTGCGAATAGGGGCCAATCGCCCCTGGAGCTTCGCTTGTGGAAATGATTTTCTTCATGGGTGCGAGCTTAGCTGCAAATGTGGTTCGCACAAAGGCACGACCGCATAACCCCCAGGACCACCAGGGGTCATCCTGAGCGGAGCGAAGGAGCCCACAGTCACTGCCGATTACACAGATTATGAGTATATTAGCAAAGCAATTGAGAGGTCCCTCACTTCGTTCGGGATGACATCTTGAGAATCTGATCGATATTAGCGGCTCAAATGGTTAGTTGGATTTTAAAGAAGATTCTCGGGTCGAAAAATCAACGCGAGCTGAGGCGGCTTGCGCCGAACGTCCGCCGGATCAACGAATTCGATGAGCAATTCAAGAGCTTGTCCGACGACGCGTTGCGCGCTAAGACCGCGGCTTGGAAGGAAGAGCTCTCCAAAATTCCGGACCTGCAAGACCAATGGGAAAAGCTGGATGAAATTTTGCCGGAAGCGTTCGCCGTGGTGAAGAACGCGGCGCGCCGGCTGAAAGAGCGGCAACACACGTTCACCGTGTGTGATCAGCCCATGGTCTGGGACATGGTGCATTTCGACGTGCAGTTGCTCGGCGGAGTCGTCTTGCACCGGGGCCGGATCGCGGAGATGGCAACCGGCGAAGGTAAAACGTTGGTCGCGACTTTGCCGCTTTACCTGAACGCGCTCACTGGTCGCGGAGCACATTTGGTGACTGTGAACGATTACCTGGCGCGACGTGACGCGGAATGGATGGGGCAACTTTACAATTTCCTGGGACTTACCGTTGGCTGCATTGAACACGATCAGGAGCCGGATGAACGTCGCGAACAATACGCGATGGACATCACGTATGGGACGAACAGTGAGTTTGGTTTCGATTATCTGCGCGACAACGGCATGGCGACAACCCGCGAACAACAGGTTCAGCGCGGTTATCACTATGCCATTGTCGATGAAGTCGATTCCATCCTGATCGACGAAGCCCGCACGCCCTTGATCATCAGCGGTCCGGCGACCATTTCAACTCATCAGTACGACAAATGGAAGCCGCTCATCGAGCAATTGGTGCGAAAGCAAAACATGCTTTGCAACCGGGTTGCGAGCGAAGCGATCGAGAAATTTGAGCAGGGCGAGGTCGAGGTCGGCGGCCGTCTCATGTTCAAGGTGAAGCTTGGTCAGCCGCGCAATAAACAGCTTTTGCGCATGATGGAGGATCCGGACAAGCGCCGCGCCGTTGATAAGGCCGAGCTTTCATTTTATCAGGACACGCGGAAAGAGGAATTGTTCGCGCTCAAGGAAGAACTTTTCTTCACCATCGACGAGAAATCGAACGAAGCCGATCTTTCCGAGCAAGGCCGCAGCTTCCTGAATCCGGATGATCCCAACGCGTTTGTGTTGCCGGATTTGATTAACGAATTCACTGAGATCGATCTCGACCAGACGCTCTCTCCGGAAGAAAAGGACAGGAAAAAAGCGGAGCGCCAGCAACATTGCGACGCTCAGGCCGAGCGGATCCACAACATCTCGCAATTGCTGCGCGCCTACTGCTTGTTCGAGAAGGATGTCCAGTACGTCATCGAGGATAACAAGGTCGTCATCGTTGATGAGTTCACGGGCCGCAAAATGCCGGGGCGCCGCTGGAGCGATGGATTACATCAGGCGGTCGAGGCGAAAGAGGGAGTCCAGATCGATCGCGAAACCCAGACGCTGGCGACGATCACGATTCAAAATTATTTCCGGCTTTATCAAAAGCTGGCCGGCATGACCGGCACGGCCGAAACCGAAGCGGCGGAGTTTCACGACATTTACAAGCTCGATGTGAATGTGATTCCGACAAACCGGCCGGTGCGGCGCACGGATAACAACGATCGCATCTATAAAACGCGTCGGGAAAAGTACAACGCGGTGATCAAGGAAATCAGAGAAGCGCACGCGAAAACTCAGCCAGTTCTGGTCGGCTCCGTGAGCGTGGAAGCCTCCGAGTTACTCAGTCGAATGCTCAAGCGCGAGAAGATTCCGCACAACGTTTTGAACGCGAAGTTTCACATGCAGGAAGCCGAGATCGTAGCGCGCGCTGGTCAACCAGGCACGGTTACGATTTCAACCAACATGGCTGGTCGCGGTACCGATATTAAGCTCGGTCCCGGCGTAACAGAGCTGGGTGGCTTGATGGTAATTGGGACCGAACGACACGAGGCGCGTCGAATCGATCGACAATTACGCGGACGCTGCGCGCGGCAGGGCGACCCGGGCGCATCGCGGTTCTATGTCAGTTTCGAAGACGACCTGATGCGCAATTTCGGCGCCGCCGACCGGATGACGAGAATCATGGAACGCTTCGGGCTCGAGGAAGGCCAGGAGCTCGAGCATCGATGGCTGAACAAGTCGGTCGAGACGGCGCAGAAACGTGTCGAACAACGCAACTACATGATTCGTAAACGGACACTCGATTTCGACGACGTGATGAACATGCAGCGCGAGGTTGTTTATACGTACCGCAACGAAGTGATCGATTCCGAGGAGCCGCGCAAACTCATCTTCGAAGTGATCAACGAAGCGGTGCCGGCAAAGGTGAAGGAATATCTCGATGTCGATGAGCCCAACTACACCGGTCTCGTCCATTGGGTGAACACCACTTTTCCGCTCGGTTTGACCAAAGAGAAAGCGCAGTTCGAAACCCGCACGGTTGATGAAAACGAGCAGTTCCTGATCGAGAAGGTCAAGGACGCATACCAGCGCAAATCAAGTCACGAAGAACCGACTGCCGTCAAAAGCTTGGAGCGCTACATCATTCTCAACGCAATCGATCGCCTCTGGCAGGAACATCTCTACGCGATGGACGCATTGCGGGAGGGCGTCTATCTGCGGAGTTACGCGCAGAAGGATCCGCTCATCGAGTACAAGACCGAGGCTTACGACATGTTTGTCGAATTGATGGCAAACATTAAGAACGAAGTGCTGAACAACCTGTTCCGCAGCACTTCAAACTTGCAGGCATTCGAGAATTTCCTGGCCACGTTGCCGCAATTCTTGATGCGCGAACATGCGCCGAGCGCACCAACTGCAGGCGCCGATGCACGCATGCGTCAGCCCGTTGGGGCAATGGCAGGAGTCGCGGCGGGAGATGGCGACGGCGAAGGCGAAGTATCGATCGACCTTCCGGTTCGGCGTTCAATACCGAAGGTCGGCCGCAACGAACCGTGCCCCTGCGGCAGCGGGAAGAAATACAAAAACTGCTGCGGGCGGGTCGCGTGACGAGATATGGAAAGCGGCGGAGCACCGCCGCACTCCAAGACGCAAGCGACTGGGATGTGCTCGAAATCACGGCCACGTTTTGGAGTGCGGTAGTGCCTCTAGCGCCTTAATCGCCTGCGCGGTGCATCAGGACGGCTGTGGCAATTCGTAAGTCGTGATCTCGAGCTGATGACCGTCGGGATCCCGAAAATAGATTGAGTGCGAGATTTCGTGATCCTGGAATTCGAATTTGATTCCGCGTTTTTCCAGTTCGCGTTGCGCAGCGAGAAAATTTTCCCTGTCCGCGCGAAAAGCGAGGTGAAGCATCCGAAGCTCGCGGTGACTTGATGAGGTCGATTTTGCATTCGAGCTCGCTGGGAACAGCGCAATCCCGGTATTTCCTTTGCCAATAAAAGTCGGGACACCGTCCCACATGCCTTCATGAAGTCCCTCGAACCCGAGAACTTCGATATACCATTTCGCCGATTGCTCGATGTCGCGCACGCCGAGAGCTACATGATCAATTCCTTCGAGTTGCATAAGAGGTCGACTTAGAATTTAGAGCGTACCTCACAAATAAGAAATGCGATTGGTAGGGCGCGACCGCCGGGCGCGCCGTTCAGTGCGGATAGTCTACGCGGTCGTCCAATTTTCCGCTCCGCAATGCGTCGAGAAACGCTGCGTAGTCTTTGAGTTGGTGTCCAACTGCGTGCCAAACGATCCTCGGTTTAGCGTCACTCGTCGTCAGTTTCGCAACCAAAATGTGAAACGAGTGATCGATTCCGCCGCGCTCGTAATGCACGACGTAATAATCGCTTCCCACGGCTGCCCAAATCAGGCGCTTCCATGGTAGCGTCGGGTCCGTGACGGCATCAGTTGCGTTCCAATTCTGGCCCGGGTCCGCGAGTTTGCCTTTGTCGTCGACACAAAGCGCGACAATGGCGGGTGGCAAATCCTTGGTGAAATGAACTTCGTGGAAGCGCGAGGCATCCAGCAACGCTTTCCGATCTTCTGCGGGAAGCTTTGTAATATCTGCGTAGCACACGCTCTGAATTGCGATGGTTAAAAGCGCGCAAAGGCTGAAAGCCATCCTAGCGAAGCGGAGTGTTGTAGCCACAGCGCTTTGTCGCCGTGGTAGTGCGAACAAGATTGCTGGAACGCCTTGACACAGCGAGGCGGCTACACCATTCATGACATAGGCTCTAATACGTTGATGCGTTTTGTGCGGCCTAACGAAGCAAGGTTTAACAACGGCTCTGTCTTGCGCAAGTATTAATCAGTGAGCAATCTTGATCGATCCGCTTTCACTTTAATTCCGCCTTACTAAACGCCTCGAGCATTTGTTTCTCTGATGGCGGTTGCAGGACGTTATTGGTTGCAAAATCTTGAGCTTGCGGATAACTGCTAGCGCGAATGCGCTCGGCGGCTTTGACGAGGTCGTACGATGTATGGCGAAGCTGAATATCGGCCAATACGCACCTGGCTCTCCAAACGGCATCCCCAGGCTGCCAGCATTTACCACTCGAGTTCTTCCAATCATTCGGTCGAACTGCATGTTTGTATGACCACAGACGACTACAGCGACTTGAAGTGGTTCAAAGAGCGGCATGAGACGGTGTTCAGCCGTGAGACGAGTGAAGACCTCTGTTTCGTTGCGCGGCGTACTGTGGCAAAACAGCACCTGGCCCAGGCCGTCAATATCAAGCCGGACCGTTTTAGGCCAACGCGCCAGCATCGGCTCGAGTTCTGGCTGCAGTTGTGCGGTAGTCCAGCGATAGATCTCGACGATACTTTCTGGGGGACGCGCTCCTGATGTCGTGCCCCAGTAGGTGACCGATCCAGTCCGCGTCCCGGCCATTTGAGCCAGGATGGCCAGTTCGCCATTGCCATGAATAAAGTGTGTAGGCAGGTCCAGATCTAGCAAGCGCCTGAGGGTTTCGCGGGGTATGGGACCGGGAACGACATCGCCCCCTACTACGATTTGATCAACGTCCGCTCCACGAATGTCTTCGAGAACAGCCTCCAGTGCTGGCAGATTTCCGTGAATATCATAGAGCGCAGCGACACGCATATTTGCCCCTTCTGATCCAAAAACGATTCTGTTTTTCTACTTCTTACTTCTTCCGTTCTTCCGCTGTTGGCTGCATCGTCTAGGCGCGCGCCCGTGCTTGTGAATGGTATATTCCCAGACAGAACGCTCCTTAAAGCGTTGATGCCAGCTCAACAATGCAATTACGCCCGCGCTGATTACAAAGTGGGAATGAGATTGTGAAGTACCCGCAGGTAGGTGGCTAATATTGTCTGGTGACACGAGCACGTAGTGCTGATACGCGCCAAAGAGAAAGCTTCCCAGTATAGAGGGAAAGAGCAGGCATAGGCCCGTCGATACAGAACGTGTCCAGACTAGTACGGTGGCTACGACTGGGACGATGATTATTACAATGTTGATGAATAGAGTCTGCTCCATCGAGAGCTCGATGCCGAGATGAGTGTGCGCGCTATCGTGCCAAAATAATACGGCAAGATGAACTATGACGAACCCTGTAATCACAAACTTGGTCATACGTAATGTTCCCGCGTAGCCTAATGAGACACAAACTCAGCCACCCAGCAGCTTGGAGTCAAGAGCATGCATGAAATCGGCGAGCAACAACAAGGTGCTGGGTTGGCTGCAGCGCCTGGTTAGGCGGTTACGGCTACTGACTTAGGGCCTGGAAACTCGCACGCAAGTCGCTCACTACCTTTCGAATCCATTGTCAGGAGGGTGCGAGAGCGAGTATAGGTTAGTCTCAGGTTGGATCTACCTCGTTGTGATCCGTCGCTGCTTATCCAGTAGGATCATACCATAGATGCACAAGGGCACTGGGGCGAAAGCCAGCGCGGCTGCCCCTCCCAGTGAAGGTTGTATCTCGACCCCGAGTCTGTTCACGTGGACGAATGCGTTCATAGCGCCGTGCAACACAGCGACCGGCCAGATAGACCTGCCAGCAATTCGCAAGCAGGCGAACACGACACCGAGCAAAAATGACCACACCAATTGCGCGACCACACGAGCCTCGGCATGGCCAACAAAGACATTTAACGCATGTGGCATGCTAAATAAGACTGCAGAAATAATAATGGCGCGCCATGTGTTCTCCGGGTTGCGATCGTCGGAATTACCGCTTAACAAAAGTGATAGAATGAGACCGCGAAATACTAATTCTTCGAGTCCACCGGCTGCAAAACCATTGAAGGCGACACCGGCCGCGACATTTGGCTGACTTAAGTTCAAGCTTAGCGTCCCGGTGAATAGAAGCGGATATACAACCAGTGAGTAAGCCGCGACAGGAAGTATAATCGCCCACGACCGTAGCCCTGGCCAAGTTAGCGCATTCGAACCCCACTTCCGTTGCCGGATTACGAGAGTCACCGTCAGCCCGATAATGATGCGTGCGATTCCAGCAGCATACTCCCTGGCAGCCGGACCAGTGAATTGGGATGCCGGAAAGCTCACCAACAGGACGGTAACGGCTATAAATGCGATCGTTATCGCAAGGCCGATCCAAATCTTACGTAGAAGGATATTCTTAGAGTTTACCATCGTTGCTTGTAATGAGATGCTCGTAATGGCGAATGTGGATTCAAATATCTTTGGCGCTTAAAGCGCGATACTCCCAATCCCAGAGGAGACTCCGATAAGGAGGGCAATTATGTGCCTAACGAGAATTCGGCCTGAAAAATCTGCAATCAATTGCAGATAAAATCTGTCTAATTCACTGCTTCCATGCGGCGGCATGAGCGCGGACCGGGTAACCAAAGCCTTTGAGGGTAACTTCGCCCAGGTCTTGGAAGAGAAGTCCTTTGCCAAGGCACAACTCGGCGATTGCATTCGAGACCAGGATTTGTTCCGGTTGCGCGTGAGCGCATAGGCGGGAGGCCAGCTGAACTGTTGATCCAAAGAGATCGTTGCGTTGTTCGACAGGTTCGCCCGCGGCAGCACCGACCCGGACCTTGAGCGAACACTCAGGGTTCGCTTTCGCATGGTTCGCTAGTTCGCGCTGAATCTGAATTGCACATCGAACCGCTCCCGCTGGCGAGATGAATGACGCCATGATCCCATCGCCGGTGTGCTTCACCTCGCGACCGCCTAACGTGGACAGGGCGTCTCGCACAATCGCGTCGTGCACGCGGAGCATTGCAAGTGCTGCCTCATCGCCGAGCGATTGAGTCAACGTCGTCGAATTCACGATGTCCGTGAAGAGAACCGTCCGGATTCCGGGATCGCGCGCGTCGGCTCCGCCACCAGGCAGAATCACAGCTCCTGCCGCATTTGTTTCGACACCACCTAGAAACCCTTCCGCAAGCTCGGGCTGTATTTCAATAAGCTTCTCCGCCACCATCCCATGCGCTTCACGATGCACACACTCTGCTGCCTCAGCGTTTGGCGCATGAACGAGGCAAAAAACTTTGCCCGTCTTTTCGTTGACCCAATACTTGCTGTATTCGACGCCATATTTCCGCTGCGTTTCCATATCTTTCGCGTGGGCTTTTGCGACATCTTCAGCGGTGGTTCCTTCCGGAAGATTGTGAATGTCCATGTATAACGGCATAGGCGCAGATTTTAGCGCGATATTACGCGATGCAAAACGCTGATGTTCGCAGGGTGGCTGAGCGTCTGGTAAACGACGCAATAACGCTCGGTCAGGCGAATTAGCGTGGCGAGTTGTTCTTCATTCGCGTCAGTATCCAGATCGAAGCTTAGGCGGATTTCTTTGAACCCAACCGGTGCATCTTTGGAAACGCCGAGCGTGCCGCGAAAATCGACATCGCCCTCTGCCCGAATTGTCGCGCCGCGTAAAGAAATGTTCAGAGCAGTAGCAACTGCGCTTAGCGTGACGCCCGCGCAACCTACCAGCGCTTCGAGCAGCATGTCGGCCGAGCACGCGCTCTTTCCGTCGCCGCCTGTTGCCCGATGAAGTCCGGTTTCAACGCGGGCCTTTCCCGTTTCGATTTTGCAGGTGACGTTTTCGCCGATTCGCCCTTCTGCACGGAGCGTGACCAACGCCGTCTCAGGACGCTCGCGGTACTGCGCCTTTACCGGCGCCTGCAATGATCTTAGCTCGTCAGCGTCCATGGCTGGGATTTGTCGTTGGTCGCACTGTAGAGGCAGCCGTGCCGGCTGCAATGACCGGGGACCCTGCGGGCGACAGGCCTGCCGCTACGGAAGGATAACAAGCTTTCCGGCACGCAGAGAGATCCGAATTGCGAAATCAAGAGGCCGCGATCGGTCTTGATTTCGTCCCAGTCGGCTTAATGTTTTGGTTCACTCGAAAGAAATTATCGCGATCGTATTTGTTTTTGATCTCGACCAGCCGCTGGTAATTGTCGCCGTACGTTTTTTTCACGCGTTCTTCGCCTTCGTCACCCATTAGAAAATTTACGTACGCTCCGCCAGCCGAGTACGGATGAAGCGCATCGTAATAACTCTTCGTCCACGAGATGATTTTCTCGTTATTCGCCGGATCGGGATCAACACCAACCATCACTTGTGCCCACTTGGCATCGCGATAATTCCAGGCAGTATCGCTCTTGCCGACACGCGACGCAGCACCGTCGATCGGATACATGTGCATAGTGGAATGCATCGATGGAAGCGCCTCCCCAAAGGGAATGTGCTTGGCGATCGCGTCGTCGCTTAACTCGTTGATAAAATCGGCGCGCCAATACCACTGCAAGCCCGGAGGATAAAGCGCGTCGAACATGCTTTGTAACGCTGGTTGCGGCAGCGGGCCGACAAAATCCAAAGCAGGGTTTTTGAAGGCCCGAATTGGCTTGAATATTTCTTCTGCTTTTTCTTGTGGTCCCGCGTATGCCCAGACAATGCCGCACATTTTTTTCCTGTGGAGATGCTCGGGGAACGGCGGGGCGGGCGGCACGGTGAGAAAGGCAAAAAAGCCATTCAAATCATCAGCAGCCGCAGGAAGAAAGTCGCGATACCACTTCATCACATCAGCTGTTTCGCTTAGCTCGTAGAGCATTGGGCCGCCATAGATCATATCGATCGGATGCAGCTTGAACGTAAACGACGTAACGACGCCGAAGTTTCCGCCGCCGCCGCGCAGCGCCCAGTACAAGTCGGAATTTTCATCGGTGTCGGCTTTAACAAAATTGCCATTGGCCAATACAACATCAGCTGAAAGGAGGTTATCGATGCTCAGTCCGCATTTACGCGTGAGGTGTCCCACTCCACCGCCCAGAGTCAACCCGCCAACGCCGGTCGTGGAAATGATTCCACTTGGTGTCGCAAGCCCAAACACATGCGTCGCGTGATCGACATCGCCCCATGTGCATCCGCCGCCGACAGTGACATTGCGAGCTTCCGGATCGACACGCGTATATTTTATCAGGCTGAGGTCGATGACCAGACCATCGTCGCAAATCCCCAGGCCTCCCGCGTTATGTCCACCGCTGCGGATCGCGACAAGCAGGTCGTTTTCTCGGGCGAACTTCACGGAGCTAATGACGTCGGCCACATCCGCGCAACGGGCGATCAGCCGCGGCTTTTTGTGAATCATCCCGTTGTACACTTTGCGGGCTTCATCGTAATCCCTGTCACCCGGTTCGATCAGTCCGCCACGAAGGTTTGCTTTGAAATCGGCGATGGCATTCTCGTTAAGCATGACGAAGTCTCAGCGAAACAGTCTTACGGTCAAGACAGTGAATCTCAGCATTTTCATTGAGATATTGGCCGGCCCAGCGCTAGTATGTCTGTCCATTGAAATAGGCGATGCTTGACGCGCACACATCATGGACTCGCCGGGAATTTTTGAAAGTCGCCGGCCGGGCGGGACTGGTTAGCGCCGTCCCGACCCTCGCGAGTGCTGCTGCTACGCCCAATCCCGACACGGTTTGTATTTCGATTCTGCACACGACGGATTTGCACGGTCATATCCTTCCAACCTTCGACTACGACGGAAATCCAGATCGCGGCGGATTGGCGCGTTGCGCGACGCAAATCACGCGATGGCGGCGGGAAAATTCCAACTCGATCTTGATCGACGTCGGTGACGTGTATCAGGGGACTGACGTCAGCCTCCGAAACAAGGGCGCGCTGATGATCGATCTGCTCAATCATCTCGAATACGACGCCTGGGTCGTCGGCAATCATGAATTCGATTGGGGGATGGAGTGCTTCGAACACGCGTTGGAACAATCAAACATGCCAGTCCTTGCTGCGAACATGCTGATGGAACAAAAACCTGCCGGCCAATTTCCAGATGCAAACCATCCGTTTGCAAAAATTCAGCCGTTCATTTTGAAAGAGATTGCGGGGATCAAACTCGCAATCGTCGGCGTTACCACGCCTGGGATGGCGTTTTGGCTTTGGCCAGAATTTACCCGGGGACTTGATTTTCGGCATCCGGTCGAGCCCGTTCGCCGCGCGATCGCGAGGGCGAAAAACGATGGCGCGGACGCGATCGTGTTGACAGGTCACATGGGACTCAAGACGCGCACTGGTGGCGATGATTTTGCCAATACAGTAATGGCTCTGACGTCGGAATTTCCGGAGATCGCAGTGTTTATCGCCGGCCATACGCATCAGGATGTTCCAAGCCGGCTAACGAATGGCGTGTTGTTTACCCAGGCAGATCAGTTCGGGATTCACGCGGGGCGGGTCGATCTTCTCTTCGATCGCAATTCAAAAAAGCTGCTTCGCCGGGAAGCGATCTGCGAGCTGATGGATAACCGTTTCGCTTTTGATCATGCCATTATTTCACGAGCGAAATCGCAGCTCGCCGAATCGGCCACTGAGCTATCCAAGCCGATCGGTCAATTGGCCGAGACGCTACGAGGTCGAAGCCGCCCCGGCCGACCGAGCGACGTGGAGAGGCTGATCGGAGCGGCGATCACGGAAATGTTGCTGGAACGAAGGGTGCCCGTTGATGGCGTCATGCACGGGACGTTCGATGATAAGGCGGACTTGGTCGCGGGTCCCAAAGCGGTTAGCGACGTCTGGAACATAATTCCCTTCGAGAACTACGTTGTGACGGCGCAGCTTTCGCCCGAGGAAATAAAAACTGCGATGGAGGAAGTGTTTGCCAGCCATGAAAAGCGCAATTTGCTTGGCTTCGACGTGAAGACCGAGGGTCGCGGCGACGACTGCAAAATCGCCTCGATCACACTGGCCAACCGGGAGCCACTTGATCGCAGCAAGAAATACGTCATCGCGTTTAACAGTTTCGATGCACGCAGTGGCGGCCATCATTTCATGAAATTGCGTGGGTTCCTGGCGAGGCTGGAGGCCAATTGCATCCTGCATCCGGTGCAAACCCGCGATGCGCTCATCGGTTACTTTCAGCGTCACAAGATCGTGCATCGGATGGCCGCGATGAGGGCCCTGGGAGTCGCGGCCTAAACTTCAGTTCTTCTTGCAAAAACGGCGCAGCCTGCTTGCCTATTCCCGCCATGCGGCTCGGAACATTTTGCGTAATTGGTTTGCTGCTCACTGCTGAACTTGCATCGTCGCAAACGGCAAAACCTGGGTCACCTTCACCAACACCGGCGTTGCCGGAGTTCCGGCCTGCACTGCTCGGGACAGGTCCCGATGCCATGATAAACAAGATCGACACTGCCGATCTGATTAAAAAGGGTCAAAAAGACGCTGCCGTTATGTTTTCCTGTCTCGTGGCGCCGACTGGTGATGTCGTACGGAGTGCCTGTTATCGCGGTACAAAGGGATCAGAGCTGCTCGAACAGGAGGTATTGAAACGCCTGGCAAACGCAAAGTTTATTCCCGCGATTCACAATCACCAACCGGTCGTCGCCGTTTTCTACGGCACAGTGACGTTCGCGGTCGTCAATGGCAAACCGCGACTGCGCATTTTTGCCAATCAGCAGCTGGAGGAAGTGAAAAAGGAAAACGATTTCATCGATCCACAACCCTATGCTGGTCCGGGCTCAAAGTTCACCGGAATACATTATCCCGACACGGGAACGACAGTGGCGCTGACTGGTGTTGTCGAACTTGCGCTCGATGTCGATGCTGCGGGCAATCTGAAGAACATCCAGGTCGTAACGGAGGAGCCTCCGTATCTGGGTTTCGGCCAGGCGGCCCTGTCCGATTTCAATGGGGCAAAATTCATTCCGGCGTTCCGCAACGGCAAACCGGTCGACAGCAAAGTCAAGGTTCCAATTTATTACAAGCCATCAGGCTCCTAGACGGGTCGGTCGCCGATTTGCCATGTTGGCAGCCTTGCGGCCGAGTCCGCGAACCGGGCCGATCCACGACTTCGAACGCGCCGCGTGATTTTTCCTTTTCGTGCAACGGGCATTTTCTTAGCGGTATGCGTTTTCGAATTTAGTTGATCAGATTTGGGCGTACAATTTTTTCATGGCTCGTGGATTTGTCGTTCTGGCTGCTCTGTTGCTAGCCGGCTTTGTTTCCGCTCAAACCACAACTTCCAATACACGTCCGCGCGCTTCGGATGTAGGACTGAAAGTTGGCATTTTGCCGACTGGCCCACTTAATGCCATCACGGATGTTGCCGGGATTGAAGTCGGTCACGCGACAATTATTAACGGGGACAAAGTCCGTACCGGTGTGACAGCCGTTCTGCCACATTCGGGTAATCTCTACCGCGACAAGGTGCCCGGCGCGATTTTCGTTGGAAACGGTTTTGGAAAGCTGACTGGCTCTACACAGGTCGATGAAATGGGCGAGATCGAAACACCGATCGTGCTGACAAACACTGCGAGCGTTCCGCGCGTCGCAGACGCGGTGACGACGTATATTCTGGCTTTGCCGGGAAACGAGAATGTTCTCTCAGTCAATCCGGTGGTTGGCGAGACCAATGATGGATATCTAAACGACATTCGCGAGCGCCACATCACGCCTGAGGATGTGTTCGCTGCCATCAAGCAGGCGAAGACCGGTGCCGTCGAAGAGGGAAATGTTGGGGCTGGCACCGGGACGGTGGCGTTTGGTTGGAAGGGAGGGATAGGAACCTCGTCGCGAAAGCTGCCTCAGAACCTTGGTGGGTACACGGTCGGGGTTCTGGTGCAGACGAATTTTGGAGGCGTCCTCTCGATTGCTGGCGTGGCTGTTGGTCAGGAATTAGGTCAGTACTATCTGCATAAGGAGCTGCAACAAGGCAGCGCGAAAGACAACGCGGACGGATCGTGCATGATAATCATCGCCACAGATGCGCCTGTCGACGCGCGGAATCTCAGGCGCCTCGCAGCCAGGGCGTGGCTGGGCATGGCCCGGACTGGAAGCGCTGCCTCGAACGGCAGCGGGGATTATGCAATCGCATTCTCGACCGCACCGCAGTTACGGATTCATACTTCTGAAAAGCCGCTGACGCGACATCTCGAACTATTGACCAACGACGCGATGTCGCCGCTGTTTCTGGCTGTGATCGAGGCCACCGAAGAAGCCATCTACAACTCGATGTTTCGAGCAACCACAATGAGCGGGAATGGGCACAGGATCGAGGCACTGCCAATCGACAAGACGGTGGAAATACTAAGGAGACACCGGGCCATCAAGTAAGGAGAGTCGCGGTAGTGAACAAAATTGTCCGTGGGTCTTTTTTTAAACGTGATCCGCTCACTTGCGCGCGTGAGTTGATCGGCACAGAACTCATTTGGGACGATTGTTCGGGAATCGTTGTCGAGGTGGAAGCTTACGCGGCAATCAACGACGAGGCCGCGCATACCTTTACACGTCCGAGCGCGCGCAGCTTTATCGAGCGAAACAACGCGGGTGCCGCCTATGTCTATTTCAATTATGGAATGCATTGGATGTTGAACGTGCTGGTCAAAGGCGACGAGAACGGTTTCGTCCTCATTCGCGCGCTGGAGCCGAGAAAAGGCATCGAGCAAATGAAGAAACGTCGCGGACTTGATGATGTGAAACGTCTTTGCTCGGGACCTGGCAAGCTCACGCAGGCGCTCGACATTACCAATCGTCATCATGAAATGGATCTGTGCTCGAACCCGCGATACTGCTTCGCTCGAAACGCAAAGACTCCTGCGGATGTCGTAGCCGACAAGCGCATTGGGATCACGCGTTCTGCGCATTATCCATGGCGTTTCACGCTGAGAGGAAGTGAGTTTGTAAGTCGGGCGGTGAGGCCGGAGGGCGGAGCTCCTCCATTGACTGAAATGGTGATTGATCGAAATTCCTCGCTCTAAATGAACATTGCCAGACAACGCGTTTTACTGGGGATGAGCGGGGGAGTGGACTCCAGCGTCGCGGGATATTTGTTGCGCGAGCAGGGCTACGAGGTCATCGGCGTAACCATGAAAGTATGGCCGCAGGATTGTATCTCGCGCGCGGAAGACAAATGCTGCGGACCACAGGCGATCGCTGATGCCCGTGGTGTAGCGCATTCTCTTGGCATTCCGCATTACGTCGTCGACGAGGTCGACCAGTTCGAGCGCTTGGTTATTGATTATTTCTCCAGCGAATATCGGGCCGGCCGCACACCAAATCCGTGTGTGATGTGCAACGAGAAGGTCAAGTTCGGTAATCTTTGGAGCAAAGCGGCGGCCTTAGGTTGCGACTACATCGCAACGGGGCACTACGCCATTATTGAACATCACGCTGATCGCGCAATTTTGCGAAAGGGTCTCGACCCGCGCAAAGATCAGTCTTATTTCCTTTTCAGTTTGCGGCAGCCGCAGCTTCGACGTGCGCTGACTCCGCTCGGCAAAATGACGAAGCCGCAAATTCGCGAAATCGCGCATTCGTTAGGCCTGAAAGTTGCAGACAAGGTGGACAGCCAGGAAATCTGCTTCGTTCCTGGCAACGATTACAAAGCTTTCCTGCGCTCACACCTTGGCGAAAATGAGTTTCATCGCGGCGAGATTTACGATATTGCAGGGAATTTTCTGGGCGAACACGACGGGATCGAGCTTTTCACGATTGGACAGCGCAAGGGGTTACCGGGCGGATCGCCGCGGCCGCGCTACGTGGTTGATCTCGACCCGGCGACAAATCGTGTGATTGTGGGAGATGCTGACGACTTGGTGACGGATGAATTCGAGATCGATAGGGCGAATTGGCACCCTGTAGCCTCTGTAGCCGGGGTCGTTGACCCCGGTCCGCGGTCAACGACCGCGGCTACAACAGACCCCGGCCACAGCGAAGAAATCGAAGTGACGGCGAAGATCCGTTATAGCCACCCAGGGACACGCGCTACGCTGACGCCGCTCGAAGACGGGCGCGCCCATGTGCGGTTGCACGATCCGCAAAGGGCCGTGACTCCAGGGCAGGCAGCCGTGTTTTACCATCGCGACATCGTCCTCGGTGGCGGTTGGATTTGCCGGACTTGTCGTCCTGAGCCCCGAAAGCTTTCGGGGTCGAAGGATCCCGTGTTGGTACCGTAAGGTGATGCAACGGGATTCCTCGACGGAGCCTGTCCTGAGCGAAGCCGAAGGGCTCGGAATGACGGCTTTGGCCTGACTAATGGCGGACCAAATTTTGCTGGCCATCAGCACGTTTCCGGACGCGGACACGGCCAGTCGCGTCGCGCAAACGTTAGTTGAGGAAAAGTTCGCGGCGTGCGCGAATCTTATTCCGGCTGTTCACTCGATCTATCGCTGGAAAGAAAAAATCGAAACAGAGGGCGAAGTCATCGTCCTTTTCAAGACCATCCAGGATCGACAGGCAGCGTTTGAGGAAAAGCTGCGCTCCCTTCATCCTTACGAAGTCCCAGAGCTGATATTCGTCAAGATCGACAGCGGATCGCCGGATTATCTGCGCTGGGTAAATGATAACTGCCGCTAAAAACTCGACCGCTTAAAGCCGTCGAGTTCAAACCGCGCCGCGGCGTCGGTAGTTAAGCGTAAAGATAGTGACGCCGATGAGGTTGGCCACGAGAGTCACGGCAACGACTTTTGTGGCGAAAACCAATGGATTGGGCACATCAATGATTGGATAGATGGTGAAGAAGATGGCCAGCAGAGATACCGTCAGACCGC